>Ga0307374_10002429_pt1 | contig 33111 bp, 35 predicted proteins | sample OX3MG_FD_202532 | JGI IMG/M metagenome (GOLD analysis project Ga0307374, IMG submission 202532) | Soil microbial communities from Risofladan, Vaasa, Finland - OX-3 | ecosystem: Environmental > Terrestrial > Soil > Coastal area > Acid sulfate soil | place: Finland: Risofladan, Vaasa | collected... | reverse complement strand
CGAGCGGGCCGGCCACACCGAGGCAGTGATTGACCTCTGCCAGCTCGCCGGGCTGACCAAGGCGGGAGTGGTCTGCGAGATCGCCAACCCGGACGGAACCATGGCCCGCCGCCCCGAGCTGGAAGCGTTCGGGGCCAAGCACCACATCCCCATCATCAGCATCACCGATCTGATCTCCTGTCGGCGCCAGCGGGAGCAACTGGTGCAGCGAGGTTCCGAGACGGTGATCCCGACCGAGGAGGGCACCTGGCGGGCGATTGGGTACCGCGACCGCATCACCGACGCCGTCCACTTGGCTCTTGTGTTCGGCCAGCCTGAGGCTGACCGTCCGGTGCTGGTTCGGGTCCACAGCGAGTGCCTGACCGGGGACGTCTTCGGGTCGCAGCGTTGCGACTGCCAAGCCCAACTCCACCAGGCGCTGAAGCAGATCACCAGCGCTGGTGAGGGCGTTGTCGTCTACCTCCGCCAGGAGGGCCGGGGAATCGGTCTTATGGACAAGCTGCGCGCCTACGCCCTGCAGGACCAGGGCCGAGACACCGTCGAAGCCAACTTGGAGCTGGGCTACCCCGCCGACAGCCGCGACTATCAGATCGGGAGTCAGATCCTCTCCGACTTGGGCTTGCGCCGGCTGCGGGTGATGAGCAACAACCCCCGCAAGTACTACGGACTGCAGGGGCACGGGCTGGAGATGGTCGAGCGGGTACCCATTGAGATTCAGCCCAACCCCCACAACCAGCGTTATCTGGCGACCAAGCGGGACAAGCTGGGCCACGTGCTGGCTCCGCCGGAGCCGGTCCAAGGAGGGGCTTGATGAAGGTGGTCGAGGGGCGCCCTGAGGGTCAAGGTCTGAAGGTCGGGCTGGTGGCGGCGCGATTCAACCAGGAGGTGGTCAACCGCCTCGTCGAGGGAGCCCGCCGGGCACTGCGTCAGCACGGTGTCCGCGACGAGGACATCGAGCTGATCTGGGTGCCTGGGAGCCTGGAGATCCCACCGGTGGTGGCTAATCTCCTGGAGCGGGGAGGCTGCGACGCCGTGGTTGCACTGGGAGCCGTGATCCGCGGTGAGACTGCCCACTTCGAGTACGTTTCCGAGGGGGTGAGCCAGGGAATCGCTGAGCTCTCCCGGCAGCACCGGGTGGGAATCGGCTTTGGCGTCCTCACCGTGAACAGCGTGGCCCAGGCGGAGGAGCGAGCCGGGGGCAAAGTGGGCAACAAGGGGTTCGAGGCGGCTGAGACAGCTCTGGAGATGACCTCTATCCTCCGCCAGTTGCGTATAAGCCGGACCTGAGGGCAGGAACTCAGGCATCTGCGCCGGTGTCTCAACCAATCAAGCCGTGGTCTGATCCACCTGCGGCCAAATGACCTCAGTCATCATCGGAAGTGCTCCAGGTGGTGCGCCAGCAGCGGTATTCCGGGCTAACCCGATAGGGTAGCTGGACGCTGCATTTCGTTGAATGCCACGGCGGCTATCCATAGCACACGGCCTGGCGAACCCCGCTACCACACCCCGACGAGTTACTGCCAGCCAGCGATGGTAGGCCGAGAGACACCAGTCAGGTGCGCCACCAGGGGAGCGGGCCAAAGAAGATCCGATAGATTCCCAATGCCAGCACCTCCCCGACCGCTAGCCCGACCGGGTAGCCCAAGACCGCGTCTTTGAATGCCAGAGCAGCTACCAGATCCATGACCATTGAGGCGAGCACCGCGCACAAAAGGAAGAACGGCACCGGGCGGAGCCTGGGGTCAATCATGCGGAGTGGCGCTGGGCAGGGGACTCACTGCCTGATCACGTAGGCGGGGTCGAGCTGACCACGGCCCAAGCCTACATCGCTGCGGCGGCTGGCGGAGTGCTGGTCAGGCGGACTTGGTCGAGGTACGCAGGCAACGGGTGCAGACCCGCATGCGCACCGGCAAGCCGCCTCCCCGGGGAGCGATCCTGGCGCTCACCAGGTTAGGCATGAAGCGACGCCGCGTGTGTACCTTGGAGTGACTGACATTGCTGCCCGCCACCGGTCCCTTGCCGCAGATATCGCACCGCTTCGCCATGGCGACCTCGAAGAAAGCTGACCTTGAGAGTCCCGCCCGTGGGACCGAACCCCGAGTATGATTCCGGCCGCAGTTTACCAGCCGCGCCGCAGGAAGCCAGCCGGCTCTCCGGCCGGGCGCCCTGAGCGCCGATAGAGGAAGGCCCCCTTGCCAAGCAACCGGCCGCTCTTACAGACCTATCCCTTGGGCACGGTCGAGGTGTCGCCCCGCGTGGTGGCGATGCTGGCAGCCAAGGCAGCGGGCGACTGTTACGGCATCGTGGGGATGTCGGCCCGGGGTCTGCGCGACGGCCTGGCCGAGCTCCTCAATCGGGAGAACGCGGAGCGGGGCATTGAGCTCAGGGTCCAGGACGACGGACTGGGCATCGACCTCTACGTGATCGTCGACCACGGGGTGCGCATTCTTGAGGTGGCCCACAACCTCATGAGTGCAGTCGCGTACAGCGTCGAGCAGCACCTGGGTCTCCATGTGATCGAGGTCAACGTCAACGTCCAGGGGATCCGCCCCCCCGAGGAACAGGATGGCGGCGGCTGAGATTGCCGCCTCGGGTGCGCCTCAGGTAGTCACCGGGAAGGCGCTCCGCCAGGGGCTGGAAAGGGCCCTGCGAAGACTGGCCGAACAGAAGGGTCACATCAACGACCTCAACGTCTTTCCAGTCCCCGATGGGGACACCGGGAGCAACATGCACCTCACCTTGGAGGCTGCTTGGCAGGAAGTCAAAGGTCTGCCCGAGGAGGCACCGGTCTCGGCGGTCTCCAAGGCGGCCGCCCACGGCTCTCTGATGGGAGCTCGGGGCAACTCGGGGGTGATCCTATCCCAGGTTCTGCGGGGCTGGGCGGTGAGTTGCCAGGAGAGTGAGACCCTCGACCTCGGCGAGCTCTGCGCCGCGCTAACAGAAGGCTCTCGGGTGGCCTACCTGGCGGTCAAACGTCCTGTCGAGGGCACCATGCTCTCGGTCGCCAGAGACGCGGCGCGAGCAGCTCAGAAGGGGCTAGATGAAGGTGCAGATCTGCCTCATCTCGCCGAGCTGGTGGTGGGGGAGGCCTGGGCCGCGGTTGAGCGCAGCCGGGATCAGATGGATGTCCTCCGCGAGGCGGGAGTAGTCGACGCCGGCGGGTTTGGTCTAGCCCTGATCCTAGGCGCGATCGCTGAGCATCTTGCCGGTTCCGAGCCGGTCTCGGTCAGATCCCAGACAGATCTCGCGAAGATGGCCTCCGCACCGGCGCTTGCCAGGCAGCGGGGAGCAGAGGCGACTCCAGCGCCGGTGGGGGGCTTCGGCTACTGCACTGAGTTCGTCCTGGTAGGCCCTGAGGGGGAAGCCGTTGCGATCCGCTCGGAGCTGGGAGACGACGCTGAGGACGATTCCGCCCTGGTGGTGGGCGAACCCGGGCTGTTCCACGTGCACCTCCACACCAAGCAGCCCTGGGTCCTGCTCGCCAAGGCCGCCCAATTGGGGAAGATCGAACGGCTCAAGGTTGAAGACATGACAGCCCAGCACGCGCAGGCTAGGCCACGACTGCAGGGCTCTGGTGCCGACGTCGAATTGCAGTCGCTGGGGGTGGTGGCGGTCGCCCAGGGCGAGGGGTTCCGGGAACTCTTCCTGGGGCTGGGGGCGGCTTCCGTGGTCGAGGGTGGCCAGAGTCAGAACCCGTCTACCGAGCAGATCCTGCAGGGAATCGAAGCTGCTGGTGCGGAGGAGGTCCTGCTGCTTCCCAACAACGCCAATCTGGTCATGGGAGCCGAGCAGGCCGCCGGCCACTCCGAGCGTGAGGCGGCCGTGGTTCCATCCCGGAACGTGCCCCAAGGGATCGCCGCCCTGCTCGCCTTCGACGCCGGCGCTCCCCTGGAAATGAACCGGCTGCGGATGGAGCGGGCCATGGCGGGGGTCCACGCCATCGAGGTGACACGGGCTGTTCGGGACAGTCACCTCGGCGAACGCCGGATCGCGGAGGGGACGCTCATCGGGATGCTGGATGGCACTCTGGTCAGCTGTGGGGAAGAGATCGAGCCGGTCGTACTGGAGGCCCTCGCTGCGCTCCCTCAGCGGTCGATTGAGGTGGTCACCCTTTACCGTGGGGCAGACGTGAAGAGCGAGGCCAGCGAGGCGTTGGAACTGGCGATCCGGCACCGCTTCCCGGAGTTGGAGGTGGAGCGTCATGACGGGGGTCAGGCGCTCTACCTGTTCGTCATCTCGGCCGAGTAGGAGTCCCGGATGACCGTCCGGGTCGTCACCGACAGCACCTGCGATCTGCCTCAGAGCCGCCGTGACGAGGCGGGGGTGGTCACGGTGCCCCTGCGCTTGCACTTTGGCGACCGCGAGTTCCGCGACCGGGTCGATCTAGACGACGAGCAGTTCCTCAAGTTCCTGCGCCAGGCGAAGCGGCCACCTTTGACCTCCCAGCCGCCACCCGGCGACTTCGAGGCGGTTTATCGAAAGCTGTTGGAAGAGCCCGATTGCGAGGTCATCTCCATCCACATCGCCGCCGCTCTCAGCGGCACCGTCGGAGCGGCGACGGTGGCGGCCCAGGCGGTACACGCGGAACGCATCCACGTTGTCGACAGCCGGACGGTAAGCCTGGGTACTGGTTTCCAGGTGCTGGCGGCCGTCGAGCTGGCTCAGCGGGGGCGTTCGGCAAGCGTGATCGTGCAGGAGCTGGCCGCGATGCCCGCAAGGACGGGCATCATCTGTCTACTTGACAGCCTGCACTATCTGCAGCTGGGTGGGCGAATCGGCAAAGTCCAGGCCCTGGTGGGGAGCGCCCTTTCGATCAAGCCACTGATCGGCCTGGGTGAGGACGGGGCAGTCATCCCCATTGGCCGAGTCCGAAGCCGCCACGTTGGACTGCGTCGTCTCACCGAGCGCCTGGTCGAGCACCGTCCGCTCGCTCGGGGCGGGGTGCTCTACGTGGGTGATCGCCGCGATGCGGAGGACCTACTCAAGGACGCCCGGGGGACTTTCCCGGGGATGGATTTCATGATCCAGCACGCCAGCCCGGTGCTGGGCAGCCACTGCGGTCCGGGGACGGTCGCCTATTGCTACCTTGAAGCCGGCTCCTAGTAGCGCGGGCCGCAAGGTGGTCCTGGGTGTGACCGCACCGTCTCTGGAGACCCCGCTCTCCCAGCTCAGGATCTCGCCGCCCCGGCTGGAGGGCCTGCGACGGCTTGGTTGCCGCACAGTGCGGGATCTCCTCTGGTACCGGCCGCGAACCCATGACGACCAGCGCCAGCGAGTGACCCTGGCCGAGCTCCGGCCGGGTGAATCGGCCACCGTCGAGGTGGACGTGATAGCGGTCCATGGTCGTCGCGCCCGCTATCGAAAGATGGATCTTGTCGAAGGGGAGGTGAGCGACGGCAGCGGTCGGGCCGAGGTGATCTGGTTCAACCAGCCCCACTTGCGCCACCTGCTCAAGCCTGGGGAAAAGGTGACCCTGCACGGCAAGGCGACGCGGGGGCGGCGCGGGCTGATGCAGCTGCGCAACCCCGATGTCGAGCGCGAGCGGCAAGTGGTGAGTCAGTCCAGCGTGGGGGTGCTGGTGCCTACCTACTCGGAGACCTACGGGGTCACCTCCCGCTGGTTGCGGTCCCAGGTCGCCCAGCTGCTTCCCTTGGCCGCCGACATCGAGGATCCTCTGCCCCAGGAGATCCGCAACAAAGAGCACCTCATCCCGCTCTCGGTGGCCCTCAAGGACATCCACTTTCCCCCCGATCAAGCGGCCCTAGATCTGGCCCAGGAGCGATTTGGCTTCGACGAGCTCTTCTATCCCCAGTTGGCCGCCCTCATGGCTCGGCGGCAGCGACTCCGGCGCTCCGGAGTGCGAAGTCCCTACAGCGTTGGGATTGCTCGGGAGTTCGTCGCTGGTCTTCCCTTCCGGCTGACCGAAGACCAGCGTCTCGCGGCCCACGAAATCCTCACCGACATGGACCGCCCCTCCCCGATGAACCGCCTCCTCCAGGGTGACGTAGGCTCGGGCAAGACGGTGGTGGCCGCCATGGCCGCCCGCATGGCCATCGCCGCACGCCACCAGGTGGTCCTCATGGCACCCACGGAGATCCTGGCCCGGCAACACTTCGCCACCCTCCGGGAGTTGCTCTCGCAGCTGGAGATCTGGCCCCGCCTCCTGGTGGGCAGCACTCCCGCCGCCCAGCGCCGGGAGATCCTGGCCGGCCTGGCGACCGGCGCCGACCAGCTGATCGTGGGAACCCATGCGCTGATTGAGGACGACGTGGCGGTTCCCGACTTGGGCCTCTGCATCGTCGACGAGCAGCACCGCTTTGGCGTCGAGCAGAGGCTTCGACTCCTCGAAAAGGCCAAGGTTAATCCCGATTTTCTGTCCATGACGGCGACCCCGATTCCCCGCTCCTTGGCGCGAACTTTGTATGGCGACCTCGACGTCAGCCAGATCCGTCACCTCCCACCCGACCGGATTCCCATTCAGACGAGACTGGTGGAGCCTGGTCAGCGGAGCGACGCCTATCAGTTCATCCGCGAGGAGGTTCAGGCCGGCCGCCAAGGCTTCATCATCTGTCCCCTGGTCGAGGACTCGCCCCTGCGGCAGTCGCGTTCGGCGACCACCGAGTTTGAGCGGCTCAAGTCAGAGATCCTGCCCGACCTGCGCCTGATCCTGCTGCACGGGAGGATGGCGGCGCGCGAGAAGGCGCAGCGGATGGAGGCCTTCGCCAAGGGTGACTTCGACGTCCTGGTGGCTACCAGCATCATCGAGGTGGGCGTCGACGTCCCCAACGCCACCGTTATGGGGATCGAGGATGCCGATCGCTTCGGGCTGGCTCAGTTGCACCAGTTCCGAGGCCGCATCGGCCGGGGATCGCACGCCTCCCACTGCCTGCTTTTCGCCGAGACCGATGACCCCACCAGCAGGTCCCGGCTCCAGGCTCTGGTCGACCATTCCGATGGTTTCGAGTTGGCGGAGATCGATCTCCGCCTGCGCGGAGCGGGGGAGCCCTACGGGCTGCGCCAGCACGGCATGCCCGAGATGCGGGTGGGCGACCTGCTCGACGAGGAGCTGCGTCGACGGGCTCGCTCGGCGGCCGAAACCCTGCTCGACCGCGACCCGGAACTTCGGGATCCTCGACTGCGCCGACAAATGCGCCAATACCAGGTCGTCTTCGAGTTCGACTGAGCTCGGGTGAGGCCACCTGGCGTGGGGGCGCCTCGGGCGACAGTTCCTCACCCTGAGTGGGGACCAGGGCCAGACCGATCCAACCCTGCGATCCTTCGATACCTAGTGCCCGCCCATCCCCGAAGCCCCGCTCGACCGCGCGCCACAGCCGGCGCCCGACTAACCGGAGGTGAGGCCGCCGGCCGGCGCCTAATGACGGAGATGGCCCCCGACCTGAGGGCCACCACCGGCTTGGTGCGGGCCGCCTGCTTCAACATCCTCGGGGAGTTGGTCGTGGGGGCACAGGTGGTGGATCTCTTTGCCGGCGCCGGCAGCCTGGGCATCGAGGCGCTATCGCGGGGGGCCGGGAAGGCCACCTTCGTCGAGGTACAACGCGGACGTGCCCAGGTGATTGAGGCCAATCTCGCCAGCTTGGACTGGGGGGGTCGATCGGAGGTGATTGTGATGGACGCGCTCCACTGGATCCGGGCTCCTGGGTCGGCCGTCAACCAGTGCCAGCTGGTCCTCCTCGACCCTCCCTATCGCGGCTCCGGTCCACAACTCTGTCTCGATGCGCTACGTCTCTTGGGGAAGGTCGCCGAGGACGATCCGCGGTGGGATCCCCGGGTGGTGGCCGAGCACCACCGAGATTTGTCGGTCCCGGCGCAGGCCGGAGCGCTAAATTGCGTGCGTACCGCTAGGTACGGCACCACGGTGCTCTCCTTCTACCGGAGGCTGACATGACCACGGCGGTCTACCCCGGCAGCTTCGACCCCATCCACAGCGGCCACCTTGACGTCATCGGCCGGGCGCGCGAGATCTTCGATCGGGTGGTGGTCGGCGTGCTCGACAACGAGCTCAAGCAGTACCTCTTCTCAGCTGAGGAGCGCGCCGAACTGGTCCGCCAGAGTTTGCCTTCGGCAGTGGACATCGAGGTCCGTCACTTTTCCGGCCTGGCCGTGGCCTTCGCGGTCGCCGAGGGCGCCCAGGTGATAGTTCGCGGGCTGCGCGCAGTCTCCGACCTTGATAGCGAGTTCCAGATGTCGCTCATGAACCGGCGCTTGGAGCCCAAGGTCCACACCGTATTTCTGACCACCGGATTCTCCAACGTGTACCTCAGTTCCTCCCTGTTGCGTGACGTCTGCGCCCATGGGGGTAGCATCGAGGGGCTGGTGTCGCCGGCCGTCGAGCGCGCGCTCCGGCAGAAGTTAGCCCCAGCCGGCGCGGCAGCCGTCCCGGCTGGATAGAGGAGGCACCATGGCGGACGACGAAAGCGACGAATTGGAGCCGGAGCCCGACGGACTCTCGATCTTCGACGTCCTGGACCGCCTCGAGGCGCTGGTCAACCAGAGCCGACGTCTGCCTCTGACCTCCAGCATCGTCGTCGGTGAGGAGGAGATCCTGGAGGCCCTGGATCAGATTCGGGTTGCCCTGCCCGACGAGGTCCGGGAGGCCCGCATGGTCCTGGAGACTCGGGATGCCAGGCTTCGGGAGGCCGCCGATCAGGCGGAACAGACCCTGCTGGCCGCTCAGGAGCGGGCCGATCGCCTCACCGATGACCACGAGGTGACCAGGCGTGCGAACGCCGAGGCGGACCGACTTCTCACCGAGGCCCGGGATCGCAGTCGCAAGATGCGCCGGGATACCGACGACTACGTGCGGGACCGGATGGAGGAGCTGGAGACGGAGCTGGCCTCGGCCCTGGCCCAGGTGCGACGGGGACTGGAGACCCTTGATCCCGGTCAGGAGGGAGAGGAGAAGCCCAAGGGCAAGGGACGGCGCCGGTAGCGCCTCCCAGGTCGCCTGCTAGACTCCGAATTCGTCATGGCACTACCCAAAGAGCGCATCCCCAAGGCCCGCCGGGACCGGCGTCGCTCGCACCTCGCCCTGCAGGGCCCAGCGCTTTCGCCATGTCCGCGCTGCCGCCAGCCGCGTCGCCCTCACACCGTCTGCCCCAACTGCGGCCAGTACAAGGGACGCGAGGTGATTGCGACTGAGTAGGGGCCGGCCCGAGGGGAGTTCTCCTGGGGCCATTCGGCGGTGACGCTCACCGCGCCGGCACTGCTCTTCCCCGGGCAGGGGTCGCAGGCCCCAGGCATGGGCCGAGCTCTGATTGAGAGTGGTCGCCACCTGGCGCTGCTCGGGTTGGCCGAGGAGGCGGGCATCCCCCTCGAGCGCCTTCTCCTGAGCGGGAGTGCCGACCAGTTGCGGCCCACCGAGGTAGCCCAACCGGCGCTCTTCTATACCGGTATCGGCCTGGCCGAGATCCTGGTCGAGAAGGGGCTTCGGCCCGTCGCCGCTGCCGGCCACAGTTTGGGCGAGTACTGCGCCGTCGTGGCGGCGGGCTCGCTCAGCGCCGAGCAGGGGATGCGGCTCGTTCTGGAGCGGGGCCGCCTCATGGCCAGCGCTCCGGAGGGAACCATGGCCGCCGTCCTGGGCCTGGAGCTGGGCGCCCTCGAGGAGCTCTGCCGCCGGGTCGAGGATTCCGGTGAGTGCTGTGTCGTCGCCAACGACAACGCCCCCGGGCAGGTGGTGGTGTCAGGGAGCCGAAACGGGATGGAGCGACTGGCCGAGCTGGCCAAGGAGAAGGGTGCCCGCCGAGTTGTCCCGCTCAATGTCGGAGGAGCCTTTCATTCGCCGCTGATGAAGAGCGCGGCGGAGGCGTTCTCGCGGCAGCTCGACCAAGTCAGCTTCCAAGACCCCAGCTTTCCGATTGCCGCCGGGGTCACCGGGGCCATCTCTGAAAGCGCCGATGCCGTGCGCGCCGGACTTCGAGACCAGCTGGCAGGCCCGGTCCGCTGGGTCTCGACCATGCAGGCTGTGGCTGGTGCAGGGGCCGAGAGCTTTGTCGAGTGCGGCCCGGGCGGCATCCTCGCCGGCCTCGCCCGACGCATCCTGCCGAACTCTCCGGTGGTCGCGGTCGACTCACCCGAGAGCTGCGCCGCGCTTCTGGCGCCTGATGGCACCGGAGCAGTCACGGGGGCGGCCTAGGTCCTTTCGGCCCGGCTTACAATGGCCCCCAACTTGCCCCGGCAAATCATCCCCTCAGCGGCTCCGCCGCCCCTCTCAGAAGTCGGGCTATGAAGTCCTTCGTCCGCCGGTTGGCTGGCTCGAGGCCCGCTAACGAGCCCCCGGCTTCCCCTCCGGGACACCCCGGTGAGACCCCGGGGAGCGGAGTTGGCTCTGCAAGCTTTACCGTATTGCCCGGCGAGCGCCTCAGCGGCAGCGGTGCCGGCGGGGGGGACGCTCTGGACTCAGGTCGGCAGGATCGGCTCGGAACCGCCATCTTGCCCGAAGGGGCAAAGAACCCGGTTCCAGAACATCCGGCAGAGCAGACGACCGAAGGTCGTTCAACTAGGGGAAGAGATGGCAGACACGAGCTGGGAAGGGTTCAAGGCGATCGTGGTGGAGCAGTTGGGAGTGGAGTCGGATCAGGTCAAGCCGGAAGCGAACTTCGTGGAGGATCTGAACGCCGACTCCCTGGATCTAGTGGAGTTGATCATGGCCTTCGAGGAGGCCTACGGGATGGAGATCCCGGACGAGGACGCGGAGAAGATCCAGACGGTGGGGCAGGCCTGGGACTACATCAAGGATCACCTGGACCTGACCAACTAGGCAGCGCCGAGGCGGTTCGGCCGGTACCGCGGCGGCGTCGTTCCGCGCCCAGCCTGGCCCAGCAAGCCGAGCAGGACCGGGACGCCGAGCTAAGGCTGGAGGAGCTGGAGGCGCGTCTCGACGTCAAGTTCAAGCGCCGCGAGTGGCTCCTCGAGGCCATGACCCACACCTCGTGGATCAATGAGCGGGGCGCCGAGGGTCGCGACAACGAGCGACTCGAGTACCTAGGCGACGCCGTTCTGGAGTTGGTGGCGGCGGAATACCTCTTCAATCGATTTCCCAACTACGACGAGGGTCAGCTGACCCAAATGCGATCGTCGCTAGTCAGCACCGTGGCCCTGGCCGGAATCGGCGAACAACTCCGCCTCGGCGAGGCGCTGCGGCTGGGTAGGGGTGCGACCAAGTCGGGGGCCCGCCGTCTGGTCTCGCTGCACGCCAACGCCTTCGAGGCGCTCATCGGAGCCACCTTCCTCGATCAGGGCTATCGCAAGGCGGGGAAGATCTTCCTCTCCCGGATCGGGGATCTCAGCTCCTGGACCGACCCCAACTTCAAGGGTCGGCTGCAGGCTCTGGCTCAGGAGCGCTTCGGCAAGCCGCCCCTCTACCAAACCCTGGCCGACGGCAACGCCAGACCCCGCCAGTACCTCTCCAAGGTGTCGGTCGAGGCAGGCCCCGTCCTAGGCGAGGGTCGAGGAGGAACAAAACAGGCTGCCGAGCAGGGGGCGGCCCGGGCCGCCATTGACAGTCTGGTGGCTCCTGTCTCCAAGAAGCGTCGCCGCGGACCTCGCCCGGTGGCGGCACCAGCGGTGCCATCGACCGGGTTGGGGACCCTGCCGACGGTGGCCGCCGACATCCCCTTGCCGACCCCACCCGGGTCGGCAGGACTGGATGCCGGGGGGGTGGCAGTCGCCCCGGCATCCTCGGCCCGCAAACGCCGCCGGCGGTCCCGAGGCGGCACTCCAGGTTCGCCGATAACCTCCGCTTCCGAGTCAATCCCCACGACGGTGCCAGAAGTGGCCGAGTCGGTAGACGTCGCGACCGCGGGTGAACTGCCCGGGTCGGCTACCACCGAGGCTCAACCGGCGCGACGGCGGCGGCGGCGATCCCGCGGCAAAGGTGGGGCCAGCTCTACCGATGCCCCCACCGGGCAGGCGATGCCGACACCGGAGCCGTCCCCGAGTTCCCAGACCAGTGCCGGCGTTTCCGACGTTCCGGCCACCGCCACTCCCGATCCGGCTCGTCGTCGTCGTCGTCGCCCCCGAGGTGGCTCCCCGGCGGTATCGGGTGAATCGGCGGCGCCGACGGTCTCGGCACCTACCTTGGAAGCGCCCCCGAGCCAGCCGATTGCTGCCCCTGGTCCTGAGTCGTCCCCCGGCGGCGAAGACGCCCCGGACGCCTCGGAGCGCAAGCGCACCCACCGGGGTCGCCGGGGCGGGCGGCGGCGGTCGGGGAGACCGGCGACCCCGACTCCATGAGGGTCAGCCGCCTGCACGTGCAGGGCTTCAAAAGCTTCTCTGGCAAGGCCGAGCTTGAGCTGGGGCCGGGCATCACCGCCATCGTTGGTCCCAACGGCAGCGGCAAATCCAACCTGGTCGATGCCATCCGTCTGGTTCTCGGGGAGACCAGCGCTCGCGAACTGCGCGGGCAGCGACTGGACCAGGTGATTTTCGCCGGGGGTGCCAATCGGGCCCCGGTGGGGATGGCAGAGGTGAGCCTTGTCTTCGACAACGAGGATGGCCGGCTTCCGGTCGAGGACGTCGAGGTGTCGATCAGCCGCCGACTCTTCCGCGACGGCAACAGCGAGTTCCGCCGCAACGGGCAGCGGGTTCGCCTGCGTGACCTAGGCCGTCTCCTGGACGCCACCGGGCTGGCTCAGGCGGGCTATGCAGTCATCGCCCAGAACGACATCGAGTCGATCATCCGAGCATCGCCCGCGCAGCGACGGCACTTGATCGAAGAGGCCGCCGGGGTGCGCGGAGCCCAGGCTCTCATCGAGGATGCCGGCGCCCGGCTCCGCTCACTCAACGAGTGGCTCGACGGCTCGCTGGGCCGTCTCGCCGAGTTGCTGCCGCGGATCGAAGCACTCCGAGTCGAGGCGGCGGCTGCCGAGGAGGCATCCTCACTTCGGGAACGGCTCCGTGAGTTACGGGGCAGCTTGGAGCGGGGAGCTTGGTTGGCAGCGCTGGCCGAACTGCGTCGCTTGGAGCGCCAGTTCCAGGCCGGTGACCGCCGCTTGGAGCAGCTACGCCAAAGGACGCGGGAGTTTCAGGCGACCTACCTGGTCGAGCGCGAGCGTCTCCAGGCCATCGAGGCGGGTCGCCTCACTGCCGAGCGCCAGGCGGGGGTCCTCGCTTTGACCTCGCAGCAGGCGGAGGCCCAACTGGAGCGTTGGCGGGAGCGAGCCGAGCAAGCGGCGGAGGCCCGCTCGGCGGCAGTCCGGGCGCTGGCTGAGGTTGCTGAGGACCTCCGAGCCCTGCCCAGCTCTGGTCCCGAAGCGCCAGGCGACCAGGGGGCCCTCTCCCAGGGTAGGCTCGCCGTGGCCACGTTGGAGGGCGAGCTGGAGGCGCTGCGCCAGGCGCTCACCGAGCGCCGCCTCGAGCTGGCCGCCGCGCAGGCCCATGAGCAAAAGGTGGAGGCCGCAGTGGCGGCGGCGCGGCGGTCGAAGTCAGAGCTGGAGGCGCGCCTAGCGGGGGCGGAGGCGTGGCGCAGCCAGGCGGAGGCGGCCCGGAGCGCCGAGGCCGCAGTCCACTCGGACCTGGCCCAAGACCTGGCTCGTGCGGTCGAGGCCGCCAAGGCCTCCCATCTGGCCGGCGCCAAGGAGGTGGCGGGACTGGAGCGGGCCCAGAAGCTGGAGGAGTCGCGCCAGCAGTTGGTTCAGCGGGCTGAGGAGGGCCTCTCCCGGGCCACGGTGGTCTTCCGCGAGGCGGAGGGTCGGCTTGCGGCCCGGGCAGCAGCCATCGAGTCCCGGACTCAGGCAGCGCCTATTGCCGCCGCCGCCGCCCGTGGCAGCGCCCGGCTGCGCCGGCTGGCCGAGCGGGTCCAGGCGGCCCAGGCCACCGACGCCCCGGCGGTCGAAGCCGGTCTGGGGCTCCTCCTCCAGGCGTGGGTGGGAGACGAGGCGGCGGCACGGCGGGCCCTGGGCATGGCCGGTGACGTTGCCGAGCTGGTCTGCTGGCCGCTGGCGGAGGAGCCCGCGATAGCTAATCCCCCTGATGGCTGCCGTCCATTGGCCACCACTCTGGTCGGCGACCCGGCCGTTCTGTCGGTGGCGGCCCGGCTGACCCGGCTGGTCTGCCTGGCCCGTGACCGCGAAGCGGCAGGCCGCTGGCTGGTCCGCTTTCCCGACGGTCGCTCGGTGCTGCCCGACGGCACCGTGCTCGGAAGGGGCCTCGAGATCACGCCCGCAAGTGCCGCGGGCGAGCTACGGCTGGTTGAGCAGATGCGTGACGCGGAGCGGACCGTGCAGCGCCAACGGACGGAGCTGGCCCGAGCTAACGAGGTCTTGGAGCGGGCCCGAGAGGTGCACCTCCAGCAGCGCGACCTGGTCGATCAGGTCCGCCAGCAGGTAACTGCCGCACAGTCCCAGGAGGCGGCCCGGCAGACCGAGGCAGACCGGTTGGCCGGCGAATCGGAGCGTTCCCAGGCCCGCCTCGCCTCCCTGGAGCTCGATCTCTCCCAGCGCCGGCAGCAGATGTCGAGCGACCAGGCCGCTCGGGTTGCGCTGGAGGCGGAACTGGCCAGCGCCGAGCAGTCACGAACCCAAGGCACAGCCCAGGTGGAGGTCCATCGGGCTGCTCTTGCCGCTGCCGAGGAACTCGTCTTGGCGACTGGCCGTCGCTTGGAGGAGTCGCGCTTGGCGGTCGCCGGAGCCGAGGCCGAGGCCAAGGCCTGGGAGCTCCGAACCGGGGAACTGAAGCAACGTCGGGAGCAATTGCTGGCTCGCACCAACAACGCCCGCATGCGCATCCGCGGTGCCGAGCGGAGTGCCCTCGAGGCTCTCCAGCAGCTCCAGTCGGTCCGCCACCAGGCGGTCGAAGCCAAGCGGCAGTTGGAACTCTCGGCGGCCCAGCGAGCTAGGGAGGCGGTCGACGCGCCCGACCCTCTGGTCGGCCTGGGCGAGCTGGAGCGCCATCGGGCCGAGCTGGAGGCGGGCGTGCGCTCAGCCGCAGAGCAGATGGAGGTCCTTCGACGAGACCTCGCTGTCCAGGCGCACCAGGTCGATCGCCTCCAGGCAGAGGCGGCGGTCGGGGCTGATCCCCTGGCCGAGACCGAGGGAGCGTCCCCGCCCCAAGACCCGGCCCGGGCAGCGGCCGAGATCTCACGGACCGAACGGCGTCTCAGCGCGCTCGGTCCAATCAACGAGCTGGCGCCGCGCCAGCTCACCGAGATTCTGGGCCGCACCGAGGGACTGCGCTCGGCTCACGACGACTGTCTCCAGGCGAAGACAGATCTGGAGGTGGTGTTCGGCCGCTTGCAGACGATCAGCGGCAACCGCTTCCGGCAGACGCTGACCGAGGTGACCAGGGAATTCGAGTCGGTTTGGAGAGAGCTCTTCGGAGGCGGTCGGGCCACCCTGATTTCAACTCCCGGCGAGGACGGCGCTCCCGGTGGGGTCGAGATGCAGGTACAGCCCCAGGGCAAGCGGGTGATCGCCATGGCCCTGCTGTCGGGGGGCGAGCGTACCCTGACCGCGCTGGCATTGGTCCTCGCCCTGCAGCAGGTCGCGCCCAGTCCCTTCTACGTCTTCGACGAGGTTGATGCCGCCCTCGATGAGGCCAACATCACCCACTTCGCCGACATCTTGCAAAGACGGGCCGAGCGCAGCCAGTTCCTGGTAGTGACCCACAGTCTGACCACCATGTCGCGGGCCTCCATGCTCTACGGGATTACCCAGGACGGGGCAGGCTCAAGCCGCGTCCTCTCGGTTCGCCTCACCGCTGACGGCCAGGCGGTGGAAGCCGAGGACGAAGCCAGGCTGGAAGTGGCCGCGACCAGTGCCTGAGGTCAAGACACCACGGCGCCGGTGGTGGAAGCGCGTCCCGGGGCGCCTCGACAAGGTGGGGAGTGGCCTGGGCCAGCAACTGCGCAGCCGGCTCGCCCGAGGCCGGGGCGTTGGCGACGAGATCTACGAAGAGATCTTCGAGATGCTCCTGGCCGGAGATTGCGGGGTCCGCATTGCCGAGGAGCTGGTTGAGGGGCTTCGCCAGCGGGCTTCCCGGCAGCGGCTGCGCGACGCGGGAGCGCTGCTGGGGGAACTGCGCCAGGAGATGGGAGCCCGGCTGGGCACGGCCCAGCGAGACCTCTCTCTGAACGGAGACCCTGCGGTCTGGCTGGTGGTCGGGGTCAACGGCGCTGGCAAGACGACCACGGTGGCCAAGCTGGCCGGCCGGCTCAAAGCGCAGGGACTGACACCGCTGATCGCGGCCGCCGACACCTTCCGGGCGGCCGCCATCGACCAGCTCCGGCTGCTGGCGGCGCCAAGCGGCACCGAGGTCGTCGCCCACCAAATCGGCTCTGATCCCGCCGCGGTGGTCTTCGATGCCCTGGCCGCGGCCAGGGCTCGGGGCCGCGAGGTGGTCTTGGTGGACACGGCGGGACGTCTGCACACCAAGCACAACCTGATGCAGGAGCTGGACAAGATCCGCCGCGTCATCAGCGCCCAGCAGCCGGGCCAGCCGGTGGAGACGCTCCTGGTCCTGGACGCCTATGTCGGTGCCAACGCCTTGCCCCAGGCCCGGGCCTTCGGGGAGGCAGTCGAGCCCACCGGGCTGGTCCTCACTAAGCTCGACGGCAGCGCTCGGGGTGGCTACGTCTTCCAGGTCGAGGGGGAGCTCGGGGTCCCCGTCAAGCTGGTCGGGGTGGGAGAGAGCGTGGACGACCTTGCCGACTTCGATCCGACCAGCTATCTCGACGCCCTGCTTGAGGAGGGGGGCGCCTCCGACTGAGGGTCCGAGACAATTTGATCGCGGTCGGCAGAAGTAGTAGGGTGTCAAGGCTTTGACCTTGACACCTACAGCTCTTGATCGCCTGGCGCGGATCAGTCTCCTCGATGTCTACCGAGCGGTTCTCACCGAGCGCCAGCGCGAGGCCCTGCGCCTGCACCTGGAAGAGGATTGGTCGCTCAGTGAATTGGCGGGGGCGATGGGCACCTCCCGCGCCGCCGCCTACGACCTGGTGCGCCGGGGGGTGGAGCGGATGGAGGAGATGGAGGTGCAGCTCGGTCTCTGCCGCCGCCTGGAGGCGGCCGACCGGGAGCTGGCCCGGCTTCGCGGCAGGGTGCGCCGGCTGGAGGGCCAGCTCCACTCTCGCACCCGGTCTGGGGTCGGGAACTAGATGTTCGACGCCCTGACGGACAAGCTGGGGGTCGCCTTCAAGCGTTTCACCGACAAGGGCCGGCTGACGCCGGCCGACGTCGACCTGGGCTTGCGGGAGGTACGTCTGGCCCTGCTCGAGGCGGACGTCAATTACAAGGTCGCCCGGCAGTTCGTCGACCGGGTGAGGGAGCGGGCGGTGGGCAAGGACGTGCTCGAGAGCCTGACCCCGGGGCAGCAGGTGATCAAGGTCGTCTACGAGGAGCTGAAGTCTCTGCTGGGGGGCCAGGATGCGGCGCTCACCTACCAGCCCGAGCCCCCGACCACGGTGCTGCTCATGGGTCTGCAGGGTTCCGGCAAGACCACGACCGCGGTCAAGCTGGCGCTGCTCACCAGGCAGGACGGCCACCGACCGATGCTGGTTGCCGCCGACCTACAGCGGGCGGCAGCAACCGACCAGCTCCAGGCGCTGGCGGGGGAGCAGCAGCTGGACGTGCTGGTCGCGACCAAAGACCAGGGGCTGGCCCAGGGCGTCAATCAGGCGGTCGCCGAGGCCAGGCGCCGGGGTGCGGACGTGGTCATCGTCGACACCGCCGGACGGCTCGACCTGGACGAAGCCCTCCTGGAGGAACTGCAGGCCGTCCGGCGTGCCACCGCCATCCACCACGCGCTCTTGGTGGTTGACGCCATGACCGGCCAGGAGGCGGTGCGAGTCGCTGGCGCCTTCAAGGACAAAGTCGGCGTGGACGGGGTGGTCCTGACCAAGCTCGATGGCGACGCCCGCGGCGGCGCGGCCCTGTCGATGCGGGCGGCCATCGGCCTTCAGGTCTGGTACTGCGGTGTGGGGGAGCGGGCGCGGGACCTGGAGCCCTTTCACCCGGAGCGGATGGCGCGGCGGATCCTGGGCATGGGCGATGTCCTGACCCTGGTCGAGCGCGCCAGCCAAGAGATGACCCGGGAAGGCGCTCAGGAGGTCGAGGAACGGATCCGGGAAGGCCGGCTCACCCTCGACGACTTCATCGTCCAGATGCGCCAGCTGCGCCGGATGGGGCCACTGGAGTCGATCGTAGGGATGATGCCCGGGGGCCGCGACCTCATCCGTCAGGCTGGCGCCCTCCCCGACGAGGCCCAGCTGGGGCGGATCGAGGCGATCGTCCTCTCGATGACGCCCCGGGAGCGTCGTCGCCCGGTCAGCATCGACGCCTCCCGGCGCCGGCGTATCGCCGCCGGCAGCGGTACCAGCCCGGTCGAGGTGTCGCGTCTGATCAAGACTTTCGAGCGTATGCAGGAGATGATGCGTGGCTATTCCGGGCTGGGCGGGAAGCGCCGTCTGGCCGCAGATTTTTTGAAGGGAGTGCCGGGAGGGGCGATCCCAAAGCGTCGCTGAGGCGCTCGAGGAGGACCATCGTGATGCACAATCCATCCATGAAACAAGGGGTTTTTAGTGGCAGTTAAGATTCGACTCAAGCGTATGGGCGCCAAGAAGCGGCCCTTCTACCGGGTCGTGGTGGCGGATGCGCGCTCACCCCGCGATGGCCGCTTCATTGAGTCGGTGGGTTTCTACGACCCCCTCAAGAACCCCAAGGTTTTTCAGGTGGATGACGAGCGCATCAGGCACTGGATGGCGACTGGCGCGCGGCCCTCGGACGCGGTCCGGGAGCTGCTCGAGCGCCAGGGTTCGCTGCCGGCGACGGCCCATCCGGTGCGGACCAAGGTCGGTCCCAAGCGGCCCGCCAAGGCGGGTGCTGCCCCAGCCTCCCAGCCCGCGCCAGCGTCGGCCGGGACGGATGTGGCGGCCGCCGACGAGACAGCTGCGGTGGGCGCCGAGGCGACCGATGCGAGCCCAGTCGAAGCCGCTGCCCCGGAGGAGCTCGAGGCAAGTGTGGAGAGTCCAGGTGAGGGGGAGCCCGCCGCTGAGGAGGCGGCTGACGCACCCCCCGAGCAGGACTTGGACGGTGCCGCTTCCGAAGGCGGGGGAGATGACGGTTCCGAGCCGGCGGCGGCGGAGGCTGAAGGCGAGTCCGCCGAGGCCGAGGCCAGCGACGGCGAGGGGTGAGGTAATGCCCGACTACGGGGAGCTAGTGCGCTACATGGTGCAGCAGATGGTCAGCCAGCCGGAGGCGATCGAGGTCGACGTGGAGCAAGGCAGCCACCGGGTCACGGTCCGAATCAAGACGGCTCCGGAGGACCTGGGCAAGCTCATCGGTAGGGGTGGCCGGCACATCGAGGCGGTCCGGATGGTGGTCCGCTCGGCCTCCTTGCGGCCCCGGGACCGCGTCTACATCGAGGTCAGCGATTGAGCCAGCTGCCGGAGTGGGTTCGGGTGGCTCGGGTGCTGCGGCCCCACGGCGTCACCGGGGAGCTGACCGTCGAGCTCCTCGGCGGGGAGCGGGGTCGGCTGGTGCCGGGTATGTTCCTGCGCTCGAAGAGAGGTGAGCTCGAGTTGGAGGCGGCCCGAGGAGATGGATCCCAACTCATCTGTCGATTCGTCGGGGTGGCCGATCGAGAATCGGCCGCTCCTCTGTCAGGAACCTATCTCGAGGTTGCGGCTGCCCAGCGCAGGCCCTTACCTCCGGGAGAGTTCTTCCACTTCCAGCTGGTGGGGCTGGTGGTCGAGGACCAAGAAGGGCGAAGTCGAGGCGAGCTGGTCGATGTCGAGCCCTACCCCGCCCACGACGTGTACGTGGTCCGCACCAGGGCGTCGGAGCTGCGGGTGCCGGCGGTGCGGGAGGCTGTCCTGGGGATCGACCTGGAGCGGCAGCGGATCACCGTGGCCGAGCCCTACCTGGAGGCCTGGATCGATGCGCTTTGATGTCATCACCCTCTTCCCCGACGTCTTTCCCGGCCCTCTGGCGGCCGGGGTGGTGGGGCGCGCTTGGGAACAGGGTCTGATCGAGATCGAAGCCCACGACCTGCGCCAGTGGGGCATCGGGGTTCACCGCCAGGTGGACGACATCCCCTATGGCGGCGGGCCGGGCATGGTGCTCCGGCCCGAGCCCCTCTTTCAGGCGGTGCGGGCCGTGATCGAAGAGCTGGGCCAGCCGGCCCCGCGCGGCATTCTGCTCTCGGCGCATGGGCGCCGCCTGGGCACCGAGCTGATCGAGGAGCTGGCCCGGGAGCCACGTCTTCTCCTGGTATGCGGGCGCTACGAGGGGGTGGACGAGCGGGTCAGATCGGGACTCGACTTGGACGAGATCTCCCTGGGCGACTTCGTCGTCAGTGGGGGCGAGCTGCCGGCCATGATGCTCATCGAAGCGGTGGCGCGTCGCCTGCCGGGCACCCTGGGAGACCCCCAGTCAGCCCTGGACGAGAGCTTCTGCGAAGGGCTGCCCGAGTACCCCCACTACACTCGGCCAGCAGTTTTTGAAGGTATGGAGGTACCCGAGGTGCTCCGCAGCGGCGACCACGCGAAGATCGCCAGCTGGCGGAAAGAAGCAGCCCGGGAGAGGGCGGTCCGGCTCCGGCCGGACCTCCTCCAGGACCAAGGGACGGTCGATCCGTCCACCAGCAAGGAAGAAAAGGGGCAGGGCGCGGCTCTCGCCGGCCTCCCCCTGGGAGGTGCGCAGTGAACATCATCGATCTGCTCGAAGAGGAGCAGCTCCGGGACGATGTCCCCGAGCTCAGCCCGGGGGACACGGTCAGGGTCCACGTCAAGGTCGTGGAGGGCACTCGGGAGCGTATCCAGGTGTTCGAGGGCCTGGTCATCGCCCTTCAGAAGGGTGGGGCGCAGCGCTCGATGACGGTTCGGCGCACCGCTCATGGGGTGGGTGTCGAGCGGACCTTCCCGGTCCACTCTCCACGCTTGGCCCAGATTGAGGTGGTTCGTCATGGCCGAGTCCGCCGGGCCAAGCTCTACTACCTGCGTGACAAGGTCGGCAAACGGGCCAAGATCCGGGAGCGGCGTGACCCCGCAGGCAAGGGCGCGGCTCCCCAGGAAGCGCCCCCGGTCGCTAGCGAGGAGGAGGCTCAGGTGGTCGCCGACGCGGCACCCAAGCGCCGCCTCTCCCGGGGACGGGCCAAGGGTGACTGAGGTTTAGGCGTTGCCGGCCAGCCGCAACGCCTAAACTTGCCAACGTGGCGGATCAATCGAAGCTGGTTCTCGTTGTGTCGCGGCAGGCGTCACGGTCCGAGACCATCTCCAAGGCCCTCGACAAGCGGGGACTGAAGATGCTGGCTTTCGAGACCGCCGCCGCCGCCGCCGGCGGTCTCGAGCAGTCGAACGCCGAAGCTGCCCTGATCGAGGTCGCCGAGGATGACCCCGACCTGGTTCCCCTGATCCGGCAGGTCAGGAGCCGGACGGGCCGGCCCGCCATGCCGGTGCTTCTCGTGGTGGCCGACCCCGAGGCGCCCCTGGTGGTGGCCGCCACCGAGGCGGGGGCAACATCGGTGCTGCCCCGGAGCAGCTCGACGCAGACGGTGGTGGATACCCTGCGAACCATGCTGGAGAACGCCCCCTCGACTGTCTCGGCAACGCCAGATGCGACCCCCGCTCAGAAGGGCCGCAAAGGAGCAGGTGAGCTCTGGGTCGTCTGTGGCCCCCGGGGCGGCGTCGGTCGCACTGCCCTGGCCACCAATCTGGCGGTGATCGCGGCGGAGACGATGCGGGTGGCCTTCGTCGACAACGTGCCCCGCTTCGGCAGCGCCCTGATGGCGTTCGACCTACCGCCCCAGACTCCCACCTGGGTCGAGCTTGCCGGACTGCCCGGAGACGAGGATCTCCTCGATCGTCTCACCCGCCACCCCAGCGGGGTGTCGGTTCTTCCCGCTCCGGGCCGCCCGGAGCTTTCCGACTCGGTGGCTCCGGCGGCGGTGGGGGCTCTCATCTTTCGCCTGACCGGCCTGGCCGACCTGGTGGTGGTCGACCAGGGGGGACGCCTGGACAACGGAGGGATCGACATCCTGGAGTCCTGCGACCACATGATCCTGGTGGGAACACCCGACAACCCGGGGGTAGTGGGTCTGCGGGGCTGGCTGCGCATTTGTGATCAACTGCAGATCCCCCGAGACCGGATCTCGGTCATTCTCAACTGCGTACTGCCCTATCACCAGGTCGACGCCGATCGCGCTAAGCGGGTCCTCGAGCAACCGGTGCTGGCGCTTCCCCACGGGGGCATCGACGGGGTGCGCTCCCTGAGCGGCGGAGAGCCGCTGGCCTGGAAGCACCCCTCCAACCGCTGGATCAGGGCCATGCGCAACCTGGCGGGGCAGATCTCCCCTGCGGTGGGAGCCAAGCTCAAGCACTAGCGCCTGGTCTGAACCGCGCGACGAGCCCGCCTAACGAGGGGCGGCCAATGCCTCCGGTCTTGAGGTCACCGCCTTGTAGGCGGCGCAGTTGGAGAACCCCGGCCGTACCTTGGTGCGGGGACGACGTCCCCGGGCCGGCGGAGGCACCTCGCCCTCCTCAGTGCCGTAGCGCTCCCAGACCGACTGCCGGGACATGCCCAAGCGGTCGGCGATCTCCGCCCAGCTGAAGCCCTCTGAGCGAGCGGCGATCACGGTGGCGGCCTTGCGGCTGCCCAGCAGCACCGCCAATGAGCGCAGGGCCAAGAGCCGATCGGCGGTGGGGAGACGGTCCAGTTCCGCCATCACCAAGCTGGTGGCAGCGGTCGCCCCCGGGCTGGCAGGGTGATAGCTCATTAGTCAAGCATACCTGACAAAGATGTATGATGGTGGCAGCAGAAACCCGGCAAGGAGACGTGATGGAAGCAACAGCGACACTAGCGGTGACCGACTCCAGCTTTCAGCGCGAGGTCCTGGAGGCCGACTTGCCGGTTCTGGTCGACTTCTGGGCCGATTGGTGCCCACCCTGCAAGATGATCGCCCCCATCGTGGAAGAGCTGGCCGTCGAGTACCAGGGTCAGCTCAAGGTGACCAAGGCCGACTACGATGTCTGCCCGGTAACGGCGGGCGCCTACGGGGTGATGAGCATCCCTACCTTGATGGTCTTCCGCCAGGGCCAACAGGTCGGTCGGGTGGTTGGCTACCAGCCCAAGGCGGCACTGCGAAACAAGATCGACGCTCTCCTAGGCGCGGCAAGCTGAGGCTGGGCCCAGGCCCGGTCTACTCGGAGGCTGAGGTCGGGGCCTTGCCCTCAGGCCAGTACTGCTCTTCCAGGATGTCCTCGTCCCGGAGGCCGGCCCGGAGCATCATCGCTCGCCCCGTGGAGATCATGCCGGGGTGGCCACAGAGGTAGACCATGCCTTGACCCGGTCTGATACCGGTCCGGTCGGCGTGCTTGCGGAGGACGTCCTCGGCCCGGCCGACCTCCCCCTCCCAGCCGGAGTCGCCCCAAGGCCGGCTCACGGTGGGGACGTACTCGAAGTTGGGGAACTCCTCACCCAGCTGAGCCATCTCGGGGGCGTAGCCGAACTCGTGTGAGAAGCTGGCCCCCTGGACCAAGACGATCTTGGGCGGCACTGTCTGATGCTCGGCCTGCTGCAGTCGCAACTGGCGCAGGATGCTGGCGAAGGGAGCGATTCCTGTGACGGTGGCAAGGAACAGGTGGGTACGGTCGGCCGCCAGACCACCCTTGAGGAACAGCCCCTTAGGACGCTTGCGCATGAGCATGTGATCACCCACCCCGAGGGGATAGAGGTGGGGGGTGAGCGCCCCGTCGGGGATCAGCTCGACGAAGAACTCCAACTCCCTCTCCTCGGGGGCGGAGACGATCGAGTAGGGGCGCTCCAGCGGTTTACCGTCGATCTCAACCCCCAATGTGGCGTACTGCCCGGGTCGGAAGCCGAAGGGCTCGGGGTGACTGACCCGGATCGACCAGAGGTCGGGACCGTAGTCCCGGCGCTCCACGATCTCAACCGATTCGTACTTGTCAGATAGGTCGATGGCCAAGGCAGTGGGTCTCCCGAACAAGGGCTGGCTCGGCCAAGTGTAGCCAGGGCTCAATACCCCTCCGAGGTGTGGAAGTGGGGGCGGACGGGGAGGCTGTTGCTAGAATTCCGGCTCGCCCCAACCGCCCACCCGAGGAAATCCCCCAGCTGATGCCCGCATCGAACCTGATCATCGTCGAGTCGCCGAGCAAGGCACGCACGCTCAGCAAGTTCCTGGGCAGCGACTATGACGTCCGGGCATCGATGGGTCACGTGGTGGATCTGCCCCACTCCAAGCTGGGCATAGACATCGAGCACGACTTTGAGCCCGACTACACCGTGATCAAGGGCAAGGAGGGCCAGCTGCGCGACCTCAAGTCGGCGGCCCGAAAGTCGAAGCGGGTCCTGCTCGCCGCCGACCCGGATCGTGAGGGCGAGGCCATCGCCTGGCACGTCGCCCACCAGCTGGGACTGACCGATCCCGAGAGGATCGTCTTCCGGGAGATCACCAAGCAGGCGGTGGAGACGGCGCTCAGCCAGCCCCGGCCGATCGACCAGCGTCTGGTGGACGCCCAGCAGGCGAGGAGGGTGATCGACCGGCTCCTCGGCTACAAGCTGAGTCCGCTCCTGTGGCGCAAGATCCGTAAGGGACTCTCCGCCGGGCGGGTGCAGTCGGTGGCACTGCGCTTGGTCTGCGACCGGGAGCAGGAGATCGAGGCCTTCAAGTCGGTCGAGAGCTGGAGCCTGGATGCAGTCTTGTTCACCGAGAAGCGCGAGCAGTTCAAGGCCCGCTACCAGGGGGTGGGTCTGGAAACCAAAGCCAAGCGGGGCAAGGCCAAGGACGGGGATGGCGAGCCTCCGCGTCTGGCCAACGAGGCCAGCGCCCGTCGGGTGATGGGAGAAGTCGAAAAGGCGGAGTTCCAGATCGCCTCGGTGGATCGACGCCGGATTCGGCGCAACCCTCCCCAGCCCTACATCACCAGCACTCTGCAGCAGGACGCCTCCTCGCAGCTTCACTTCAGCCCTACCAAGACGATGCGGGTTGCCCAGCAGCTCTATGAGGGGGTCGAGCTGGGCAGCGCCGGGCCGACCGGGCTGATCACCTACATGAGGACGGACTCGGCCCGCCTCAGCGATTACGCCGTGGCCGGAGCCAAGGCCTACGTGGAGTCAACCTTCGGCGCCCGGTACATAGGTCAACCAGGGGCTCAACGCCGGGGTCCCAAGGCGGTGGTCGCCAGTCAGGACGCCCACGAGGCTGTCCGGCCGACCACTGTGGAGCGGGACCCGGAGGAGATCCACCAGTACCTGACCTCCGACCAGGCCAAGCTCTACCGCCTCATCTGGCGGCGCTTTCTGGCCAGCCAGATGAGTCCGGCGGAGTTCGATTCGACCCGGGCGGAGGTGATGGCTGGGGAGCACCGCTTTAGGGCCACCGGCAGCCAGCTCGTCTTCGACGGTTTCCTGCGCGTCGCCGCTGCGGAGAACCGTGAGGACGAGCTCCTGCCGGAGCTCCAGCCGGAGCAGGTGGTCTCATTGGCTGAACTCATCCCCGAGCAGCACTTCAGCCAGCCGCCACCTCGCTACAGCGAGGCCAGCCTGGTCAAGGAGCTGGAGGAGAGGGGCATCGGCCGGCCCAGCACCTACGCCTCCATGACGGAGCTGATCCAGACCCGGCGCTACGTGATACAGCAGGAACGGCGCTTGCACCCCACGCCTTTGGGATTGGCCGTCAACGAAGCCCTCACCACCCAGTTTCCGTCGGTGGTCGACCTTGGCTTCACCGCCGCCCTGGAACTTCAGCTCGACTCCATCGAGACCGGGGAGAACACCTGGGTCCCCGTGGTCAGCTCCTGGTACGGGCCCTTCGCCAAGGTCCTCGACGCGGCCCAAGAGAGCATGCCCCGGGTCAAGATCAAGGCCCAACCCACGGGCAGTGCCTGCCCCAAGTGCGGGGCGGACCTGGTCATGCGCAGCGGCCGCTTCGGCGACTTCGTCGGTTGCAGCCGCTATCCCGAGTGTGACTTCATCGAGGGCAAGGAGGAGAGGACTCCGGCCGAAGAGATCGGTGAAGCCTGTCCCCTCTGCTCCAAGCCCCTGGTCAAGCGGACCGGTCGCCGGGGTCCCTTCGTGGGCTGTTCGGGCTATCCCAGTTGCCGTTTCATCCGCACTGAGGCGGGAGCCGACGGCCCCGCTCGCCCCGCCCTGGTCGCCGAGCCGACCGGCGAGAATTGCCCTGATTGCGGCAAGCCTTTGGTGCAGCGCCGGGGACGGTTCGGGCCTTTCGTCTCCTGCTCGGGCTATCCCGGCTGCAAGTACCGGCCGCCCAAGGACAGTTCGTCGCCGACCTCCAAGGCCGCTGGGCGGTCACGTGCGCCGGCGAGCAAGCGGCGGGTCAAGGTACCGGCCGTGAAGTAGTTCGACCTGGCCCGTCCGTCACCAGTCTGTTCGAGTGCACCAGCTAAGCGGCGCCATACACCGACACCCGGCAACCGTGTGATGCTGAGCCGGTGATTCTCTTGCGCTCGGTACTTCCATCTCAGATCGGCACTGTGGTGATGGCCACCGCGGTGGTCGCAATCGGAATGTCGCGAACCTCGCTCATGGCCTTGGGTGCCACCCTGCTTGGCCTTGCGGTCGCCCTCTGGCTCCTGATGGTGCTGGCCGCGGTCCGGCGGATGCGGGTAGATGCGCCACGTCTTCGCACCGAACTGCATCAGCCGGCGGCCCTGTCGGTGGTGGCCTCGACGGGGGTGCTGGCCACCGGCTTCGCCAGTCTGGGCTGGCTGGGAGTGTCGGCCGGGCTGCTCATCCTCGCGGCTGGGCTGCAGTCCCTGATCGTTGGCCCAGTTCTGAGAAGGTGGCAGAGGCCGGCCCGAGGGGTGTCCTTTCTCTTGGCAGTGGCCGTGGCGTCCTTGTCGGTGGCGGCATCCGAACTGTCCCGGGGATGGCACCTCGCCTGGTTGGTAGTTCCGGCCGGCATCTGCTGGGGCCTAGCAGTAGTCGCCTACTGTCTGATCGCGAACTGGTTCGATCTCGCTGAACTGCTGAGGGGCCGAGGCGACCACTGGGTGTCCGGCGGAGCTCTCGCAATCTCCGCCCTGGCTGGTGAGGAGATCTATCTCCGGCTGGGCGGGCCCGGTCAGCCCCTGGAAGCGGTTGTGATTGGACTGTGGGGAGCGGCCAGCGCTGCCATCGCGATCTTGCTGGTCAGCGAGGTGATCAGTCCTCGTTGGGGCTACCACCACCTGCGCTGGGCCACCGTCTTTCCCCTTGGGATGTACGGCCTCTGCAGCCTGACTCTGGTCCCGGTGCTAAACGTTGGGGCCTTGATGATCCTGGCCCGCGTCTTCGTCGGGATCGGGTTCGCAGCGTGGTTGCTGGTGGCAGCGGGACTGCTCGGACAGAGCTGGGCGCGCTTTTCGCACCCGGCCACACCGGAGCCGACCGAGGCGGGCTAGCTGGCCGGTGCCGGTTCCTTCTTCGCGGGTGGAAAGTCGCCGGTCATACCGTCGATGCGCTCGCGCAGGAGGTCGGCATGACCGTTGTGCCGAGAGTACTCCTCGATCATGTGGTTGACCATCCAGCGAGCTGAGATCACCTCGTCGGTTCTGAAGGTCAGGTCGAGGGACTTCAGCTTCTCCAGGATCGACCGGGAGTCCTGGCACTCCTCTTCCCAGATCCTCACGGACTCCGCGACATCTGCTTCGCCTACCGCCTCGAAGTCAGCATCGGGCTGGTCGTCGGTGCACCAGATGGGGCCGATCTTCTGATGGTCGAGCCGCCTGCGAAACCAGCCTCGTTCGACCTCTGCCATGTGGCGAACCAGGCCCAGCAGAGTCAGGTTGGAGGGCGGCGCTGAGGCCTCCTTGAGCTGGGCGTCACTGAGACCCTGGCATTTCCAGGCCAGCACCTTGCGCTGGTCCTCAAGGAAACCGGTCAGGGTGGTCCGCTCGTCTCCGTTGAAGGCTGGATCGGGGGTCCTCTCGGGCATTTGGCAAGGATAGTGGACGTGGCTAGAGTCCTCCGATCGTGGTGGGGCCAATTCCAAGCCGAGGGTAGAATCGAATTCGAGTGAACTCTTCTCACGATGCCGGTCCGCGCGCCACCACCATCCTGGCCGTGCGCCGGGGAAGCGAGATCGCCGTCGCCGGGGACGGCCAGGTGACCGTCGGCGACGTGGTCATGAAGCACCGGGCGATGAAGGTTCGGCGCATCCACCACGACCAGGTCGTCGTCGGCTTCGCCGGCTCGGTGGCCGACGCCTTCACCCTCTTCGACAAGTTCGAGCGCCACTTGGACCAGCATCAGGGCAACCTGCTCCGGGCGGCGGTCGCCCTGGGCAAAGAGTGGCGCACCGACCGCTACCTGCGGCACCTCGACGCCATGCTGGTGGTGGCCGGCAACAACCAGATGCTGCTGCTCAGTGGGGACGGCGACGTCATCGAACCCGACGATGGGATCGGCGCCATCGGCAGCGGTGGACCCTATGCTCACGCTGCCGCCCGGGCCCTTCTCCAGCACACCGAGCTTCCGGCCGCCGAGGTGGCCCGCCGAGCCCTGGAGATCGCAGCCTCGATCTGCATCTACACCAACAGCGAGATCTCGGTCGAGACAATCTCCGACACGCCACAAGGGGAGGCAGTTGGAAGCGGAGCTTAAGCCGGCCGAGATCGTCTCCTCCCTGGACCGCTACATCGTCGGTCAGGCGGATGCCAAGCGGGCCATGGCGATCGCCCTGCGCAACCGCCACCGGCGGATGCAGGTGCCGGCGGAGCGGCGCCAGGACATCGTCCCCAGCAACATCCTCTTGATCGGCCCGACCGGGGTGGGCAAGACCGAGATCGCTCGCCGTCTGGCCCAGCTCACCCATTCCCCGTTCATAAAGGTCGAGGCCACCAAGTTCACCGAGGTCGGCTACGTCGGCCGCGACGTGGAGTCGATCATCCGCGACCTCCTGGAACAGACCATCACCCAGGTCCAGAGCCAGCGGGTGGCGGACGTGGAGGGGGAGGCCAAGCAGCGCGCCGAGGCTCGGATCGTCGATCGGCTGATCGAGGCTGACCAAGCTCCGCCGGCGCCCGCGCAAGCGGCGACCGAGACTCCGGCGGAGGCACCTCCGGAACCGGCCCCGACCGGGGAGGACGAGCTGGCCCACGCCCGCCGCGAGCGATCCCGACGCCGCCAGTTGCTGCGCAAGCTGGCCGCCCGCAAGCTCGACGATCGCCAGATCGAGATCGACGTGGAGGAGTCCTACTCGGCACCGGTCGAGGTCTTCTCCGGCAGCGGCTACGAGGAGATCGGATGGTCGCTGTCCGACTTCTTCAGCCAGCTGGCTCCGCCCAGGAAACGCAGCAAGCGGATGACCGTCGCCGACGCGCGTCACGTCCTCACCCAGGAGGAGACGGAACGGATGGTCGACGTTGACCGCGTCTATGACGACTCGATTCGCCTGGTCGAGGAGAACGGCATCGTCTTCATCGACGAGGTGGACAAGATCGCCGGCCCCTATGTCGAGGCCCATGGACCGGATGTGAGCGGTGCCGGCGTGCAGCGCGACCTACTTCCCATCATCGAGGGCTCGACCGTGAGCACCAGGTACGGCCAGGTGCGCACCGACCATGTCCTGTTCGTGGCCGCCGGGGCATTCACCTCGGCGCGACCATCCGACCTGATCCCCGAGTTCCAGGGACGCTTTCCGATCCGGGTCGAGCTGCAGCCGTTAGAGGAGGCAGATCTCTGCCGGATCCTGGTTGAGCCCAGCAATGCCCTGACCAAGCAGTACTCGGAGCTGTTGGCCACCGAGGATGTGGAGCTGGAGTTCAGCGAGGAAGGCGTGGGGGAGCTGGCCCATCACGCCTTTCTGGTCAACGAACGAGACGAGAACATCGGGGCCCGCCGGCTCTTCACCGTCATGGAGCGGGTTCTCCAGGACGTCTCCTTCGCCGCCGAGAAATACCAGGGCCAGAAGGTGACCATCGACCGCGAGTTCGTCCGGGACAAGCTGGGCGACCTGGTCCGCGACCAGGATCTCCGGCGCTACGTGCTCTAAGACAGGCGTCGGCCCGGAGCCTAGGGGAGTTTCCCCCCCGGGCACCGGGTTCAGGACTCTACTGGCCGGCCGTGCACCAAGTGGTGCCAGAGGCCTCCGAGATCCGAACCTGGACCCTCTTCACCGGAGGTGGCGCACTGACCCTGACCGTGGCCCCGGACTGGTTCGCGGAGAGCTCAACTGCGCTCCCGTGCTTGTTCCCGTGGGCATCGGTCACGATCGTCTTGACGGTCGCAGGGCCGTGCTCCTGGACCTTCACGGTGACCAGATGTCCGGCCTCGGTGTGGGAGGCGTTGCACTCAGGACCTGACTTGGTGAGAGTCCCCTCATGGACTCCACCGCAGGGGGCGAGTGCGCCCCGAGGGCAGCCATACCGACGGCTGTCCCAAATGGTCGAGTTGCTCTTCTCTTCGTCCTTCTTCCGGGCATGCGACTCATGTCGGCAGGGCGTAGTTCCAAGCTACCCCAACCTCGACCTTGGTCGGGCTGAGCGGTTGCCAGAGCGCCCGTCAGAAGTGCGCTGCCACGGTCCCCAGAACTCTTAGGCGGGAGGGGACCAGATATATGGGGTGGTCTCGGCGACGGTGAGGAATCCGAGTCGCTCCAGGATGGGTCTGCTCTGCTCCGAGGCATCGACCTGAAGGTAGCGCAGGCCGCGCTCGGCGGCGAGGCGGCCGCGATAGGCGACCATCGCTCGATAAATCCCCCGATGACGCCACTCCGGGTGCGTCGAGCCGGACCACAGGGTGGCGAACTGGCTGCCGGGGACGAGGTTGACGCGAGCGGTGGAGACGACCTGTCCGGCTGTCTCTGCCACCAGCAGGACAACGTCACCCGGATTGGCCGCGACATCCTTGAAGAATGCCTCGCCGAGGAAGCTGCGGTCGTCGCCGTCGACCAGGGCGAGGAGCTCGGCCATGCGATCGGTGTCGAGCCTGGTGTGCACCTCCCGGAGGGTGACATCGGGTGGCGCTTGGGCGGTCAGGTTTATGTCCGCCACCCGGCCGATGACCAGGCTTTCTCTCTCCTCGGCCAGGAACCCGGCCTGGACCAGGCGGCCGATCAGACCAGCTGTCTGGTCGTGGGAGAACGTCTTCCATTCGAAGGGCTGCTGGCGCTTTGCGAAGAAGTCGATCTGGCGCTCGATCAAGGCGTCGAGCCGAGCACCGTCGAGGCTGCTCAGGTCCCTCGGCATGACGAAGCCGCGAGGGGCCCAGCCCCAGGAGCGATAGATGGGGCCGTCCATCTCCTCGGCTCCACCCTCGGGCATCGCCATGGCTAGCGGTCCCCGCATCTGGGCGTCGAAGGCGCTGAGGAACTCGGCCTTGTCCCTGGCAAGTCGGCTCTCTGAGATGGGCATAGGCGGTGGAGTCTAGGCAACTTCCGGGGTGAGCAACCCGGTTGAGGCGGTTGGAGCCTGACGCTAGGTGGGATACCATGACGGCGGCGATCAAATACACATGCCCGGCGGACGCTTCCCGGAGTCCCCTTCGAGGGCCGGCAGGCGGTTGATGCCAGGCAGAGGCGGTAACTGCATAGGAGGGCGAGCATGCCTGTAGCCACGCTCACCGAGCTGCTCCAAAACGGTGTCCATTTCGGCCACCAGACCAGCCGGTGGAACCCGAAGATGCGGCATTACATCTTCGCCAGCAAGGGCGGGATCCACATCATCGACGTGTCCCAGACCGTCGACCTGCTGGATCAAGCCTGCCAATTCGCGCACGACACGGTGGCCCAGGGTGGTCAGATCCTCTTCGTAGGCACCAAGAAGCAGGCCCAGGAGACTCTCCAGGAGCAGTGCGAGCGGAGCCACCAGCCCTTCGTAGTCAACCGCTGGATGGGCGGCATGCTCACCAACTTCGAGGTGGTCAAGCGCCAGCTCAAGCGGATGGCCGAGCTGGTCGAGCTGCGCGACTCCGGGGCCCTGGCCGCAATGAGTAAGAAGGAGCAACGCCGCCGCGGGGACGAGCTGGAGCGTCTTGAGCGCAACTTCGGCGGCATCGTCAACATGAAGCGGCTCCCGGCGGCGGTCTTCGTCGTTGACCCCCACAAAGAGCGCCTGGCGGTGACCGAGGCACGCAAGTTGGAGATCCCGATCATCGCGATCACCGATACCAACTGCGACCCTGAGGAGATCAGCCAGATCATCCCCGGTAACGACGACGCCATCCGTAGCGTCCGGTTGATCGTCACCCGGCTGGTCGATGCTGTCATGGGCGGCCTCGAGGAGCACCAGAAGATCGAGCAGGCTCAGGCTCAGAAGGCGGAGGCGGAGCGTCAGGTCCAGGCCGAAGAGGCTCGGATTGCGGCGGCCAAGGCCGAAGCCGAGGCGGAGGCAGCCAGAGCGGCGGCCGCTGAGGTCGAGGCGGTAGCCGAGGACGGAACCGACGAAGCACCGGCCGCCGAGGAGCCGTCCCCAGCGGCCAGCGAGGTCGCCGGGTGAGTCAACCCGTCACGGCTGAGATGGTGCGTCTGCTCCGGGAGCAGACTGGGACAGGGATCATGGACTGCAAGGCGGCCCTGACCGAGGCCGACGGTGACTTCGAGCGCGCCCGGGACATCCTTCGGGCCAAGGGGCTGGCCTCGGCCCAGAAGCGCTCGGGACGGCAGACCCGAGAGGGCTTGGTGGACTCCTACATTCATCCCGGGGGCGGCATCGGTGTCCTGGTGGAGGTCAACTGCGAGACCGACTTCGTGGCCCGTACCGATACCTTCAAGGCTCTGGTTCACGACATCGCGCTCCAGGTCGCCGGGCGCTCGCCGCGCTGGGTTCGGCGTGAGGACATCCCCGCCGATCAGCTGGAGCGGGAGCGCGCCGTCTATCGCGAGCAGGCGGAAAGAGAGGGCAAGTCGGCGGAGCGCTTGGAGCAGATCGTCGACGGTCGGCTGCGCAAGTTCTACGAGGAGACCTGCCTCTACGACCAGGCCTGGCTTCGAGACGAAGGCTCCAAGGGGCGCTCGGTGACTCAGGTAATCCAAGAGGTGATCGCCGCCACCGGTGAGAACATCAGTGTCTCCCGATTCGTTCGCTTCGAGCTCGGGAAGGGTTTGGCCGATGAGAGTCAATCAGATGACGCTTGAGCCGCTGGAGCTGACTGGTACAGCGGTGAGCCCTGAGCCAAGCCTGCAGCCGCACTACCGCCGGGT
>Ga0307374_10002428_pt1 | contig 33113 bp, 34 predicted proteins | sample OX3MG_FD_202532 | JGI IMG/M metagenome (GOLD analysis project Ga0307374, IMG submission 202532) | Soil microbial communities from Risofladan, Vaasa, Finland - OX-3 | ecosystem: Environmental > Terrestrial > Soil > Coastal area > Acid sulfate soil | place: Finland: Risofladan, Vaasa | collected... | reverse complement strand
CATCAGCAGGCTGAAACACAGATACAGCGTGCCGATATCTTTATGATTGGTGGTGGTGATCCAGCGCCAGATACCGCTCGGATGCTCCGCATGGTGTTCGTGGGCGACGGCGTTGTTATACATGTTTAGTTCCTCTTCTCAGCTCAGCGTGCAGTTTTGATCTGGGCGGGCTGCACCACGTCACCTTTATGGTTACCGAAAGCATTGCGTTCGTAAGTGATAACGGCGGCGAGATCTGCATCGTTCAATACATTGCCCCAGGCCGGCATAATGCCTTTGCCGTGCAGCACCAGGTTGATGTGTGCAGCCACCGGACCATTGGGTATCGAGCCACCGGCGATGGCCAGCACCCCCATCTCCGGGTTACCTTTGCCGTCCGCCATATGGCAAGCAGCACAGTTGCTATCGAACACCCGCTTACCGCGTACCATGGCAGCCGCCATGGTCAAAGTTTTCTCTGAGTTGCCGCCCTTCTTGGCAGCTGGCTTGGCGGCTGCTATGGGACTGTTTACTTGTGCGGTCGGAGCTGGCGCTGGAAGCACCGAGGCGGTTGGCTCCAGTTCTGCGGATGTGGGTGCGTTAAAGTTCAGCAAAGCCGGCGCATAGGCCACCGGACTGCCGTTCTGTTCCGGCTGTAGCGTGGTCGGGTTGATGTAAACACCATTGCTGGCTTTCATGGCCGCCACCCATTTCTGATAATCCCCCCAGCTTTCCGCAACCACCACGATGGGCATGAAGCCATGGTCGCGTCCACACAACTCGGTGCAGGCACCGCGATAGGTTCCCGGCTTGTCGACTTCGATCCAACCCTGGTTCACGAAACCCGGGATGGCATCGACCTTGACGGCAAAATCCTCTACCCACCAGGAATGTATCACGTCATTGGAGGTGATCAGCAGGCGGATTTTCCTGCCGGTCGGTACTACCATGGGATGATCAACATCGCGTAGGTAATCCGGAATACTCTCTGGATTGATCTTGGAACCCAACTGCCGGGCGGCGTTGCTGTCGGCAGCCAATGTGCTGAAATAACTGAAACCATCCTGCAGGTAATCGTATTGCCATTTCCATTGGTAGCCTTCAATCTTGATGGTCATGTCAGGATCGCTGGTGTTGGTTATTTTCACTAGCACTTTGGCGGCGGGGATGGCTAACGCGATAAGAATAATGAATGGGATAATGGTCCAGACTACTTCCAATACAGTGCTTTCATGAAATTGCGCTGCTTGGTGGCCGGCGGCCTTGCGATGCCAGATCATCGAGATGATCATCAGTCCGAACACTACTATGCCGATACCCACGCACACCAAGAAGCCGAACATGTGCAGGTCGTAAACATCGTGGCTCATGGGTGTCACACCCACGGGCAGGTTGAAACGCATGGCAAGTACCAATATCGCGATGAGTACCACCACCGCGGCCCCCACCCCACACACGATATACTTGAGATTATTCTTGGCCATGCTTTTGTTCTCCTGCTGGAATCTTGATAGGTCGCGCAGTTAGTGGTATCCGGTTTTGCCCAGAGGGCCTATAAGTTCTGCGAGCCTCAGTTCGAGCGTTTCACGCTCTACTTCCGTAAGGCGCCGGCCGATTTCGCACTCCTGTCCGTGGGAGCGAATGTACAACTTTTGCGGGCGCAGTCTCGTGGCCGGTTCATGCACCACCAGTTGCGCCCAGTAACGGCTGAATTCCCGGTGCTCCAGATGACGGCCATCGCCCTTGTCCACCACCACTTGATCGCCGCTCACGGTGATGACCTCGCCTAGCGCCCCTGTCGCCAACACGAGTCCAGGCATAAACCCAGCACCAGCATTTCGACGACGGCAAAAACCAGCACTGGCCAGAAATCATTCAGTGCAAACCATATACCCAAGGTTAGGGTCAGGGTGATGATACTGGCATAAAAAAACCACAGGCCCGCGATACTGAGTGACCGGTTGGGTACGATCACTATACGATGCATGGCGGCATCGGAGTTGACTGCCCAAATGCTCGCGGGCACCTCGCATCTACCTGCTGCACAAACTTTATTCATATTGGACCGCCGGCATTTAATTCTGAAACTCGCGGTTTGTCAGTTCGAAGCAGCGGAAAACTGGCGAAGTATGCTACTGCAAGCCCCTATAGCACGCAACGGAGTACAGGTATTTTGTGGGCAATTCTTCGGGATTGCATATCTCGCGATATAAGTGATGTGAGCGATTTTTTACCCGTGAGGAACCCAGTACACATCTGCAGATTCGAGGCCTGGGTGCGTCATTCTGCTTGGGCACTGTTCAGGAGCTTGAAGATGCTCGTTGCATCCAGACTCTCACCCGCATCTTCAGCGATGATCTCTGATCGCCAAGGAATCTCCCCCAACAACGGCGCTTGCATGACTTGTTTCAGGGTGGCGAGATTCTCTGCGCAGCGCTCGAAATCAGAATTGATTGCGTTCGCCACCCAGCCAGCGAGTATCAGGCCATCCTCGCGGATGGCGCGGGCGCTGAGCTGCGCGTGATTAAGGCAACCCAGGCGCAAACCCACCACCAGAATCACCGGCAAACCCAAGGCCCGGGCGAGATCGGGAAGCTGCAGATCATCACTCAGGGGCACCTGCCAGCCACCCACTCCTTCCACCACCACTACATCTGCCTCAGCACAGAGCCGCAGATAGGTTGTGAGGATCCGGGACAGTTCGATAGTCACACCGGCTTCAGCGGCAGCCAAGTGCGGCGCAATGGCGGGGCTGAACACATAAGGATTCACCTCGTCATAAGGCCGCGTTGCGCTGGAAGCAGCCTGCAATACCAGCGCATCCGCATTGCGCAATCCTACGGTGGTCCGCGACGCGCCGCTGGCCACCGGTTTCATGCCAACAGTCCGCAGACCGGTGGCAGCGAAGATACGCAACAGGCCGGCAGCCACCAGCGTCTTACCTACGCCGGTATCGGTGCCGGTGATGAAGAAACCACGCATTCAGATATTGCCAGTTGTTCGTTGGTACCCGCCCATGGCGGTTTGGATTTCATCTGGCGTCAGCATGTCAGTAGGTATATAGGCAGGCGCCCAGGCCGTGCCGTACACAACTTCATAGGTGGCTGGCACGCGCCCGTCGCGGCGGAATCTTTCGTAAGCCTGCATCAGTTGCTGCATGTGCTTGCGTCCGTATAACCCGCGAGCGCGGCCGTTGGTGACGTTATGGGCGCCGACACATTTCAGGTCATGCATTAACGCACGTGCGTCCGCATAAGTCAGCGTCATATGCTCCATGTCCATCACAGGTTCTACAAAACCGGCGCGGATCAAGGCATCGCCGATGTCGTGCATATCGATGAAGCGATTCACGTGATTGAAGCCATCTACCGTCCGCCAGGCACTACGCAATTCTTTGAGGGTGTCGGGACCGAAGGTGCTGAACAGAAGCATGCCATGTGGATGCAGCACGCGCCGAAGCTCCCTGAACACCGGTTCCAAGTCATCGCACCATTGCAGCATTAAGTTGCTATAGACCAGATCGAAACAGGTAGCTGCGAACGGCAGCTGCAAAGCATCGGCGCATACCAGCGGCTTGCGACTGAACCAGCCCTGGGCGTTGCGGCCAGCAACCAGCATGTTCATGGCCAAATCCGCGCCGCATACCTGCGCTGCCGGATAACGTTTGGATAACGCCATCATCTGGCCACCGGGGCCACAACCCACATCCAGGATGCGAGTGGGCTTGAGCGTGGTCAGTTCCAATCGTTCCCGCAGGCGCGTGCCAATTTCCCGCTGCAGGACAGCGGCCGCGTCATAACCACGGGCGACATGCTCGAAGGATGCCCGCAGCTGGCGACGATCCAGCGAGAACTCATCTTGATATAGGGTGTCGTTCATGTTCGATGCTTATCATGCTCAGACACTTGCGGATGATCGCAGGTTTGCGCGGGTATGATCACCGGCAGTTTCTGCAGAAACTGCCTTAATGCGATCAGGAATTCCATAGGGCTGGACAGAAAAGGTGCATGCGCGGCTTTGGGAAAGACCATGGATTGCGCGCCATGGACGGCAGCTGCCAGAAACTCGCTCGCTTGCACGGGTATCAGCCGGTCGTAACCACCCGTGAGGATCAGTGTCGGTATATGTATGTGTGGCAATTCTGCCCGCACATCGCTATCGCGCAGCAGCATCAGGCCACGCTCCAGATCCGTGGCTGATGGTTGACCAGTTGATAAAAGCGTTGTACGCAGCTGCCGCAGCGTCGCATGCGCTGCCGCATCCCCGCGTACCTGCAATGCCAGAAACCTTTGCACGGTTTTTTGATAATCATCCCGAAGCTCTGTGACCAATGCCTGCAATTGTTCCAGCGGCATGGCATGCGGCCAATCGGCAGCGGTTATGAAGCGCGGGGTGGTGCTCACCAGCACCAGGGCACGTAAGTGCCCCGGGAAATCCATAGCCGCGCGCTGGCATGCAAGGCCACCCAGTGACCATCCCAGCCATACCGCATTCTGCGGTGCAACCTCCAGGAGCAGCTGCGCCAGCTCCGGCAGTGTCGTCGGCATTGACAACCCGCGGCTACGGCCATGTCCCGGTAAATCCACCCGGGTGACGCGATAGCTGTGCGCCAGTTCCGGCAGGATGCTGCCCCATACACCACTATGCAGGCACCAGCCATGCACCAGAAATATATCCGGGCCGTGGCCGATGGTTTCAGTGTGGAGCTTCAATGAATTAAATCCTGGTGCTGTGTGCAAAAAATTCAATCCTCTAGCTGAGACACCACTGCTGCCAAGGCCTCCAGCAAGTAGTCGATTTGTTCCTCGCTATGGGCTGCAGATAGCGTGATGCGCAGGCGTGCACTGCCGGCAGGAACCGTGGGCGGGCGGATAGCCACAGCCAGCAAACCCCGTTCGCGTAATTGTTCGGATACTTTCACTGCTAGTTCCGCCTTACCCAGCAGCAGTGGCTGAATTGCGGTCATAGAGTCCAGTATCGGCAGTTTCAGTTGCCTGGCGCCGACGCGAAACTGCTGGATCAATCGTATGAGATGCGCGCGCCGCCAGTCTTCGGTTTGCACCAGCTTGAGCGCCGCGCGGCCAGCTTCCGCTACACAGGCGGGCATCGCAGTCGTATAGATGTAGGTGCGCGCGTGCTGGATTAGGGTTTCCACCAGCGTTTCGCTGCCGGCCACAAATGCACCGAACACACCTAAAGCTTTACCGAGCGTAGCCATGAAAATCGGCACCTCGGCCATACCCAGACCGAAATGTTCAAGACTGCCACGGCCGTGTTCGCCGAGCACGCCGAAGCCGTGGGCGTCATCGACCATGAGAAACGCGCTCGCCGCTGCGCACACTTGCGCCAAATCCGGCAGCGGCGCGATGTCGCCATCCATACTGAACACACCGTCGGTCATGACCAGTGTGCGTCCGGTTGGCGGAATGCGCTGCCATCGGGATCCGCCCGTGAGTGCGTGGGGGTAACGGCTGAAACGCGCGCCGCACAACTGGCCCGCATCCAGCAGCGAAGCGTGATTCAAGCGGTCCGCCAGCACTCGGTCGCCGCGGTTGAGGAGTGCACCGGCCACGCCCAGGTTCGCCATGTACCCGGTGGAGAACAACAATGCCCGTGGTCGTTGTGTGAACTCGGCGAGCTCGGTTTCCAGCGCTGCGTGTGCGCGCGTATGTCCGGTAATCAGATGAGATGCGCCACTGCCGGTGCCGTACTCATCAAGCGCACGGCCCGCAGCCTTGCGTAAGGCCGGATGCCCGGCAAGACCCAGATAATCGTTGCTGGAGAAGTTGAGATAACGCTGCCCGCCGATGTGGATCTCTGCACCCTGGGGTCCGTCCACCACTCGTCGCAAGCGGTACAACGATCGGGCTTTCAGCGCCTCCAGATCAGTGCCGAGCGCGTCATCAAGTCGTTGCGCGGCGTTGCTCATGCAGTTGCGCAGCAGCGGCTCCCCGCTCATGGCCAGTATCATCGGAATACGCTTCCGCGTGGATGCCGAGACGCGCGAATAGCCGCCGGTCCGCATCCTGTTCCGGGTTTTCAGTGGTCAGAAGTTTTTCGCCGTAGAAGATGGAATTGGCGCCGGCAAAAAACGCCAGTGCCTGCATCTCATCGTGCATCTCTGCACGGCCCGCTGACAGCCGCACGTGTGCCTTGGGCATGAGGATGCGTGCCACGGCGATGACACGGATGAAATCGAAAGGATCCACGGCCTCACGTCCGTGCAGTGGCGTACCTTCCACCTGCACCAGTTGGTTGATTGGCACGCTCTCCGGATGTTCCGGCAGGTTCGCCAGCGTTTGCAGCATGGCAGCGCGATCGCTGCGACTCTCACCCATGCCGACGATACCGCCGCAGCATACATGCATGCCCGCTGCGCGCACCTGCTGAAGCGTATCGAGCCGGTCCTGAAAACAGCGGGTGGTAATGATCTCGCGATAATAATCTTCCGAGGTATCGATGTTGTGGTTGTAGTAATCGAGCCCGGCGCCCGCCAGACGCTGTGCCTGCGTTGCCGTGAGCATACCGAGCGTCGCGCAGGTCTCCATGCCCAGTTCACGTACCGCACAAATCATTTCGATGATCTTGTCCAGATCCCGATCCTTGGGATTGCGATAGGCCGCGCCCATGCAGAAGCGCGTAGCGCCGTTATCCCTAGCGAGCTTCGCCTGAGTCACCACATCCTCCACATCCATAAGTTTTTCGGACTTGAGGCTGGTGTGGTAACGCGCACTCTGAGGGCAGTACTTGCAGTCTTCCGGACAGGCACCGGTCTTGATGGACAAGAGTGTGGAAATCTGTACGGCGTTGGGGTCGAAGTAGCGGCGGTGCAGGCTATGGGCTTGATACAACAGGTCGTTGAACGGTAGCGCCATGAGCGCCTGCACCTCTGTCAGGGTCCAGTCATGGCGGATGTCGGATTGGGCATCAACGATCACAGAATGCATGGTCGGCTCCGGTTAAGCATGGCATCATGCTTCGCGAGTAACCCCGTCAGCTTGGACGCAGTGTAACGGGATATAGATGGCTGTCAACCTGGAGTACAGGGAATGGTTTACGGTTGGTCGAGCCGGCTGCATAGTCTGATATACACATCTTTCTGCGTCCTCTGCGGACAACGCAGTCACTCACGCAAGGAATTGTGCGCAGCTTGCATCCGGGATCTGAGCTGGAACCGGAACTGCTGCAGTATTTGCGCCGCGCCTATGCCACCGGAAAGTGGTCCACGGCGGTGCGGTCACTGTCTAAAGTCACCGCCTCCCTGGGATATTGCTGTAAGTCCCTTGTTGTACGCCTGGCCGCTGGATCAATTGTTGCAACGCTTCAAATTCAACGGCGATCTGGCCATCGGACGGCTGCTGGGCGAACTACTGGCTGACCATCTGGCTGCCGGGCGTGTCCTGAAACCGGATCTGCTCATAACCGTACCCTTGCACAATGCGCGCCTGCGTTAGCGCGGTTTCAACCAGGCGTTGGAACTCGCACGGCCCGTTGTCCGGCGCTTGCGTCTATGCGTCGCTCCTCTCGCTGTATGCGTGCGCAGCAAAGACACCGCCGTGCAATCTGAGCTGGATGCCGTTCAGCGTCGACGCAACCTGCATGTGGCGTTCGCAATCCACCAGTCCCTGACGGGTGCGCATGTCGCCATTCTGGACGATGTCCTGACTACCGGTGCTACTGCCGCTGCATTGACCCTGACACTCAGGCAGGCGGGTGCCGCCTCGGTGCAGATCTGGTGCCTGGCGCGTGCCGCCCGCGTCTCCTGAGCTTCCATCGGCAAAGCCAGTTGCTCGCTGATTGTCAAAGCCTTGGACGACGTACCATACTGACTCATTTCCCCAAGCCGCCAATGCCTTGACTGGACTGGGTATGTATTGCCTCGCTGGATCATTGGCGGCGGAAAATTTACTGGATGATCATGGTGGATCCACAAAAACAAATAAAAGTGAACACGGCCGACCTCGAGACCGGCATGTATGTCGCACGTCTCGACCGTCCCTGGACTGAAACACCGTTCCTGTTCCAGGGTTTCTTTATCCGTAATCGGGAAGATATCGAAGAACTGAAACATCACTGCCGATTCGTATATGTGGATTTTGAACAGAGCCGCAAGGAAAACACCCACACCAAAACCGGTGTCAGGCATGAAAACCGCACCATCACACAGATCACCAGTTTGCACTACGCCAAGCCCCATCCTCCGGCCAGCAACCGGAATCGCACCGTATATGCCACAACCCAACCAGTCGAAAAAGAATTGCCGGTTGCCAAAGCGATATATACCGAGGCCAACCGGGTCGTCGAGGATCTGATAACAAAGCTGCAGACAGACGGTCGGCTGGATGTGCAAATGGCCAAGGAGACTGTCGAGCCTATGGTTGAAAGTGTGCTGCGTAATCCGGACGCCATGATCTGGCTATCGCGCATGAAGAAATATGACTCCTACATGTACCACCACTCGGTGAGCACATCCATCTGGGGAATTACCTTCGGACGTCACTTGGGACTCGATAAATCGGCTCTGCATGAAATCGGTCTTGGTTGCATGCTGTTTGACGTTGGCAAGACCAAGTTACCGCATGCATTGCTCATCAAAGCGGAAAAACTCACGGAGATCGAATGGCATGTGATGCGTAATCATGTGGATTACAGTGTCAACCTGCTTAAGGGTGCGGGTGGTATCACTGAACGCATCATCACCATGGTGCAGAGCCATCACGAACGCCATGACGGCAGCGGCTATCCGGACAAACTCAAGGAAACCCAGATCCCAACTTTTGCCAAGATCGCAGGCATGGTGGATTGTTATGATGCCATCACCAGCCCGCGTCCCTACAGCAAGTTGCGCTCGCCTTACGAGGCGGTGCGGGAGATTTACAGTTGGCGCGGCACGTTGTTTCAAGCTGAAGTGGTCGAGCAGTTCATGCAGGTTGTAGGCGTGTTTCCCACCGGCTCGCTAGTGGAACTAAATACCGGCGCGGTGGCGATAGTGATCGCACAGAACGACTCTCGTCGGCTAAAGCCGCGTGTCATGCTCATCCTGGATGAAAACAAAAAACGCCTCCCACAATTCAATACCGTGGACTTGCTGTTCGACACACACTTGAAAGGTGCCGAGGATCTATGGATTGAAAAATGCCTTGAGCCTGACGCCTATGATGTTGACCCACAGGAACTGTATATCTAATAACTTCCGCGGCCACTTTTTGATGTCAGACAAAATCCTTTCGCTACGTTCCAACCGGCCCGCATTGATGCGCCATCTGGATAGCTATATCCGGCGCGTCCAAACCAGTGGCAAGCAAATGGCGTTGCTGGTGGTGCAGGTCAAGCGCGGCCAGGAATTCGGCGCATTGTTCGGTGATCACAGCATCGAACAGCTGATGGAGCAGATGGCGGGACGTCTGGCTGAGGTTTGCCGCGACCGCGACCGCATCATGCGTATCGGCGACCACGCGTACGCGCTGATCATGCCGGAGGTTATGAACGAGGGGCATACCATCCTGGCCGCCAACAAGATACTGCGCGCCTTGTCCATACCTTTTGACGTGGATACCCATGTGGTCTCGATGGGCGCCAACATGGGCATCGCGCTGTTCCGAGAGCAGGCCGGACAGCCCGATACGCTGCTGCAGCATGCTGAACTGGCGTTATCGGATGCGATCCGCAGTGGCGTACCTTACTCGGTATACACGGACGACACGCGGGAGAAGCTCGCCGGCACCTGGAATCTGGAGAGCGAACTGGATATGGCTCTGGACAATGGTGAACTGGAGATCTTCTATCAGCCGAAGATCAATCTTCGCGGCGGGCTGCTGGCGGGAGCCGAAGCGCTGTTACGCTGGCGCAGCCCTACGCGCGGCATCGTGCCACCGAACATATTCATACCGATAGCCACCCGCACCGGCCAGATCAAGGAGCTGACCTGGTCGGCCATCAATATGGCGCTGCAACACGCCGCCACCTGGCCCACGCGCTTCGGGCCGCTATCGCTGGCCATCAACATCGCGCCCTCGCTGCTGGAGGATGAGACACTGGTACGCCGGGTAGCGGATGCCATGGGTCTATGGAGCGCCAAACCCAATCGCCTGATATTGGAAATAACTGAAGCCGCGATGATGGATAACCCGGATATAAGTTTTGAAACCGTCCGCGAACTGAAAAATCGGGGTGTGATGGTGTCGATAGATGATTTCGGGACGGGGTACTCGTCACTCGCGAATTTCAAGAACATCCCCGCCTCGGAACTCAAGATCGATAAGAGTTTCGTGATGAACATGCTCACCAGCAAAGCCGATGCCAATATCGTACGTGCGATCATAAGCCTGGCGCAGGCTTTCGAGTTACAGGTGGCGGCGGAAGGCGTGGAAAGCATGGAGATCCTGCGCACGCTGACAGCGCTGCAGTGCAATTATGCCCAGGGTTATTACATCAGCAAACCAATACCCGCGAACGAATTTGTACAATTCATCAATGAATACGTACCGCCGGTGTTCTGAAACTGCCTCAAGTTCCAGTCATGAATGTGTAATGCAGCAGGATGCCTGCGAACACCGCCGCACCGAACCAGTTATTGTTCATGAACGCCTGAAAACAATGCTGTGGATTGCGGTGGCGTATCAGGATCTGCTGATAGAGAGCGAACAGCAGTGCAACCCCAATACACAGATAATAAACGGCGCTCATACCGGTCTGATGGCCAACCAGCAACAGATCTGCTAACAGCAATACCTGCAGGATACCGATGACCACGCGATCCAGTTCGCCGAACAGGATAGCGGTGGATTTAATCCCGATCCTGATGTCATCGGGTCGATCCACCATGGCATACATGGTGTCGTAGACCGTAGCCCAGATGATGTTGGCGATGAATATAAGCCACGCCACTGTCGGCACACTGTCCGTTACCGCGGCATACGCCATGGGAATTCCCCAGCCGAACGCCAGCCCCAGATACGGCTGCGGCAGATAAGTGTAGCGCTTCATAAACGGATAGGAGATCACCAGCACGGCACCGATGACCGCCAGTTCCAATGTCAGTCGATTCAGCAACAACACCAGTCCAAGCGCTATGAGGCACAGGATTGCGAACAGGGTCAGTGCTTCCCAGATGCTCACTTCACGGGTGGCGAGTGGCCGTGTGCGGGTACGCTGTACCTGCGGATCGAAATTGCGGTCCGCGAAATCGTTGATGATGCAGCCGGCGGAGCGCATCACGAACACACCGATTACGAAGATGGCAAAAAGTTTCGGCGTTGGGTGACCATCAGCAGCCAGCCACAAGGCCCATAACGTGGGCCATAGCAAAAGAAAACTGCCGATGGGCCGGTGCAAACGCATCAAGCGCAGATAGGCCCAGGCACGCTGGCCGACGAACGGCAACCAATGTCGCACTACCCGACTGTAACGCAGTTTCCGCCATACTGGCCGCAAGCGCGGATCCATCAGGCTCCCATCCCGGGTAAAAAGCACTCGTAGATTAGCAAACGTTGACTATCCACTAGCAGCACCGAGCGCCGGGCCCATAATACGGGTGGCTTCATCTCCAGGCCTTGCAACGCTGCCTGGTAAAGCTCATGCCGCGAATCGAGCTGTGCTACTTCGATGACGCTGCGCTGTGCAGCCGCGTTCGCGAATATCCGATCGCCCAATGGATTGGTACCCAATCTGTCCAGCCACTGTCGGCTTTCGGTAAGCGCCAATGTATGGGCATATACCCAGGGTGTGTCCGCACATAGATATACCCGGCGTTCAAGCGCAGCGTTGCCCGTGTGTGTTTGCAACAGACGCGCGTTTTCTAAATCCAACGAAGTCCGCCCCTCATGCAGGACTCGCACATGGAAGTCAGGGCCTGCCGTAGCCCGCAGTCTTTTGGTCAGCGAACCTGTATCTAGCAGCCACGTCCACAACGCAGGGCGTTGCTCTACAGGCCAAGCATCCAATGGACGCCAGTGACAACTGCTGTTTAAGGATTTACTGGTCTGCAACGCTGGTATTTCCTGTGCGACCTGCATCATTGTAATCAGACTTGGCCGAAACGACTGTTTTCGCCCAGCCAGCGGCGCACCAGCAAAGGCACCTGGGCAGGATAGTGCTCCAGCAACAGGCTCGCGGCCTGCTGAACTTTAGGAATCAACACCGCATCCCGGCTCAAATCCGCGATGCGCAAGTTCAGTTCGCCCGCCTGGCGGGTACCCAGCAACTCACCAGGGCCGCGCAGTTCCAGATCGCGACGTGCAATTTCGAAACCGTCATTGGTGCTGCGCATCACTTCCAGTCGCGTGCGGGCGGCCTGCGATAGCGGCGCATGGTAGAGCATCACACAGCTCGACTCCATCGCGCCACGTCCGACGCGACCGCGTAACTGGTGCAGTTGTGCCAATCCCAGACGTTCTGCGTTTTCGATGATCATGAGGCTGGCGTTTGGCACATCCACGCCCACTTCGATCACGGTGGTGGCTACCAGTAGTTGCAGCTCACCGGATTTAAAATGTGCCATCACCGCTTCTTTCTGCGCGGGTCTGAGGCGCCCATGTACCAGGCCGACTCTTATTTCCGGCAGCGCCGCAGCCAGGCGCGTGGCCGTGTCCTCGGCCGCCTGGCATTGCAATACCTCTGATTCATCGATTAGCGGACATACCCAGTACACCTGTTTACCCATACGGCACGCGGCGCGTACACGTGCCGCCACTTGGGCACGGCGCGTGTCGGCCAGTGCCACAGTATTCACCGGCGTGCGCCCCGGCGGCAGCTCGTCGATGGCAGACACATCCAGGTCCGCATAAGCCGTCATCGCCAGGGTACGTGGGATGGGCGTGGCGGTCATGATGAGCTGGTGTGGACGTATGCCTTCAGCCGCGCCCTTCTCGCGCAATGCCAGACGCTGGTGCACGCCGAATCGGTGCTGTTCATCGATGATCACCAGCGCTAGCTTGGCGAACTTCACATCCTCCTGGAATAATGCATGCGTACCGATGATGAGCCGCACATCTCCGCCATTGATCATTGCAAGTGTCTGCCGGCGTTGCGCGGCCGGCATGCGGCCGGTGAGAGAAACCGGTTGCAGACCCAAGGGCGCGAACCAGCCTTTGAAATTACGCAAATGCTGTTCTGCAAGTAATTCCGTGGGCGCCATGAGTGCCACTTGATGACCTGCGGCCATGCAGCTCAAGGCCGCCAGTGCTGCCACCAGCGTTTTGCCGCAACCCACGTCGCCCTGCACCAAACGCATCATGGGATGATTCTTTTCCAGATCGCGGAATATCTCACCCGCCACCCGCTGTTGGGCGTTGGTCAAATGGAATGGAAGCGCCGCACAGAATTTTTCCTCTACATGGCTGGCACGGGCAATCACCCAGGCACGGCTGTGGTCGGCGTTCTGGCGCAACTGCCGCAGACTCAAGTGATGGGCCAACAGCTCCTCGAAGGCCAGACGCTGTTGTGCCGGATGGCTACCATCCATGAGCGTCGCAACCGGTGCATCCGACGGCGGACGATGCACAAAGCGTACCGCTTCGGTGAGCCCCGGCATACCGGCATGCTCGAGAACTTCCGCAGGCAACAATTCCGGCAGCAACCCGGCTGTGCTATCCAGCAACTGCAGGGCTTGCGCAGTCAAGGCGCGCAACTTCAACTGTGCAATGCCCTCGGTTGCGGGATACACGGGTGTCAGCGCGATATAGTCCGGCGGCGACTGACCTGCCTGCAACACTTTGTATTCCGGATGCACCATCTCCAGCGTAGTCACGCCGCGCACCACTTCGCCGTAACAACGCAAGCGTGTGCCGCGTGATAGTGCTTCCGCCTGTGATTGGTTGAAATGGAAAAACCGCAGCGTCAATGCGCCGCTGCCATCGCTGACACGGCACAGCAGCATGCGCCGGCGACGGATGACAGTTTCGGTGAGTTCCACCCGGCATTCCACCGCCGTGCGCATGCCCACCTGCAACGCGCCCAGCGGAGTGATGTGGGTGCGATCCTCGTAACGCAGTGGCAGATGAAACAGCAGGTCGGCTATGTTGTAGATGCCGAGATGTGCCAACTTCTCTGCCAGGTGCGGTCCCACCCCGCGCAGATAGCGCACCGCGGTATCGGCACGCATGGCCGGAGAAACGTTTGGCGTTCTTGCGGGCTTCACACCACCATCACCGCGTCCACTTCCACGCGTGCATTGCGCGGCAGTGAGGCGACCCCGACGGTGGCGCGCGCCGGATACGGTGCATGGAAATATTCCGCCATGATTTCATTGAGCTTGGCAAAGTCAGCCAGATCCGCCAGATAGACCGTCAAGCGCACCACCTGCGGCAGTCCCTGGCCGGCGGTTTCGGCGACCGCCTTCAGATTCTCGAACACGCGCCGGGTTTCGACCTCGATACCGCCCTTGACCAGCTCGCCGGACGCGGGCTCCAGTCCGATCTGGCCTGATAAGTAAACGGTATTACCGGCGCGTACTGCCTGTGAATAAGGACCGATAGCTTTGGGGGCCAGATCGGTATTGATAGCGTTGCGACTCATAGCCTATCTCCATGCGAGTATTTTACAGACACTCATAGTACCCGGTTAATACTTAGTTATCAGGGAGTTGGCATAAGCCAAGTTCTGATGCTGGACTGGCCGTGACATCATTAAGCAGTTATTTCACTAGAATCCTGAGACAGCTTCTTAATAAATTAATCACTAATATTTAAGAATTTTAATTGCGAACCTGTACTACCTTTTGAAATATAGAAACTAATGCATCTTAAACAGACGGCTCATCGGTTGTACTGGAGATAATCATGATAAACAGTAATTACTCTAAAACCCTCATCTGCATCACGCTCATCGCCACTTTAGGGCTACCGCTAACAGTCATTGCCAATAGCGATCCGGCACCCGGCGATGCCGCACCCCAGTCAGCACAGGATGATAATGCAGTCATATACCTCGGGAATATACAGGTGCGTGGTGAGAAGAATATCGTGAAAACCCTTCAGGCCATAAAGGTCGGATTGCAGATGCCCTATTCCAGTGATCCGAAACTCGCGGATGTAGTGGTGTGTCGCATTGAGGATCAGGCAGGCAGCCACATCAAGAAATGGCTCACATGCGAGACTAATCGAAACGCCGCGAATCGACGCGAGGCCTTAAATACAAGTATGGACACGTCGATTGCTCAAAACTATGGTGGTATGGGTTGTGAGAGTTTGTCTTGTTACTCTCAGGTCTTTGAAGCCCTGACTGAAACACTCAATTCCCAACCAGGGCACACTCTACACACCAGTGTAAATGGTCCCGCACTGCATCAATTACTGGAAAAAATTCCCTATCCACAGGGCTATACGCCAGCGCCCACATCCACGACAGCGCCGGCTGCGCCGACCCACGATTGAAGTTTCAGATCTGGTTGGATGTCCAGCTCTGGTTGACTTCGTGCCAGCGTATGTGTAAATGACCTCTGGTTAATCCTTGATAATCAGGATCTTGGCATACGCCTGACTTCTAGCACATCTGTCCTATACTTAATTGAAACGTCAAAATACTTTCAGTGTCACTGAAGATCGATGTGTCTCCAACTAGGGTCCACCAGTCCTACAGGAGAAAGCCGTCATGAAAATCCGTAATTGCATCAAAGTTTTCGGCTTCATCACTCTGGCTGCCATTCTAGGCCTGCCACTGGCAGTCGCTGCCAACAGCGATCCGGCACCTGGCGATGCAACTCCCCAGACCACATAAGGATGACAATGCAACCATGTACCTGGGCACGATCCAGGTACATGGTGAGAAGAATATCGTGAAAACTCTGCAGGCCATAAAGATCGGGCTGCAGCTGCCTTATTCCAACGATCCGAAGCTGGCGAATGTGGTGGTGTGTCGTATCGAGGATCAAGCCGGCAGCCATATCAAGAAATGGCTGATTTGCGGCACCAACCGCACCTTGGCCCAGCAACGTGCAGCTCTGCATACTGCAATGGTCACGACGGTTCCAGCCGCAAGCCAATCCGGAAGCACATGTACAAGCACGGCCTGTTACGAACAAGTAATCGCCGTGCTGAATGAAACGCTGAACAGCCTGCCGGGGAATTATCTGCATACCAGTGTCAATGGCCCCGCCTTGCATGCGTTACTGGAAAAAATCCCCTACCCACAGGGCTATACGCCAGCGCCCACGTCCACGACAGCGCCGGCGGCTCCTTCCCATCCTTCCCATGTTTGAAGTATCAGCACCATGTTTGGATGCTCAGCTCTTATTATATTTGAACGGGTATCGGGTCACGTCGGTGTAACGGAAAGGGAATAAATGAGATCCAACCCAAGTTGGATTTTGCTGCTACCGTTGCTGGCCCTTCTGCTGATATTGGACAGCGGATTATCGGCGCATGCAGACAATCTATCACCACGCGCACCGCCAACCGCTGTGATAGCGAATACCAGCGCAGCGACCGCAATAGAGCCACAGAGCACCGACCTGGGTAATATCAATGTAACCGCCGCACGCGAATTGATAAAAACCATGCAGGTGGTGAAAGTCGCCCTCAACCAGCCTTTCTCGAACAGTAGTGACAAGGCGGATGCGGTGGTGTGCAGGATTATTACGGGCCATGGTCATCTGGATGTGCAGGAACGTATGGGTGCGGTGTTGGAATGCGGCACCAACAGCTGGTTCAGCTGGCAGCGAGAAACATGCAATAACGGCGGTTTGACGGCCTGCACAATGGGCGGCCCTGGAGCCGCAGCTTACAAGCGCAAGGGTGCCTGGCACAGCATGCGCGCACTCAATCTCCAACAGTTGATGGCGTTGTGCGAGTTGCTCAAGGTATTGCCTGCGCCCGGGAAAGGCGATGTCGTGGTCGTGGATAAAGATGGCAAAGCGGTGCTGGCCATCAAAGCAAGCGATGGTTCTTCCGACCCTGAAAAGAACTAGGCACGGATGCGCTGTATGCGCATCACTTGCGGCAGGCTGCGGAGTTTTCTGAGTGTGCGCGCCAAATGCTGGCGGTCCTTGACACCGAACACGAAGGTAATCACCGAAGTCAGTTCGTCGCGTTCTTGCTGGTGTACGTGCTCGATATTGGAGCCGGTCTCGGCGATGGCCGTAGCCACGGTCGCCAGCACCCCGCGCTGGTTGGCCACATCGGCGCGGATCTCCACCGGGAAATCACGCTTGATGCGCTTCTCCCATTGAACCTCGATCAGTTTGTCCGGCTGGTTACGGTACTCGTTGAGGTTACCGCAATCATCGCGATGGATGACGATGCCCTTGCCGCTGGTAAGCACGCCGATGATTCCGTCTCCCGGGATCGGGTGACAACAGCGTGCAAAGCTCACCACCATGCCCTCGGTGCCGGTGATGGCCAGCGGCGCACTGGGCTTAACCGGTTTGCTATCTCCCGCATTGGCAGGCAACAGACGGCGCGCCACCAGCGGGGCCAGGTGCTGCCCCAAGCCGACGGATTCGAACAGGTCATCCAGGTTCTGCAATTTGAATTCCCGCAGGACGACCTGCAGGTGTTCCTCGGATATGCGACTTAATTTCATGGACAAGGATGCCAGCGCACCTTCCAGCATACGCCGGCCGAGTTCGATGGCATCTTCGTGACGCAGGTTCTTGAGGAAATGGCGCACGTTGGCGCGCGCCTTGGCAGTCACTACAAAATTCAACCACACGGGATTGGGTCGGCCGTTGGCAGCGGTGATAATCTCCACGGTCTGGCCGTTCTCCAGCGACGTGCGCAGCGGCACCAGGCGCCGGTTGATCTTGGCCGCTACGCACGCATTGCCCACATCGGTATGCACTGCGTAGGCAAAATCCACGGCGGTGGCGCCACGCGGCAGTCGATGAATGTCGCCTTGTGGAGTGAATACATAAACTTCGTCAGGGAACAGGTCCACACGCACGTTATCCAGAAATTCCTGGGGGCTACCGACACTCTGCTGCATCTCCACCACGTCCTTGAGCCATTCTCGTGCTCGCAGCGTAGGCGTGGCGCCATTGTCGCCGGTCTTATATAACCAATGGGCGGCGATACCAGAACCTGCCACCTTCTCCATATCGGCGGTACGAATCTGGACTTCCAGCGGCGCACCCTGCGGGCCGATGAGCACCGTGTGCAGCGATTGGTAACCGTTAGCTTTGGGTATGGCAATGTAATCCTTGAACTTGCCCGGCACCGGTTTGTAGAGGTTATGCACAATGCCCAGCACCCGATAACAGCCATCGGTCTTGTCCACGATGATACGGAATCCATATACATCCAAAACTTCATTGAGTGACAAAGCTTTGGATTGCATCTTGCGGTAGATGCTGTAGAGATGTTTCTCGCGGCCCGCGACCGTGCCCTCCACATGCTCGCGCTGCAGCGCACCGCTAAGGCTCGCGGTGATTTTCTTCACCATTTCCTTCTGGTGGCCACGGGAGCGTTTGAGGTGCTTGGTCAATACTTTGTAGCGCAGAGGATGCAAAGCCTCGAAACCCAGGTCCTCAAGCTCCAGGCGCACCGCGTTCATACCCAGGCGATGGGCAATGGGTGCATAAATCTCCAGGGTCTCGCTGGCAATGCGCCGGCGTTTCGGCGGCGGCATGACGCCCAAGGTGCGCATGTTGTGCAGGCGGTCCGCGAGTTTCACCAGGATGATGCGGATGTCATCCACCATGGCCAACACCATCTTGCGGAAGTTCTCCGCCTGGGCCTGCTCACGGCTGGTGAACTTGATCTGGGTGAGCTTGGATACGCCATCCACCAGCTGCGCCACTTCCGGGCCAAAGCGCGTGACCAGCTCTTCTTTTAAGGTGGGGGTATCCTCGATGACATCGTGCAGCAGCGCCGCTTCGATGGTGTGATGATCCATGTGCAGGTCGGCGAGGATAGAGGCGACCGCGACTGGATGGGAAATATAGGGTTCACCGGATACCCGCCGCTGGCCCTGGTGTACGCGGGCGCCAAACTCGTAAGCCTGGTGTACCTCATCGACTTGGGCCTGCGTCAGGTAGCTGCGCAGCTTGGTAAGCAGTACTTCGATACCCGCCGTGCGCTTCCCCAAAACACGATCAAAGATGGAAGCGGGCTGGTTCATGGGAGGGAACGCGGTTTAGAGCGGATCCTCCGCGTCCATGATCACCACCGGCTGCTGTTCCACCGGTTCCTCTACTACTGGCGGTTCCACCTGACTGAGGATGGCGGGCCCGACGTTGCCGGCGGCGACTTCGCGCAGGGCCAGCACTGTGGGCTTGTCGTTCTCCCAGGGCAGCGTGGGTTCCACGCCACGGGCCAACTGACGGGCCCGTTTGGTTGCCACCAAAACCAGCTGGAACAGGTTATCAACGTTTTCGAGACAGTCTTCCACAGTGACGCGCGCCATTAGGTACTCCGGTATTAAAAAACTCAAAAAAATCAGTGTCTTCCAGTTTACCTGAGGGCGCGGGTTTACGCCAAGAGCGCGGCCACCAACGGTTGCAGCTGCTTGCGGCCGGCGCGACTGGCATCGCCCCGGCCGGCAAGCACATCCCCGAGCGCCGCCAGGGTGCGTTCAAAATCATCATTCACTACCACGTAATCGAATTCCTGCCAATGGGAAATATCGGTTACCGCTTCACGGAAGCGTCGCACGATCTCAGTTGCTGCATGTTCGGGCCCGATTAACTTGCGGCGTTCTTCTTCGGAGCGTTTTTGCAGGCGGCGCCTGAGTTCATCGAGCGAAGGCGGCAGTATGAATACGCTTACGGCCGCCGGCATGGCGTTACGCACCTGCTGCGCACCTTGCCAATCTATCTCGAGCAGCAGGTCATTGCGCTGGTTCAGTTCTGCTTCCACACTGCGACGCGCGGTGCCGTAGAAGTTATCGAATACACGTGCATGCTCCAAAAACTCGCCGGCCTTGACCATGCGGTCGAATTCCGACTGACTCACAAAATGATAGTCGATACCGTCGATTTCATTTGGGCGTCGCGGCCGGGTGGTATAGGAAATCGAAAAGCGCACATCCGGATGCCGTTCAAGCAGGGCTCGTACTAAACTGGTCTTGCCGGCCCCGGATGGCGCAGCGATCAAGAATAGCCGGCCAAGCCGGACATCGGGTGCGCTATTCAAGGTTCTGCACCTGCTCGCGCATCTGTTCGATCAGCACCTTCAAATCAACAACCTGCTTGGTGACCGCAGAATCCTGACATTTGGAGCCCAGTGTATTGGCCTCACGATTGAATTCCTGCATGAGAAAATCCAGGCGCCGCCCCATGGCATCACCGCCCTTGAGGCTGTTCGTAAACTCGGCTAGATGGCTATCGAGACGATCAAGTTCCTCGGAAATATCCAATCGCTGTAATAACAGCACCAATTCCTGTTCAAGACGGTTCTCATCCACACTGAGTTTCAACTCGTCGAAACGTGTCCGCAGCTTATTATGTAACTGTTCGCGGACCTGACCGATATGTTTGCGTATCTCAACCACAATTGTACCGATCTGTTGCGCACGCTCCCGTAACAGATTGGCGATGCGCTCGCCCTCATTCACGCGCATACCGGTCAACGCAGTAAGGACCTGTTCAAGCAGTTTCAATGCATCCGCATTCACTCGCTGAACGTCAGGTCGAGGTTCCCTGACCACGCCTGGCCAACGCAGCAGGTCGAGACCGCTGATGGGGGTCGATCGACTCAGAAATCCGTTCATGCGCTCTGCAGCCTCGGCCACCACCCGGGCGCGATGTTCATCCACTTCCAGCGTCGTCCCGATCCCCACCGCCGCCTCAAAACGTAACTGACCATCCATTTTGCCGCGCCGCAATACCGCGGCAATGCGTTCGCGGCATTCAGGCTCGAGGGCGCGCAGGTCTTCCGGCAAGCGCAGGCTTATATCCAGATAGCGATGGTTGACTGTACGTAGTTCCCAGATGAGGCTGCCCGAGTGACCTCGAGTCTCGCCGCGCGAAAATCCAGTCATGCTGCAAATCATATGTAGAACCTTCCCGATGGACCATCGTAGCGGCAAAACAAAATGGTAAGCTAAATGCCTAGTCAGCCGATAGCCAGCCCACCCAGCAGGGTCCTACAGTGAATATTGAAACCGCCCAGGTCTCCCGTCTGGGTAATCGCAGCGAAAATCAGGACCGCGCCCGCATTGCGACGTCTGGTAAACACACATTGTTGATAGTAGCGGATGGCATGGGAGGTCATGTCGGAGGTGATCTCGCCGCTGAAACTGCCGTGGAAACAGTGATGCAAGCGTTTCAGGAAACAGACGCGATCTTCGAGCCAACCGAATTCCTGCGTAGCAGCATCGCCGCCGCACATCGAGCAGTTGTTGCATTGGGCGCGGAACTCGATTCGGATCTGCGTCCACGCACCACCATCACTGCCTGCTTGATCACCGCCGGCATGGTCCGTTGGGCGCATGTGGGCGATAGCCGCGTGTATTTCATCCGTGAACGCCGCGTACTGGCGCGCACCCGGGATCACAGTGCGGTGGAAATCCTTGCGCAACAGGGATTGCTCGGGGATTCCGATCTATCCATGCATCCACTGCGAAATTTTGTTGATCAGTGTCTTGGCGGCGATTCAGAACTTCCAACAATAGAGATATCAGATCCGCATCCGCTGCTGGCGGGTGATGTGGTGGTGTTATGTACCGATGGCTTTTGGGCACCGCTTACCGATGTGCAGATAGCGCGGGCATTGGGTGAACAACTGGAACTGCAGGCCAGCCTTGAGGCTTTGGCCATGGAAGCTGAACTGCGTGCCACGCCCGCGAGCGACAACATCACCGCTGCTGCATTACGCTGGCCTGATTGATTGACTTCAGGTGAAACACACCTTGGTGCATGATGCGAAGCGCGTCTTGCACGCGAAGAAATAACCTTTAATAGTCGATTCTGCTTGGAGTCCCGTATGCGCAGCCACGGTCGTGCCAATAACCAGTTACGCTCGGTCACATTTACCCGCAACTACACCCGCCACGCCGAGGGATCGGTGCTGGTCATCTTTGGTGATACCCGGGTGCTGTGCACCGTTAGCGTGGAAGAGCGGATACCCGCCTTCCTGAAGGGCGCCGGAAAAGGCTGGTTGACGGCGGAATACAGCATGCTGCCGCGCGCTACCCATATGCGCACGGAACGCGAGGCGGCCCGCGGCAAACAGGCGGGGCGCACGCTGGAAATACAACGCCTCATCGGCCGTGCATTGCGGGCTACTGTGGACCTGCAAGCTCTAGGCGAACGTACCCTGCTTCTTGACTGTGATGTGTTGCAGGCGGATGGCGGTACGCGTACCGCTGCCATCACCGGTAGCTATGTGGCCCTGGTGGATGCCATGCGTGTACTTCGCAAACAGGGATTGATCAAAAAAGATCCACTGCGCGGCGCGGTGGCGGCGGTATCTGCGGGCATCGTCAAAGGTGTGCCGATGCTTGATCTGGACTATGCAGAAGATTCTCAGGCAGAAACCGACATGAATGTGGTTATGAACGATGTCGGTGCGTTCGTGGAAATCCAGGGTACTGCGGAGACCCATGCCTTCCGGCACGACCAGTTGGATCAGTTGCTGGCGCTCGCCAGTGATGGCATTCGCACACTCATTGATGCGCAATCCGAAGCGCTGGCGCAATCATGAAGGTGGTGCTGGCCACCGGCAATGCTGGCAAACTGCATGAACTGCAGGCGCTGCTCGCAAACAGCGGTATCGAAGTCTTGCCACAAGGCGCACTAGGCGTGCTTGAAATCGAGGAAAGCGGAGCGAGTTTCCTGGATAACGCCATGTTAAAAGCGCGCAATGCTGCCCGCCAGACTGGTTTGCCAGCGATCGCCGATGATTCAGGTCTGGAAGTGGATGCTCTTGGGGGCGCGCCTGGAGTTTATTCAGCGCGTTTCGCCGGCGCTGATGCCAGCGATGCGGATAATCTGGAAAAACTCCTCAAGGAATTGCGCCAGATATCTGCGGATAAACGCACGGCGCGATTCCGCTGCATCATGGCTTATGTGCATCATGTGGATGATCCGGCGCCGGTGATCTGTGAAGGCATTTGGGAGGGCTATATTCTTGAAAAACCGCGCGGCCACAACGGCTTTGGCTATGATCCGGTGTTCCTGGTGCCTGGAGAAGACAGATCCTCAGCCGAACTCGCGCCGGCAGAAAAAAACCGCCTGAGTCATCGTGGTCAGGCTTTACGTAAATTAGTGACACAGCTCACCACCTTGGATTCTTGATTCTGCCGACACGCATGCTTCTCAACCCGCCGCTCTCGCTTTACGTGCACCTGCCCTGGTGCGTGCGCAAGTGCCCGTACTGCGATTTCAATTCCCATGCTATTAAGGGTGACCTGCCGGAAACGGAGTACGCGGCCGCACTGCTGAGCGATCTGCGACAGGATCTTCCACGCGTCCAGGGCCGACAACTGCAGTCCGTGTTTTTCGGCGGTGGCACCCCCAGCTTGTTCGCACCGAAAACCATCGCGCGCATCCTGGATGAAACTCGGAAATACCTGCCACTGATCGACGGCGCGGAAATTACCCTGGAAGCCAATCCTGGCACTGTAGAACGCGGACGCTTTGCTGAATACCGGGCTGCAGGCGTAACACGCCTGTCCATCGGAGTGCAGAGTTTCAACACACAGCATTTACAGATACTGGGTCGCATACATAGTGCCGAGGAAGCATCAAACGCCGCTGAAGAAGCCCATGCCGCCGGCCTGGATAATTTTAACCTGGACCTCATGTATGGATTGCCGCAACAGACTCTGGAGCAGGCACTCGCGGATGTAAGCAGCGCAATCGCACTTGCGCCCGCACATCTTTCCCATTACCAGCTCACGCTTGAACCCAATACGCATTTTCATGCTCATCCGCCTGCACTTCCTGACGATGAGGTGATCTGGCAGATGCAGTTGACCTGCCAGGCACTGCTTCGCAATCACGGCTTTAACCAATATGAAATCTCCGCTTATGCAAGCAACGGCCGAGAGTGCAGCCACAACCTGAACTATTGGCGTTACGGTGATTATCTGGGCATCGGCGCTGGCGCCCACAGTAAATTAAGCGATCTGCAAAATGGCCGCATCCTGCGACTGTGGAAAGTAAAGCAACCTGCAACCTACTTGCGAACGGCAGGCACGGCCCGAGGTATCGGTGCCATCACGGATGTGACTGAAGCAGACCGGATTTTTGAATTCATGCTCAACCGTTTACGGTTGTTTGAGGGTTTCAGCGCCGCTGATTTCGAGTCGGTTACGCATCTACCTTATGCGCGGGTACGACCTTCTCTGGAGCAGGCCCAAGCCTTAAAACTCATGCAAATGAACGAGGGTCGTTGGCAACCAACCCTCGCTGGCTACACATACCTGAACGATTTACAGGCACGATTTTTACCTGAGGCATCTGCGCCCGCCAACCTAAGTATGCGACAAACTGTGCGGGCATAAGCTGATGCCAGGACTACTCTTAAAATGAGTATCTCTGGGTCATCGGCTTTAGACAGATTACCGAGCTATACCCAGCGCACTTTAGAGCCAGTTATGAAGTGCCTTCCTGCACCATGCCCAGCTATGGGTTCGCTGGCATGATGTGGGTAGTGTGATCTATTTGGAGACTTTGCCCCGGAAGACTTTGAATTACGCGAGACCTGGAGGAATTTTCGTGACCCGCAACACCAAAAGGGAATCACGCCGGCTGCGGCTGGAGCGCCTGGCAACCATCCCAGCCATCGATCCCATGCCCGTCATTTGATTGAATTTATACCCACGAACAAGAGGTTATGCACATCTGCTTGGCTGCATTATGAGGCGTGGAACCCTTGAGAATGTTCCTTGGCTAAAAACCTGTTATTTTTTATAAGTCCTTGTTTATTAAGTATTTTAATATCTGAATAAGATTTCACCATTTCAAAGCAGCCCGAATCCGGGCGCGCACTACATCTCATGCGACAAGTTTAATCCACAGACTTATCCACTGCTTTTGTTAACAAGCCGTTTTAACCAATATTGTCAGATAGTTAAAAGCTATCAATGTCATGCTAGGTGACAAATGCACACTAAGCCCTTGCTGGAGTGCAGATACCGAGCACTATCAGCACACGAGACTTGCTGCTCACTCTGGTGCGCGTTATCATGCGCGCCCGTCGAAATATATGAATTGCTCGAATCGAGGCTTCCATGAAATCCGGCATCCATCCTGATTATAAGGAAATTACTGTGACTTGCAGCTGTGGCAATAGCTTTGTCACACGCTCCACCTTAGGTCGGGACCTGCATGTGGAAGTCTGCTCCAGTTGCCATCCGTTTTTCACTGGCAAACAGAAGATCGTGGATACTGCCGGTCGCGTAGATAAATTCCGCAAGAAATACGCACGCAAGTCTGCATAATCATTCGACTTCTTGATCGGCCGTCATGGCATAAGTCTGGTCTGTAGATACTTACCGTATATGCACTGGATTCAGTCAATATCCTGACTTAAGTCAGGTAAGTAATGTGGACCGCGATGATACAATCACCTGCGCGGTGTCATCCCGGTTTACTTGAAACCAGTCGTAAGAAACAACCCCGTTCCTTCCGGTTTATATGGCTAACTTTACGGGGTCTGTACCCAGCTCCAGTTGCACCTCGAACACCTATCCGGCAGCTGATCATGGAGATTTAACATGAACAACAAAATCTACAAACTAACCGATCCTAACGGCAAATCTAGTGACTTGCCCTTACGCGAGGGCAGTCTTGGACCCGGTACCCTGGATATCGGTTCCCTCAACAAGGATCTGGGCGTCTTCACCTTCGACCCTGGCTTCATGGCTACTGCGAGTTGCGAGAGCAAGATCACCTTCATTGATGGTGACAAGGGTGTACTGCTGTATCGGGGCTATCCGGTGGAACAACTGGCAGAGAACAGCAACTTCATTGAAGTGTCTTACCTACTTCTCTACGGTGAACTGCCTACAAAGACTCAACTGGAAACATTCCGGAATTCATTGCGCCGCCATTCTATGGTCAACGAGGCGGTACTGAAGTTCTTCAGCGGCTTCCATTACGATGCTCACCCCATGGCGATGCTGACCGCCGTGGTGGGTTCCTTGTCAGCTTTTTATCACGATTCCACCGATATCCATAACCCGGGCCATCGGGACGTATTCGCGCATCGCATTATCGCCAAGATGCCGACACTGGCAGCGGCCGTCTATAAACACGGCAATGGACAGCCGTTCGTATATCCGAAGAATGACCTGGACTACTGTTCAAATTTTCTCAACATGTTGTTCTCAGTGCCGGCTGAGCCCTACCAAATCAATCCAGTCGCCGCGAAAGCCCTGGATCTCCTGTTTATCCTGCATGCCGATCACGAACAGAACGCTTCCACCTCGACCGTGCGTCTGGCCGGCAGTTCGAATACCAACCCATACGCCGCCATCGCTGCCGGCATCGCCACCCTATGGGGACCCGCCCACGGTGGCGCTAATGAAGCTGTGCTCAATATGTTGAAGGAGATTGGCGATGTGAAGAACATCGACAAGGCCATCGCCCGCGCCAAGGATAAAAACTCAGGATTCCGCCTTATGGGTTTTGGTCATCGGGTCTACAAGAACTACGATCCACGCGCCAAGATCATCCGCGCTACGTGTCATGAGGTACTGGAAAAATTGGGACGCGACGACGACCCGACATTGGAGCTCGCCATGCGCCTTGAAGAGATCGCGTTGAAGGACGAGTACTTCATTGAGAAGAAACTCTATCCGAATGTGGATTTCTATTCCGGCATCATCTATCGCGCACTCGGCATCCCGGTGCACATGATGACGGTGATGTTTGCCATAGCCCGCACCGTCGGCTGGGTGGCTCACTGGCAGGAGATGATCTCGGATCCGCATATGAAGATCGGACGTCCACGACAGCTTTATACGGGCGCTGTCAAACGCGATTATGCGGGTATCGGCAAACGCAAGTAATTCAATTTACTTGAATGCAGAATTAGGCGGCTTTAAGAGCCGTTATATATTGTCGCTGCGATAATTAATCGCTACTAGCCAACAAAGTATCCAGTTCACGTAGCGATGCGCGCCGCATCGGCTTGCCATCCAACGGGCTTGCAGGCGCTTCCCGAATGCCATCTACGCGAAACACCGTTAGTTCGATAGGTGTATTTCCGGCTACAAAACGATACGCCGGGTACTCGCGCTGCACACCGGCGCCCGACTTCAACTTGCGTGCAGAGACTTCATAGGGAATATTTTTTTCCATCAGGAACATGGCTATGTGCTCGGGCACATCGCTGAATACATGTAGATAAATGATTGCATGATCGGAAGCCGTACCGGTGAGTACCGGTCCGACGATGCGGGCGTCGAAACCATTGAGCATACGCATGGCTTCACGTGCGGTTTCGCGAAGCTGGCGTATATGCGCCGACTGTGAGTCAGCCCTGAAGAGGCGTTGGTGCGCAGCAAGCGCTTGTTCCACTTCGAGATTAGTCGGCAAATGCAGACTGTGAGCATCGAATCCCAGGCGTTCCGCGGCCTTGCGCTTGGCGAAACGGAAATCGCGCACCCCCTCCTCAGTCAAAATGCGGGCGGTTTCCTGTGCAAGCAAATGCCGCAAATCATCCGTTCGCGGAGAAGTACGTCGGGTCATACGATTTTTAGGATGACTGCTTATTAAAAAAGATTAGCATAATCCTCAGAAGATATCGGTGCCGTTCGCTGGCTTCTTGGCTAGCGCTTTTGGTGGCAAATGTCCTGCCATGAAGAATTCGAAGATGGAGCCAGGGTCACTGGCGCCCGCCAGTAAACCAGTCTTGGGATCGATGCGCGCCTGCACGATGCCGGGGGGTTGCACGAAAGGAACCTGGGGCACGCCTTGCAACGCCGGACCCATAAAGTCCATCCATACTGGTAATGCAGCCTTGGCGCCTTGTTCACTATCACCTAGTGACTGGGATGGCTGATCGTTGCCGACCCATGCTACCGTTACAATGTCATTGTTATATCCATCGAACCAGGCATTGGACCAATCATTGGTGGTACCGGTCTTACCGGCCAGATCAGAACGATCCAGTGCTTGGGCTCGAGCGCCGGTACCGTACTTGATCACATCCTGCAGCATGTTGGTCATGATCCAGGCATTCTGTGGCGTGATCGCCTGCGGGGCGTATTTTGGCAGAGGTAGCAGCACAGGCGCTCCCACTGCAACAGCAGTTGTGGCGGTCGGGACCGTGGTCGGTGTGGAAATAGTAGTGCTGGCATCCAGATTGCAGCTATCGCAGGCCACATCAGGATTAGCTGTATACAGTACCTGACCTGAACCATCGATGATGCGCTGGATGAAATAGGGCGTGACACGGAAGCCGTGGTTGGCAAACACAGCATAACCGCGCGCCATTTCTACCGGTGTCAGATCGGCACTGCCGAGCGCCAGTGTCAGATTGTTGGGTAGCTCAGATGCATTGAAGCCGAACTTCTGAGCATAGTTAATCGCGTAACTCACACCAATGCTTTGCAATACACGGATTGAGGCCAGGTTAAGGGAATGCGCCAGCGCCAGCCGTAAACGTACCGGACCGCTAAAATCTTCTTCATAATTGCTGGGCCGCCATACATTGGCGAATGCCGGATCCTGCACTACTACCGGGGCATCGCTAACGACACTCGCCGGAGTAAATCCGTCTTCCAGGGCCGCAGAATAATAGAACGGCTTGAATGAGGAACCAGGTTGGCGGTGTGCCTGAACAGCACGATTGAACTTGCTCGCATCGAAATCAAAACCACCTACCAAAGCAGCAATAGCACCATCGAAAGGATCCATACACACCAATGCACCCTGGACAGTCGGAACTTGCGACAATGACCAACTGCCATCGCTGCCATGATCCAGATAAACAATGTCTCCGCTCTTGAGGATATCCGCAGCAATCTTGGGTGGTGCAGCCACAGAATTGACGCTGAGATAACGTCGCGCCCACTTCAGCCCGTTCCAGTCGACTGATACCAGGCCAGCGCCATCCACATAAAACTGGGCACTTTGATTCTCGACCTTGATCGTTAGCGCAGGATAGAGGCCGCCTGCGTGCTCACGATTGGATAACATATGCGCCCAATCTGACTGAGTGTTGTCTGCAGTTACATTTAGATGCGCGACTGGCCCACGCCAGCCATGCCGTTGGTCATAATCCAGCAATCCTGCGCGTACAGCCTGCACAGCCAGCGGTTGCAAGCGGCTGTCGATGGTGGTGACTACGGAGTACCCAGCGGTGTAGGCATCATCACCATATTTCGTAGTCATGTAATCACGCACCATCTCGGCGATATACGGGGCGTTCACTTCCGCCGCGGGCTCATGATAAGAAGCCGTCATAGGTGCAGTCATGGCCTGCTGGTACTCATTCTTGGTGATGTAACCATCGTCCAGCATGCGCCCGAGCACATAGCCACGACGCACCAGCGCCCGTTGTTGGTTGATAAGCGGGTTATCGGTGGATGGCGCCTTGGGCAAACCCGCGATCATGGCAAGTTGGGGCAAGGTCAGATGACTGACATCGGTGCCGTAATAAACCTCAGCGGCAGCTCCGACACCATAAGCACGATTGCCAAGGTATATCTTGTTCAGATATAGATCGAGAATATCTTCCTTGCTGAGTTCGCGTTCGATCTTAAGGGCGAGGAATACCTCTTTCAGCTTGCGTGTATAGGTTTTCTCTCGGGTCAGGAAAAAATTACGCGCCACCTGCATAGTGATGGTGCCGCCGCCCTCTGATTTTTGACCGGTGAGTACGAGATGAATAGCGGCCCGCAAAAGACCGCGCACACTCACGCCGGGATGATCCCAATAATGCTCATCCTCTGCAGCCACGAAGGCATCCACAACCGTCTTGGGGATCTGGTCGTAAGTTAGCGGGATTCGCCGTTTCTCACCAAAAGCTGCCAGTAATTGGCCATCGCGGCTATAGACCCTGAGGGGTACCTGCAGGTGTATATCCTTGAGCAAAGCGACCGAAGGCAGGCTAGGTGCCACCACTAAATAGGCAATCACCATTGTCAGAACACCCAAGCCAAAGAGTCCAGCCACGCTGCCAAGCACAACATATAGTGTTTTGAGTGAGCGGCGCACGCGTTTCTCGTCTAAATGATCGGTGGGTACTGACATATACGCCTCAAACCTGCCTGTGCATAAGTGTAAAAACTATATTTGATTTAATCATTTGTTGATATATATTGATGCTGTGGATTAAGACACGGGGCCGACTTTTAAGGTCGGAAACCAAAGGTTAACTGAAGGATTAGAGAACGTGCTAGACGGGCTGCTCAAGCGTGCGTCAAAACCTCTTGTGGGAATCGATATCAGTACTTCCTCGGTGAAGCTGATTGAGCTTTCCAAGACAGGCAATACCTATAAGGTCGAAAGCTTCGCTGCCGAAGCCATGCCATTCAATGCTATCACTGATAAGGTCATCATGGATCTTGACTCGGTGGGCAATGCAGTGCGCAAGGTGGTCAAGCGTGCCAGCCCACGCACCAAACATGCGGCCGTCGCGGTCGGTGGTCAGGTCATGACCAAGACCATTCAGATGCCGGCATCCTTGTCGGACAAGGAGCTGGGCGAACAAATCGAGTTACAGGCTGACCAATACATTTCCCAGCCTCTGGATGAGGTGGCTTTTGATTATGAGATCCTTGGGGTATCGAAAGCCGATCCGGATCTTATGGATGTGCTGTTGGTAGCCGCACGCCGGGATAACATCGAAAAGCTCCAAGCAGTACTCGAAATCGCCGGCATGGACGCATCCGTCATCGATGTGGAAGTGTACGCCGTCGAGAACGCCTGCAAATTAATAGCCCATCAAATGACGGATGATGGCATCGATCGCACTATAGGCTTGGTGGACTTTGGCGCCGCCACCACTACTTTCACTGTGTTGCATGACCGCCGCATTATCTATAGCTATAACACCGATTTCGGCGGTAAGCAGTTAACCGAAGAAATCATGCGGCATTACGGTCTTACCTATGAGGAAGCCGGCAAGGCCAAAAAAGAAGGCGGCTTGCCCAATAATTACAAGATCGAAATCTTGGACCCCTTTGTGGATGACATGGCCCAAGCCGTAAATCGCTCCTTGCAATTCTATCAATCATCTACCAGCGAACATCAACATCTTGATCAGATCCTTCTATGCGGAGGCTGTGCGGCCATTCCCGGTGCAGCCGAACGCATCACCGGCAAATTAAATACGCCCACAATCGTCAGCAACCCCTTCGGAAAAATGAAGCTGTCATCGCGGGCGAAGTCACAATTTGTTGAAAATGAGGCCGCTTCACTATTGGTCGCCTGCGGCCTGGCCCTACGGAGCTTCGACAAATATGCCAAGCATTAATCTTCTTCCTTGGCGCGAAGAACGGCGCAAACAACGCCAACAAACCTTTAATCTACGTTTGGTGCTGTCAGCTATCGTAGGCATCGTGGTATTGCTGCTCGTATGGCTTGGCTTGAGCGCATCCATATCCAATCAAGAAGCGCGCAACGCTTACCTGAAAGCACAGATCGCACAAATGGATCAGCAGATTGCGGAAATCAAGGATCTGCAACAAACCAAAGCCCGGCTGTTGGCGCGCATGCAAATCATCGAGCAGTTGCAGCAGAGCCGTCCGACTGAAGTACATCTGTTTGACCAGCTCGTAAAAACTCTGCCGCCCGGTGTTTACCTCACACAAGTGTCTCAGAAAGGCAATCAGGTGGAAATCCAGGGGGTCGCAGAATCCAGCGCCAGGGTTTCCACTTATATGCGTAACATCGACGCCTCACCCTGGATGGGAGATCCCAACCTGCAAGTAGTACAAAAAGATCCAAAGGTAGATTTTGGTGTACGCGCCCAACAGTTCAACGTAACGGCCAAAATCGTTGATAAGTCAGACACAGACAAGGACACACAAGCTGGAGGCGATCAGTTATGAAGCTGGCTGACCTCAAGAATTTTGACTTTAACGAATTACGCAACCTGGATTTCAAGAATCCAGGTGGCTGGCCGATGCCAGCCCGGGTTGTGGCTTATCTGGTGATTTTCGCTTTCGTAGTGCTCATCGGTTACTACTTCTGGTTGAGTGACGACAACACGCAACTGGATCAGGCACAGAAACAGGAAGCCACACTCAAGACGGAGTTTGAATCGAAAGCCGCTGAAGCCGCTCATCTCGAAATATACAAAGAGCAGATTGAACAGATGAAACGCTCTTTTGGCACCATGCTGCGACAGTTGCCCGGTCAGACCGAGATTCCAAGCTTGCTGCAGGATATCTCACAGACCGCGCAGATTGACGGCCTCAAGCAGGACCTGTTCAAACCTGCCAATGAGATCAAGAAGGATTTCTACGCCGAAAAACCGATCCAAATCCAGGTTGAGGGCACGTATCACCAGTTCGGTAAATTCGTCAGCGATATGGCAGCACTACCACGCATCGTGACGGTACACGACATCAGCATCAAGCCCCAAGGGAATAGCAGAGATGGCGCCAACCTGGTCATGACCCTCACAGCCAAAACATATCGCTACCTCGAAGATAGTGAACAGGTGGTTGCAAAGCCGGCTAAGGGCAAAAAGAAGGGTAAGCCATGAGTAGTAACACTCATCCTCTCCGGTATGGATGGTTTGCATTAGCTTGTGTAGTGCTCATGCTTGGTGGTTGCGGAAATCGCATGAAGGATCTGCAACAGTACGTTGCCCAGGTCAAAGCGCGTCGCGGTGGCCAGATTGCACCACTCCCGCAGATCAAGCCGTTTGAAACCTATCTCTACGAAGATATAAATTTGCGCTCGCCTTTCATTCCGCAGTTGGAAAGCTATGCGAATAACGCGAAAGGCTTGAATACTTCAGGGTTACACCCGGACTTCAACCGGCCGCATGAATACCTGGAACAATTCCCGCTGGACAGTCTCAAGATGATGGGGACCCTCACTCTAAAAGGATCAATGTATGCCTTGGTGCGCGATGGCGACGGGGTGGTACACAAGGTCACAGTGGGTAATTACATGGGGCAGAATTTCGGCAAGATTACCAAAGTTACCCAGGCTGGCCTGGTGTTAAGGGAAATCGTGTCAGACGGACAGGGTGGCTGGGTAGAACGGGATACTACCGTCCAGCTCGGCAGCTGATTTACAGGCGAGGCAAGTAATATGAATAGCAAGCAGACACATTCACGTAATTCGG
>Ga0307374_10002426_pt1 | contig 33165 bp, 22 predicted proteins | sample OX3MG_FD_202532 | JGI IMG/M metagenome (GOLD analysis project Ga0307374, IMG submission 202532) | Soil microbial communities from Risofladan, Vaasa, Finland - OX-3 | ecosystem: Environmental > Terrestrial > Soil > Coastal area > Acid sulfate soil | place: Finland: Risofladan, Vaasa | collected... | reverse complement strand
CGGTTACAAGCAGACCCGCTCCGACAACTGCCGAATCGCAGCCCTTGTCAAAAACGGGCAGGCTGTGAACGAGGCCAAACCCGGCGAGGAAATCGAAATCCTTCTCGACCACACGCCGTTTTACGCGGAGGCAGGAGGCCAGGTGGGAGACACCGGGCGCCTGTTCGCAACCGGCAACGAGCACGAGGTTGCGCACGTCACGGACACCTACCGTCCGGTGAGCGGGCTGACTGCCCACAAGGCAGTGGCGCGAGATGTGCTGCGCGTGGGCGATGTGGTCACGGCCGTGGCGGACTCCGAGCGGCGCGATGCCATCCGGCGCAATCACACGGCCACACATTTGCTGCACGCAGCGTTGCGCGCGGAACTCGGCACGCACGTCAAGCAAGCGGGGTCGCTGGTGGCGCCGGACCGCTTGCGCTTCGACTTTTCGCATTTTGCCGACCTTGGCGAGCAGGATCTGCTCGACATCGAAGATTTGGTCAACGAACACGTCCTCAAGAACGAAGAAGTCAAGACCGAGCAGATGGAGATTGACCAGGCGCTCAATTCCGGCGCCATGGCGCTGTTCGGAGAAAAGTACGGCGAAAAAGTCCGCGTGGTTTCGATTGCCGACGGCAGCTTTTCCAAGGAACTTTGCGGCGGCACTCACGTCCACCGTACGGGCGATATTGGCCTGTTCAAAATCGTTTCCGAATCGAGCGTGGCGGCGGGCACGCGGCGCATTGAAGCGCTCACGGGGCAAGGCGTGCTCGAATATCTGCGGAAGACTAGCGAGACGCTCGAGCTACTCGGCGAAACGCTGCGCGCCAAACCCGAAGAAGTGCTGGAGGCGGCTCAAAAACTTGCCGATTCTGAGAAGAAGCTGCGCAAGGCGCTGGAAGCGCAGCAGATGAAGCGCGCCGCCTCGGAAGCCGGTGACCTGCTGGAACAGGTTCGCGAGGTGAAAGGCATCCGCGTGGTATCGGCGCGGGTTGACGGCGTTTCGCGGCCCGCTCTGCGGCAGATGATCGACACCCTGCGGCCCAAAATCCAGTCAGGCGTGATCGTGCTGGGAACGAATACCCCGGAGGGCAAGCCCGCGATCATCGCTGCCGTCACCAAGGACCTGACCAACCGCCTCGACGCCGGAAAAATCGTGAAGGAAGCCGCCGCGCTGATGGAAGGCTCGGGCGGCGGGCGCAAGGACTTGGCGGAGGCAGGCGGAAAGAATCCCGAGAAGCTCGACGAATCGCTCCGGGCCGTTCCGGGGATCATCGAGAAGATGCTTTAAAGAGGTTGCTGACAAAGGCCACCTGTCATGCTGAGCGCAGCGAAGCATCTGCTGTACCTACCTGAAAGGGAACAAAGCAGAGCCTTCGCGGAGTTCACCCTGAGCCCCTTCGTTTCACTCAGGGCCGTTCGCAAGCGGAGAGCGAACGGGCTCGGAATGACGGGCCAAGGACTTGCTCTGAGGCTACCCGCTAAAAAAGCTTAATTTCCCCTTGTTTACACCGGCAAAAGCAGGTTACAATCAAGCAGTTTTGGACGGTGCCGCTGGCCTGAAGGCAAGGCCGCGGAGGTTGGCGCCAGGCCGTTCTGCGAAGCCGAAAGGCAATGCGTTACCGCGGTCGATTGAGACCGAACGGCAGGAGGGGACGAGTTCTGTTCTTCCGCCTCAGAGCGGAGGCAGGAGCTCAATGCGCAACCCGGAACAGTCCAAAGTCTCGGCCCTCATTGCCGCCTGCGTTTTCCTCCTCGCCGGGCTTCTTCTTTCTTCGTCTTCATCCCAAGCGAGCAATATTGTTGCGATCACCAAACCAGACGGCCGCATCGTTTACGTCAACGCCGACACGCCTTCTGAATCAACCGGCCCCTGGGAATTTACCGAACCTTCATCACCGGCGCTCGCGAAAATCGACTCGATCGTGCGCAACGTTGCCAGCCGCCACCAGATCGATCCGAAGCTCGTCCGCGCCATCATTCGGGCCGAATCCGATTTTGACCCCAGAGCGGTCTCTTCGAAGGGCGCGATGGGGCTGATGCAACTGATTCCTTCCACCGCCCAGCGGTTTGGTGTGGGGAATCCTTTCGATCCAAAGCAGAACATTGAAGGCGGCGTCAGCTACCTGAAATATCTTCTCAAGCTATTCGGGGGCAACCTGCCGCTATCGCTAGCCGCGTACAACGCCGGCGAAAATAGCGTCATCAGGTCCGGAGGCATCCCGGCAATCCCCGAAACCGAGCACTACGTAAGAGAAGTAACGCACCTGTACCACTCGACGATTTCAGGCTCGGCGCGACAGTCCGATCCACCGGCCAGCGGTGTGGCGCCTATTTACCATTACGTGGATGCTGCCGGAGTGGTCCACTTTACGAACGTGGAATGACGACAAGAACTCCATTTCGGCTTGGTGTACGGCTCGCCGGGTGCATCGCTGTGGCCGCCGGGCTCTCGTTTGCCGGCTCGAACCGCCGCCCGGAACGCGCCCGCGCGGCCTACAGCCGCGCCGTTACCTTGCAAAAGCGGCTCGAATCCAGGCCCGCGCGGTCACGCAGGAAAGCAGATTATGCGAAAGTCATCCGCGAGTTCCACAACGTCTACTGGAATGATTTTGCCTGCGTCAAGGCGCCCGTCGCAGCAGAGGCCATCGGCGATTTGTATGCCGAAATGGGGCGCGTATTCTCCAACCCTTCATACTTCCAAGACGCCGTTAAAGCCTATCGATACCTAATTTCCCAGTATCCCGGCTCAAGCGCGGCCCGCGAAGGCTCCTTGCACCTGGGGAAAGTGTATCTCGCCGATCTTCACGACCCTGAGCAGTCTGCTGAAGTCTTTCAATCGCTCCTCAAAGATCATCCCGACTCCCGCGAAGCCAGCGAAGCCCGGAAAAAGCTGAGGGCAATCGCCCACGTGCTTGCGGAGCGGAAAAAGGAGGCTTCCGAAAGCTTGCCCAGCGTGTCCGCCGAGCGAAAAGAGGAACCTTCCAGCGACTCGCAAGATGCCTCCACCGATCAAGCCTCCAAGGGATTGGTCGAGGTGACCGAGATTCATGATTGGGTGGGGCCGAATTACACGCGAGTCGTGATCGGCGCGCAAGGCCCCATCAAGTTCGATGCCCTTCGCCTGACCCACCCGGACCGGATCGTCTTCGACCTGCCGAATACCCGCGTGAATCGCGCCCTCCTCCGGAAAGCTTTTCCCATCGACGGGCATTTCCTGCGGCAAATCCGCGTCGGCCAATTCAAACCAAGCGTCACGCGGGTGGTGCTGGACGTTGAAAACGTGGAAGACTATTCCGTTTTTCCGCTGCCCAATCCCTTCCGGTTGATCATCGACGTTCACGGCTTGCCGCCGCACGTGGCCAGGACGGCTTTGAAACTAACAACGCAGCCGCCGGCCCCTGCCGCTCCACCAAGCCGAAGCGTTCAGGCCTCAGCGCAGATCCCAGGCCCTCCTCCCGCCGGGAAGCCCGCTTCTTCCTCCAAGACCGAGGAGAAAACGGACACGGCAAGGCGCGCGAAACAGAGAATAAGTGGGGCAACAGAACTTGCTGCCACGGCGCCGCCTTCGCCTGCGCCCGAGCAACAGGAAGAACTTCCCATCTCAACGAAGCCGGCGGCGCCCACGGAAAATGGCGCTCAAACGCTCACGAGAGCTTTGGGGCTTAAGGTCGCTCGCATTGTGATTGACCCCGGTCACGGAGGCCATGATACGGGGACGATCGGGCCGACAGGCTTGGAAGAGAAGGGCGTGGTTTTGGATATCGCGCTGCGCCTTAGGAAGCTGCTTGAAGCCAGAACCGACAGCCAAGTGGTGATGACCCGCTCGACCGACAAGTTTATTCCCCTCGAGGAGCGCACGGCGATTGCCAATGAAAAAGGCGCCGACCTTTTCGTTTCAATTCACGCCAACTCAAGCTCTGATCCTGAGGTGCGGGGCATTGAGACTTACTACCTCAACTTCACGACCGACCCGGAAGCTCTGGAACTGGCGGCGCGAGAAAACGCCACCTCGCAGGAATCGGTCCATCAACTGCAATCCCTCATCAAAAAGATTGCCCTCAGCGATAAGGTGGAAGAATCGCAGGAGCTTGCCCGCGACGTGCAGAAGGACCTCTATAAGGACATGTCCAGAGTCTCGCACGGCATCCATAATCGAGGGGTTCGAAAGGCCCCGTTCGTCGTTTTGATTGGCGCGAATATGCCTTCCATCCTGGCTGAGGTTTCATTCCTCTCGAATCCCCAATCCGAACGCTTGCTGCGCCGGGAGTCCTATCGTCAGAAAATCGCGGAAGCCCTTTTCCAGGGCATTGTGAAATATATGGATAACCTGGGGACGATCCGGGTGGCGCAGCGCACACGCTAGGACGGCAACGCAAAAAGCATTCGAAAGGCCGTTACCCGCCGCCACAAATTTCTGCTATCCTAAAGTTGATGAAGTCTCTCACCTCCCTTTGCGCGTTTGTAGGGGCTGTTTTCCTTGCGAGCGTCAGCCTGGCCGCTCAGCAAAATGCGACCTTTGTCGATCTGGTTTCACAGCCCAGATGGCAGATGGAAAGTTCTCAAACCGTCAATATCAATGGCGTGCGCCAATGGGGCGGTGAGCCGGCAGTGGATCGCGAATACGGCGTGAAAGCCGTTGAAATTCGGACGTATCGAGAAGGAAAGAAGAGCGCTCAAGCCGTCGTCGAAGAAGCGCCCGATCCTTCTTCGGCATACGGATTATTCACGTTTTACCAGAACGAAACAATGACGCCGGCAAAAGGGATGACGTTAGCCGTGGTCGCGCCGGAGCAGGGCTACCTGGCGCGGGGTACGGCGTTCGTCCGCGTTCTGCGGCCTGCCAAGATGTCCGACAAGGATTTTCACGCTCTGCTTCTTTCCATCGGTGGGGCATCTCCCTCGGCGCAGACAATGGCTCTCCTGCCTCCTCCCTTGCCGCTCAAGGGCATCGTTCCCGGCTCCGAGAAATATGTCCTGGGACCCCTAGCTGCCAGCCGAGCCCTGTCCTTCTTTCGAACCGACTTGGTGGGCTTTCAACAAGGAGCCGAGCTCCAAGCGGCGACTTACCAGATCGAGGGACAGCGAGTAAATTTTTTCCTGATCGGTTACCCAACTTTGCAAATCGCAAACTCGCGGTATCGCGCCTTAACGCATCTCCTCGGTGTCAACCAAGGGAGCGGTTCCGGCAGCCTTTACGGGAAACTGAAGGGGACTTATCTGTTGATGGTTCAGAACGCGCCGTCACTGGCAGTGGCCGGCAAACTGATGGACAGATTGAGTGTTTCACAAGAGCTTAGCTGGAACGAGCCTGCTCCCGGAAAACCCATTGCCGTACAAATGGTTCATCTGATTCTCGGCAATATTCTGCTTGTTCTGGTTCTGATAGCCATGGCGGTAGTCACAGGCATTCTGTTCTTCATAGCACAAAGACTTGCGGCAAGATGGTTCCCGCAGTCCCAATGGGCCCACGGTTACGAAGACTCTATTATCCGATTAAACCTAAAATAGCAGTAACCAACACTAGGAGCTAGACTTAGGGTCAAAAAGCGCCAAATTTTGAGGTGTCGACCCGGGAAGAGGTGGCGTTTTCGGCGAAAGTTGTAACCTTGCAAGTCATAGATAATACATGACTTATACAGAAAATATTTTCAGAGAATTTGCTTGACATCCCCTCCCGCTTTTAATTACACTCCATCCGAGTTTAGATGGCGGGGCGCGTCCGCCTTTCTATTCTCCTCTCAGATGCTCACCCGCAGGTTGGGCCGAGTGTTGTCCGCCTGTCGGGTGAGCATTTTTATACCTGCTTCAGGGATAGCCGTCGCCAAGTTTTGTTCTTGCCGCAGTTTCTTTTTCCTCATCGAGAAACGAGAGAGTGACTCTGTGGTGCTATCTGTCTTAGGATGCTCCTCAGGAATTTGATCTCACCTTTGTTTCCTCGGAAGCGGATGCTGAAGGAATTTTCGCATGCGAACGGGGGGAAGTCCCAAGAGTCTACTTGAAGATGGAACGACATGTCAGGTACGATAAGTAGGAAGCTGAAAGGCAGCTTCGCGCCACGGGAGTTTGTCTGCGGCAAATGAGATGCTTTTCAAAAGCCCAGGTTCCAGCGGCTCCGGCTGATGAAAAGCACCATTCTGAATCGGTCGCGGTCAGGAACTACTGATGTTTACAAAATATAGTGACAATTATTGCTGTAGCGCGGGTCTATGACCCGCGTCTTTCGCCGCTCAGGCAAGCAGCGCTTGCCGGCGAGCGGCGCTACAAAGAACGGCGTCACTATATTTTGTAACTCTCAATAGATGCTGGCCTGCAGGTTCAGAACGCGGGCAACACATGACCGTTCAAAGCGCGTCTTGCCTTTTTTAGCCGGCGTAGCTCAGTTGGTAGAGCAACGGTTTCGTAAACCGTAGGTCGGGGGTTCGATTCCCTTCGCCGGCTCCAACATCTTCTTTATTTGTAGCATGTTAGCAATCCGGCCTTTCGTGCCCTATTGACACTGTGGGGACTTTTGTGGGGACCCCTCCCCGACTTTCGTACACTGCGAACACCTGCTCAACATTAAACCGTTCGAGCTTTTGGACTGCCTGACGCTTGTGTTCCGGTGTGGGGTGAACGTAACGCATAGTCATTGAGATTTGCGAGTGTCCCATTAGCTCTTTCAATGTCGCCAAATCAACACCCGCCATTGCTGACCGTGAGCCGAACGTATGCCGAAGATCATAAATCCGAAAACGAGGTTTGATCTCCGCCTTACGTAAAGCCTCTTCATGCGCTTTCTTGAGGGTGGTAAGGGGTTTGTTTGGGTCATGCCGATGCGGGAAGAGGTAAGGCCCTTTGGCTTGAGCCAGTCTTCGCTTCAGAACTTCAACAAGCCGATCTGCTAACGGAACATTCCGGCGCGCATACCTTGTCTTGCCAATCGGCACAAACAAGTAACGCTTCAAGAGGTAAACGTTTTCCTTCCGAATCGTGAAGACCTCTCCCGGTCGCATTCCCGTTTCCAGAATCAGCGTTGCCACATCCCGAAGCAGCGGGCTCGCCACCACCAAGTACCTTTGCTCTTCCTCATGCGATACGATTCTCATTATCCCCGGACCTTCCGGCAGGAATCGAATACCGCTTACCGGATTCCGCAGTAGGTAACCTTGACGGATTGCGAAATTCATCATGTACCTGAAAACCGCCAAGTCTCGATTCACTGATGCCGGTGAAACCTCCGCGACTCGCGCCAGCTTGAACTTCTCCACATGGCCCGGAGAGATCACCTCAAGATGAAGTTTCCCGAAGAACTTAATCAGCGGCTTCGATGCGGTCTTATACCGCAGATGCGTTCTTGGGTGGGCTTGATGTTGTCTCTCAGACCAGGGAAGGAATTCAGCCGTCACGAAGTCCTCGAATGTTGGGCAGGAACCCCGACTGACAATCCCTGCCCTTCCCTCTGCCAATTCAGCCTTGTGGATAGCCTCAGCCCGCAGAGCAACTGTCTTGTTGCTGAGGCCGGTTGATTGGCGATAACGTTGTCCCCGAAACCAGAACTCATACCAGTAAACACCGCCTCGCTTGTAAACGCTCATTTCCGTCTCCTTTCGGTTGGACCGGAGACAGAAACCCTGCAACGCTCCAAGTAGGCTTGTACATCGGTAGGATCATACCGTACTGCCCGGCCAATCTTCAAATACGGAATGCACCGTCTCTGCGAGCGCCACTGAGCGAGCGTGTCCATCGAGAGGCCCGTTATCTCGGCAACCTCTTCCGGCGTCAGCAACTCAGGCAAGACTGCGTTTGGCATTCCAGACTCCAAGTGCTCGTGTAAGCTCCCTTGGGACTAATGAAGATTGTTGGTTTCAGTACCGCGATTGTTTTCATTAGGCGGGCCGCCCAGAATTAAAATTGCGATAATGACCCCGGCGATAATCAAGATTGCCCCAACAACCGTGATTTTCATTGTTCCTTCTCCCATCGGACGGTTGCCCCGCAGTTTTTCTCAGGGCAACGGAACCCCTTGAGGCTTCCGTCAAAAATACTTGTCACAATTAAGTTCGGTTCAATCCAGAACCGATGGCCACATTCGGGACACTTCAGACGATAGCGCCGCCCCATCTCGGTGATCCGTGACCAAACGTCCTCACTCGCGTCTTCCACTAACTTGTTAAAGCCTTCGATACCGGCAGGCCCTCGGACAAAGACCTGAATCCCGCAAGGGTCGCACGTAATGTACGGTTTGTCCTTCTTCGTAACGCGAACCTCACGCGGGTCCGTGCAGACCGGGCAAGGGAACATCCTCTTTCCATTTCCAGTAGCCATCTATCGAGACCTCCAGTTTGCGGAAGGGCGGATTTCGCCTTCTTCCGTGCTTATCGTACACCCCGATTTCACAATTACTCGGAACGCGGGACTGATGGTGCCTGAAGGCGGGAATCAACTTTCCGCATAATTCCTGCCCGTTTGTCGGAAACTTCCCGTAAAATTCAGATTCGATTAATCGGAAGCTTCCGCAAAAATGCCAAAACGCAAAAAAGCCGCTAAAAAGGGCAAAAAAGCACTTGACAGCTTTTCCGTGAAACGGGGCAGAGGACGGCCCGGAGTTCGCCGGTCAGAAATTCGGGGCCGTGGCGACAACTACCAGACAATATTTGAGCGGATTTGGAGGGACTTGCGTGAGCCGCTTCTAAAGGCGAAAACTCAGGAGGAAGTTACCAGAGCGTTCGAGGATTTCGGCAAACCTTACATTCAGCAGTTTGTGCCTGCCCTAAGCTCTCTAATTCTGAAGGTGATACACGAGCCTAGATTTCCCAAGACACCAGGGGCGCAAATTGGCTTCCTTGCAGACTCGCTTGCTGGTCTAGGCCGGACTAGCCCGCGTCGCTCCCGCGATATTTGCGAGCAAGAGCGGAAGAGGCAGAAGAAAGAGCATCACATCATCCGGCAGGACTTCTATATCGAATGCACCTGCCGATATAAAGGCCCTGCACTTCACGGCAAATGCCCCAGGTGTGGCACCAGCGAGCTTTCACTCCCTTACTCACTTTACCCGCTGCCTTTTCCCTACACGTTTTGACTGTGCGGGGAACCACGTGACATTACATACGTAACGTTGCTTCTTCCCCGGAGGCCCGATTGCAGGCTCGCAGATCGTGCTAATGTATAGCAGGAGCAAAAGGAGGTCTCCGTACTTGACCAAGATTTTGCATCTAGCCCCAAACACCCCATGAACAGCGGGGATAACCACAGGCCGGGGTGCTGGATGTCCAGCATGGTGAGCGACCCGCCATAAAGACCATAGCGCTGTGGGATCGCGGCAAGGCAAAGTCAAAAGGGGACTAGAGGTCGCGTCTAGTTCCCCTTTTTCTTCCCCTCCTTTTGCGGGCTGGACCAGTAACGAAAAGCATTCGATTTAGAGTTAAGAGGCTTTCGCGTCGTTTTCAACCTCGGTTGCGCCAGCTTTGGAAAGACTGTGCCGCCAAAAGCCCTTCAGAAAAGCATTGCCTGCCCCGTTCATTGGTGGTAACTATCTTCTCCTATGCCCGTTCTCCCCGGTTGTGATTCATGACGGCTAGCCCGATTGACATTTACCGCCGACAAATCGAGAAAGACCTGCAAGCGGGTAACGCCACAGAGCACACTCACCGGCACGCACTGAAGACGCTGATTGAACTTCTGGAATCTAGAGTGACCGCCACAAGCCAGCCCAAGCGAGTTGAATACGGCGTTGCCGACCGCATCGTTTTCAGCGGTCATAATACGTATCTGGAGGTCCGCTGTTTGGTTACCGGAGAATCTGAATAGGGTACGAATTGATATGGCAAATTATCCGTGGGCAGAGATTTTCATCTTAGAACGGGATCGGCTTCCGGCGATTCTAGCTCCTGATTCGGATGGAGTGCCCACAGTGGTTGATCCCCATCCGGTTGTCTTACGGGCCGCCTACATTGTGCTCGATAATTTGGAGGACGGTCTTTCCCAAGCGCGCGGACGCCTGGGGCTTCCTCGGTGTGAACTCTTTGTCATGGTAGACTGCCCCGACGGAGCACCCCATCGGTCTGGCTTGTTGTTTCTTTTTGATGGGGACCTCACCGGTGTCTCCTGGCGTGACGAAAAAAAGCCTCGTCATGGCGCGCAGATGATGAAATATATTGTTGCAACGAGTCTTGGTCCGAACAGGATTCGGGACGACGCTCGGCAAGGTAGGCCCGGCTATTTCTTGACTGGTGACGCGGGGGATAGTTCGCTGTGGCGAGTGATCCGCATGGAGTCTGATGCCTTCAATCGTTTGGTTTTTACGCTGGCTCCCGTCCGTTTGGCAGGGAACCTTCCGGCCCCGGATTTTTCCACTCTGGGAGACCCATCGCGCACAGCCGAGGTAATCACTCAATATCACGATCTCAGTCGCTCGATCACTCAGCACGCTTACCGCGATGTTGTCACGAAGGCGAGAAACATCGTGGAGGCGTTGGTTGCGGTGCGGCTTCGCACCCAGAATCAGCCCAGTTCGGGTAGGCTCTTCGACGATCTGAAATTGGTTAAGAAGCTCCTTGATAGCCCAAACCACAAGGCTTGCGGATGGACAGACCTGGAGTATCACTTATGTCATAAAATCCGCCTGTTACATGCGAAAACTCATGTCAACCAAGTCGTGCAGGTTGGGCCTCTGCGCCCAGAGTTCGCCTTAACGGTTGTCGAAGATTTGGTTTATCTATTAGCAGCGTGGGATTTTGTCCGGAACAAGTGACGATTCTTTATGGCCGAAACCAACGAGTGGACATTTACGGCGGATGTTTGTAAGACCATTCAAGGGATACTTGCCGAAAATCCGGGCCTCCCTTTTTCGGAAGCCAAGGTAGAGCAAGGGGCAGGAGCAGGAAGGAAACGCCGGGACCTCACTCTGTACGATACCAACAACCGTCCTGTGCTCACGGGTGAAGTCAAGCTCCCCGACCGGCCTGACGGCCAAAGCCCTTACGCTGATCCGCTAGTGAGAGATGCCCAACAAAAAGCTGACGCCTCTGGCGTCGGACACTTTTTCACGTGGAACGTCAACCGCTTCGTCCTCTGGAACACTTTCGAGGCTGGGAAACGCATCACGGAGCGGGACCTGGAGCATTTCAACGTTACCTCCATTACCAGTAGCGCCGAGCTTGAGAGTCCAGGCGTTCAAACAGAAATCCGCGGGTTCCTCACACAATTTCTTGGCCGCTATGCCCGAATTCTGGAAGGCACGGAGCCGATCCGCTCAAAGCCCCTGGATGAAAAGTTTATCCCCGTCTTGGAATCAGCCTTAGAGCGTCCCATCCTGCAAACGCTCAACGCAATGACTCGTCTTTATTCCACGGAGAAAAAGTTCGCCCGCAACCTGGATGCCTGGATGCGCGACGCGCAAGGCTGGCTGATTTCGACTGACTCCGCAATCGTGCGCGACAACCTCAGCCGGGCCGCTCACTTCAGTTGTTACGTGCTCGTCAACAAAATCGTTTTCCAGCAAGCCCTTCGCCGAAGGTTTCCCAAACTCCGCCGGATTCGAATCCCCCAATCCGTCAATACGGTGGCAAGGCTTCGGGAGACTATTCAGAGCGCCTTTGATGAGGCCAAGCGCGTCTCCCACGATTATGAAACTGTGTTTGATGGCGACTTTGGAGACTCCCTGCCGTTTTTGGAAGATGCCATTGTTCCCAGTTGGCGCGAATTCCTGAGTGAAATTGAGGGCTTCGATTTCGGGAAAATCGAGTACGACATCATCGGGCACATTTTCGAGCGCCTGATTAGCCCTGAAGAACGCCACCGTTACGGCCAGCACTACACCCGCAGCGAAATTGTTGACCTCATTAACGCCTTTACCATCCGCGAAGCCGGAGCAACGGTCCTCGATCCTGCCTGTGGCGGGGGAACGTTCCTTGTGCGGGCCTATGTCCTCAAACGCGCACTCTCCGGCGGCGCGCTGTCTCACGTTGACCTCTTGCAGCAAATCAAGGGAGTTGACGTTTCAGCCTATGCCGCTCACCTTTCCACCATCAACCTTGCCACCCGTGACTTGATTGATGAGCAGAATTACCCCCTTGTCGCCCGAAGTGACTTTTTCAAGGTGAAACGCGGCGAAGCCATCTTTCACATTCCGATGTCCGTACACGGCAAGGCGAAGCAAATGGTTCCGCTTGAAATCGGCGAAGTGGACGCCATTGTTGGCAACCCGCCCTATATCCGGCAGGAATTGCTGCCGGGTGAATACAAGGAACTTCTCAAGGGTCTTATCGCAAAAGAATTCCCTGATGCCAAACTCTCCGGGCGGTCTGACATCCATTGTTATTTCTGGCCGCACGCAACAAGCTTCCTGAAGGATGGCGGCTACTACGGCTTCCTGACTTCCAGCGCGTGGCTTGATACCGAGTATGGCTTCCACTTGCAGGAATGGCTTTTGCAGCATTTCGCGGTCCTGGCCTTGTTTGAATCGAACTGCGAGCCGTGGTTCACCGGAGCAAGGGTCACAACGGTTGCCACTCTTATGCGCCGGGAGCATGATCCTGCAAAGCGGGCCGCGAACACAGTCCGGTTTGTTCAACTCCGCAAGCCCCTCAAAGAAGTTTTGGAGAGCTTCGATCCCGACCCGCTCAAGGCGGCTCGGATGATGCGCGACTATGTGGAAAGCCAAACCGAGAATATGCTTGATGACCGCTGGCGCATCCGGGTGGTGAATCAGCACGAGCTATGGAAAGTGGGCTGTACCGGCGGCGTGGCCGGTGTATGTCCTGTAGCGGCGGTTTCCGACCGGAGATCGGCATTTGTAGCGCAGGGTCCGTTTTCTGACCCTGCGGCCTTTCGATCTTTGAAGGATGTGGAAAAGCCGCAACGTCAAAGGACGGACGTTGCGCTACAGGTTTTCTTCCAGGGTGAATACAACGGCGGCAAGTGGGGCATCTATCTTCGAGCGCCGGATATTTTCTTCAAGCTGCTTGACCGTTGTGGCTCCCGGCTTGTGCCCTTGGGCCAGCTAGCGGAAATTCGCTTCGGCGTTAAATCAGGAGCGGATGCTTTCTTTTTTGTGCGCGACGTAACCGAAGGTGAAATCATCCAATGTAGCGCCGGGCTTCAGCCCGGCAGCCCTGAAATCGCCAAGCGGTTCAAAGAGAAATGGGGCATCCCTCCATCGGAAACAAAGAAAGTTCGGGTGGTGGAATCAGGCGACCACTCGCGCCACTTGATCGAGGCCGAATATCTGGAGCCTGAAGTCCATAGCCTCATGGAAATCGACTCAATAGAAATCGACCCGGCCAAGCTCTCCCGCAAGATTCTCCTGGTGTCCGATCCGCCCGAAAAACTCCACGGCACCCACGTCCTGAAATACATCAAGTGGGGCGAGCGCGAAGGGTTTGACCAGGGTGCCACTTGTGCGGCGAGGGCAAAAACCCGTCCTTGGTATGACGTGACAGTTGATCGCCGCAGTCCGATCCTCTGGCCGAAGGCGCACCAATATCGCCACATCATCCCTATCAACGAAAAGAGACTTATTCCCAATTGCCGAATGTACGATTTATTTCTGCCCGCTGGCCTTGACGCTGAACTGTTGTGCGCGGTGCTCAATTCCACCCTCGTTGCCCTTCTTAAATTGCTCTATGGGCGGCCCGTGGGCAGAGAAGGCAGCCTCGACACTGAAGTAGTAGATGTCAACATGATGGTCGCCCCAGATGTCCGGGGAGTCCGGCCCGAAGTTGCCGACAAGATAAAGGCCGCATTAGGCGAGATGCGCAGGAGGCCCGCAAAACCACTGCTTGAGGAGTTTGGCTTCAAGGACCGACAATGCCTTGACGACGCCACATTCGAACTGCTTGGAATTGCGGCCACCGAGGAGCGGGGAGTGCTCCGAGATGAGCTTTATTCACAAGTGCAAATTCTCTACCGAGAAATCAGGGAAGTCGAACTCAAAAAACAAGTCGAGCGGCGCATCACCGCGCGCCGGGACAAGGCCAGCCCGCACACCATCGCCGAAGAAATTTGGGAGGAGTTCGACAAGGCCGGGATTCGAGTTTTTCCCGCTGACTTCATCACCGATACCGAGCCGGTTGAAACCGTAACCCTGCCCGCGGGCAAGCCCAAAGTTCTGGATGATCTCTTTCACAACGGGGCCGTGCAAATCAACGGATCAGTGCTGACACTTGGCTCCAAAGCGCGGGCACAATTCGCGGCCAGGGTTGCAGACCTGGGCCACTATGGGCCAACGCCGGTCCCCAAGACGGATCATGCTTGCGAAAAGGCGCTGCAAAGCTACCAGACCTACGAAGCCCAAATGGAATCGACCTTCAAGGAACTGGCCGAAGAGCGCAGCGCCGACCCTGACATCCAATCCCGCATCTTGCGCGAACTTTGGAAACTCTTCTATGCATTCAGTCGTTAGGCTCAGGGGGAATAGGTGAACTACGGTGAATGATATTATCTTTCGCAACAAGGTTGAGATGAGAAATTTCGCGTATCACGAGAGCACAGGCATGAAGGAAGAAACCGTCAAAGCTGCGGTCGCTACCTTTTTACGGACCCAAGGCTATACGGTAGCTGTCGGCAAGGAACGCGAGCGAGGCCCCGACATGCGTGCAACAAGAGAAGCCCTAAACCTAATAGTCGAGTCAAAAGGTGAAGGCAGCCGACCCGAAATGTTTAACAACTATTTCTTGAGCGCGATAGGAGAAATCATTCAACGGCGCAGTATGCAAGCCGCAGAATACGGGATTGCATTGCCCGCTCATTCAAAGTTTGTCCGCTTGGTCGGGGACCTGGATGACTTGTTGGTCCGCTCTCAGCTAAGGCTGAATTTCTATCTTGTCCAGAAGGACGGCTCGCAAGTGGGCTTCCTGAAATATGACATAAGGTAGGTGCCATCGTGCCAGTTCCGATATTGGATACCGAATCGTGCCCGAACCCCGGAAACTGCTTTAGGAATACGTCTGTCATTCCTGGATGTTAGGACCTGGAGCATTACCGGAAGATAGTTACGGCCCTCAAAGAAACGATCCGCCTCATGGCGGAAATTGACTCCGCCATTCCCAAATGGCCGATTGAGTGAGAGGCAATTTGGAAATCCAAGACCTGCTGGCGCGGAGAAGTGATCTTTCGGCGTTCATTGTCCATCTTACCCGGCAGACCGGGGACGGGCATTCTCCACGAGAGAACCTTCGAAACATCCTCAAGGAACAGAAGATTGAAGCAAGGTCGGCCTTCGGACCGGCAGCGGACAAACTACAAGGCAAAAGCATCGAGGACCACAAATCCCAGAACTGTGTGTCATTCAGCGAGACGCCACTAGAACACCTTTATTGCTTGGTGCAAAAAATCCCCAAGCGACAATTCAGGCTCTCGCCTTACGGGGTTGCCTTCACAAAGATGAAAGCCCGCCAACTGGGTGTGAATCCGGTTTGGTATGTGGACATCACGCCGGGGCACGACTGGTTGACGAAACCAATTAACCAACTCATTGAATCCGAAATGAAGCGGCGCAAGCGATTCAGGAATTCGCCACTCTCAAAGGTGGCTCCCTTTATTGAGCAAATGGGCAGCGGCATGGGAAAGAGTGGCTACGGGTATCGCAAGGAGTTTTGGTGGGAACGGGAGTGGCGTCATAGAGGGGATTTTCATTTCTCTCTACACGATGTGGCTTTGGGATTTGCGCCAGAAGGGAGCATTGGAGCGCTTCAAAAACTGACCGCCAAAGTCGGGCGGCGAATCCCCTTCGTTGACCCGAAATGGGGAATGGAAAAGATCATTGCACATTTGGCGGGATGCAAGGGTGCGCTTACACCATTTGATGGCTGAAGGACCGCCGCGGCCGAAAGTTGACTTATGACGATTTGGAGCACTTATCCCCGACTAGCCGATTGAATGAACTGTTTCGAGGTGCCCTGATGAACCCCGAGGAAATCCAAGGGTCGAAGGCAATAGACAAAACTTCCGATGGCTCTACCGCTGAAGCGGAAACCGAAGAAGCCCCGTACCCGCCTTTGCTTGAATACCTGCAATCGAAGGAAGGGCATGAGCTTGCCAGCAGAATTGTCGCTATCCTGGAGGACGTGAAGAAAGCAACGATTGAAAGTGCAACCGAGACGCACAAGCGCGATTCGGAGTTTCAACACCGAATCCAAAAACTTTGGCTGTGCATTCAGTCTGGCGTGTTTGCCCTCACAATCCTGATTGCAGCCGTGCTCGCTTGGCACGGAAAACTGGACTCTACGGTTTCCGTTCTCATGGGAACCCTGTTTGGATACTTTCTCGGAAGGCCAATGCGGTAATGTAATAAACTAAGTCTGGCCGCCTAGCCCAGCGTCATGAACCGAGCGAAAGACTTCCCTTCCCGCTTCCGCCCAGCGGCCAATTGGGAAAAGGCGACGAAAAGAGGAAAGACAGTTGGTTTCACTGTGGGGACTTTTGTGGGGACCTCACATACAATTGCACCAATTTTAGTGCAACTCAAAACAACTCGATACAAGTCGGTAACTCATTGACCTAAATGGTGTTGCAGGGCTTTCTGCCGTCCAATCAACAAGTTAGAAAATTGGTCTCAAAATATTTCGTAAACCGTAGGTCGGAGGTTCGATTCCTCTCGCCGGCTCCATTCTTATTCTTTTATACGTAACGCCATAAGTCGGCGGCGCTCCAAAACTGTAGCGCCGGTCTGCGACCGGCGGATTTCGCCGCTCATAGAGCGGCGCTACAATAAATGACCGTCGCCGACTTATGGCGCCCTATATAGTTCCATAATGATGTAGGGAGGTTTGCCTCCCACACACAAGCCTTAGAAGGCCTGACTGTAGTGGAATGCGGTCGGCGCGGAAGGCACCCTAAGCCCTATCCCGCTGCTGCTCGGCAGCAACCACCTTTGCTCTTTGACTTTCAGCAGGATCCGGGAGAGAATTCACCGCTTGCATACACTTCCCACCCGCAGACGGAGGGTAAAACTCCTGGCTTGACTGGGAAAGCCTTTTCGGAGTTTCCGAATTTGAACCTCGAATCGGAATTTTCAGCTTAAAACACTCAGTCCGGCGCTTGGAAATCAACCGAGCCGCATGAGGAGGACCGATGGCATTATTGAAACGAGAAGCGAAGACCAGGCGTTTGCTTCAGCCCACAGGGCTCAGCGCCAGCCTGATTGCCCTGGCATTGTTGGTGCTTGCGGCGCCCGCCCCGTTGCTGCCTCAAAGCTCGCCGCAGGAGGAAAGCCGAATGCACGCGGCTGCTCCCAAAATTCCTGGCAGCGAAAAAATCCAGCACGTGGTGTGGATCATTCAGGAGAACCATTCTTTCGACAATTACTTTGGCACTTTTCCGAACGCCGACGGCATTCCTCCTTCCACCTGCCTGCCCAAAATGCCGGGCAGCAAGGAGTGCGTGAAGCCGTTCCACATGCCTGCCGGGCAGCCGCTGCTGGACCTTGAACATAGCTGGGAAACCGCCCACGCCGCTTACAACCAAGCCACCATGAACGGTTTTGTGTGGGCGGAAGGCTCGCCCTACACCATGGGTTATTATGACGCGCGCGATATTCCGAACTATTGGGATTACGCCCGGCACTACACTCTCTGCGACCGCTTCTTCTCCTCCGAAATGACGGGCAGCTCTCCTAACCACGTCTATACGGTCGCAGCCCAATCGGACGAAATCAACAACATCGGCTCGCTCGCCCAGCTCAAGCGCGAGTTGGACGACGATGACGGCTTCAGTTTTGCCTCAATCGTCAAACGCTTTGCCGGCCATAACATCAGTTGGAAGTATTACGTGGAAACGAAGCCGGATCAGTCAGGGGGCTGCAAACTGAACGCTCACTTCGCTGAACTGGCCTGTCCCGACCCGAAGGGCTTTACGTTGTGGAATCCGCTGCCGGGCTTCAAGGCCATCCGCGACAGCAAAGCCAGCATGAGCCGCATGGTCTCAGTGGACGACTATTATCGCGATCTGAAGCAGGGCACGCTGCCGCAAGTCTCCTGGATCATTCCCGATTTCCAGGACAGCGAGCACCCGCCCGAACCGCTGGCACAAGGGATGTGGTATGTGACGCGCATCATTAACGCCCTGATGCGCAGCCCCTACTGGAAAAACACCGTGATCTTTCTATCCTGGGATGACTACGGCGGGTTCTTCGACCACGTTCCGCCGCCCGAAGTGGATGCCTATGGCTACGGGCCGCGCGTGCCCGCGATCGTGATTTCGCCTTACGCGCGACCGGACTACGTGTCGCACTACACTTACGACCTGACATCCATCCTGAAGTTTATCGAAGTGCGCTGGAACCTGAAGCACCTGACACCTCGCGATGGGCGCGCCAACAGCATGGCCGATTGTTTCGACTTTGAGCAGGCTCCGGCGCCGCCGCTCGTCATCCCTGTTCCGCCGGGCCTTCATTCACGGCTGCTGCCCGTGCATATTACCTATCCGCCTTACGTCGAGCTTCCGCACCAGGAGCATGTGCAGGATCAGGGAACGCAGGCAGTTCCTTACGTTCCTGCGCCGTCTCCCAAGGAGAAGTAAGTCGAGGCCGCTCAAATAAACAATTGCTGCGGCACGCGGACGTGACGGGGTCGTCGACCATGCTGACGGACCAGACGGGAGCGGTGGATGGGGATGTGGTGTTTTACCCCTGGGGGCAGGTGTGGCAGATAAGCAAGCGCAGAGTCTCGGGTGTCAAGAGACTCTGCGGTTTGTAAAAGTGGAAATAATTATGAATCAAGAAATATTTATTTGAATAAGGACCATGAGGGCGACAAGGCGGTGGTCAATTTCCTCAGACAAAAGCCGCAGAGTCATGCGCTACCTGCTTCGCCTGTCGTTCGGATGTTCTTTGCCGGAACTGCTGATGCGAAGCCGGGCATGAAAACGAATCCGAAAAGCACGGGATTTCAACTACACCAAAAGGTCGCGACTCACGGCTGGCGGAAATCCCCAAGGCAGGAAAGGCGCCGGAATGCCACCTACAGTATTTTATGGTTAACAGGAGGGATCAATGGAGGGCCATGAAGCAAGATTTTTACGTCGTGACATCCTGAAGGCTTTGGGCGCCATTCCGCTAGCGGCTTTCGTACCGGTTCTGTCCGAGGCGCGAACCCGACATCCCCTATGTTTCATTTGCAGCGAGGATAACGATCTCTATCGTGTGGCAAGAGCGGCTGGTATTGCATGTTCACGTTACGACGATGCGGAAGAGGCGGTGGCCCAGGCCCCGCAAGGCTCGGGCCTCCTGATCCTTGCTGAGAATTACCCAGGCCAAACAACCAACGTCGATTCCAAGGTGTATCAGGACGCGGCCAAGAAACGGCTGCGCCTGTACGTGGAGTTTCCTTCGTCCATTCCGGACCTGAGCGTCGGTGAGCCCCAGCATGTGGCGTACGGAACGTATACCCATAACATACTTGAGCGCGGGGTCGTCGCGTCGGAGGCTTTTGCACCTGCCCTCAAGCGACTGCGGATTCTGGCTCTTCACGACTGCATCTACGTTCCTGTCGCATCCCAAACGGCGGAGTTGGTTCTGGCGCGGGTTGCAGGATTCGACACTGCTGTTTACGGGCTCCCGCAAGAGGGTGCCCATGCCATTCTCTTCAGGCATCCGAACCGGGATATTCTTGTCGCCACGACAAAACTGAGTGAATTTGTGAAAGGCCGGTACGCGCCTTCTGAAGCCTGGTCCTACGTCTGGCGATGGGTATTGGAATGGCTTTCTCCGCAGCAACGATTCGCTCTGCTCCATTGGACTCCGGTTGTGCATCCTGCGTTTGGAAGGAATCAGCACCTGCCCGACGGCGCTGAACTGGATGCTTTTCGAAGAGGAGTCGCATGGTTTTCCAACGCGAAACTGTTTGTGCCCCCACAAGAAGACTCGCGTCGCGACCCTCCAGCTTCCTGGCCATTGGGCGACGGCAGCGGAGGGCTTCTCGAAGGGTTTTCAACCAAAATCGAATGGGATGGAACGCAGCCTGTGGGTTGGAGTTTTCGCGGCGATTGCGCTGGTGAGGGTTCAATGGCCATGGCCTTTTCAGGTGTCATCGAAAGGAAGCCTGAAAACAGTAAAATCGCCGCTAACCTGAACAACTTTATCTATTTCAACTCAGAGCTAGCCCGAGGGCCGCGCAATGATCCTAAAAGCCCTTCTTTTGGTCTCGTTGGTTGGGGTGTGGCCTCGCCCGATACCTACTATGGCGACGACAGTGCCCGGACTATGCTGGGCACCATGGCGGCTGCAGGCCTGTTGCGATCAAACCGCTGGGATGAAAAAGTGCTGCGCTCCCTGCTTGCAAATCTGCGGACGACCGGGGTCTTAGGTTTTCGTCATAACTCGCTGACTGAGACCGAACTGCAGAAATTCGGCTGGCGCCACTTCTACGACGAGAAGTTCGTGAACTACCACCCTCACTTTGAGGCATACCTCTGGGCGTGCTTCCTGACAGCTTACCAAAAAACCCATTACGCTCCTTTTCTGGATCGAACCCGAACGGCTATTCGCATGACCATGGCAGCCTATCCGAATCACTGGCGTTGGATGAACGGCCTGCAACAGGAGCGCGCGCGCATGCTGCTGCCGCTGGCTTGGCTGATCCGGCTCCAGGATACTCCCGAACACCGCGGATGGCTGAAGCGTGTCGCCGGGGATCTGGTTTCGTTTCAGGACGAGTCAGGAGGCATACGGGAAGAAATCGGTTCCCTAGCTGAAGGCATATGTAGACCACCACAATCGAACGCAGAATATGGAACGTCAGAAGCACCCTTGCTCCAGCAGAATGGTGACCCGGTATGCGACCTTCTATATACGACAAACTTCGCCTTTCTCGGCCTGCACGAGGCAGCCGCTGTCACTCACGATCCTTTATATATCCACGCAGAAAACAAGCTCGCCAAGTTTCTGTGCCGAATTCAGATCCAGTCAGCGAAGCACCCGGAATTGGTCGGCGGCTGGTTTCGCGCTTTTGATTTCGGACGCTGGGACTGTTGGGCGAGCGGCTCAGACTGGGGCTGGGGACCGTGGTCGATTGAAACCGGCTGGACGCAAACGTGGATTTGCGGGGTCATGGGGATGCGGCACCTAAAGACTTCCTTATGGGACTTGACGGCGAACAGCCGGATGGCTCGATACCTGGACAAGTTGCTGCCGGTCATGATACCTGGAGAAGCCCCGCGGAGGACAGCAGAACGGGAATGAACTCACGTGAACGAAGCGTGGCAGCCATGCGTGGCGTCCGGCAGCAAGTAGCAAGTCTCGGTGTCAAGAGACTCTGAGGTTTGTAAGCTTGGAAATAATTGTGAATTAAGAAATATTTATTGGAATAAGGGCCATGAGGACGACGAGGCGGCGGTCCATTTCCTCAGGCAAAAGCCGCAGAGTAATGCGCTGCGCGCACCACTCTGCGCTACCGGCTTCAACCCGGGGCGGAAAGGATTTGTCCAACGGCCGGAAGATTGGCTGTGGTCGAGCTACAAGAATTTCGCGCTGGACAATGAAGAGGTCCGGCACTGCCCGCTGCAAATCGATTATGTCCGTTTGCCGGAATCGTATCGCGGGTAAAACAAGCCCACGGCACAAAAACCGTGCCGTGGCTGCCGGCTACTTATCGTCACTCCCCGATGGCGCAATACCGAACCCTAATGCGGTATCCCATGCTGATGCATCCGGCGGTGCAACTCAGCGCGGGCGTCGGTAAAAATCCTGCGAATCTTTCGGAACCGTTCGGGATCAGGCCGCACGGCGAGGGTTTCAACATAAGTCTGGGCGCCCTCGATCAATTCAAGAAAATACGTTGCAGCCGGGGCCGAGAAAAGGTCCTGGCCCGGGACTTGTACGTAGACTGGCGAGGTGTGGGCCGCAATTTTATATTCCCAGTTTGTTGTGGGGCCAAGACGCGAGGAACAGCGCGCCGCAAGCCAGCCAGGTCCCGAAACCGTGATCTTTTCCGCCAGGTGCATGGCCCGCACTCCGCCGGCCTCCTCTCGCGAAGCGACCACACGGCCGTTGAAGACAACTTCCATCCGGTGAAAAGGCACAAAGCATTGGGCGCTGGCGGAAACTTCCACCGTTCCTCCGCCCGCGCCTAAAATAATCTCTTCGCCGGGCGGATGGCCGTCGGCGTGAAAGAGCAGCAGCGGGCCGGTGGTCACAAACGTGTTCCCTGCCCGAACGCCGGCGGCCCAATTGGCAAAGTTGAATTCCTTCTGGCCAATATAGGCGTAGACGCGGTTGGCGCCGGAAGGCATGTAGGCCCCCATCTTGTCCGTCCCTGCCACCGCCGGCAGCCGGTATCCGCAATTCAAGTAGTGATACCAATCCAGGTAGCGCAAGGTATTGAACTGCTCAACCGGAGAAGATGAAACGGGGATGTCATCCCGGGGCCAAATCTCTACGGCGTCGATCTTGCCGAGAACGATGTCAGCAGCCACTTCACCCGTGGGAAAGGGAAAGTGCGCGCACACGGCCAAGCCCTCGCGCTCGCGGCAAGCCTCTGCCCATTCCGCCAGGCTGGTCCATAACGGAAAACCGAGGTAGCTTTCGGACGGACCATCGCCTGACATCGGATAGACCGGCACCCCGTGAACGCCCAGCAATGCCAGATGCCCAAGAAGGTGCTGGCGGTTCTCAGTTCCCACCCAAATCATTGCTTCGCGGTCAGGGGAAATCAGCGGCCCGTGCGAGAGATCACCCACGTTCGTGAAAAGGTCGCCCCACTGAGCTGCCAACAGGTTGATCAGGTTTAACCCTTCGGCTTGTGCTTCGAGTAAAGCGGTGGTGGGCGAAAGAAAATGGGTGTGCGTGTCCGCGGTGACCCATCCTTGAGAACGCATGTTGACGAAGCGAGGCATGTTGAGCGTCAGATCACGCTGCCCCGGCTTGATCTCCAGCCTCTGCCGTACGGCTTCGTGTTCGAATCCCTTCGTCATCTCGAGGTACACTTCTCCCACGGGCAGTTCCACTTGGAACGTTCCGTCGACGTAGGCAAACGACGTGTCCATGAGCTTCACATCCGCACCGTAATCCTGAAACCAACCATCATTAATTTCCGTGCGGTGCCCGTAAGGAGGAATGTAGCGCCCCTGTTTCGAGCGGAAAGCCAAGCGCACCGGCGTGGGGCGGCCGGCCGCCGCATCGAGTACGCGGCCGTGCACCCACGTTTTGTTCGGCTCAAGGATCTCGATCCGGCTCCCCCCGCGACGCGCCTCCAGCTCTTGCCCAGGCTTGACTTGGGAGAGATCGAATTGGTACCGCTGGCCGGTCTTCGAATCGTGAAGCCTTAATGTCGCAGAGGGGCTGGCGGTTAACTCCACGTACAGGGACGCTGCCCGATCGAGCGGTCGGGCCCTCTCTCCAAGACCCGCGCTCGCCGATGAGAGCCAAGCCTCCGGCTGGAAATCCGGCAGCGCAAAAGTGCGAGCGATCACGCCGAGGTCCAGATCAAGCTGCCAGCGGTTCAGGTCCCCGGCTTCGGGTTCCGGCAGGGTAAGCCGGTACAACGATAGCCGCTCAAAGCGAAGCGGATATTCGGGCCGGTGGAAGAGAGTCAGGCCGCAAACGATCCAGGGATCATCGGCTAAAGCTTCGAGCTGTACGGTTTGAATGCTCCGGTCCGGGTCCGGATTCCTTATGGCGCTTACCCACACAGCGCCCAACCCCGGTCCTCCAGCAGTCCCGCCTGTGACGCCATACTGGAGATCTCCCCAGTCGGTCCCGCGGCGAAGAGGGTCGCTGAGATTTGTGGGTCTGTGTTTCTCCGGCTTCAACGCCGCGTAGCAGAGGTGACCCCAAGGCTCCGTGACTGAAGAGGTTTCGTAACGGCGGCGGATGGGCAGAGTGCGCCGGCTTCCATCTTGATAGATTAGAATAACGCTGCCTAGAGCCTGTCCTACCTTCTCGAATACATCTTTCCCGGGAGGCGGGGTCTCGTTCTCGTCCCAATCGCAAAATGATGCCAGGCAAATGTAGTGAGCCGTTTGCTGGAGTGGAATCTGGACGCGCTTCGCTGCCCACGGATGCGCCCGCGCGCTCAAAGCAACCCAGGCCTTCTCGTCCACGTCTTCGGGGCCCAGCCAAAAAGGGATTCCCCTTAGGCGCCGCTTCCCTCCCAGCACCCGAATCAGACCATCCCGCTCCGATTTCTCTTTTAATTCCCTGGCCCGCACCCGCGGCCCAAATTGCCGGGACGAAGCATTAAAATAATCTCTTAAATCAACGGGAGTGTACTTCTCAGCGACGTCTTCCGAATCGTTACCTTGCGCAGTCTGGGTCTTTCCCATTCCTTCTCTCGAGACCAGACTGATTGTTGGCGCCACGCCACCCGCTGTCAGAAGAAATTGGCGCCTCGAAAACTCGGCCGCACTCGGCTTCGAATCTTTAGCACGCATCTTTCTCCCCTCCTTCTCTTGTCTTTTGGAATCCACTCCCGGAAGCGGCCGCCCTGGAATGGTTTCTGCCGCTGCCGGGATTTTAGCCCGCTGAAGAGCCAAGGGCTCTGTCACAAGTTCGGCATAATGCAGCTCCAGTATGGAATAGGCTTTATTGGGACCGAAGCGCCACTCTATCGTCCGCGTGCTTGTCCCTCGCCTCTGTTGCAACGCCTCCCATGGAGAGAGATGGGGTGATAATATCACGACACTTCGGGAATCGATGCGACACTCCAACAAATGCGGCACGGCTTCGCCCATCGGGATTTCATTGAGTTGTAATCGGCGCCGCTCCGTGTCCGGGGACCGCTGAGGAGAGTCGTTTCTCAAAAGTCCCCACGAGCAATTTCAAAATCCTCCTGGAGACTGCAATGGAGCAAGCGAGATGAACGAATGCAGGGTGGAGGGTACGGGAACGGAGGACCCTGCAATTTTTACCCGGTGTGCCGTTGAGCGACACAAGTCGTGGGAACGCTCGATTTTTAGCAGCGCAGTAATTTGCTAAGTGGCTTAGTATCTGTAAGTTGAAAGAATAGACGTTTTTTTGTTCCGAACGTCCCATTTGTCCCATTGGGGGGCTGCCCGGCCAAGACTAGCCTACATTGCAAGCCTATGGGCGGGGCCGAAAACGCCTGGGCGCGCAAGGCCCGCGAGTGAAATTATAAATTCAGAGTTATGAATTCTAAATTGTGAGTTGCGAGGTGCTTCGCGCCCGCTTTCCCTTCGCGGCCCGTTGCAGGTCATTCAGAATTCATAACTCGTAATTTTTGAACTGTTTTCCCTTCGCGGACGACGACCCTCGCAAAGCAACGGGCGTTCTCTTCGCCCCAACCCTGCAAGCCCCCGGCACAAAAGGCGTGCCCTGGTTCTGGCAGAAGGCCGCCCAAAAAGTAAAAAAACCGCACTGGGCGGGGCAAAAATAAAGAGCGCCGTGGCGGCTTTTAGACCGCGCACGGCGCTACAAGGCCGCTACTGCTAGCGTTGCCTTACGCAGGTAGAACCTACTTACTAAGATAAGCAGGAACCGCTGCTGAGATACACGGGTGTATACTACCGCCAATTCATTTGTTGTCAAGAGGTGATTCATGTCCGAATACATTCTCGGAATCGATTTAGGCAGCAATTCTCTCGGCTGGGCGATCCTTGGGCTTATCGATGGCGAGCCAGCGCAACTCATCCGCGCCGGAGCGCGTGTCTTTGAAGCGGGTATGGACAACACCAAAGGACTCGGGAACGAAGAATCCCGAAACAAGGCACGCCGCGAAGCCCGGCTGCACCGGCGATTGCTGTGGCGCCGCCGCCGGCGGCTGACCAAACTCTTCAACCTTCTCCAACGCTTCGGTTTGCTGCCGGCCGCCCCGGTGGCCCCTTTGCCATCGTCAAGCAACGGCCACAGGCCGCCACTGCTGCCGGAGCAACGCCAAGACTTCCTCAACGAACTCGACAAGCAGATTTTGTCATCCGCGTGGTTCCAGGCCAAGGCAAGCCTCTTTCCTGAACCCAAGCACACCATGCCTTACATTCTCCGCGCCTCGGCGCTCGACGAGCCGCTCGAACCTTACTTCCTCGGGCGTGCCCTTTACCATCTCGCCCAGCGGCGCGGATTCCTGAGCAACCGCAAGCAAGTGGCAAAGAAGGATGATGACGAGGGTGCGGTGAAGGAAGGCATTGCAGAATTGCGGAAGGCTATGCAGGAGAAGCAAGCGCACACGCTGGGCGAATATTTGTCGCATCTCGATCCCGCTGTCGAGCGCATCCGTTGCCGCTGGACAGCCCGCGACATGTACGAGAAAGAGTTCAACGCCATCTGGGACGCACAAGCCCTGCACCACCCCGATCTGCTGACCCTGGAGCGGAAGAAGCAAATTTACAACGCCATTTTCTACCAGCGTCCTTTGTGGTTCGATCCGAATACCATCGGCCAATGCGAGCTCGAATCCGGCCAGCGCCGCGCCCCGCGTTCCAGCTTTGTGGCGCAACGCTTTCGGCTGCTTCAGGCGGTCAATAATCTCAGGATCGAATTGCCGGACAGGTCGGAGCGAAGCCTGACGCTTGAGGAAAGGGACGAACTTGTGCAGGAGCTTGAGATCAAGGGTGACCGCACCTACGCCCAAGCCAGGAAGCTGCTAAAGATTCCCAAAGAAGCGCGCTTTACCATCGAGCACGGTGGAGAAAAGACGCTACGCGGCAATCGGACCACGGCGGAGTTTTGTGCGGTTTTTGGCCAGCAACGCTGGCTCGAGGAGATGTCCGCCGCAGAGCACGATCAAGCCCTGCACGACGTCCTCAGCATCCAGAAAGAAGACGTTCTTCAACGCCGGGCCATCAAGCACTGGAAACTGGACGAAGAGTCCGCAAAAAAGTTCGCCAGGATTTCTCCGGAGCCGGACTACTTCAATCTCTCCCGCAAGGCCATTGAAAAACTGCTCCCGCTTCTCGAAACCGGCACCACTTACGCCGAAGCCCGCAAGCACATTTATCCCGAATCTTTCGAGGCGCAGGAGCCGAAGGCGCTCCTCCCGCCGGTCGAGCGCTCTCTCACTGAAATCCGCAACCCGGCCGTGATGCGCAGCCTGACGGAGCTGCGCAAGGTGGTGAACGCCGTCGTTCAGCAGTACGGCAGGCCCTCCTATGTTCACCTCGAACTGGCGCGCGACTTGAAAAAATCCAAAAAACAGCGTGTAGCCATCTCTGAAAAGAATCGGCGCAACGAAAAATCCCGCGCCGAGGCCGCCAAGAAAATCATGGCGGAAGCAAGCATCTCTGAGCCCAAGCCGGATGACATCCGGAGGTTCCAGCTTGCAGAGGAATGTCATTGGATGTGCCCGTACACCGGCAGGTCCATTTCCATGCGCTCCCTTTTCGGTCCCGAGCCGGAGTTTGACATCGAGCACATCATTCCCTTCAGCCGCTCCATGGACAACTCTTTCCAGAACGTAACGCTCTGCTACGTGCCGGAAAACCGCAGCGTCAAGGGCAACAAGACGCCTCACCAGGCGTACAGCGGCGACGAGCAACGATACGAGGCCATTCTCGACCGGGTTCGCAAGTTCTCCGGTGACCGCCAGACTGCCGCTGCCAAACTGAAGAGGTTCGCGATGAACGGCGACGAACTTGAAGCCTATCTGGAGGATTTCCGCAACCGGCAGTTGAACGATACCGCCTATGCCACATCGGTCGCGGCAAAATATCTCGGCTTGCTTTACGGCGGCCTGACCGACCCCGATGGCAACCGCCGCGTCCAGGCCACTTCCGGCCAGGCTACATCCTATTTCCGCAGCCTCTGGAAGCTGAACTCCATCCTCAACGACGGCCCCACTGCAAACGGCGGATACGTTCCCAAATCCCGCGAGGATCACCGCCATCATGCCGTGGACGCTCTCGTCATCGGCCTGACGGATGCCGCCATGATCAAGCGCCTCTCAGACGCCGCCCAGCGCGCCCCCATCGAGCATCGCCGCCGTTTCGCTTCGCTCCAGTCTCCCTGGCCCAACTTTACGGACACGGTCCGCGCCGAGGTTGAAAAAATTGTCGTCTCGCATCGCGTCTCGAAAAAAGTCTCCGGGGCGCTGCACGAGGAGAGCATCTACTCGCGCCCGGCGGGGGAAAATGGCGAGGTTCGCATCCGCAAGCCGCTCGCTTCCCTGACCAAGCCCGAAATTGAAAAGATCGCGGACGAGGGCGTCAAGAAACTGGTTCAGAGAAAGCTTGAAGAACTGGGCGGCGACCCGAAGAAATTTCCCCCACCCGAAGACCGTGAAAATCTTGACCGCTTTCCGTCCTTTGTGACCAGCGATGGCCGGCGCATTCCCATCAAGCGCGTGCGAATCAGCAAAGCCGTGCCCACTTTCGCGCTCGGCGAAGGCCGGACCGCACGGCATGTGACCAGCGAATCAAACCATCATGTCGAAATCATTGCAACGCTCGACGACCGCGGAAAGGAAATTGACTGGGAAGGGAGGGTCGTACCCATGAGGGATGCCTATATGCGGGCGAAGAAGGGGGCCGCAGTGATTGAAAGGATGTGCAAGCAAGGTGAGGAGTACAAGTTCTCACTCTGCCCCGGAGAGGTCATAGAATGCCACCGGGGTGGAACGGAACCGGAACTTCTTGTTTACAAGGGCGTCAGCCAGTACACTGCGGGCCAGGTCGTGGTGAGCCTGCTTGCCCTTAACGATGCACGGAAAAACCCGAAGTTGATTCGCGTGGTACCCAATAGGGTGCGGCAGTGGCATGCTCGCAAGGTTGTTGTCAGCCCGCTGGGGGAAGCCGCCGAGGCGTACGACTGAGGAAGAATCTCAGATTGGAGATTTGAAAGTCAGCCCGATTGGGGCGTCTCGCGGCGGGCCGCCCCTAAGAACGCGACGTTCCACCGGAAAGTCTCTACCGGGCCGAGGGCGGGTCGCAGACCCGCCCCTACAGCTTCGCCCTGGAACGGAATTTCGACAACAATCCCGGCAAGGTTGTTGTCGGCCCGGTTGGGGAAGTCGCCGAGGCATACGACTAAGGAAGAATCTCAGATTGGAGATTTGAGATTTGAGAGTCAGCCCGGTGGGGAAATCGCTGAGGCATACGACTGAGGAAGGATTTCAGATTGGAGATTTGAAAGTCGGCCCGATTGGAGAGGTGAGGGAAGCGCATGACTGAAATTGCACATCTCAAATTTCAGACCCTAAGTCTCAAATTGCAGGCTAGGCCTAAAGCGAGGAGGGGAAATCATGAAGTACGAGCGCTTCGAGCAGTTGCCGGTGTGGCAGGCGGCGATTGAACTGGCGAGGCGCGTTTACGCGCTCGCGGGCAAACGGGAGTTCCGGGGGCAGCGCAGCCTGCGCGACCAGATCGAGCGCGCCGCCGTCTCCGTCTCCAACAACGTTGCGGAAGGCTTTGAGCGCGGGACAACGCAGGAGCTGCTCACCTTTCTCTACATCGCGCGCGGCTCGGCGGGCGAAGTGCGGTCCATGCTGTGCCTGCTCGAAACGCTGCCGGAGTTCGAAAATCTCAAATTTGAAATTTCAGATTTGAAATCGAGGGCGGAGAGCGTTTCGAGGCAATTGCGCGGCTGGGCGGATTCGCTCCAGAATTCCAAAATCGCCGGCCAGCGCTATTTGACGGAGAAAACCCGCCGGACGGAAAAATTCCGCAAAGAGCGGGAGCAATTCTTCGAAGAGCTCGATCAGATTCGCCGCGGCCATCTGAAGCCGAAGATCTGAGACTTTGAAATCTCAAATTTGAGATTTCAAGTCCCGGAGCAATTTCCAAAATCTCCAAGCGGGGGAAAACCCATGACCGAGCGCATTCTCGATCTTTCAGAACGTCCGGTGCGTCTGAATGTACGCAACGGCTTGCTGGTGATCCAGTTCGATTCCGCAGGGGCGGGTTTGAAACCCGCCCCCACGGACGGGCCGGACGCCGGCGCTACAGAGCATGACGGCCGCGACCCGGAAAGCGGTCTGCGCGTCCGAAGTTCTCAAATCTCGAACCTGAAATTTTCAAATTTAAAATCTCAAACGACCATCCCTCTTGCCGATATTGCCGTGCTCATCGCCGCGCACCCGCAAATTTCCTTTTCCCATGCGGTGCTGGCTGGACTTGCCGAGGCAGGCGGAATGTTCATCGCCTGCAATGAAAAGCGCATGCCTTGCGCCATGCTGCTGCCGCTGGAAAATCACTCCACCCAGACCGAGCGCTTCCAGGCCCAGGCGAATCTCCCGCTCCCCAACCGCAAGCGGCTGTGGCAGCAGGTTGTGAAGGCCAAAATTCTGGCCCAAGCCCGGATGCTCAAGGAACTCACCCAGGAGGATTGGGGCCTTGAAATGCTGGCGGGAACAGTCCGCTCCGGAGACCCCCGGAACGTCGAAGCCCGCGCCGCCCGCATTTATTGGAAAAACCTCTTCGGTGAAGATGATTTCCGGCGCAATCCCGAAGGCGAAGGCTTGAATCCCGCTCTCAACTACGGCTACGCCATCCTGCGAGCCATTGTGGCCCGCGCCTTGTGCGCCGCCGGGCTCCATCCCTCGCTCGGCATCCATCATCACAACCGCTATGACGCTTTCTGCCTGGCCGACGACCTGATGGAACCTTTCCGTCCCCTTGTGGACCGCACCGTGTGGGAACTTAGCGAAAAACGCGGCAGCAATCCGCCGCTCGACCGTGAATCGAAGCGCGCGCTGCTCGAATCCCTGCTCGCGCGCTTCACCGCCGAAGGCGAATCAAGAACCCTTTTTGATTGGGCGAGCCGAACCGCTTCTTCGCTTGCCGCGGCCATCGAGAGCGGGGAAAAGAAACTTGAAATTCCGCCTTTGTAGGGGCGGGTTTCAAACCCGCCCCTACCCGTGAACGCCGGGCTGGCTCCCGACATGCGGGACCCGTCCATATTTACTGCTCGTCACTGGTTTGCCTTATGCCACGTCACCAATTTGCGCTTTCAGGATACCGAGCCATGTGGTTATTCGCCATGTTCGACCTCCCGATCCATAAGCCCGAGCTGCGCCGCGAATACGCGCAGTTCCGCGCCGCTCTTATTAAGCAGGGCTTCACCATGTTGCAGTATTCTGTGTATGTCCACTATGTCGCGAGCGAAGACAGCGAAGAAACCTTGCGGCGAAAAGTGCACGGCGCGCTGCCCAGCCACGGCCAGATCAGAATCGTGTCAGTTACCGACCGGCAGTTTGAAAAAATGGAGGTCTATGTCGGGAAAAAACGCAAGCCCGTGGAAGACCCGCCCATGCAACTCATGCTTTTTTGAAATTTTAGGGAAGGTTATCCCCCCGGATTAGAAGTGCTTCCGGGGGGATGTAGTGTATCTCAGAAGCGGTTCCCGGCAAACCATAGCTGCAAATACTCGTGGTATTTTGTCATTGCTTAGTGTATCTCAGAAGCGGTTCCCGGCAAACCATAGCCGGAATACAATTCATCGCCTACAGACACGAAGTGTATCTCAGAAGCGGTTCCCGGCAAACCATAGCAGGTTTATCGTGAGTAAAACTCAGCTTTTTAGTGTATCTCAGAAGCGGTTCCCGGCAAACCATAGCACAGAACAGGCAAAGGGTTCGCTGGCCGTTGGAGTGTATCTCAGAAGCGGTTCCCGGCAAACCATAGCTTGTTCGTGTGCATCGTCTTGGGTGATGTAAGTGTATCTCAGAAGCGGTTCCCGGCAAACCATAGCCAAGGACGTGCTGCTTGTACCAGTCGCGCCAAGTGTATCTCAGAAGCGGTTCCCGGCAAACCATAGCATGGCGCCTGCACCACTTCGACTACGTCCGAGTGTATCTCAGAAGCGGTTCCCGGCAAACCATAGCCACCTTCACCGTCTTCAAATGGTTGTCAAGAGTGTATCTCAGAAGCGGTTCCCGGCAAACCATAGCGTTAATCTCATCCGTAAAAGACCCGGAAGCAAGTGTATCTCAGAAGCGGTTCCCGGCAAACCATAGCAAGATGTCTTGGAGTTCGAGGGTTGGCTATAAGTGTATCTCAGAAGCGGTTCCCGGCAAACCATAGCAACTTTTTGCGGACTTTCGGAGAGACCTTGAGTGTATCTCAGAAGCGGTTCCCGGCAAACCATAGCCTGACATGACGCGGTCAAATTGCTGCTTGGAAGTGTATCTCAGAAGCGGTTCCCGGCAAACCATAGCCCAGAGTTGCTTCTGATTTTTCAATTGCCAAGTGTATCTCAGAAGCGGTTCCCGGCAAACCATAGCATTCCTGCTGAGATGTTCCCGTAGTAACTTAGTGTATCTCAGAAGCGGTTCCCGGCAAACCATAGCGGGGATTCAAATGGGGTGGCTTACAAATTTAGTGTATCTCAGAAGCGGTTCCCGGCAAACCATAGCCGAATTCCTTGGCGGCAATACCAACATGACTAGTGTATCTCAGAAGCGGTTCCCGGCAAACCATAGCAAATAGCATCGACAACGGTTGATGCAATTGGAGTGTATCTCAGAAGCGGTTCCCGGCAAACCATAGCTTAGGCGGCCGTGAAGTGCCACAGTGTTGCGCAGTGTATCTCAGAAGCGGTTCCCGGCAAACCATAGCTATCGTTGCTGCGGCTATTGAGTGGTCTAGGAGTGTATCTCAGAAGCGGTTCCCGGCAAACCATAGCTCGGTTGTGGTTGTCGCGCGTAGGTTGCCCAGTGTATCTCAGAAGCGGTTCCCGGCAAACCATAGCGGCGATCACTGCGAGTATTTCCGCGATTATAGTGTATCTCAGAAGCGGTTCCCGGCAAACCATAGCCCGTTGCGTTTGCGGGATGCGGCGTGCTTGAGTGTATCTCAGAAGCGGTTCCCGGCAAACCATAGCGCGGTCACTTGGGGCAAGGCAATAGCCAAAAGTGTATCTCAGAAGCGGTTCCCGGCAAACCATAGCATCATAAGCCTCCTGGATTGGAAGTGGGCGAGTGTATCTCAGAAGCGGTTCCCGGCAAACCATAGCCTTACACGCCTTATCCTTATGAGTATGGAAAGTGTATCTCAGAAGCGGTTCCCGGCAAACCATAGCATGGATTCGCTGGGACCGCACGCAGCATGGAGTGTATCTCAGAAGCGGTTCCCGGCAAACCATAGCGAAGATTTGCCCGACCGAGAGGCCGCTCGCAGTGTATCTCAGAAGCGGTTCCCGGCAAACCATAGCCCGTGTAGTGGGTTACGCGCGGGACGGTCTAGTGTATCTCAGAAGCGGTTCCCGGCAAACCATAGCATACGGCCAACAACTCATCTTGAAAAAGAAAGTGTATCTCAGAAGCGGTTCCCGGCAAACCATAGCCGATTGATCTATACCACCTGAAGCCGCTCGAGTGTATCGCA
>Ga0307374_10002425_pt1 | contig 33170 bp, 32 predicted proteins | sample OX3MG_FD_202532 | JGI IMG/M metagenome (GOLD analysis project Ga0307374, IMG submission 202532) | Soil microbial communities from Risofladan, Vaasa, Finland - OX-3 | ecosystem: Environmental > Terrestrial > Soil > Coastal area > Acid sulfate soil | place: Finland: Risofladan, Vaasa | collected... | reverse complement strand
TGCTGATACTGGCCAGCAAGGGAGTGCCGGTGGGGCCGGTGGATACCCGGGCAGAAACCGGACGGATCATCGACCAGGCGGACGCGGTGTCGGTGGCGGTTGTCGATGCGGTGCGGGCCGACGCCACCATCGATGACCGGCAGTTGGCGACCGCGCTCGACCACGAGACCCGGTCGGTGTCTCACGGCGCAGCCCGGCTCGACGGGCTCAGGGAGGCTGTGCCCGGGTGGCGCCCGCTGCCACCACCACCAGACTCCCGATGGCCAACCCGGTAAGGCCCAGCAGCAACACGGTGAAACTGGTGAAGTGGGCCAGCTCGGCCAGCGCGATGGGGAGGGCAAAACCGACGTAGCTCAAGGCGTAGAACACCGCGCTCAACCCGGCCAGCTCGCCGGGAGCAGCAATGCGTTGCACCTCGAGGAGCCCGCCGACCAGGCAGAACCCGTACCCGGCGCCCAGCATGGCACTGGCGGCCACCACCACCAGCGGGTTGTTGAGCTCCGCCGCCATGGCGGCCACCGCCATGCCCCCCGTGACCAGGGTGAGCCCGGCGAACGCCCCCCGGAGACTGTCGACCCGATCGAAGCGCCGGGCCACCGGCTGGACGGCCACCCCGACCCCGAGGGTGAGCACGGCGATCAGCCCGGCGAAGGCGATCCCGAAACCCCGGGTCCGCTCGCTCACCACCGACGGCAGCACCGCAAAGGAAACGGATGCCGAACCGAACACCCAGGGCGCCACCGGCACCACCACCGACATGAATCGCGCATGGGTGGCGGCGGGCACCCGCAGCCGGGCGGCCAGGCCCGGCCCAAGGTCGGCTCGCGGAGGAACGGTTTCCGGGACCCGCCACAAGCCCGGGAGCACCAGCGCCATCACCGCCAGATGGGGGAGATAGGAGACGACCAACGGGGCCGGTCCCCACTGGGCGATGAGACCCGCGGCCAACGGTCCGAGCCCGAAGCCGGCCGAGAGCCCGACCGTCGCCCGTCTGGCCCCGGACTGCTCGCCGGCGGCCAGGTCGAACGGGGGGACCGACAACTCCTTGACCCAGGCGGTGCCCGCCGCGAAGACCGCCCCGCTCACCGTGCCGGCCAGGAAGCGACCCGCGAACAGCAGCGGTGTGGAGTGGGCGCCGCCCATGAGCACCACCGTGGCCACCACCGAGAGCAGGGCCGCCGGCCTCACCACCCTTCGCCGTCCCCATCGGTCCGACGCCGGTCCGCCCACCAGGAGGGCGGGAATCAGCCCGAGGGCGTAGATCCCGAAGAGCGCCTCGTCGACGCTGAGGGTCAGGCCCTGGTGCTGGTGGTAGGAGATCAGGAGGGAGGTGAACTGGTTGGCTCCCCAGCCGACCCCGAACATGACCGCGGCCACCGCCAGCCAGCTGCGCCGGTCGTCACCCATGTCGGGGTCACTGCGGCGTTCAGGTTGGGGTCGGCTCAGCCGCATACGGTCCCGGGGGCGGGAAGGGTGCCGTCCAGGAAGTAGGTGGTGATGTGCTGCTGCATGCAGCTGTCCTGGGGCCCGCTGAGCAGCCAGGTGTGTCCCCACCCGTTCCAGGTCAGCTGGCGGGCGGAGGGGAAGACGGCGGCCAGATGTCGGGCTCCGACCAGTGGCGTGTTCGGGTCACCGGTATTGCCCACCACCAGAGTCGGCGGAGCCCCGGCGGGGCGTACGCCCACCACCGGCTCCGATGGCAGAGGCCAGGAGACACAGCCACCCAGGGCGTAGGTGGCGGCGTACCCCCCGATCAGGGGATAGGCAGCCGCCAGCCGGCGGGCCAGGCTGCCGGCTGCGGCCGGACCCGGATGGGATCCGGCATCGTTGCAGGTGATGGCCCACAGGGAGTCGACCAGTGATGCCCCATCGATGTCGGTGACGAACTCGAGGGCGAGAGCTCTCAGGGGTGCCCCGTTCCCGTTGTGTGCGGCGACCAGGGCCTCAAGATAGGACGATGTGAAGGCGGGCACGCTGAGGGCGAGGAGCGTGGCGGTGTCGAGGTCGCCGACCGTGACCGTGGGGTCGGCGACGCCTGGTGTTGCCGCCGGCGCCAGCAGCCGGTCGACAGCGTGGAAGAACCCAACCGGATCGGATCCCAGTGGGCACGGCGTCACCCCACCGCAGGTGCCCAGGAAATGATCGAGCGACGACTCTGCCGCCGCGGCTTGTTGGACGGCCTGCTGGGTCAGCGTGGCGTTGATGTCGACGGCACCATCGAGGACCATCGATCGGATGCGGTGCGGGAAGAGCTGGGCGTAGACCGTCCCCAACACCGTCCCATAGGAAAGACCGTAGAAGCTGATGGTCGGATCACCCAGGGCCTCCCGGATCCGGTCCATGTCCCGGGCGGTGTTGGTGGAGTTGATGAACGGCGCCAGATGGGGGAACCGGGTGAGGCAGGCTTTGGCCATGGCCGTGAACACCGCGGTACCGGGAAGAGGCTGGGAGGGCGACGACGGCACCGGGATCAGGCTGGTCACCGTGGACGGTGACGTCCCGCATTCGAGTGGGTCGCTCGCCCCGGTGCCGCGGGGGTCGAAGCTCACGACGTCGAACCGTTGTCGGACGGCGGCCGGCAACGAACCGAGGACCACCGGCAGAATCTGGATCCCGCTCTCTCCGGGCCCACCCGGGTTGAACACCAGGGTCCCGATCCGTTGGGCCGGATCCAACGCCACTGCCCGGGATACCGCCACGTCGAGGGTGGACCCACCGGGGTGTTGATAGTCGATCGGCACCGACACCGAGCCGCATTGGAGGCCGGGGTTCCCGGCGCAGGTCGACCAGCTGATGGGCGCGGGCGGGGCCGCGGCCGGAAGCGGCGGCGGTGAGGTCGAGGAGGAACTCCGGGTGGGGGTGCCACAGGCTGCCCCGAATGCCACCAGCAGTGTCAATCCCGACCCGACGAGCCTCCTGCTCCACGTGGGCCCCTTCGTCATCGGACGACCATACCCGCGGCGTTCGAGCGCCTCGACCCCCGGAGCCGGGCCGAAGTCCGCTGGTAGGGTCGGGCGACGTCGGCGCCGGAACCGAGCGTTGACGGAACGACGCGCGGAACCGGCATTGGAGCACGATGGCATCACCCCGGAAATCGCTCGATTTCGATCCCATCGACGAGGCACGCCGCCAATGGCGTGCCCACGGGTGGGATGCCGCCGCGCCGGGCATGGCCGCGGTGACGTCGATCATGCGAGCGCAGCAGATCTACCTGGCCCGGGTCGACGCCGTTCTCCGCCCGTTTGACCTGACCTTTGCCCGATACGAGTTGTTGATGCTGTTGAGTCTGAGCCGGACCGGGGCTCTGCCCCTCTCCCGGGTCGGGGCTCGCCTGCAGGTGCATCCGGCCAGCGTCACCAACGCCGTGGACCGGCTGGAGGCCCAATCGCTGGTCACTCGACACCCGCACCCCACCGACCGGCGCACCACCTTGGCCCAGATCCTTCCGGAAGGAAGACGGGTGGTCGGGTTGGCCACCGAGGCCCTCAACGATCAGGTCTTCACCGACCCCGGTCTCACCAGTGATCAGGCCGACACCCTGTTCTCGTTGATCCGATCCCTCCGGATCGGCCAGGGTGACTTCACCGGCTAACCCAGGTTCACAGAGCGGCGAGCACCGCGGACAGCCGGTCGATGGCGCCCGGGGTGCGGGCCCCCCACCAGAACAGGTCCTTCCCGTCGAGGAAGGTGGTGGGGGCGACCGATGAGAGCTCGGGGAGCTGCCGCCGGGTGAACGGGTATGGCTCGCTCGGGGCCAGGACCACGTCGGGATGCCGGTCGATGGCCTCGCCGAGCTCGACGGTCGGGTACGGGCCGTCGTCGGCGAACACCGAGGTGACACCCAGGTGGCCGAGCAAGGAGGCGCCGTAGGTAGGCATTCCCAATGCCATCCACGGTCGCCGCCAAATCGGCACGAAGGCGGTGAGTCGGCTGGATTTCGGCTCCGGCAAGATCAATGGTTGACATCGCGCCCCTATCCGGTGGGACAATTCCTGCATGGCGGAGTTGACGTCCTCGAGTGATCGGATGCGCAAGACATATACGGGTACGCCCCGTGCCACCAACGAGTCGTGGTCCTCGCGCCGGTTCTCTTCCTCGTCCACCACCACCAGGTCGGGGTCGAGCTCGACGATCTCGTCGATGGCGGGGTCTTTGGTCCCTCCGATATGGGGGATGTCCGGCTGCTCGCAGAAACGGGTGCAGGCCACCGGCGGATGGCCCCAGCTGATGAGGGTCTCGGTGGCCGACGGGACCAGACTGACGATGTTCATCGGGTGGGGTCCACTCCGTAGGCACCGTACCAGTGGTGGTCGGGGCGAGGCACCGGCCGGGACTCGAGTGCCGGTGCCGGGAATGGTCGCTGGAAAGCGGGCGTTGCAGTGCCCGTGAGTACGCTGGGTTTTTCGTCCGGCCGAGACCGGATCGGGACGTCAGGGATCACCGCCGCACGGGTCGACCTGGCCCGGGCCCTGGGGATCGGCGGGGTGATCGCCTACAACTGGTGGGCGGCGGTTCCCTTCGTCCCCGGGCTGATGACCTCCCACAACGAATTCTTCTCCGACCTCGAGGTCCCGGGTCTGCGGGATGCCGATCTGATGCAGCGTGCGGACCTGCTGGCCGGGGTGGTGATGCTCGTTGCCCTGCTGATGCGGGGCGGGTCGGGCCGCCATGGCGCCCGCCGGGAGTGGAAATGGTTGCTGGCGTTCGCCGCCGCCGGCGCCATCGGCGGAAGGTTCCCCTATGTGTGTTCCGAAGGGCTCAGTGCCACCTGTCGAAGCCTCGAGTGGCACCTGGAGCTGCCGCTGCACCACTACATCCACGTGGTGTCGGGTATCGCCGAGTTCCTGTTCCTGACCGTGGCCGTGATCGTCGCCGTACGCCGGACCCGGGGCGAGATGACCTGGGAAGCCCGGGCATTCCGGACGATCCTGGGGGTTCTGGTCGTCGGTTACCCACTGCTCGGTTTCGTCTACCTCAGCGACCGCTGGGGCGCGTTCGTCGAGCCGATCTTCTTCGTGTGCTTCTCCGCCATGATCGTCGTCTCGCTCTTCGAGCCGATAGTCCGGGCGACGTCCCCGGAAGAGATCGACGGTGAACCGGCGACCGCGGAGGCAGCCGAATGGGGCGGCGTCCGCACCACCGGGAACGCTTGAGCCCAGCGGTGATGAGGCCAATCGGACCAGGGGTCTGAAGCGCCGGTCACCCAAGACCGGTTCATGCGGGCCCATAGACCCATTCCGGCCTAGGCCTAGGGCGGTAACGTCCGATCGGGCAGAGCGAAGAGAAGCGTCGTCACCCGATTCGATGCACCTGAGCGCGATATCCCGCACGTGGCTCCGTCGGTGTGTAGACGGCCCACGCGCTGCTGGATCGTGGCGTCATGACCCAGGATGAGTTGCGGGCCAAGATGGACGAGGTGCGGGCGCGCCTACAGCGAGTCTGATCCGCGAAGACCGGGGCTGTGGGGCTCACGCCGGCATTTCTGGCCGCCGCCAGGGAATCCTTCCCCCGGTGAGGCACTCCGGAGGCACGAATTGGGAATTATCGACACTCCGCCCCGGGATGCGCCTAGGGTATTGCCATCGTCGGCCCATTCACGCGGGTTGACGGAGGTTGGGCTTCAAAATGGATCCCCGCGATGAAGTGCGTGAAGTCAGCTCAAGGAGTGACAGTTATGCCAGTAGGTGCAGTCAAGTGGTTCAACGCCGAGAAGGGCTTTGGTTTCATTACGCCCGACGGCGGCGGGGATGATCTCTTCGTCCACCAATCCGAAATCCAGATGGAAGGCTTCCGCGACCTCGCAGAAGGCCAGCGTGTGGAGTTCGAGACGAAGCAGGGCCAAAAGGGCCTGCAAGCAAGCCAGGTCCGCAAGATCTGAATTGACGATCACCGGGTGTCGACCCGACGGCTCACCGGTTTCCGGGAGATAGTCGTCGGGTCGGCACTCTGTGTCGTTTGCGGCCGCCGGACTCCAGTTCCCGGTGGCCTTTTCTTTTTCACGTCGCGGTTCGACCATCCCGGGGGTGGGCTGGCTGGGTCCCGTCGGCGCTGAAGCTGTAGCGTCGGAGCCTCCCGCCAGCCGGCGGTCCACCCTGCATTGAGTCGCGCATCGCTCAGTTATCTCGCGGCGAAGTCGGATGGCCGGCCGGCTGAGTGCCGACCGGCCATCCGACCGTGATCCGGTTACCGCCCGTGGCCGTACCGGGGACCCCGCGTCATGCCTGGGCCGAACTGGTTACCACGACCCACACCCATTCTGATCGGGGACGAAACTGGTGCCCTCGATCCGTTGGGCCACGGCAATCTGCGCCGCTGGGGAAACATCGGAACCGCCGCCGTTGGCGTACCAGTTGGCGGCATTGATCCCGAGAGAGTCGGGGTAGTCGGAACTTGCGTAACCGATCCACCCGCCCTCTTCGCAGTCGGCCACCCGGGTCCATTCGGCATACGCCGTGTCCGCGTTGGCGGTGCTGGTCGCATCCGATGCCGGGGCCACCGGCGCGGGCGCCGGTGCGGCCACCGGCGCGGGGGCCGGCGTCGGTGCGGGGGCTGCGACCGGCGCCGGTGTTGCCGCCGGAGCCGGTGTCACCGCCACCGGGGTGGTTGCGGTGTTGGCGGCCGCCACTATGCCGGTTCCCAGGGAGAGCAAAGCTCCCAGGCCGGAGATGGCGGAGGCATGGCCTCCCGACGAGCTCGACGAGTCGAATGCGACCAGCGCACTCGGTATCGACGAAGTCGGCGTCGAGGTGTGATTGGGTGCCGTCGAGGCGGCCTGTGAGCTGACAGGCCGGATCAAGACGGCGGAACTGACGGCAATGATTGTTGCGACGGTGAAAACCGCCACGAGTGCAATGCGGGTCCGCATGGCACCTCCCTTCGTAGGGCGCGCGAAGGCGCCTTCCTCTGCTCGGTGTTGGCGGGCTCCGGCCCATTGCATTCGGTCCCCGGACGACGAGCGGGAAGGCATCGTTCGTCCTGGCTTTACGCCGTAGGGTGTGCGGCCGGTTGGTCTACGCCCAGGATTGCTTCGTAGGTCAGTCCTCGTTCATCGTCGTCGTCTTCTCACGTAGGCGCGTGGCGTCAGGCCACACGTTCCCCCACGTGGTCGCGCTCGACCGTCAATTCGGTTGACGGCCTTGGCCTCGGCACCCGGTGTCGGTGAGTTCCGACCCGGGTGGCGTTCTCCGTGGAAACCGGACAACCCAGCCAATCTTGCGCTTGCAGAAGTATACATCTTGCCGGCATCAGGGGGTGGCATGCTATCTGACCAGGGAGTATGGTGCTCTGGCCCCCCGGCCAGCCGACTGATCAGGGCTTCACCTGGGCACTCAGCGTGCCCGAGGGGTCCCGGACAGCGAGAATGTGATCGGATCGCTCAACGATTCCGCGACCGGACCCGAGGTACAAGGGTTCGGATGAGTCCGGGAGACGGCGTCAGGAGTCGACGGCCGAGTCTGCGCCTCCCCAGCCCCATTGCAGCGACGGGAGGAGGGGGCCGATGGTCCGGGTCCGGAGGCAACCCGCCCACACCCCGAGCCCGTAGGCGACGTCATCGGCGATCGAGGCCACCGACCACCGGAACGGATCGAGCTCGGGTCGTCGTTGCCACCACTCGACCACCGGCGGGACCAGGGCCAGCGCCGCCGCCGCCCGCCGGATCCGACGAGCCTGTCTTCCCGGTCGCAGCACACCGACCAGCAGCGCCGGACCCGCCACCACCGTGGCCGCCCGGCCGAGCCCGAACAGCGTCCAGCCGGTTCCCTGCGCGCTCCACCGGAGGGCCGGGCCGGCGGGGACGCCGAAGCCCCGGACCCGGCGGGCCAGCTGCAGACCGTAGGTCACGGTGACCAGGATGGATGACCGGGGTCGGCCGGCCAGGAGGGCGAGCGCGGCCACCGTCGGCCACAACCGGAGCCGCACGGGGGCCAGCTGTCCGGGGTGTCTTCGGGACAGCGGAGCCGCGGATGTGCCGTAGCGGAACCGGCGCCCGAGCACCCCGCCCCAGGAGGCGGGCGTGTGGTGTCGGACCTCGGCCGACGGCAGGTACCTCACCTGCCAGCCGGCATCGACCAGGGACCAGACCAGGTCCACGTCCTCGCCGAGCCGGAGATCGGGATCGAAGCCGTCGGCCAGGGCCCGGCGTCGCACCACCAGCGCCGCGGTCGGGACGTACCTGACCCGTCGGTCGGGCCCCACCGGGCTCGGCTGGGTGCCCATGTCCAGCGGCGAGCGACCCCGGTCGAAGCGGTCACGGGCCGACCGGGAAGATCCGAAGGGCCGGATGCGGGGCGCTGCCGCGCCGACCGCCGGGTCGTCGAACATCGGCACCAGCCCGGCCAGCCAATCCGGGCCAACCACGCAGTCGCTGTCGAGGAAGGCCACCAGCTCGGAGTCGACCTGGGCCAGGCCGTCATTGCGGGCGGCGGCCGGGCCTCCGTTGACCGCGCGGACCTGCAGCCGGGCACCGTGCTTCCGGCAGACCTCGGCCACTCTGTCCGGATCCTGCGACCCGTCGTCGACCACCACCACCGCTGTGTCGGGGTCGAGGGAGTCCAGGCACTGATCGAGCAACTCGCTCCGGTCGCGGACCGGGATCACCACGGTGATCCCGGTCACGTCGACGGTGGCTCCCGGCGGCGGGATCGGATGGGCCATGCCCGCCTCGACCAGGCGCTGGCCGAGCTCTCGGTGGGCCGTGGTCAGTGGACCCCGGCCGGTCAAGGCGGCGATGGCCGCCGGCCCGGCCGCCGCCAGCTTGAGAATCCGACCCGGGTGGCCGCCGACCAGGACGGTGCCAGCCGCGAAGATCCTCACCGAGGGGTCGAGGACCAGATGGAACCCCGGCGCCAGCCCGGACCGGGGACCGGGTGCGCTCAAAGAGACAGTCCACCGTCCACCGGGACCACCGCCCCGGTGATACCGCCGGAGTCGGACCCGGCCAGCCAGACGATGGTCCGGGCCACCTCCTCGGCGGAGAGGAGCCGCTCGACCGGGACCTGGGCGGCGAACGATTGGGCATCGGGCAGCCCGTAGAGCCGGGCGCTCTCGTCGAGCAGGGGGGTGGCCGTCGAGCCCGGGCTGACTCCGACCGCGGTCACCCCGGTCCCCCGGAGATCCACCGCCAGCCCTCGCACCAGCCCGGCCACCCCGGCCTTGGCCGCCCCGTAGGCGGCCAGCCCGGGTAGCCCGCGGGTGGCGGCCGCCGAGGCGACCGCGATGAACCGTCCCTCCCGGGGTGGCGGCCGCCGGAGCAGGGCGGGGATCCCCACCCGGGCCGCGGTCATCGGGCCGCCGAGGTCGGTGTCGATCACCGCCCGCATCTCGGTCTCCGGCATCTCCCAGAGGGGCACGCCACCGGCGATCACCCCGGCGGCGGCGATGACCGCGTCGAGGCCGCCGAACCGGTCCTCGGCCTGCGACACCACCGCCGCCATCGCCCCGGGGTCGGCGGTGTCGGCGACTTGGGCGAGGACATCCGGGCTTTCGGTGGAGAGCACCACCGCCCGGAGCTGCTCCTCGGTACCCAGGGGATAGGGGAGGCGGGGGTCGTCGGCGGCCAGGTCGACCGCGACCACCGCCCAACCGGACCCGGCCAGAGCCAGGACGGTTGCCGCCCCGATGCCGCGGGCGGCCCCGGTGACCAGCGCCACCCGGGTCATCGTGGCGCCTCGGGTCGCCCGGTCCCACCCACGAACCGGATGAGGTCGTCCACCGCCGCGGTCAGGAGCCGGTCCCCTTCGTGCCGGCTCGCTGCGGCGGGGTCGCCGAGCACCCCGTTCGGGCTCACCGACTGGACCCCACCGGAGCGCAGCGCGGGGAGGACCTCGGTCAGCGGCCGGGTGTCGCCCGGTCGGGCCGAGCTGAGATCGACCCGGTCGGGGGCGATGGCCAGCATCAGCGAGGTCTCGGTGCGGCCGGCATGAGCGTCACCTTGCCACCGCGGACTCCATGACCGCACGTCCCGGCCCTCGGCGCGCAGCCGGGACACCGCCCGCTCCACCGGGGAGGCGTTCCCCCCGTGGGTGGAGACCACGACCACCGCCGCGAACGCGGCGCTGGCCGATCGGACCAGCTCGACGACGACCAGCTCGGTGGCCTCCTGGCCGATCGAGAGCGTGCCGGCGAACCCGTCGTGCTCCCCGCAGGAGCCGTAGGGAAGCGGAGGGGCCACGACAGTCTGCGGAAGGCGGAGCCCGATGGCGGGATGGCCGACGATGGCCAGGGCAATGTCGGTGTCGGTGGTGACCGGCAGGTGGGGGCCATGCTGCTCGGTGGATCCCATCGGCACCAAGAGGACCGCGCCCCGACCGGCGAGGGTCCCGACCTCCGGCCAGGCCAGGTCGGCGAGAAACGTCACCTCCCCGCCTCGTTCTCGGCATCCCCGTCGAGATAGCCGTGACGGCGCAGGAAGTCCAGCAAGGCATCAGCCGCCCCGGAGGCGCCGATGGGCCCGACCACGGTGGGCGGGTCATGGGCGACCAGCGCCCCGGTCAGGGCCAGCAGCCGCAGACGCGGATCGTCACCCGCCGGCGGTGGGACCACCCGGGTCCGGGGCCGGAACGGGCGCGGCGGCCCGACCACCAGCGGCACCGGACCGGGGCCCGCGGCTCCGCCAGCGCCGGCCTCGATTTCCGGGATCCCGGTGCGCTGGGCAGCCAGAGCGGCGGTCATGGAGGCCCGGCGGAGGCGGGTCCCGGCTCCTTCCACCGAGCACACCGCCGGGCAGGCCACCCGGAGACGCTCCCGCCACCCCCCGTCCAGTCGGCGCTCGGCCATCAGGGTCAGCGGCTGATCGGCGGTGGCCAGGGCGACCAGGCCGAGGGCCTGGACCGCCCCCAGCCGGTGGGCCAGAAACGCCGGTAGCGCCCCGGTACCGCGATCCGACGACCGGTCTCCGCACATCACCACCGCCGGCCGGCCGTAGCGGACCAGGACGGCGGCGATGGCCTCGGCCTCGGCCCGCTCATCCGACCCCAGAGCCTCCGCGTATCCCTGATCGGACGTTTGGTCGACCGAGACCCGGAGCACGGTGGCTCCGAGCGCGACGACCTCTCGGAGCAACCGATCGGCCGACGGTGGGGCGGCGGAGACCACCACCACGTGGCCCGACCAGGCGTCGGCGATCCGGAAGGCGTACTCGAGGGCGGTGGCGTCGGCCGGTGACATCCCGACGCCCGGCTGGTCGCGGACCACGGCACCCGACAGCGGATCGACCCGGGGTCGGAGATCGCCGATCCGCACGCAGGCCACCACCATCGGACCCGGGCGGGGGTCAGCCATGATGGAAGACGACCCCCTGGCCGCCGTCGGGGTAGGTCCAGGCGATGGCGCCCTCGTGGTTGCAGACCATGTAGCAGGTCCCGCACTCGAAGCACTCCTCGTAATTGAAGAGGATGCCTCCGTCCGAGGTGGGGGCGAACAGGTTGGCCGGGCAGGCGGTGACGCAGACCTGGGTGGTGCATGACCGGCAGACGTCGGAATCGACCACGATGTGGGCCCGGGCGCCGACCCGGAACTCGACGGTGGCCATCCGGTCCTCGAAGGAGATGCCCCGCCAGGGCCCACCCGGCACCGGGTTGGCCCCGCCAAGCGCTCCGGTCGGCGGGCTCACCCGAAGATCCTCGCGGCTCGAGTGGCGTCGGCGGCCATCTGCCGGAGCTTGACCCCGTGCTTGGCCGCCGCCGACCGGGTCACCCGGAGACCTCCCCGTTTGGGTGTCGGGTTGGTCACGGTGAACATCCCCTCCACCAGGTCGCAGACCAGGCCCGGGTAGCGCTGCTGGATCCGCTCGGACAGCACCAGGCCTGGGGCCTTCCGTAGCCGTTTGTGGTCGGCGAGCACGAACTGACCCTCGAGGTCGGCGCGGTAGGAGGCGAGTCCCCGGGCGGAGCAGTCACCGGCGGCGATGGCCCGGTCGATGGCGCGCCCGGCGGCCAACCCGGAGCCGATGGCGAAATTGACCCCTTCCAGCCAGAGCCCGGCGGCCAGGGTCATGCCGGCGGCATCACCGGCCACCAGCATCCCGTCGGTCACCATCACCGGCATGGCGTCGTAGCCCCCTTCGGGGATCAGGTGGGCCGAGTACTCGCGCAGGGTGGCGTCCCGGAGGTAGGGGGCGATGGAGGGATGATTCCTGAGGTCGGCGATCAACTCCTCGGGTCGTACCTTGGCCTCGGCCAGGTGGGGCAGGGAGAGCACCACCCCGAGGCTCACCGTGTCGGCATTGGTATAGAGGAACCCGCCCCCGGGAATGCCCCGGGTGCACCCCAGCATCTCGATGTCGACGCCCTCATCCCCGCGGAGGCCGAACCGCTCGTCGATGATGTGGCGGGGGAGCTCGAGGACCTCTTTCACTCCCAGGGTGTGGTGGGAGGCCTCGGCCACCGGCATCAGCCCGGCCTCCTTGGCCAGGAACGAGTTGACCCCGTCGCAGGCCACCACCACCCTGGCCCACAGTTCGCCCTGCTCGCGATCGGTGCGGACGCCGGCGATCCGTCCGCCGGCATCCCGCAGCAGGTGGGTGGCGACGGTGGAGGTGACCAGGACCGCGCCGGCCTCCACGGCTTTGGCCGCCATCCAGCTGTCGAACCGGGACCGGAGGGTGGTCATCCCGTTGTAGGGGGCTTGTCCCCACGCCGCCGACCGGTAGTCCACCGACACCGATTGGGTGCCGGTCATCATCATGGTCGACCGGCGCACCACCCACCGCTCCACCGGGACCTGCTTCCACCATTCGGGCACCACCTCGTCGAGGACCCGGCCGTAGACCACCCCGCCGTAGACGTTCTTGGAGCCGGGAAACGGCCCGCGCTCGACCAGGACGACCGACCGGCCGGCCCGGGCCAACGCCAGGGCCGCCGCCGAGCCGGCCGGCCCGGCGCCGACCACCACCGCATCGAAGACCGGGGATCCCGGCGCCCCGCCGGGCCCGGTCATGATGAGCCTCCCGCCGGGTCGGGGGCGACGCCGGCCGGGACGGCGATGCCGAACCGCCGGGCTAGCTCCACCAGCAGACCGGGCCCGTCGGTGACTAGGCCGAGATCGGCCATGGCCGTCATCGGCGAGGCGGGATCGGTGTTGACGCTGACCACGTGCCGCGGGGCTCCGAGGCCGCCGACGTGCTGAGTGGCTCCCGACACCCCGAAGGCGATGTACAGCTCGGGATCGACGGCCACCCCGGTGGTCCCGATCTGGCGCTCGTAGCCGATCCACCCGGCATCGGTGGCCACCCGGGTGGCACCGGCCGACGCCCCCATCGCGCCGGCCACCCGGGTCAGCAGCTCGAAGGTGGCCCGCGCTCGGTGGTCGGAGGCGTCGGCGGCGAGGCCAGCGCCTCCGGCCACCACCCGACTGGCGTCGGCCAGGTCCATGGTCGAGGGGTCGGGCTTCAGGACGTCGATGACCTCGGGGTCCGGCGGGGTGCCGGGCGCACCGGCCGACGCGGCCACCGACGGGGCGATGACCTCCGGCTCCCACCAGGACGGTCGGCTCGCCGGGACCACCGTGCGGCTCCCCGGAACCAGGGTGGCAACCGCCGGGCCGTCGACGGTCACCGGGAGGAGGATCCGGTCGTCGAGCCGGGACACCTCGGCACGAACGCCGTGTCCGGCCGGGCCAGTACCGGCGCACACCGAGACGGCGTGGCCGATGAAGGACACTCCGAGTCGGGCCGCCAACCGCGGGCCGAGGTCGCGCCCGTCGGGTGACGAGGGCATCACCACCAGCGGCACCCCGGCCAGCAGTGGGACCAGGGCTCCGCTCATCGCCGCCGGTCGCAGTCCGGCTCCCGTCTCCCGGCACCAGGCCCGCTCGGCGGCCAGCAACGACCGGGCGGCATCGACGGTTCCGGAGCCGACCAGCACCACCTGCCCCCCGGCTTCGGCCACCGCCTCGTCGGCCCCCACCGGCAGCCGGCCGTCGCGGGCCACCACCACCGCCACCGGTCGCCGGGGATCGAGACCGTTCACAGCCCCACCGCCACCCGATGGCCCTCGATGACCGCGGCGTGGGCCCGCCGAGGGGCCAGACAGTCGCCCACCCGGTAGACGGCGAACGCCGAGTCGCGCATCGCCGGCCACAAGCTGTCCTCGGGTTGCTGCTGGACGGCGCAGACCACCCAGTCGCACTGACGCGTCTGGTCGGTGCCGGTGGGGTGGTGCTGCAGGGCAAGGTCGACCCCGCCGGGATGGGGGTCCCGGTCGAGGGGACCGACTCCCATGGGGACCAGGTCCACGCTCTGGGCGATCCCCTTGGCGTGGGCTTTCACGTTCCAGGTCTCCATGTCCAAGGTGATGCCCAGATCCTGGCCGACGATCATGCCGTTGGTGACGATCTCCACCCTGCACCCCCGGTCGGCCAGCAACTCGGCGGTGGAGGTGGCCGGGTGGAACCCGAGCTCGTCGACCACCACCACCACCCCGTGGGGGGAGACCCGTCCCTCGAGCACGTCGCGGATGTCGACCACCCGGGCATGGTCCCCGGCCCACCACGGCCGGGACGGCCTGGCGCCGGTGGCCATCACCACCGCGTCGGGTTGTTCGGCCCGGATGGAGTCGGCGTCGGCCTCGGTACCGGTCCGGAGGTCGACCCCGGCCCGGCGGGCGTTGACGATGAGGTTGCGGGCGATGTCGAGGAACTCGGCCCGGCTGGGCACGGTGGCCGCCACCTGCACCTGCCCGCCGAGCCGATCGTGACGCTCGAACAGGACGACCCGGTGCCCGCGTTCGGCGGCGGTCACCGCCGCCTGCAGCCCGCCCGGGCCCCCACCCACCACCACCACTCTTTTCGGTCGGGTCCGGCTGGGGAGGGGCATCGCCTCCCGGCCGGTGCGGGGGCTCTCGATGCAACCGAGCCACCGGTTGAGGCCCATCCGGCCGACGCACTCCTGGTTGCAGGACAGGCAGGTCCGGATGTCGGTGGCGTGGCCGGACCGGGCTTTGGCCGCGAAGTCGGCGTCGGCAATCTGGCCCCGGACCACCCCGACCAGATCGCACTGGCCTTCGTCGAGGGCCCGGTCCGCCTGGAGCGGGTCCTTGAATCGGCCGACCCCCACCACCGGGAGGCTCACCGCCTGACGGATGGCGCTGGGGATGAACATGGCGTAACCCGGTGGGACCTGCATGCTGGCCTCGATCATGAACAGGGTGGCGGTGGCCACCCCGATCGAGGTGTTGATGTAGTCGACCCGTCTGCCGGCGTCCACCATCTTGGCCACCGCCACCGCGTCGTCGATGCCGGTGCCCCCTTCGATGAGCTCGTCCCCACAGAGGCGGACACCGAGGGCCTTGTCGGTACCGATCGCCTCGCGCACCGCGTCGACGATCTCTAGCAGGAGGCGGGCCCGGTTCTCGAGCGGGCCCCCGTAGCCGTCGGTGCGGCGGTTGGTGGCCGGGGAGAGGAATCCCCTCACGATGGAGGAGTGGGAGCACTGCAATTCGATGCCGTCGAAACCGCCGGCGATGCAGCGCTCGGCCACCTCCGCGTAGCCCGCCACGATCTCGGCGATCTCGGCGGGCTCGACCGCCTTGGGCACCTCGCGGAACAATGGGTCGGGCACCGGGCTGGGGGCCCACACCGGGAGCCGGCTGTACATGCTCGACGCCTGCCCCCCGTTGTGGTTGATCTGGGCGAAGACCGGGACGTCGTGGGCGTGCACCGCATCGGTGATGTGCCGGTAGCCGGGGAGCACGGCCGGGTTGAAGCCGTGGATCAGCTTCTCGTAGGGCCAGTCGGTGGGGTGGGTGGAGTGCTCCTCGGTGATGATCAGTCCGCTCCCGCCCGCCGCCCGGGCGGCGTAGTAGGCGGCATGCTGTTCAGTGGGCAGCCCGCCGGCGGCGTAGTTGGTGAGGTGGGCCGAGAACACGATCCGGTTGCGGACCGTCACCGGCCCCAGCCGGAGCGGGGTGAACAGGTGGCGGTAGCGGCTGCCGGCGCTCACCGGACGACCTTCCCGGAGACACGAGCCGTGCCGATCTCCAAGGCCCGCCGGCGCCCTTCGAGGACGGCTTCGAGGATGGTGCGGGGGGCCACGCAGTCACCGGCCCGGGGGTTCCCCGGCCGGGACAGGTACAGGGCTTCGTCCGGTAACCGGTGGCTGCAGTCGATGATGACCGCCACCTCGATCTCCCGCCGCTCGCCGGTCCAGACGTCGTCGAGCTGGGCCCTGCCCGCCAAGGCGGCGCGGAGGATGGCCCGGAGCTCGCGGGTGACCCCGGCCTGTTGCAACCGGGTGTTGGCATCGGCCAGGTCCCCGGTGATGGCCAGGAGGGTGCCGGCGATCTGGTCGGGAGTCACGATGGACACCTGGCGTCCCTCGCCCGCCAGCCATTCCGCCACCCCGACCCCGATCGGCCCGCCCACCGGATCGTGCACCACCACCGGGCCGTCGGGGAGTGAGGCCGATCCTCCGGCCAGAGCCGAGAGCCCGTCGATGACGGTCACCGTCCCGTCGACCGGAACGTCGAATGGCCGCGGCCGGGAGCCGGTGGCGATCACCACCGAGGCGCCCCGCTCGGCGGCGTCGTCGAGATCGGCCGCGGAGACCTCGGTCCCGAGCTCCACCGCGACCCCCGATGCCCGGCACTCGGCCTCCAGCCACCTGGCCAGTTCGGCCATCCGTTCCCGGCCGGGGCCCACCGACGCGGCCCGGGCCACCCCGCCGAGTTGGGGGCCACGCTCCGCCAGCCGCACCCGGTGGCCGCGTCCGGCCAGCACCCGGGCGCACTCGAGGCCGGCGACGCCGCCCCCCACCACCAGGACATCGCCGGTCACCAGGTCGGTGCCCTCGGGGTCAGGCTCGGTGGTCTCGTGGCCGCTGCGGGGCTCGCCCACGCAGCTGACGATGGGGTTCCGGTTGTCCCGCACGTGACAGGCCTGGTTGCAGAGGATGCAGGGCCGGACCCGCTGGGCGCCGCCGTCGCGGACCAGCATGACCAGTCGGGGGTCGGCGATCTGGGCCCGGGTCATCTCCACCAGGTCGGCCGCACCGTCGTCCATCGCCGCCTGGGCCGCCCCGGGGTCGATCACACTCCCCTGGAGTACCACCGGCACCCGGCCGCCGGCGACCTCCCGCATCCGCCGGCACAGGTCGACGTTGAAGGTGGTCGGCGCGTGGGCGTCGGGCCGGTAGGCGGAAGTCGAGAAGGGCCCACCCCTCACCACCACCACCATGTCCACCTGCCCGGCCAGGGCGTCGATGTGATTGGCGGCGTGGTCGGGGGTGATCCCCGCCCACGGGGCCAGCTCGTCACAGCACAGCCGGACCGAAACCAGCCGATCCGGGCCGACGGCTTGCCGGACGGCGGCCACCACCTCACCGGTCAGCCGGAGCTTGTCGGTCCCGTAGGCGTCATCCCGCAGGTTGGTCAGTCCGGAATGGAACTGCCGCAGCAGGGAGATCGGGCCGATGTCGATCTCCACCCCGTCGAGGCCGGCGTCGGCGGCCAACCGGGCGGACCCGGCGAACCCGGCCACCAGTTGGTCGATGTCGACCGGCTCCATCTCCATCGGCGCCTCCCGATTGACGGCATCGGCCACTCGCGACGGAGCCCACAGTGCCGACTGGGAGTAGGCGCTGGATCCCTGGCCGCCGGCGTGCCCCAGCCCGGCCAGCACCAGGGTCCCGTGGGGCTGGCATCCGGCCGCGACCGCCGCCCATCCGGGCCCGCAGTCGTTGGCCAGCGGGGCCCGTTCGTAGGGCCAGTCCGACGGGTGCACCGAGGCGGTTTCGGTCACGATGATCCCGGTTCCCCCCGCGGCCCGGGCCCGGTAGTAGGCCACGTGACGCGGGCTGATCCGGCGGTCGTCGCCCAGGTTGGTCTCGTGCGGGCCGAAGATCACCCGCGAGGGGGCGGTCCTTCCGGCCACGGAGATGGGGTCGACCAGGCGGGACACCTCTCAGTGCGGACGGTGGCCGGTGTCGAAGGTGGCGAGCGGGTGGTCGTCACCGGCGCGATCGGGACGGCGGGAGAGGAGGGCAACCGGCACCGGGACTCCCCGGGGGTCCGGCATCGCGCCCGGATGACGCCGCGAGTGGTCGGGCGATGGCAGGGGTAGGGGGGTGTCACCCACCGCGGCCAACAGCGGCTGGCCGTTGCCGAGCACGCACTCGGGGTCGGGCCCGTCGAGCGGGAGACCGGTGAAGAACTTGGCCGCCATGCACCCGCCACGACAGGCGTCGTAACTCCCGCACGAGGCGCACGCGCCGCCGGTGTCGGGCCGGCGAAGCTCGGTGAAGCGGGCCGAGGACTTCCAGACCCGGTCGAACCCACCCGGGGACCGCACGTTCCCGGCCAGGAACTCGTCGTGGATGGCGAACGGGCAGGCATAGACGTCGCCCACCGGGTCGACCAGGCAGACGACCCGGCCGGCGCCACAGAGATTCAGTCCTGGGAGCGACTCGCCGTAGCCGGCCAGATGGAAGAAGGAATCCCCGGTCAGCACCTGCTCGCCATGTCCGAGCAGCCACTGGTACAGGGTGCGCTGCTGTTCGGCGGTGGGATGGAGCTCGTCCCAGACGTCGGCCCCCCGCCCTGACGGGCGCAAGCGGGTGAGGCGGAGTTGGGCCCGGTACCGGTCGGCGAGTGCCCGGAAGGCGTCGAGCTGGGAGACGTTCTGGCGGGTGACCACCACCGACAGTTTGAATCCGACGAAACCGGCGGCCGCCATTCGCTCCATGGCCCGGATCGCGGTGGCGAACGAGCCGGCCCCCCGCACCGCGTCGTTCACCTCGGGGGTGGCGCCGTCGAGGGAGATCTGCACGTCCACGTAGTCGCTCGAGGCCAGGCTTTGGGCCACCCCCGGGGTGATCCTCGATCCGTTGGTGGAGAACTTGACCCCCACATGATGGGCGGTGGCGTAGTCGACCAGCTCCCAGAAGTCGCTTCGGATGGTCGGCTCGCCGCCACCGATGTTGACGTAGAAGATCTGCATCCGCTCGAACTCGTCGATGAGCTGCTTGCACTCGGCAGTGGACAGCTCGTTCGGGTCGCGTCGGCCCGAGCTCGACAGACAGTGCACGCAGGCCAGATTGCAGGCGTAGGTGAGCTCCCAGGTCAAGCAGATCGGGGCGTCGAGTCCCAGCTGGAACTGATCCACCAGCCGGCCGGTGGTCGGGCGCTCGGCGGCGACCAGGGTCACGGTGCGCTCCGCGCGCAGATCATCCCGGACTCGGCCAGGGTGGCCAGGGCCCGCTCGTAGGTTGGAAGCTCGTCCGGGGTCACCCCGGCCGACGTGCAGGCGTCCCGACCGGTGGGCTGAGTGGCCAAGGACGAGACCACCGCGGCCAACCTGGGGCTCTTCAAGAAGGACAGGCGCCGGGTCCCGAAGTGGTAAGCCAGCGCTCCGAACGACTCGGGCCGCAGCGACACCTGGGGGTGCAGCGCCCAGGGGAGCGTTGGGTCGAAGGGAGTGGTCCCGGCCGGGACGGTGGGGGGCATCGGGCTGGGTCTAGTAGACGCCGCACATGCCGTCGATGGACACGTCCTCGACCAGAAGGTCGGCCTCGACCAAGGGTTGGTCGCCGCCGTCGCGGTCGACGGCGGGATCCGGGGTGGCGAGGGACGGGTCGTGATGCTCGGAGACGGGATCAGGCATGGGAACCTCCGGAAAATCGACCGGCCGGGGCCGGATGACGGACAGTGTATTGACTTTATAGCACTCGATGCCAAAATGGAAGCCTATGACCGACGCGCACCCGGGGGGGAGGGACGGGATCAAGGCGGGTGGCGATGGCCCGGCAGCCGACGTGGCCCGCGGCCGACGTCCGAGTACCACCCGGGAGGCGATCGCCCGCCGAGCACTCGACCTGTTTGAGCGGAACGGCTTCGACGCCACCACCGTCGACGAGATAGCCGCCGCGGTGGGGATCAGCCGGCGCACCTTCTTTCGCTACTACCGCTCCAAGCGGGACGTGGTCTGGGGCGAATTCGACGCCGAGCTGGTCCGTCTCCGCGCCCAGCTGATGGGCGCGCCCCCGGAGGAGCCGATGATGGACGTCGTGCGGCGGGCGGTGGTGGCGACCAACCGCTTCGGGGCCGGGGAGCTCGACGAGTTGCGGATCCGGATGAGCCTGATCAGCACGGTCCCCGCCCTGGTCGCCCACTCGGCGGTGCGGTACACCGAATGGTGCGAGGTGGTCGCCGACTTCGTGGCCGGGCGGGTCGGCGGGTCTCCGGACGCCCTCGGGCCGCAAACGGTGGCTCGGGCCGCGCTGGGGACCGCCATGGCAGCCTTCGCCTGCTGGGCCCAACACGACACCGACGACCTGACCGGGGAGGTCGACGCGGCGTTCCGTCTCCTGGCTGACGGCTTCGATGAGGACCGGCTCCGGCTCTGGGTCCATCGGGAACCTGGCTCGAGGTCGCCTGGGGCCTGACTCGACGGGACGGCCGGGTCGGCGCGAAGCTGGCCGGAACGGTGCGACGCCAAAGCCGCCGATGCAACCAGCCACTAGGGGAGGACCAATCACATGAAGACCCGCGCAGCAGTCTGTACTGGGCTCCACGAGCCGTGGAAGGTCGAGGAGATCGAGGTGGACGCACCCGGTCCGCACGAGGTACGGGTCCAGATGGCCTATGCCGGCATGTGCCACTCCGATGAGCACCTCCGGACCGGGGACATGGATGCCGCCCCCGAGGTGCTCGAGGTGTTCGGGGTCAAGTCCCTCTTCCCCATCATCGGTGGCCATGAGGGGGCGGGCATCGTCTCCGAGGTCGGCCCCGGCGTCGAGACGTTGGTCGAAGGCGACCACGTGGCCATGTCCTTCATCCCATCGTGCGGGCGCTGCTTCTGGTGCGCGTCCGGCCGCCAGTATCTCTGCGACCTGGGCATGACCATCCTGGCCGGACCCATGTTCAGCGACGGTCAGTGGCGGCACCATCTCGACGGTCAGAACCTGAACCGGATGACGCAGCTCGGGACCTTCCAGGACTCGGTGCTGGCCAACGAGGCTTCGCTGGTCAAGATCGACCCGGGGGTGTCGTTGAAGGCGGCGGCCCTCATCAGTTGCGGGATCTCGACGGGATTCGGCTCGGCCGTGGACCGGGCCAAGGTGAAGCCCGGAGAGACGGTGGTGGTCATCGGTTGTGGCGGGGTGGGCTCCGGGGCCATTCAGGGGGCCAAGCTGGCCGGGGCCCGTTACATCGTGGCGGTCGACCCGCTGCCCTTCAAAGTGGAGAAGGCCAAGGAGATCGGCGCCACCCATGGCGCCGCCTCCATCCTCGACGCCGCCTTCCTGCTGCCGGACCTCACCGAGGGACGGATGGCCGATGTGGTCATCCTCACCCCCGGGGTGCTGACCGGAGACCTGGTCGGGCCGGCCGTACAGCTGTCCAGCAAGGACGGTCGGGTGGTGACCACCGCCATCGCCCCCTACAACCAGGAGGAGGTCACCCTCAACCTGTTCAACTTCGCCATGTTCAACCAGGCCCTGCTGGGCACCGTCTTCGGGTCGTCCAGCCCGAGGGTGCAGATCCCCAACCTGCTCCGGCTCCACCAGGCCGGCCTGCTCGAAATCGACAAGCTGGTCACCCAGGAGTACTCCCTCGACCAGGTGCAGAACGGCTACGACGACCTGGCCGCCGGGGTCAACATCCGCGGCGTGGTCAAGTTCGACATCTGAGGAGGAACCCGGCTTGCCGTGAGCCGAGGTCAGCTCACGGACGACCTCAGCAGGTTTGATCACATGTGGCCGGCGTGCTGACGGCCGAATCCACGCTGTGTAGTCTTCTGACCACTGAAGGTGACTCAAGGACGTCGATCTGCCCTTGGTGAATGTTCGCAGGGCACGAGGGGAATTGGCGATGGGGGCTTTCGGGGGGCGGACACGCACGGTTGCGGCCGTCGCGCTGGTGGCGGGAATGGTGCTCACCACCGCCGCCCAGATCGGCATGGCCAGTCCCGCCGGCGCCACCAAGGCTCGGACCCAGGTGTTCAAGTACACCGGACATCCCGAGTCGTACACGGTGCCCGCCGATGTCGACGCCGTCACGGTGGTGGCCAGCGGGGGGAACGGCGGCCACGGGCACAGCGCAGTGGGCGGACGCGGCATCGAGGTGACCGCGCACTCCATCGCGGTGAACCCCGGAACCGAGCTGAGAGTGGTGGTCGGCGGTGACGGCGGAACCGGCGCCGGCGGCGGCAAGCATCCGAACTCCGGGCACGGTGGTTACAACGGCGGCGGCGACGGCTCCAAGGGCGGGGGCGGCGGCGGTGGCTTCTCCTACGTCCAGGCCGCGGACGGAGCCCACCTGGTCATCGCCGCCGGCGGTGGGGGTGGCGCGGGAGGCGGTGTGGGCGGACCCCAGAACCCTCCCGGGACGCTCGACGGCCAGAACGGATCTCAGTCGGCGGGGACCCCGGAAGGCGGCCACGGCGGCACTGTCAACGGGGGTGGGGCCGGAGGTCACAACAGCAGCCCCTTTGTCGGCGATGGCAAGGGCGGGGGACGGTACGGGGGCGGTAACGGGGGTGCCGGTCTCTTGCCGAACATCGGAGGCGGAGGAGGGGGAGGCGGGGGCGGCTACTACGGCGGCGGCGGCGGCGCCGGATCCGAGGGGGGTTCCGGCGGCGGAGGTGGTGCCGGATCCAGCTTCATCGTCCCCAATGTCCTGATCATCGTGACCCCGCACCAGGGAGCCGCCGAGGTGAGCATCACTCCCGACCACCTCGTCCAACCGGCGAAGACCCTCACCCTCGATGCCCCGAAGACGATGATGGCAGGCATCTCGTATGACGCGACGGTGACCGCCAAGGACGCCTCCGGGAACACCGCCATCGGATACCGGGGAACGGTCCATTTCACCAGTGGACGAGCGGGGATCCTTCCGCACGATTACACGTTCACCACCGCCGACCGGGGTTCGCACACGTTCCACGGCGGGTTCCGGTTCGAGAAGGAAGGCGACCTGTCGCTGACAGCCACCGACACCGCCCATCCGTCCATCACCGGCACGGAGACCGGTATTCACATCGCTCCCGCTTCACTGGTGAGACTGGTCCTCATGCCGGTCACCTTGACAGTCGACACCGCGACGGTCGTCACCGTCGAGGGCTTCGATCAATTCGGCAACGGCTGGGATGTGTCGGGCCAGGCGATGGTTCACATTCTTCCGGAGAACGGCTGTACCAATCCGGTCTCGGGTCCCCATGTGTGCATCGCTCACTTCGTCGACGACAAGGCGACCCCCTATCACTTCTACTCCGCCGAGGTACGGAGCGTGCACGGCACACAACATGTCCGGGTCGTGTCCAAGCACTCGTAGGCGACCGCCCGGTTCCTCGGCCGAGTCCCGCCGGCGGTAGGGTCGCCGGTCGCCGGTCGGTGCAACGGCATAGAATCTCCGATGGAGCCGCGTCGATTGGAGTGAGGCCGATGGCGAGCGAATACCAGGACGGTCGGATTCAATGCACATCGGACGGGGTCGAGATCCACGGGTACTACTTCCCGTGGGGCACGAAACACATCCCCTACGGTTCGATTCGTTCTTACCGGCGCGTGGAGATGGGCACGCTCCGGGGGAAGGCCCGGATCTGGGGGACGGCTAATCCGCACTACTGGGCGAACCTGGATCCGCAGCGCCCGGGGAAAGAGGTCGGCCTAATACTCGATCTGGGTCGATTCGTCCACCCTTTCATCACTCCTGACGACCCCGATGCCTTCGAAGCTGTCATCCGCACGCACACCGACCTCCTCCCCGCCACTGACGACGAGGGGCGTGGCCCGCTGATCTGATTTTCTCCGGGTGGTGGCCGGGTTGGCATCACCCGGGGTACTACCCTCGTGACATTGCGTCCGGGGGGCCACGTATGCGTCACACCAAGGTTGGGGAAGACCGGGCCCGGGTCCGGGCCGGCACCGTCGGCGGGAGCCGGCGCCGCATCCGCCGCTTTGGCGCCGTCGGTTCGCTGGCTCTGGTTGCCGCGATGGCGGTCAGCGGCTGTGGGTCCTCCTCGAGCCAGCCGTTCACCATGCCCGCCTTCTACTCGGTCCCGGACAGGCTTCCGGCGACCACCCCGGGAGCACTGGTCAAGTCCCAGAAGGTTCCGAGCGGAGCGATTCACGGGACCGTCTACCGGGTCATGTATGTGTCGGAGGACGTCCACGGGGCTCCCGTCTTGGTCACCGGTTTGATCATGGTCCCGACCACGCCGCCGCCCGCCACCGGGTATCCGGTTGTCAGCTGGGGGCACGGCACCAACGGGATGGCCGACCAGTGCGCGCCCTCGTTGGCACCGTCGTCCGCGGTGCCCGAGCAGAACGCGCTGCTCGCCCAAGGGTGGGAGGTGACCGCCAGCGACTACCAGGGAGAGGGGACCCCAGGGTTGTTGCCCTACGTGGTGGGTGTCTCCGCCGCCCGCAACACCATCGACATCGTCCGCGCCGCCCAGCACCTCACCGCGGCCAAGGCCAGCACCAACTACGTGGTGTGGGGCCACTCCGAGGGGGGTCAGACCGCCATGTTCGGTCTGGCCATCGGGGGCTCCTACGCACCGGAGCTGACCCTGAAGGGAGTGGTCGCCGGGGCCCCACCCTCCCAGTTCCAGTTCATCTACGGCTTCTTGAGGACCAGCCCCTTCCGCTACTACCTGTTGATGGTCGGGGCCGGCTGGAACAGTGCCTACGGGAACGCCGTCGCCCCATTGTCGGAAGTGGCCACGCCCAAGGCCATCTCGCTGCTTCCCATCCTCGAGCAAGGCTGCTCCGCCTACATCGCCGCCCAGACCAAGAAGTACCCGATCAGCCAGATCATCAAGGCTGACCCCTACACCATTCCAGCGTGGAGGCAATTGGAGATTGCCAACGACCCCGGGCAACTGACCACTGCCAGCCCGGCTCCGCTGCTGATCATCCAAGGAGGCGCCGACGAACAGATCCCGGTGGTCACCACCCAACTACTCGAACAGCACGACTGCTCGATCGGGCAGGAGGTCCAACGCTGGGTCTACCCCGGGCTCAGTCACGCCGGGGTGATCCCGGTGTCCCTTCCGGACATGGTCCACTGGATCTCCGACCGGTTCGCCGGAGTCGCGGCCCCCGATCCTTACCAGCCCACCGGGGCCACCGGCGTCGATATCTCCGACTGCACCTGACGCACGGTACGCGCCATTGCACGATGCGTACGGATCGGTGTCGCCACCGGTTCGAGAGGTGCGGCGAACGGGTCGAGAGGTCGGGTGGCGTTATTGTGGCCCCGCTGGTGGGCAACGGGCTTGCGGGCGCCGACACCCCGGCGTCCGTGACCGCTTCCCCCCGGTGTCCGGCGCCGAAGCGTGAACCGCAGAACAGGAGTCAGTTGATGGCGTTCGATCTGAACGCAGTGCTGGGGGGCTACCGGGGGGACAGCTTCGATCTTCATACCCAGTTCCTGAATCCGCAGCTCGTCAAGGTGCTCCGTACCATCGGCTTCGACCGGCACTACGTGCGGGGTGAGGGGTCGTATCTGGTCGACGACAAAGGCGACAGTTACCTCGACTTCCTCTCCGGGTTCGGTGTCTACGCCCTTGGCCGGAGCCATCCGGTCATCAAGGACGCCCTCCACCAGGCGCTCGATGCCGATCTCCCCAACATGGTGCAACTCGACTGCGCCCTGCTTCCCGGCTTGCTGGCCGAGGCTCTGGTGGCCAGGACCCACCCGGGGATCGAGCGGGTGACGTTCACCAACTCGGGCGCCGAGGCGACCGAGGCGGCCATCAAGTTCGCCCGGTGCTCGACGGGCCGGGCCCGGATCCTCTACTGCGACCATGCGTTCCACGGGCTCACCAACGGTGCCCTCTCGCTCAACGGGGGCCGGGAGTTCCGGGAAGGATTCGAACCACTCCTGCCCAAGGTCGACCAGATCCCCTTCGGCGACCTCGACGCACTGGCTCGAGAGCTCGGGCGGGGAGACGTCGCCGCCTTGGTGGTGGAACCGATCCAGGGGAAGGGCGTCTACATGGCCCCCGACGGGTTCTGGCCCGAAGCCCAGGCCCTGTGTCGGACCCATGGCGCCCTCCTGGTCATCGACGAGGTCCAGACCGGGCTGGGCCGTACCGGCCGGTTCCTGTGCCATGAACACTGGGATCTGCAACCCGACATCATCACTGTTTCGAAGGCGCTGTCGGGCGGATTCATCCCGGTGGGGGCGGTGCTGACCTCAGCCAAGGTGTTCGACAGGGTCTACAACACCATGGACCGGGCGGTGGTGCACTCGTCGACGTTCTCGAGGAACCAACTGGCCATGGTGGCCGGCTTGGCCACCTTGGGGGTCATCGACGACGAGGACATCATCGAACGCTCCCGTCGGAACGGCGAGCGCTTCATGGAGGCATTGGCCCCTCTGGTCCAAAAATACGAAGTGCTCGAGGAGGTGCGGGGGATGGGGCTGATGATCGGTCTGGAGTTCGCGGCCCCCACCGGCCGTGGCCCTCGCACCCGGTACCGCCTGATGGAACTGGCCCGGAAGGGCATGTTCTCCCAGCTGATCGTGGTGCCGCTGTTCCACCGCCACCACATCCTCACCCAGGTGGCCGCCGACAACGTCAACATCATCAAGCTGCTGCCACCGCTCATCATCGGCGAACCGGAGATCAAGCTGTTCGTGTCGGCTCTCGACGATGTCCTCGGCGACGCCGAGCGGAGCTCGGGGCTGATGTTCGAGGTGGGAAAGTCGATGACCATGAACACGTTGCGACGCCACAAAGTCGCGAGTCCCCGGTGAACGTTCCGGTTTCCTACCGACTGGAGCCGGGGGAGCGGGTGGTGGTCACCGGGGCGGCCGGATTCATCGGTTCGGCGGTCACCCGGGAACTGCTGGGACGCGGCAGTCGGGTGGTGGCGTTGGTGCAGCCGGACGGGGACACCCGCAACCTGGACGGGTTGGACGTGGAGCAGATCATCGTCGACCTCCGCGACGCCGACGGGGTGGCCAAGGCGGTCAACGGCGCCCGGACCGTCTTCCACCTGGCCGCTCTCTACCGGTTTTGGGCTGCCGACCCCCAATCCTTCTATGAGGTGAATGTGGTCGGCACCCGCAACCTCCTCGAGGCGGCCGGGGACGCGGGGGTCGGGCGGGTCGTCTACACGTCGACGGTGGGGACCCTCGGACTCCGGGGGGCAACCGCCGGGGCCCCGGTGGACGAGACCTCCCACGCCCAGGTGGACCATTTGTTCGGTTTGTACAAGCAGTCGAAGTACGTGGCCGAACACGAGGTGCTGCGGGCCGCGGCCCAAGGACTGCCGGTGGTGCTGGTCCAACCCACCACCCCGGTGGGCCCCGGTGACCGGGCACCGACCCCGACCGGCCGAACCGTCCTCGAGTTCCTCAACGGGCGGTTCCCCGCCTACGTCGACACCACCCTCAATATCGTCGACGTCGATGACGTGGCCCACGGCCACCTGCTGGCCGCCGAGCGAGGTTCGATCGGCCGGAGTTACATCCTCGGGGGCGAGAACCTCTCGCTCCAGCAGATCCTCGCCTCGTTGGCCGACACCACCGGATTGTCGGCACCGACCCGGAAGGTCCCGAACTGGCTGGCCGTGGTGGCGGCCACCATCTCAGATGTTGTCGAGGGCCGCGTCCTCCGTCGCGAACCCTCGATCCCCCTCGAAGCCGCCAAGATGTCCACCACCCAGATGTCGTTCGACGATGCTCGTGCCCGCCGCGAGTTGGGGTACCAGTCGCGTCCGGCGGGGGCGGCACTGGCCCGCGCCGCACACTGGTTTGCCGAAGCCGGGTACGTTCGGCCCGAACGGATGCACCATTTCCGCTGGAGGTCGTGAGTGCGCATCGTGATCGGCTCTGACCACGCCGGTTCGATGTCAGCCCGCACCGGGTCCCCGCACGCCATCCCCTGATGGGCGGAACCCCCGAGCCCATCAGTTACCGGGCCGATGCGGTCCTACCGAACGACGGGACAGGGCGTGTGTTCCGCCCCGGAGAGGTCGAGGTGACCGGCGACACCATCAGCTACGTGGGCCCGGTCCGCCCGCCGGGTGACGGCGCCGACCCGCCGCCGCCCCGGAAGGTGCGGGCCCCTGGGCTCCTGCTTCCGGGCTTCGTCAACGTGCACTGCCACTCCCCGATGATCCTGTTCCGCGGGACGGGAGAGAACCTGCCCCTGCTCCGTTGGCTCCAAGAAGTGCTCTGGCCGCGGGAGGCGAGATTGACGGCCGACGACGTGTTCTGGGGGATGACCTTGGCCGCGGCCGAGCTACTGGAGAGGGGGGTGACCACTACCTGTGAGATGTACTTCTTCGAGGATGCCGTGGCTGACGCAGTGGTGGCGGCCGGATCCAGGGCCGTCCTCACCCCGGCGGTCATACCGCTGATCCAACCCGGCGCCGACGCCACCACCCGCGATACCTGGTGGTCCAGGCGCCTCGACGAGGTCATCGACTTCCATGGCCGCCGTCACGGTGAGGAAGGTCGCATCGAAGTCGGTTTCGGGCCTCACGCCGCCTACACGGTGCCTCTCCCGGTCCTGGCCGATGTGGCTGGTGCCGCTCAAGAGCTCGATGCCATCCTCCACATCCATGTAGCCGAGACCGAGAGCGAAGTTGCGACCTACGCCGCCGAGAACGGCCGGTCAGTTCCGGAGGCGCTGGCCGCGGTCGGGGCCCTCGACGGGCGGGTCATCTCCGCCCACAGCGTCTGGCTGTCGGGCCCCGACATCGACCTCTACCGGCGTCACGACGTCGCCGTGGCCCACTGCCCGCGGAGCAATGCCAAGCTGGCGTCGGGAGTCGCGCCGCTCACCCGGATGTTGGCCGAGGGTATCAGGGTCGGGCTGGGAACCGATGGCCCGGCCTCCAACAACAGCCTGGACATGTGGGAGGACATGCGTCTCGCCGCCCTGGTGGCCCGCATCCGCGACCGGGATGCGGCAGCCATCCCCGCGGCCAGCGCCCTCGACCTGGCGACCCGGGGGGGAGGAGCCGTGCTGGGTCGTCCCGATCTGGGCACCCTGGCTCCTGGGTCCCGGGCCGACATGATGCTGATCGATCTGGAGGACTCACTGATGGGTCCGCTGCACCAGGACGCCCAGCTGGTCGAGCACCTGGTGTGGTCGGGGTCGAGCCAGTTGGTGACCGATGTATGGGTGGCCGGGCGACAGGTGGTGGCCGACGGCCACTGCCTGACCGTCGATGTCGACGAGGCCCGTCGCCAGGTGGATGCCCGCTCCCACCGGCTCCTGGTGGGGTGAGAGGTCGAGCCTCAGGCCAGCTGGCGATCGGCGAAACGACAGACACCGCGGGCGAATCCGAAGATCAGGAGCCGGAGGACCACCCACGTCACCGCCCCGGTCCCGGCGATCTTGGGGTTGAACCTGACCGACCAGGTAAGGGTGGTCCGATCCTCGTTCGCCCTGAGCTCGACATCGGCCCGGTAGTCGCGGACCGGAAACCCGCGCAGCAGGGTGTAGCCGAGGTGGGTGGGAGGTTCCCAGGCGACGACTTCCTCGCGGGAGCCGATGCCGAACGCGGTGAACCGCCGGACCGCGCCCACCCCGTCCGGCGCCGGCACACCGTCTCGCACCAGATCGCTCCGGGTCAGGAATGACCACTTCCTCCACTGCCGGGCCTCTCCGACCAGCGGCCAGAGGGCCTCGACCGGAGCGCGGGTATGGGACACCTGAGTGAACGACCAGCGCGGCTGGGTGCGGGCACCGTGGCTGTGCTCCCCGACGTCGGGCTTGGCCATCGGATCCGGACGCCCGGGCTCAGGATTCGACGTGGGTCTTGAGCGCGTCGAGTGACTGTTGGTAGATGGTGGCCATCACCTCGGTCATCTCATCAGGAGTGGCATCGACGTCCCAAGTCACATGCGAGGTGTTCCCGGTCGGGGTGACAGCGATGACACCCCGATGGCTCTCCACCGGCGCACCCTTGGTGATCGAGTAGGTGAGCACCCGGGCGACGTCGTCCTTGGACACCAACCGTTCGGTGATCTCCATCCCCATCATCTCCAGGATCCGATCATCGCCCTCGACCCGACAGGAATCGATCCCCGGCATCCAGCCGCCGATCCCGCCGAAATCGCCGATCACCGCCCACACCTCGTCGGCCGTTCTGTCGATGTCGATTACTGCCTGTCCGTGTCCCACAGTCCCCCCTGGGTGCTCGTCATGTCGCTGGTTCGGATGGTGCCGCTGATGCTAGCGGTGTCGGTGGTGGTCATCCGAATCGATCGACGGTCAGGACACGGCCGGGGCCAAGCCGGGCAAGACCAGGACACGGCCACGGCCAAGCAGGTAGGTTGCAGCCCATGATCGGCCCCAACCGGCGGCGCGCCTCGTCTGTAGCGGCCACGTGTGTATTGATGGGACTCGGGTTGGGCGCCTGCAGCTCGTCAAATCCGACGACGGCAACGACGATGCCGAAGGCAAACCAGTACTACCTGTCGTTGGGCGACTCCTATGCGGCCGGGTTCCAACCGACTGGCAAAGGAGGTGTCGGGCACACCACCACCAATGGATTCGCCTACCAACTCCCCGGGCTGGCCTCGGCCCGCGGCTACCAGCTCACGCTGGTGAACTTCGGCTGCGGCGGGGCGACGACCGCCTCGATGCTCAACCACCATGGCTGCCCGCTCCTGGGTCCCGGAGCGCCGCACTATCCCCATCAGTCCCAGGCCGCCGCGGCCGAAGCATTTCTCACCCAACACCAGGGGAAGATCGGCCTGGTCACTGTCTCGATCGGCGGGAACGACGTCACCGCCTGTACCTCCGACCCCGATCCGATCAGCTGTGTCAGCAAGGCCGTCACTTCCATCAGTACCAATCTCGCCGTCCTGCTCCCCGCACTACGCGCCGCGGCCGGCCCCGACGTGCCCATCGTGGGGATCACCTACCCGGACGTCATTCTCGGCGACTACCTGTCGGCCAAAGCCTCCGACAGGAGTTTGGCGTCGCTCTCGGTCACTGCGTTCATGGACCTGATCAACCCGGCGCTCCAGAAGCAGTATGAGGCGGTCGGCGCCTCGTTCGTGGACGTAACCTCGGCGACCGGCGCCTACACGCCGTTTGCCCAGACCACCCACCTCTCCCCCTACGGCATGGTTCCGGTGGCGGTGGCCCGGGTCTGCCAGCTGACCTTCTTCTGCCAGTACGACGACATCCACCCGCGTACCGTCGGCTACACCGAGATCGCCACGCTCATTGCCGCCGCTCTCCCGGAGCGGTGATGAAATCGGGCAGGGAGAGGGGAGGGTGATGACGTCACCATCACCGTGGACGGGAGGGGAAGGATCGGACGGGCTCGATGAAGCCCTGTTCATTCCCGACGGCAACAGCTTCCTTCCCACCGACCTGGCCAGGGGACCGTGGACACCGAAGGCGCTCCACGGCGGGCCGGTGGCGGCACTGGTGGTCCGGACCATCGAGAGATGTTCACCGGAGGGAGGCCAACAACTGGTCCGCCTCACTCTCGAACTGCTCCGCCCGGTGCCGACGTCGCGGCTGAGCCTCACCGCCTTTCTGGTACGACCGGGCCGGAAAGTCCAGTTGGTCGACGCGGTGGTCGAATCCGGCGGAGTCGAAGTGGCGTGGGCCCGGGCGCTGCGGATCCGGGTGGCGCCCGACGAATGCCGGGTGGTGGCGACCGTGCCCGAAGACGACCCGCCGCCGCCTCCCGATGAGGGAGTCGTCACCCCCCACATCAGCGACGGCTACCGGGCATTTCACAACGAGGGGGTGGAGGTCCGCTTCGTGAAAGGCCAGTTCGACCAAGTCGGGCCGGCGGCGGCATGGTTCCGGTTGCAGCGCCCGGTGGTCGCCGGTGAAGAGCCATCCCCTTGGCAGCGGGCGGTGGCGGTCAGCGACTTCGGGAACGGGATCTCCGCCGAGCTCGACTTCGCGACGAACATCTTCATCAATCCGGATATCTCGGTTTCGCTGTACCGTCCCCCGGTGGGGGAGTGGGTCTGCCTCGACTCCCGCACCCGCTTCGGAACCCCGGGCATCGGCGGCACCGAGTCGGTGCTGTGGGATCTCGAAGGGCGGATCGGACGCGCCACCCAGGACCTGTTGGTCGAGCCGATCCTGTGACCATCAGGCGTGGCCACCACCGGCGACGCGCCCGGTAACCAGCGTCGCCATGGGTGACCGGTTCAGCCGCCTGGCACAGGCCTTCGCCCGGGGATGGACGGAGGTGCAGGGACGGGTCGCCGGGATGGTCGACGCCATCGATCAACGGCAACAGCGTCGCCCAGCCACCGCCGTGCCGGTCGCCGTCGTCCGGAAGTTCTCTGACGACCAGGGTGGTCGGCTGGCCGGGCAGATCGCCTACTCATCCTTCATGGCCGTCTTCCCCCTGCTGCTGGTACTCCTGACCGGACTGGGCGTGGTCCTCCACGGCCATAAGCACTTGCAGGACGACATCCTGAACTCCGCGGTTCGCCAGTTCCCGGTGGTCGGATCGGACCTCACCAACAACGTGCACCAGCTCTCGACCGGGAACGTCCTCGGCCTCTATGTCGGACTTGTCTGGTTGATCTACGGCGCCCTGCGACTGAGCCGGAGCGCGGAGGTGATGATGGCGAGTGTCTGGGGAGTCGACCGGGATGACCTCCCGGGGTTTTGGCCCCGGATCCTTCGGGGCGCCGGGTTCGTGGGGGTGCTCGGCGTCGGTTTCATCGGGGCGGGGACACTGGCCGGACTGGGAGCCTTCGGCGGATTCGGCGGGTACTCCGTCTCGATCGGGCTGGTCGGCTCCTTGGCCGTGAATGTGGCCATGTACTGGTGCGCGTTCCGGGTCCTGTTGGAGATACCGCCGCAGCATCGGGTCTTCTGGCCGGGCGCGCTGTTTGCCGGATCGATCTGGACGATCCTGCAGTTCGCTGGGGCCCAGTTGGTGGCCCACCAACTCAAGCACCTCTCTGCCCTCTATGGGACCTTCGCCACTGTGCTCGGGCTCATGTGGTGGCTGGCCCTGGGGGCAACCATCTCCGTCTACGGGGCCGAGTTCAACGTGGTGGTGACCCGGAAACTCTGGCCTCGATCGTTGCGACGGAACCAGGACGGTGTCGACAGGAAGGACGATGACGGCAGCCGGCCGCCGGCCCCCTCGAACGACGCGAACAAATGAAAGGCCGGCCTTGGGCGGCCCGGGGCGCCCTACCTCCTGGGTGGAGGTGGTCGCTGGTTCCGGAGGCGATTGTGGAACCCGCAGAGCAACCTGCCGTTCTCGAAGGTGG
>Ga0307374_10002424_pt1 | contig 33172 bp, 30 predicted proteins | sample OX3MG_FD_202532 | JGI IMG/M metagenome (GOLD analysis project Ga0307374, IMG submission 202532) | Soil microbial communities from Risofladan, Vaasa, Finland - OX-3 | ecosystem: Environmental > Terrestrial > Soil > Coastal area > Acid sulfate soil | place: Finland: Risofladan, Vaasa | collected... | reverse complement strand
TCATCAACTTCTTCTTCTTGGCGGCGGATTACATCATCAACGCCCATGCCCCAATCGGCCTGGTGCTGCGCTTTCTGGTCTTTCGCGTGCCGCTGGTGATCCCGATGGCGGCACCTTTCGCCTGCCTCTTCGCCACCATGATGGCATTCGGGCGGCTGGCCGCCGACAACGAGATCACCGCCCTGCGCACCAGCGGCGTGAGCTTCGTGCGCATCTCGGCTCCGCTCTTGCTCTCGGGCCTGGCCATCTTCGTCGCCACGTATCTCATCAACGAGAAGATCACGCCGATCACGGTGGACCTCTCCACGCGCTCCTTCTATCAGATCGTCTACCGCACCGCCACGCTCCCCGTGGAGCCGGAGTTCTTCCGCAAGGATCCTGACTCCGGACGCATCTTCTACGTCAGCCGCGTGGAGGCCGACGGCAAGACGATGGACGGCGTGATGATCTTCGAACCCAATCGGGGCGACTTCTTCCAGAAGGTCACCACGGCGCAGAAGGCATACATCGAGAACGAGCAGCTTGTCCTGGAGAACGCGAGGCAGGTGGCCTTCCGGCCCAACGGAACCGTGGCCTACAGCGTCGCCGGCAAGAACGTGACCGTGCCGCTGCCGCTGCACGAGACCGCGTCGCAGTTCCTCTCGACGTCCAATACCGATCCGTATACGATGTCGTCGAAGCAGCTCGGCGAACAGGTGTCGGCGATGAAGGCGCAAGGGCTGGGCGGGCCGTCGGTGGGCATCCTGCAGATCACGCTCGCGCAGAAGCTGGCCTACCCGTTCGGCGCGTTCATCGCCGTGCTGATCGGCATTCCGCTGGCGAGCCGCTACGGCAAGAAAGGGCGCACCCTGGGGATCACGCTCTCGATCGTGGTGCTCTTCATCTATCAACTGTTCATGGCGGCGATGGCGGCGCTGGGACGCAACGGTGAGGTCAACGCCTACCTCGCGGCCTGGCTGCCCAACGTCGTCACCGGCCTGGCGGGAGGCGCCATGCTCTACCTCGAGGATCGCTAGTGCACGGTTTGCCCCGACGCCTGCTCTCTTTGCTGACCGCCGCATCGATCGCGGTGGTCTCGCTCTTGCCGGCCCGAGCCGCGGTCATCGCCCCGGCCAACTCGACCGCCACCTTCTTCCCCGCCGGCTCGTGCAGCGCCGCCGTGGCTCAGGCGGCCCCCGCTCCCAGCGACACCGCCTCCCCCACCGAGCCCTCGCCCTCGCCCTCGCCCTCCGAGTCTCCGACGCCGGCACCCACACCCTCTGCGACGCCCACGGCGGCGCCGAGTCCGGGTCTCACCCCGCTGCCGTTCCACCGGCCGGGGCAGGGAGCCCCCATCCTGGTGGCGCCGCAACCCACGCCGACGCCCCCGACCGTGACGCCCCCGCCGCTGCCGACGCCCACCCCCGTCTTCACGGGGAGCCCCGGACCGGTCTTCATCGTGCATCCGAGTCCCGGGCCCTCGGGGGCCCCGCCGACCCCGCTGCCGACCATACCGCCCGCCGGTGCCTCCCCCCAGCCAACCGAGGTGCCCTCTCCCGTCGGGCCCACGCCCATTCCCACGCTCGGCCCCGACCAAGTCGCCGTGGTCGCCGATCGCGTCACCGGCAGCAACCAGCCTCATCAGCCCATGGACGCCGAGGGGAACGTGCGCGTCTACTATCGCGACATCATTCTCGGCGGCGACCGCGCCCACTTCGACGGCGACCACACGATCATCATCACGGGGAGCCCCTACCTGCGCAACCAGCGCGGGGATGCCGTCCTCTATGCGCAGACCATCAGCTTCGACACGGACAAGGGCATGGCGGAGCTGATCGGAGGCCACGGCGCCACCACCGAGGGAGTCGAACGCGGCAGACTCTATTTCTCCGGCAAGGAGATCACCAGTCTGCGCAGCGGCGTGACGCACATCGAGCGCTCGTCGTTCACCACGTGCGACGAGCCCAAGGCGGGCTACCATTTCGAGGCCCGCTCGGTCGACATCTACCCGAACGACAAGCTGGTCGCGCGCAAGGCCGTCCTCTATCTCGGGATCATCCCCGTCGCCTACATCCCCGTCCTCGTGATCGGCCTCCGTCACGAGGCGGCCCGCAGGCTGAACAGCTCCACGCCAATCGTCGGCTACACCCAGAACACGGGCGTCTTCGTCAAAGAACGGATGGCCTTCTACCGCAACGAGGACTGGTACGGCTACTACGTCCTCAACTACTTTCAAAAGCTCGGCGTGGAGCTAGGCTACGTCGCCTTCTACCGGCGCGCAGACAACCGGCGCTCCGGCGAGATCAACTTCGACGACTTCAACTACAACGGGCTCCAGGGCGGCCAGAAGCGCTACAACCTCTCCGTGAACGACACCGAGAACTTCTCGCAGCGTCTGCACGGAAACTTCGCCTTACAGTACAACGGAAACTACGGCCCGTTCGTCTACCTGCCGCCGGCCTTCTCGTTGAACTCGAGCGTCTCGTACGCGGGCTCGCGCGAGCAAGAGAACTACACGTTCTCGCGCTACCAGTCGGGCGGCCAGCAGTCGAGCACCACGTACGGCTTCACGGACAGCCGCCAGCTCAGCAGCACGGTCAGCCAGCAGATCAGCATCAGCGAGTCCGCGAATCGTAACGAGCTCTTCTCGTCGTCGAACACGGACTCGCTCCACTTCAACACGCTCACGAACATCACGGGCAAGGCGTTCGACACGTCGATCACGCTCGACAAGACGGATGCCACCTTTCTCTCCGGCATCGACCGCCTGCCGGAGATCACCATCCGTCCCCACCTGCGGCCGTTCGCGCTCTTCCCGTACTCGATGAACTTCGTCATCGGGCGCTACCACGAGTATCCCGACAACGTGCAGACCTCCCGCGAGGAGGCGAACTTCTCGATCGGCCCGATCTACCGCCGAATCTTCCACAACACGGACTTCAACGCCGGCGTCAACGTGCGCCAGGACATCTACGGCACGGGGGACCAGAAGGCCCAGATCACGCAGAACATCTCGCTCTCCTCGGTCTTCGGAGCGCACTTCTCGAACTCGTTGAGCTACAACGAGGTGAACACGAACGGCAACCGCTTCGGCCCGTTCCAGACCCTCGACATCCTAGGGGGAAACCAGTCGAGCGCGCAGGACGTGCTGCGCGTGTTCAACCAGAGCTACTATAACCTCACGTTGGCCACGGGGACGACCTTTAACCACATCGCGCAGCCGGTCACCTATCAGCTCACGCTGCGCCCGTTTCGCGTGGCTTACCTGCAGCTCGGCGGAGCCTACGATCCCGCCTACTCGAAGTTCGGTCCCACGAACGTGCAGATCGCCACGCCCTTCGGCCACGACAGCGAGATCCAGTTCGCCGGCAACCTCTACTACGGCGGCCTCTTCGGCCAGCACGGGCTCTTGAACAAGGCCATCTACTACCGCCACATCGTCGGCAACTGCTACGAGATCCAACTCTCGTACCGCGAGGATCTCAAGGAGTTTGACGCCACCATCAACCTGCTGGCGTTCCCCAGCCGCAGCGCGAACTTCGGCATCGGCCAGAACGGCCCCATCATCCCGCAGAGCTTCACCTTTGGCGGCTAGAGCGCGGCGAGGAGCGCGCCTACGTCTTGCGGGCCTTGGAGAGATCTCCGGCAAGATCGCGATAGAGCGCGCGGCCGGCTTGGGCCAACAGCTCGCTCACGCGGAAGATGCCGTCGCCCGAGAGCGTGATCGCTTGCCATTCCACGCCGGCATGGCGGTGAACCAACGAGTAGGTGTCGTTCTCCAGCTGGTAGATGGCGAACTCGTTCGACTCGGCCAAAGGCTTCGCTCGCTCGAGCGTCGCGCGGTCGATCGTGGTCAGGAGTTGCATGGCGTTCTCCTCAGCGGAGCGGGGGGCCTCGGAGCTACGGGGCGTTGATGACCTCGCCGCCGCTGATGTAGGCGGCTTGATCGGGCACCTGGTCGGCCCCCGCCGGCTTGTTGATCTGAGTGTCGAACGCGGCGGTGGTGACCAACTGGAGCGTGAACGACGTATCGCTGATGCCCGTGACGCCCAGCGCGTCGACGGGCGTCGAGTCGCTCGCGTTGAGCGTGAAGAAGTTCACGGTCCACGTCTGCTGCGCCGCGGTGGTGGGAAACGGATTGGGAAGCCCGCCCGGTGCCGGGCTCGGCGAAGGGGTCGGGCCTCCGGTCGGACCAGGCGAGGGCGAGGCCGGGCTCGGCAGATAGAAGAGCGCGCGCGGGAAGAGCACGCTGAACTCGTTGCCCTGGCCGTTGTCGTTCGGGATGAACTGGATGATCCCGGGAGGGACCTGGGGATAGTTGACCCGGATGCTGCTGGCCCCGCCCCCCGGGATCACATAATACTGCAGAAGCTGCATCGAGGCCGTGCTCGGGGCGGGTCCGGTGGCGTCCAGGGCGAAGGAGAAGTTCGAGAAGTCACCGGTCGAGTATGCGTTGGCGTAGGGGGTGCCGCCATTCCCCGACGTGTTGAAGACGATCAGGTACTGGTACTTCTGGAAATCCATCGGCTGGGCGGTGCGAAAGCGGACCAGCATGTAGCCCGAGGGAATTCCAACGACCGGGCTGGTCCCTGGAGGCAACGTGACGATCTTGCCGCAGGCACCGAGCGCCAGGGCCGCCGCCACGAAAAGGACTCCGAACCAGCGTAGCATGTCCACCTCTCGCCCACTCGATGCCACCGGACGCGTCGTTGCCCCGGCAACGGTGGCGTCGCTCGCCCTGCCGGCCATCTCGGCCGTGCTGCTCGCGGCGACGTTTCCGAAACTCGACGCGTCGTGGCTGGGCCCCGTCGCGCTGGCCCCGCTGTTCTGGTTGTGGCGACGCCGCTCCTGGAGAAGCGCGTTCCTCACCGGGTGGTACGCGGGTACGCTCTTCTTCCTCCTCAACATGGCGTGGATCGGCACGTCGATCGGCCAATTCGTCGGTCCGCTTGGGCCCGTCGCCGTCTTCCTCTTCGCGGCGATCGAAGGGCTCTTCTTCGGCCTCGCCGGCGCGGGGGCCGCGTGGCTCGCCGCGCGCGGCAGCCGGCTCTGGCCGCTGGGATGCGCGGGGGCATGGACCATCGCCGAGCTGCTGCGCGGCAGCGGCAGCCTCGGGGTCCCGTTCGGCTTGGTCGGCAACGCTCAGGCGGCCACGCCGTTCGTCGCCGTCGCCTCATACCTCAGCGTCTACGGCGTCTCGTTCGCGCTCGCTCTGCTGAGCGCCGCGAGCGCCGACCTCTTCGACGCGCGCACGCGCCGCGCGGGCGCCGCGTGGATCGTGGGGACGCTCGCCGTCTGCGGCGCCCTCTGGCTCCTCTGGCCCGCGCGCGCGCACGTCGCCGCGGCCACCACGCGCGTGGCGATCGTGCAAGGCAACGTCTCGCAGGACGTCAAGTGGAGTCCGCGGTTCTTCTGGCAGGAGTTCGACCGTTACGAGCGCGGCACGCTGGCCGCCTCCGGCGCGCATCCCGCGCTCGTGGTGTGGCCGGAGACCGTGGTGACGACGTTCCTCAACGAAAGCCCGCAGGTGCAAGCGCGCATCGCGCAGCTCGCGCGGCGCGTCGACGCCACGCTGCTGATCGGAACCGACAGCCGCGCGGGGAGCCACCTGGCCAACCAGATGTGGGCGTTCGGCGCGCACGGCAACGTCGACACCATCTACACCAAGCGCAGCTTGGTTCCGTTCGCGGAGTACCTTCCCTGGGAGAGCGTGCTGGGCAAGATACCGGTCTTCGATCCGGTCTCTCGCTTCTCTCCCGGCAAGCGCGAAGTCGTCTTCCGCGACGCGCCGCTGCCCTACGGCGCGCTGATCTGCTACGAGAGCGCTTTCCCTGGCGACGCCTGGAGCGCGGCGCACGCCGGCGCGCGGCTGCTGGTGGTGGCCACCGACGACGCCTGGTTCGGCACGTCGGCGGGGCCGTACCAGCATGCGGAGCTCGCGCGGTTGCGCGCCGTCGAAGAGGGCACCTACGTCGTGCGCGCGGCGGCCACGGGCATCTCCGGCATCATCGCCCCCGACGGCGCGTGGCGCACGCGCATCCCGCTGGGCGTTGAGCGCACCGTGGTCGGCGAGGTCGGCCCGCCCTCACCTACCGTCTACCGCCGCTTGGGGCCGTGGAGTCCGCTCGCGCTGGCGGTCCTGGCGTTCGGCGCGGCGCTGCTCGGGCGGAGGCGCGCATGAAGCCCGCCGCCGTCAGGCGCCTCGTCGCCGCGGCCGTGCTCGCCATGCTGACGCTGCTGGGCGTGGTGGTCTATCGCGCGGGCTTGAACGAGCTCCCGCCGCCGCCGTCGAGCTCCACGGTGCTTCAGCAGGCCATCGGGATCGGAACGCGCGGGTCGCACGACGCGTGGCGCTTTCGCGCCAAGCGCATCATCACCGCGCCGGACGGCGTCACCACCACGCTCGAAGACGTGGAGAGCGCCGCCCTCTACAAGAGCGGAAAACCATATCTGGAGATGACCGCCGACCGCGTGACGATCAACATGAGCACGCGGGACATCACCGTCAGCGGCCACGTGATCCTCAAGAGCGCCAACGCACCCGTCGCGCGCTCCCTGCGGACGGACGTGATCACGTGGAACAATGCGCTCCAGCTGCTCTCGATCCCGTCGGCCACGACCATCACCTCGGCCGGCGACCGCATCCAAGTGGGGAGCGTGCAGTGGAACGTGGTGACGGGTCAGATCACCGTGAGGAACGTCGACGGCACGGCGAAGATGTGACGCCGTGCCGCCGGGCTCTCAGGTCCGCTTCCCCTCTTCGATGAAGCGCTTGACTTTCTGACCGCCTTTGTGGCCGATCTCCTCGTAGAACGTCGGCCCGTACTTCTCTTTGGTGGCCTCGCCGCCCTTACGTCCGATCGCCTCGTAGAACTCGGCACCATATTTTGCCTTGACGGTATCGCCGCCTTTTTTGCCGGCCTCGCGCACCGTCATGCCCCCACCGGAGGGGCGCCCTTTCGTCGTTGCCATTGCCTCGTCTCCTCTTCTGATAGACGGTTGGTGTCTCGTACCCATCCCACAAGCGACCAAACGCCCGCGACGGGGCGGAGGCATGGGCCTTTGGGGCCAACACTTGAGGCCATGCTCTCGACCATTTTTCGCGGGGTACGCCTCTATGACGGCGGCGCAGGCCCGCCCGAGCTCGTTGACGTGGCCACCTACGGCGAGCGGATCGCCATGGTGGGGCGCCTCGAAGAGCGAGAGGCCCGCGAGATCGTGGACGGCCGCGGGCTCGCCCTGGCGCCCGGCTTCATCGATGCCCACAGCCATACCGACGAGCTCTGGCTCGTGGAGCCCCGCGTGGAGTCCAAGCTCCGCCAAGGGGTGACCACGGAGATCGGCGGCAACTGCGGCTCCTCTCCCGCGCCGCTCGTCGATGCGGAGCTGCGCGCGGAGCGCGCCCGCCGGCTGGCGCCATACCGCCTGGAGCCGGTTTGGAGCACGCTCGACGAGTTCTTGGCCTTGGTGGAGCGCGAGCGTCCCGCCATCAACGTCGCCACGCTCGTGGGCCTGGGCACCACGCGCGCCAACGTGGCGGGCAACGACCACCGTCCGCTCGAGCGGGAGCAGATGGAGCGCCAAGCGCGCCTGGTGCGCGAGGCCGTCGAGGCCGGAGCGCTCGGAGTGTCGAGCGGCCTGGTCTATCCGCCGGGGTCGTATGCATCCACGGAGGAGCTGATCGAGATGACCCGGGCCGCGGCGGCCTCCGGCGCCCCGCTCTACGCCACGCACCTGCGCAGCGAAGGCGACGCGCTGATCGAGGCCGTCGACGAAGCCCTGCACGTGGGGCGCGCCGCCGGCGCCGCCGTCCAGCTCTCGCACCACAAGGCGTGGGGAAAGCGCAACTGGGGGCGGGTCCACCAGACGCTGGCGACGGTCGACCGAGCGCGCGACGCCGGAGAGCCGGTCTTCGCCGACGCCTATCCCTACCTGGGCGCGTGGACGGAGCTCGCGCAGATCTTGCCGCCGCAGGCGCGGCTGGGCGGCCCGGAGGCAACGCTGGAGCGATTGCGCGATCCCGAGCGCCGCGCGGGAATCGCGCTGGCGGTGGAGTTGGCCTGGAGCGGACGCTGGCATGAGATCCTGATCACCGACGCCGGCTCGTCGCGCAACGAGGAGATCGCGGGCCTGCGCCTCGACGAGATCGCGCGCCGCTGGGACCTCAAGCCGGTCGCCGCGGCCCTGCGCCTGCTGGCGGATGAGCGGCTCGCTCCCGCCGCGATCTTCTTCGAGATGACGCAGAGCGACGTCGACGCCGTCTTCTCCGCGCGCTTCGTGGCGGTTGGCAGCGACGCCTCGGGGCGCGCCCTCTCCGGCCTCACCGCGCGCGGCGTGCCGCACCCCCGCGTCTTCGGCACGTTCCCGCGTGCCGTGGGCCGCTACAGCCGCCGCAAGATCTACGATCTCGCCGAGGGCGTGCGCCGGGCCACCTCGCTGCCGGCCTCCATCTTCGGCCTGCGCGACCGCGGCACGATCGTCGAGGGAGCCTTCGCCGATCTGGTCCTCTTCGACGACGAGGCGCTGCTCGATCGCGCCACCTACGACGAGCCGACCCTCCTGCCCGAGGGCATCCGCGCCGTCTACGTCAACGGCGTCTGCGCCCTGCGCGACGGCGAGCTCACGGGCGCGCGTCCCGGTCGCGTGCTGCGGCGGTAAGGCGCTCCCAGAGCTCGTCCACGCGGGCGCGCAATTCCTCGAGCGTGCCGTCGTTCTCGAGCACGTAGTCGGCCCGGCGGCGCGCCTCCTCGGGATCGATCTGCGCCGCCATGCGCGCGCGCGCATGCTCCTCGCTCACGGCGTCGCGCGCCACCACGCGGTGGAGGCGCTGCTCCATCGGAGCGATCACCGCCACCGTCACGTCGCAGAGCCGCCAGAAGTCCGATTCGAAAAGCAGCGGCACCACGAAGACCACGATCTCTCCCGGCTGGGCGCGGGCGGCTTCCTCGAAGGCCAGCTCCCGGATGCGCGGGTGCAGCAGCGCGTTGAGCGCCTTGCGCGCGCGCGCGTCGTTGAAGACGATCCGCGCCATCGCTTGACGGTCGAGCGTGCCGTCGGGCGCCATCGCCTGCGGCCACCGCTTGGCGATCTCCGCCAGCACCTCGCTGCGCGGCGCGACGGCGCGCCGCGAGAGCTGATCCGTGTCGACGATGCGCGCGCCGCGGTCGCGCAGCATCTCCGCCACCGCGGACTTTCCGGACCCGATGCCTCCCGTCAATCCGACTCTCACGCCGCTCCTCCCGCCACCCGTTTCGACGCGCGCGGGGTCCATGCCCACGCGACGCGAACATGCCCCTCGTCGCACTACTCTGGGGCGTAGCCCAAGGAGACCGCTCTCGTGGAAAACGCCGTCCCGCGGCGCGCGACCCCGACCTTGGCTCAGCTCGCCGCCGGATTCGCCGCGCTCGGCCTGCGCGGCTTTGGAGGCGTGGCGCCGCAGGCGCACCGCGTCGTCGTCGTGGAGCGCGGCTGGCTCACGGACGCCGAGTTCGCCGAGATGCTCGGCCTCGGTCAAGCCTTGCCGGGACCCAACGTCGTCAACCTCTCGGCGATGGTGGGCTACCGCTACGCCGGCGTGACGGGCGCCGTGGTCGCCGTGGCGTCCATCTGCATCCCCTCCACCATCGTCGCCATCGCGCTGGCCACGCTCGTCGCGCACCTGAAGACCTCCGGGCGGATGGCCTCGGCGGAGGCCGCCGTGGCCGCGGCCGCAGGCGGTCTGGTAGCCGCGGCGGGGCTGCGCATCGCCACGAGAGCGGGTACCACGCCGTTCACCGCGCTGCTGGCCGCGGCGATGGCGCTGGCCATCGGGGTCTTCGGTCTTCCGCTGCCGGCCGTGCTGCTGGCCGCGATCGTCGTGGGCTTCGCGGTGCTCCGCCGAGGGGCGCGATGATCGGCTCGCTCTGGACGATCGCTTTGCAGTTCTTCCTGCTCTCGCTGATCGCCGTGGGAGGGGCCAACGCGATGCTCCCGCAGCTCCACGCCGACGCGGTCGTGCGTCTGGGCTGGCTCGACGACCGCACCTTCGGACAGATGGTGGCGATCACGCAGATCACGCCGGGACCCAACCTCATCATCGTTCCGCTGCTGGGCTGGCGCGTCGACGGCTGGGTCGGCGCCACCGTCGCGCTGGCCGCCTTCCTCACGCCCTCGACCACCATCGCCATCTTCGCGGAGCGTGCGATGCGCGCGCACGGCGAGCGCCCCGTCATCATGCTGCTGCGCCGGGTTCTGCGTCCCGTCACCGTGGGGCTCTTCCTCGCGTCGGGCATCGTGCTGGCGCGCAGCAGCGGCGGCGGCAACTGGCTCTCGTTCGCGATCGCCGGCGGCGTCTGCGTGCTGGCGTCGACGCTCGAGATCAATCCCTTGTGGTGGCTGGGCTTGGCCGCCGTGATCGGTCTCGTGGTCCGCTGAGGGCCGCCCCCGGCGTCGTCCAGTGCCACGCCCAGGCGTTCCAGAGGTGCTCGCCGGTGACGGAGGGTTCCACGCCGGCGAGGTCGTCGCGCACGGCCAACGCATCGCGGTCGAAGCCCAAGAAGAGCAGATCCGAGCGCGCGATCAAGCGGCGCAGGATGCGCTGGTCGGCGCGCGCCTGCACGGCGGGATCGCTCGAGGCCAGCTCCTCGCGCGCGGCGCGGTCGATGACGGGGTCGCAGATGCGGGAGTAGTTCTCTCCGTCGGGTGGACGGGTGTCGCAGCGGAAGAGATACGAGTGGTCTTGATCCTCGCCGGGCTGCCAGCCGTAGAACGCGAGATCGAACTCGCCCCGCGCGTAGACGCCGCCTTCCTGGTACGGCAGAAAGAGCAGTGAGTACTGGTACGTCTTCACCGCCGCGCGGATGCCCAGGCGGGTGAGCGCCCCTTGGAGCTGAACGTCGAATTGCTCCGAGGCCTTCGACCCCGCCACGCCGACGATCGAGAGCGTCAGCGGCTTGCCCGCGCGGTAACGGATGCCGTCGGGGCCCAGGCGCCAGCCCTCCGCGGCGAGCGCCGCGCGCGCCTTGGCGAGATCGTAGCGCGGCTGCGTGATGGCCGCGTCGTAGGCGAACTGCCCGGGTAGACGGTCGCCGTCGCCCGGAGCGTAGAGGCGCCCCAGCAGATCGCGCATGATGCGCTCGCGGTCGATGCCCAGCACGAGCGCGCGGCGTACGGCCGCCTCGCGCAAGGGTCCGCGCGAGACGTTGAACATCACGTAGTCGAACTGGTAGTGGTCGCGCAGCCGCGTGATGGTGTGTGGACGGCTCTCCACTTGCTGGAGCACGCCCTTGGTGGCCCCGAAGCCCTCCACGGCCAGCAGGTCGGTGCTCCCCGCGCTCCAGAGCGTCAGCGAGGTGTTCTGGTCGGGGACGATCTGGATGCGAATCCGCCGGATCGCGGGGGCGCCGCGGAAGTAGTGCGGATCGGCCACCAGGTCCAGCTCTTGGCCGCGCTTCCATGCCGCGACGCGATACGGCCCCAGACCCACGGGATCGCCGTCGTACGGCACCTGGTTGAGATCGGGATACTTCGCCAGCAGGTGCGCGGGAAGGATCGGGTACGGATCGTTGGCGCCGAGGTTGAAGAAGGTGGCGATCCCCGGCGAGTACGGCGTGCGCAGACGTACTCGCACCGCATACGGCCCGACGGCGCGCACCGCCACGACGTCGTCGAACCCCGAGCGGTCGGGGACGTCGTTGCGCGGGTTCATCGCCGCGTGAAACGAGAAGACGACGTCTCGCGCGTCGAAGGGCGCGCCGTCCGGCCAGCGCACGCCGCGCCGCAGGTGGTAGCGGATCGTGAGTCCGTCGGCGGAGATGCCGCCGTTGGCGCGCGTGGGCACCTGCGTGGCGAGGTCGGGGATGAAGTGCCCGTCGGCGTCGGTGCGGATCAAGTAGCCGTAGATCAGCGGCGCGTAGTACGCCAGGCTCGCGTTGTCCGTCACCAGCGGGTTGAGCGTTGGAAAGTCGCTCCCCGCCGTCAACCGCAGCGTCTGGCCGTGCGCCGCGCCCTCCGTCCCGACGCGCGTGCACGCCGTCAACAATGCGAGCACGGCAAGCGCAACGACGCAGCGACTTGCGCCAAGGCGATAGCGACGGTGCACGTGCTCCCCTCCGCGGGACGCCCGTCGGCGCGCTCTCCTGCGCGCCTCCTGCTGCCCTCGCGCGCGCTCTCGGCATCCATGCCTCCGCGCGCGCCTCAGAGCCCTGCTTCGGGAAGCACGTGCACCGCCGCCTCCAAGCGTTCATCGCTGACTCCGTCCGCGGCGCGCCCTCGCGTGTCCCCGCGTTCCTAACCTCCCGTTCACGCCAAGGCATGAGGCGCACGGACACCTGCGGGGCTCTGAGGCGCGAGCGAACCCAGGATGGGGGAGCGAAGCGCGAAGGCAGCAGGAGCGGCACAGGATGTGCCGCGACGGGCGTCCCGCATGGTGTTGTGCGCCTCGCGCCTTGGTCGTGGACTGCGACAAAAAAAAGAGCGGGGCGGCGATGAACGCCGCCCCGCTCGGGAGCGCTTGCGGAGCGCGAGCGTCTACTCGGGGACGAAGGGTTCCTCGCCGCCGATCATGTCGCCGATGGTGGTGCCGTGCTCGCCCTCGGAGTGGTAGTACTCGGTGAAGTCCTCCACGCCGGTGACGCGCAGCGAGCCGGTGATGCGCCGCGTGGACTGGTTCACGGTGACCAGCTTGACGTCGACTTCCTCACCCGGCTGGTACTGCCTGTTCGGGTCGAACTCGCCCTTGGGCACCATCGCGAGGATGCCGGGGAAGACCTCGACCAGCAGGTAGTTCGGCGTGATCTTGACGACCTGCGCCTTGTGGACGTAGTTCTCGACGAGATCGGAGGCATGCTCGACCCACGGGTCGGGCAGGGAGTGCTTCAGCGAAAGGCTGACCTTCTTCGCCTCCGGGTCGAACTTCATGATCTCGACCTGGACCACGTCGCCCACCTTCACCACCTCGGAGGGGTGCTTGATGCGGGCGTAGGAGAGCTCGGAGTTGTGGATCAAACCGTCCACGCCGCCGAGATCGACGAAGGCGCCGAACTCCGCAAGACGGACGACCGTCCCCTCGCGGATCTGGCCGACGGCGAGGTTGCCCAGCAGCTCCTGCTTCTTCTGGTTGAGCTCCTCTTCGAGCACTAGGCGCTGAGAGAGCACCACGCGGTGGCGCTTGTGATCGAGATCGATCACCTTCAGGCGCAGCTTCTTGCCGACCAGCTCCTCCAGATTGCCCACCGGCTGGCGGCGGATCTGCGAAGCCGGGACGAAACCGCGCATGCCCAGATCGACGAGCACGCCGCCCTTGACAACCTGCGTGGCCGTGGCTTCGATGACTTCGTCGTTCTCGTGGGCCGCGATGACCTTCTCCCAGGTCTTCAGGGCACGAGCGCGCCGCTCGGAGAGAAAGAGCTCACCGTCGTCGTCGACGCGGTGGATCATCACTTCGAGCGTGTCGCCCACCTTGAGCGACTTGGGTTCGATCGCGAGCGAGAGTTCGCGGAACGGGAGGGTGCCCTCCGACTTGCCGCCGATGTCCACCAGGAGCTCGTCCTGGTACTTGGCGACGATGGTGCCCGTGAGCACCTGGCCCTCGTCGAGGACCTTCAGGCTCTCTTCGTACAGGCGCTGTTCGAGCGCGAACTGGTCTTCTTCGTCCGCCTGCACTGCAGCAGTCGGATGCGTCTCAGTCAAAATGGTGATGTAACCCAATCCTTCGTTTCTTATTTGCCTACCGCTGGCAACGTGGACAGTAGAACGTCCCGCGCTGCGCAAGGGTGACCCGCTTAATGGGCGCATGGCAGCGAAAGCACGAGAGGCCCTCCCTGCCATAGACGGCGAGCATGTTCTGGAACCCGCCCCGGAGTCCTTCAGCGTCAACGTAATCGTCGACGCTGGTCCCTCGCATCTCGATGGCGCTCTCTAGAACCCGGACGAGGGCCGTATGGAGGCGCCCCACCCGCTCCTTGGAGAGGCCGCCTGCCCGCCTTTTCGGATGGATTTTCGCCTGGTAGAGGGCCTCGCAGGCGTAGATGTTGCCGACCCCGGCCACCAGGCGCTGGTCCAGCAGCAGGCTCTTGATCGGGGTTCGCCGCCCGCGCAGCAGCCCGCGCAAGGCCTCGGACGTGAAGGCGGAGTCCAGCGGCTCGCATCCCAGCCCCTCCGCCCAGGCGCCGTCGACGGCCAGGCGCATGCGGCCGAAGCGGCGGACGTCGGAGAAGCGGAGCCAGCCGCCCTCCTCGAAGCGCAGGCGGACCCGCGCATAGGCGTCCTCCGCCGGCTCGTCCTCCACGATCAGCCGCCCGGTCATGCGCAGGTGCGTGACGAGCGAGCGCCCCGATCCCAGGCGCATCACGATGAACTTAGCGCGGCGCGTGACGCCCTCGATCGACTCGCCCTGCAACAGCGCGGCGAAGTCGCCGGGGAGGTCGCTGTGCACGACGCTCGGGATCTCGACGCGCACCTCGGCGATGCGGCGTCCGGTCACGGCGCCGTGCAGGCCACGGACGATGGTCTCGACTTCGGGGAGCTCGGGCATCAGGGCCGGATCGCGCGGGGCGGCGCCGAGTGGAATTTCCTCCAGACGCGGCGGAGCTGGCGCGTCGAGCCGAAACCGGCACGCTCGGCGACGCGCTCGATGTCGAGCGTCGTCTGCGTGAGCAGCTCGCGCGCGAGCGCGACGCGCAGGCGATGGAGGTACTCCGTGGGGTTGGTCCCAGCGTACGCGCGGAAGAGCCGCGTCAAATGGCGTGGGCTCGTGCCGGCGATCGCCGCCAGCGAGGGCAGGTCCCAGTCGCGCGCGGGGTCGGCCGCCAGCGCATCTTGCGCGTCGTGGACGGCGGGATGCGTGTGGTTGCGCCCCTCCAGCCACGGCGAGAGCTGCGGGTCGGCGCCGTTGCGGCGCAGGTAGACGACCAGGTTGCGCGCCACCTTCACGGCACAGATGGGTCCGGCCAGCTCCGCGATCAGGTGGAGGGTGAGGTCGATGCCGGAGGTCACGCCGGCGCTCGTGTAGATGCTTTCGTCGCGGACGAAGATGCGGTTCTCGCGCACGTCGGCGCTGGGATCGAGCCCGCGCAGGTCGCCGGTGTGGGCGTGGTGGGTGGTGCAGGCCCGGCCGTGAAGCAAGCCCGCCGCGGCGGCCAGCAGCGCCCCGCTGCAGATGCAGACGAGGGCACGCGCCCGCGGCGCCGCGCGGCGCAACCAGGCGATCGTCTCGCGCGTTGGTGCGGATTCACGATCGACCTCTCCGCCGCGCGTGCCGGAGACGAAGAGGATGGCGTTCTCCGGCAACTTCTCGGGGAGCGGCTCGATGCCGGCCAGCGTGAGGCCGACGGAGCTGGCGATGCGCTCCTGCGGTCCGACGTAGCGGAGGTCGAAGGCGGCGCCATCGGCATAGCGGTCGGCGCAGCGCAGAGCCTCGGCCGGGCCGGCGACGTCGAGCAGCAGCACGTCATGCGGCACGACGAAGTAGCAGGTGTAGACGGTGCGCCGCGCCGCGCTCATCGCTCCGCCATCAGCTCCTCGCAGACCTCGCCGGCGCGCCGGATGCGGGCGAAGCGTCCCGCCAGCACCAGCTCCGTGCGCGCCTTGATCTCCGCGGCGGAGTAGCTCCGTCCCGTGAGCGGATGCGTCATCGCGAACGTCAGCGTGGCATCGCTCACGAAGTCGACCTCGAAGCCATGCTCCGCCGCATGGCGCGTCGTGGTCTCGCAGCACTGCTCGGTGCGGATGCCGCAGACGATCAGCCGCGTGATCCCGCGCGCGGAGAGCCACGGACCGAGCTCCGTCTCGACGAACGCGTTGAAGTGCCGCTTGTGGATCGCCACGCCGGGTTCGATGGCGAGGCCTACCATGGTCCGAACGTGACCCGACGCCGGCGAGAACGCACCCTGCTCCTCCACGTGGAAGATCTGCACGACGGGGATGGCCGTAGCCTCGCACGCGACGATCAGGCGTTGCGCGGCCTCGAGGAACTCCGGCACGTCGTCGTCGGACCAGTACGGGCGGTGGCGGAACGACTCTTGGATGTCGACGGCCAAGAGGGCCGTCCGGGCGGGGGCGTACTCCGTGCTGCTCATGCGGCGATTCTACGCCCGAGCACCGCGTCGGAAAACGTCCGCCTCGGACCGGAAGCGGACCGCATCGGACATGGCGCACTAGTGCTCCGCAAGCGGCGGAAGGCCCCCCACGCGGGCGCCGGGGGCCAAACCATCCCGGGCCGCCTCGCCGGCGGAGAGCTCGATCACGTACGCCCCGTATCCCTGGCGCCTGGCGATCCGCTCGTCCGGGGTCCGCGGCGCGGCGTGGGGGACGCGCGCGGCCACGCTTGAAACCGTTCCGCTGCGCCGCAGCCAGACCATGTCGAGGTCCAGCGGCGTATCCTTCATCCAGAACTCCCACGTGGACTCCATCGGGAAGACGAAGAGCATCCCGCTGCGCGGCGCCAACGCCGTCACGCCCATGAGACCGCGCTCGCGCTGCGCCGGGGTCGCCGCCACCTGCACGGTGAGCGGAGCGGCCGGCGCGGCCAGCGTGACCGTGGGCAGGTGCTGCGGCGTGGGCACGGGCTCCGCCGCGGGCGGCGGCGCCACGACCCCGAGGAGCCCCGCCAACAGCAGCGCCGCGATCACGATGCCTCGAGCGCCGGCGCGCTCGGGTCGACCGCCTCCACGTCGTACCACGTGGGACCCACCTTGACGGTGACCTCCAGCGGCACGCTCAACGCGATCGCGCTCTCCATCTCGCGGCGGACGAGGGCCACGCAGCGGTCGAGATCGCCGCTCGCCACGTCGAAGAGCAGCTCGTCGTGGATCTGCAGCAGCATGCGCGCGTCGAGCCCCTCCGCGCGCACGGCGCGGTCGACGCGCACCATCGCCAGCTTGACCAGATCGGCGGCGCTCCCTTGCACCGGGGCGTTCACCGCCTCGCGCTCCGCCGCCCCGCGCACGGCGAAGTTCTTCGCGCGCAGATCGGGCAGATAGCGGCGCCGCCCGAGGATGGTGGTGACGTAGCCGCGCTCGCGCCCCTGCGCGATCACGCCGTCGAGGAAGGCGCGCACGCTGGGGAAGCGCGCGAAGTAGGCCTCGGCGATCTCGTGCGCCGCCTTGCGGTCGATCTCCAGCCGCTGGGCCAAGCCGAAGTCACTCATGCCGTAGAGCAGGCCGAAGTTGACGGCCTTGGCCATGCGCCGCTGCTCCGCGGTGGCCTTCGCCCCGTCGGCGACGTCGAAGATGCGCCGCGCCGTGAAGTCGTGGATGTCCTGGCCCTCGTGGAAGGCCGCGCGCATCGAGGCGTCGCCGGAGAGGTGGGCCATGAGGCGCAGCTCGACCTGCGAGTAGTCGGCGGCCACCAGCACGCGGTCGGGACCCGAGGCCACGAACGCCTTGCGCACGCGCCGCCCCAGATCGGTGCGCACGGGGATGTTCTGCAAGTTGGGATTGGTCGACGAGAGACGCCCCGTGGCCGTGGCGGTCTGGTTCCACTGCGTGTGGATGCGCCCGCGCGCGTCGGCCAGCGTGGGCAAGACGTCCACGTACGTCGATTGCAGCTTCGTGAGTTCGCGCCACTCCAACATCCGCGCGCAGATCGGGAAGTCGCGCGCCAGGCTTTGCAGGATCTCGGCGCCGGTGGCCCAGCCCGTCTTGGTGCGCTTGCCGCCGGGCAGGTGGAGATCCTCGAAGAGGACCTTGCCCAACTGTTGCGGGGAGGCGAGGTTGAACTCGTGACCCGCCAGCCCGTAGATCTCGTGCTCGAGCTCCCGCGCGCGCTGAACGATGCCCGTGCTCATCTCGCGCAGCGCGGAGGCGTCGAGGGCGATGCCCTCCTCCTCCATGCGCGCGAGGATCGGCACGAGCGGAACTTCGACCTCCTCGTAGAGACGGAGCTGCTCGCGCGCCTCGAGCTCGGCGCGCAACGCCGTCGCGACGCGCAGGATCGCATCGGCGCGGGCCGCGGGCTCCCACGGCAGCGAGAGGTCGAGGTGCTCGCGCACCACGTCCTCGAGGTTGGCGTACGTGCGCGAGGGATTCAGCAGATGCGCGGCTACCATCACGTCGTCGCGCAAGCCTGCGGCATCCACGCCTTCGGCCAGCAGGCGCCGCAGGAGCGCCTTGGCGTCGTGACCCAGCTTGGCCGGCGGCGAGGCGGTCCATAAGCGCTCGAACGAAACACGCACGGGCTGGTCCAACGCCCCGCCCAGCGTCAGCGAGAGTCCCTCGCCCGCGCGCGCGGCCAAGCCCACCTGCTCGTTGGCGGCGTCGTAGGCGACGGCCACCGATGCCTCCGCGCAGAGCCCCTCGATCAGCGCGGCCAGGCGCTTCACGTCGGGGGGGTCGACCGCCGCGGTGTAGTTGTGATAGGCGCCGCTCACCATCGCGCGCTCGGCGGGCGCCACGCGCTGCGCCTCGGGCACCTGCAGCTTGGCGAGCAGCGTCTTGAACTCCAGCTCCGAGAAGACGGGATAGAGCCGCTCGTCGGGCGGCGGCGCGTACCGCGCCTGCTCCCAGGTTCGCGGGAGCGCAACCTCGCGGTCGACGCGCGAGACGTCGCGGCAGATGCGCGCCTGTTCCGCGTGCGTGCGCACCAGGTTCGCCAGCTTCTCCGATCCCGCGAGCTCGGGGTGCTCGAGCAGGTTGTCGAGCGACCCGGCCGCTTGGATCAGCTTGATCGCCGTCTTCTCGCCCACGCCGGGGATGCCGGGCAGATTATCCGACGGATCGCCCTTGAGGCCGCGGTAGTCCACGAGCTGGGTGGGCTCCAAATCGAAGCGCTCGCGCACGGCTGATGGGTCGTAGCGCGCGAGGTCGCTCATGCCGCGCCGCGTCGCCAGCACCGTCACGTGGTCGTCGACCAGTTGCAGCAGATCCAGATCGCCGGTCACGATCAGCGTGTCGAACGCGTCCTCCTCGGCCTGGCGCGCCAGCGTGGCGATGACGTCGTCGGCCTCCTTCCCCTCGTACTCGGCGACGGGGACGTCGTAGGCCTCCAAGATGCGTCGCACCAGCGGGAATTGCGAGCGCAGGTCGTCGGGCGTCTCCGGTCGCTGGGCCTTGTACTCCTTGAAACGCTCCACGCGTTCCGCCGGCAGCCCCTTGTCGAAGCACGCGATCACGTGCGTGGGGCTCTCCTCGGCGATGAGCTTGCGCAGCATCATCGTGAATCCGTAGGCCGCGTTGATCGGCACGCCCTTGGTGGTGGTGAGCGGCGGCAGCGCGAAGTACGCGCGGTAGACCAGACCGTAGACGTCCAGCAGCATCAGCCGCCCGGCCGGCTCGCGTGGCGGGTCGTCGAAGAGCGTCGCTCGGTTCATTGCACTTCGAGGCTCGCCGCGGCGGTTCCCACGCGCCCGTCCGCGGAGATGACCAGCACCGAGAGCGCGTAGCGCCCGCGCACCTTCGGCGCGGCGACCACCGCGGTCAGGCTGCCGCGCCCGCCGCGCACCAGATCCCAGGCGTAGACGCGCGTGGGCGTGGGTTGCACGGGCTCGGTGCGCGCGGCGACCTGCGTGCGCTGGAGCGCGAACAGGTCGCCCACGTTCGAGCCGGCCGGCGTGACCCATGCGTGCCAGACGGAGTCCTCCGGAGCGGTGTTCTGCGTGGTCACGGCCGCCGAAGGTGCCAGCGCCACCGCGTCGCTGAAGCTCGAGCCCGGGGAGCCCACTGCGTCTGCCACGCGCACCACCGCGGTCGCGGGTGCGGTGCTGCCCACGCTGATATGCAGCTCCGCCAAGGCGCCTGGCATCACGGCTTTGGGCGTCTCCACCCGCACGCGCAGACGCCCCGCGATCGGCGAGGCGACGTCGCGCCACACGAGCGCCCCGTCCTTCACGAAGGCGGCGCCCACCGTGGCGTTGTCGCTCACGCCGCGCAGCGAGAGCTTGGCGCTCGCCCGCCCCGCCCGCACGGCCGTGACCATCGCGCTCACCACGCCCCCGGTCTGCAGCGTGAGCAGCGCCGCACCGGCGGCGCCGGGGAGATCAGCGTCGACGCGCAGGGCTTCACCCTCGCGCTCCGCTTTGAGCGCGATCTCCGCGGACGACGTAGCCGCGGCGGAGAGCGCCAAGTCCTGCGGCGCGCTCACCACGCCTACGGCGTCCATCGTCTCGCCGCTCTTGGCGACGATCAGGTTGCCTCCGAGAAACGGCTTGTCGAACGTGACCGTGGCTTCGCCGGTGCGGTCGAGGCGCACCGTCTGCTGCTGGGTGCTCACCCCGTGCGAGAGCGTGACGCGCACCGCCACTCCCGCCGTCGGCCAACCGTCGCCCACGCGGAAGCCGCGAATCAGCAGCCGGATCGCCGAGCCCTCGGCCACGCGCATCCGCTCGGGACGGATCTCCAACGCATCCGGCGCCGACGCCACGACCTCGCTCTCCGCGGAGGCGTTCCCGGCGTAGGCGCGCACGACGTAGGTGGAAGGGAGGCCGTCGGTCGGCGGCTGGAGCGTGAACGAGACGCGGCCATCGGCATCGGTGCGCAGCGTCTGCGCGTAGACCGTGGAGGTTCCCCAGAGTCCCGGTAAGTCGCGATGGAAGCCCGGCGGCAGCGCATGCGGCACGCGGAGGACGCGCACCTTGACCTCCGCGTCCGCCAGCTCGTGGCCGTCGCGCTGCACCAGCAACGCGACCGGCACGGCCGAGGCAGGCGCCGGGGCGTCGGGGGCGTCGATGGAGATCGCGATCCCATCGCTTTGAGGCACCACGGTGAGGGGGGCGCTCCCGGAGGTGCCGGCGGCGGTGGCGAGCACCGCGTACTCGCCCGCGGCCAGACCCCGCGGCAACGGCATCTGCGCGGAGAAGGCGCCGTTCTCGTCGAGCTCGGCATGGGTCGCCGCTTCCGTGCGGCCGTCACCGACCACGCGTACCGCCACCTCTCCGCGGGCGGGCACCATCTCCTCACCCTTGCGCACGCGCGCGAACCCCGCCACGCGGACCGTGTCGCCGGAGCGCACGGTGTCTCGATCGACGCGCACCACCAGCGCGCTGCGCGGATCGGGCGCCTGCGGCAGCAGCGAGAGGAACGGGATGCTCTTCCCCCACTCGCCTAGCAGAAAGATCGGCCGCGTCTTGGCGGTCCAGCGGTAGACGCCGTTGAGGTCGGTGTAGTGGACGTCGAAGCGGCCGTTCGCGACGAAGGTCAGGCGCATGTGCGAGAGCGGCCGGCCGGTGCGCAGGTCCGCAGCGTAGATGAAGAGGCCGTCCGGCCCCGACTTGGCGATCATGCCCGCCGAGGCGACGTCGACCCAGACCTGCTGCGAGGCGTCGCCGCGGCGCGCCTCCACCACGAAGAAGCCCTCGCGTCCGCCCAGCGGCACCGTCACCAGGTTCGAGGTGTACCGGTACCCGGCGGGCGGCGTGAAGCGCCAATTGGCCACCAGATGCGCGTGCGAGAGATCGATCGGGCGCTCCTTGACGGTGGCGCCGTTGGCGATCAGCGCGTCGGCGGGATCGACGTCGTAGACGGCCATGTCCACGGGCGCGCCGGAGTAGGTGTCGAGGCGCACCTGCACCGGCTGCCACGGCAGGTACTCGTTGCGCGCGAAGAGCGCGAAGTAGCGGTCCCACTGGTGCTGATCGAGGAGCGGACGCGCCGCGCGCGCCGGCGCCGCGGACGAGAGGGCCAGCAGGAGGGCGGCGGCGGCGGCGAAAAGGCGCGGCTTCATGGACTCGGGGCGCTTCGTGCGCGGGAAAATCGGAACCTGCGGGCACGGCCCGCGCCACGGCCAACCACGGCATCAGAGGAGCTAGGCATGACCACCATCACCCTCGCGGACGACGAAGCCAAGCTGTTGGAGCACTTCCTCGACGGGCTGAACGATCCGTCCGACACCTTGGTCTACTTCATTCGCGAGAAGTTCGGCAACCTCGCGACGTTCGAGCGCATCCGCCGCAAGCTGGTCGCCGCGCTGGGCGTGGCGCACTAACAGGGTGCGGAAGAACTCCTGCTAGGCGCTGCGGTAGCTCACCCCGTACTTGCTGCACTCCGCCGCCAGGCTCTCCGGGGAGATCTGTCTCAGGAGCGCCTTGCGCGCGTGGTCGACGAACGCCAGCATGGTCGGCGAGCGGAAGCGCCTGCGCGGGAGCGCGTATCCCACCGTGCGCGTCGGCGCGTCGACGATGCGGATCGCCACCAGCTCCCCCGCCATCGGCAACGCCAGGCGCGGAATCAGCGCGATGCCCAGGCGCGCGCGCACGAACCCCGTCATGGTGTAGATGTCGTCCGTCGTCCACCGGCGTTCGGGGCGCCGGCCGGTGGTGCGCTCGAAGGCGCTGACGATGGCGGGCCACGAGCCGCTGCTGTCCCCAAAGCCAACCAACGGCTCGCCCACCACGTCGGCCATCGCCACCTCGTGGCGCGCGGCGAGCCGATGGCTCATGGGCACGATCAGCAGATACGGCTCCGTGAAGATCTCCACGACGTCCAGCTCCGGGTCGTCCGCGGGCAGCAGCACGAAGCCGACATCGGCCTCGCCGCGCTTGACCATCTCGACCACCTCGTCGCGCTCGCCCTCGAGCAAGAGGAAGTCGACGCTGGGATGGCTGCGCACGAACTCGCCGATCAGCGCGGGCATCAGCCGCCCCGCCACGGAGGGGAAGGCACCGATGTAGATCGTGTCGCGCTCGGCGTTGAGCAAGCCGCGGATCTCGTCGCCGGCGGCTCGCAGCTCCGCCACGGCGCGCTCGGCGCGGGGCAGGAGGATCTCGCCGAGCGGGGTCAGTCCTAGGCGCCTGCCGAGCCGGTCGAAGAGCGGGCCCCCGTAGCGCTCCTCCAGCGCGGCGATCGACTGGCTGACGGCGCCCTGGGTGCGGTCGAGCGACTCCGCCGCGCGGGAGAAGCTGCCCAGGCGGGCGGCCTGGATGAACGCCTCGATGTGGCTGAAGTTGAGGTTGCCAAGCGAGCGTCCGTCCACGTCTCCTCCTTTGCTATTAGCGACGCTATTCTGAAGCACCAGCTCACACCCCTATTTCTGGTGTTCGGTCGGGGCTATGATCCTAGCGAAGGAGCACTCGAACACCATCATGCTGATCACCATCGCCCTCTTCGCCCTCATCGCCGTGCTCATCATCGGCAGCGGGCACCCGGTCGACTCGCGCCTCGACGTCCGCGAGGACCCGTTCTTCCCCGCCAAGATCGTCGCCGGTCTCCCGGCGCGCGACCTGGCCTTCGAGGCGGTCCCCGCCCAAGAGAACGAGCTGCGTAGCCGCGGCGCCCGCCGCAACGGCCTCCCCGCCCTGCACTTCCGGAGCGCCGCGCAGGCCTAAGCCCCGTCCCTCGTCCAAGGTCGCCGGGATGAACCGACCTGGCGACCCTCCCTCCCTGCGCCGCGCGACGCTCGCCGACATCCCCGCGCTCGGCGACCTGCTGGAGGCCGTCGGCACCGAGGGCCGCTGGATCGCCACGGAGCCCCCACTCGATCGGCGCCGGTTCGCCTTCCACATCCGCTCCTTCATCGAGCGCGAGAGCCATCTTTGCCTGGTCGTGCCGGGCGAAGACGGCTCTTTGCTCGGGGAGTTGACCGCATGGCCCGAGGAGCCGCGCTCCGCCACCATCGGAATGTGCGTCGCGGCGAGGTCGCGCCGCGCCGGCATCGGGACGGCGCTGCTGCTCGCGTCCATCGACTGGGCGCGCGAGCGCTCGCTGGAGCGCCTCGAGTTGAAGGTCTTTCCGCACAACGACGCGGCGCGCGCGCTCTACGTGAAGATGGGGTTCGTGCAGACCGGCATCGAGCGCGCCTCCATTCGCCGGCGCAATGGCGAGCGCTGGGACGCCGTGATGATGGCGCTCGAGCTCTAGCGGGGAGCCGGCGCTCAGGCGTCGCCGCGCTCCGTGGCCATCTCCCCACGCTGGGCGGAGATCAGCTCGTCCACGCGCCCTCCGCCGAATCCCAGCGCGCTCAGGACCGCCTCCGCGAAGACCAAGGCCCCTTCCGTCTCGGGCACCAGCACCGTGGCGGCCCCCGCTTCCCGCAGGATGCGCACGTCCTGCGAACCACGCGCACGAGCGACGATGCTCGCCGGCGAGCGCGACGAGAGCCTGCGCGCGATGGCGGCGTTCGCGGCGGCGTCGGGAATGGTCACCAGCACCACCTTCGTTCGCGGCGAGATCAAAGACTCGAGCGTTCTGGGATCGCGGCCGTCGCCGAAGCGCGCGTCGGCGCCCTCCTCCGCGGCCAGCCGCACCAACTCGCGGTCGACCTCAACCACGCCAAGCGCGACGCCCGCGCGGCGCAGCGTCGCGGCCACGGTGCGCCCCACGCGGCCGTAACCGACGATCAGGACGTCGGCCGCCACGGGCGCCGGCTCCCCGGCTTCGCGCGCGAGCGCCTGGTGATCGTGCGGCAAGGCGCGCAGCACCCGCGCGAGCGCGGCGGCCAGGAGGATCGACGCCGCCGTCACGCCCACGAACGTCGCCGTCTCCGTGGCGTCGAGCCGCCCGGCTTGATGCGCCGCCGTCGCGAGCACCACGTTGAACTCGCCGAGCGGCAGCATCGCCGCGCCGAGCGCCAGAGCCGTGGAACGCCCCCAGCCCAGCGACCGCGTCACGGCCGTCCACCCCGCGAAGCGCACCGCCAACAGCGCCGCTCCAAGGATCACGATGCTCTCCCAGTGCTGGGCCACCGCGCGCACGTCGAGCAGCGTGCCGATCGCCACGAAGAAGAGCATCACGAACAGCTCGCGAAACGGCGCGACGATCGCCTGCACCATGCGGCTCCCGGCGGCCTCCGTCGTGACCGCGCCCGCCACGAACGCGCCGAAGGCGAACGAGAGCCCGGCCAGGTGCCCCAGCCACGCCGCGATGAGCGCGATGGCCGAGAAGAATCCCACCAGCATCTCCGCGGGAGCGCGGCGCAGGATCTGCACGACCAACCGGTGCAGCAGCGTCCCGCCCACCAGCAGGGCGATCGCCACGAACGCGACGGCCTTCGCCAGCGGCAACGCTACCCCCGAGAGGCTTAGCTCGCTGACGGGCGCGGCCACCACCACCACCAGCGCCACCGCCGCCAGGTCCTGCGCGATCAGCAGCGCCAGCGCCACGTGTCCCGCGCGCTCCTCGTGGAGACCCAACTCCTCGATCAGCGCCGCGCCGATGGCGGTGCTGGAGAGCGTGAGCGCCAGAGCCAGCGTGAGGGGATGCGCGAAACCGAGCAGGTGCGCCACGAGCCCGGCCGCGGCGCCGATCACCGCCATGAGCGCCACGTTGGCAAGCAGCGGCAGCCACCCGGCGGCGCGCAGCTCGCCCACGGAGAAGCCGAGGCCCAAGCTGAAGAGCAGAAAGATGAGCCCGAGCTCCGAGAGTCCCGAGAGCGTGGAGGCGCTGGCGATGTAGCCCGGCGAGAACGGCCCGATGGCCACCCCCGCGACCAGGTAGCCCAGGACCGGCGTGATCCCCAGCCATCGAGCCACCGCGCCCGCGACGCTGGCGGTGAGCAGCGCCACCGCGAGGTCGGAGATGAACGTGATCGTTCCGTCCACGGCTTCGCCTGCGCCGTTAGAGCGCGGCTGCCAGGTCCTCGACCGCGGCGCGCGCGGCGAGGTAGCCCGGCGCGCCGATGACGCAGCCGCCGGGGTGGGCCCCGGAGCCGCAGAGATACAGGCCTTCTACCGGCGTGCGGGCCTCGAAGCGCTCGCCGAAGATCTGTCCGGGCAGCAGCTCGCCGTGGAAGATGTGGCCACGGTGGAGACCCAGGAGCTCCTCGAGGTCGGGGGGCGCGAGCACTTGGCGCGCCTCCACCGCGTTCGGCAGATTCGGCGCGTAGCGCGCGAGCGTGGCCAGCACGGCGTCGGCGGCCTCTTCGCGGCGCGCCGCGCTCCAGCCGCCCTCGCGCCCATAGGGGAACCACTGCGCGAAGACGGAGAGCAGATGCTTGCCCGGCGGCGCGATGGTGGCGTCCGTCGGCGACTGCATGAAGCACTCGAGCATGGGCGACTGCGAGACGCCGCCCGCCGCCGCGTCCTCATAGCCGCGCTGAAGATACTCGAGCGACGGAGCCACGTGGACCGTCGCGCGGTGGTGCGCCTGGAGCTCCGTCCCCGGGCGAGCGGTGAAGTCCGGCGCCTCCCCCAGCGCGAAGTTGACTTTGAGCGAGACGCCTTCGCAGCGCCACCCCCGCACCCGCTCCGCGAAGGGCGCGTCGAGCGCGTCCCGGGGCAACAGCTCCAAGAACGTGCGGTGCGGCGTCGCGTTCGAGAGCACGCGCGCGGCTTCGATCTCGGTGCCGTCGCGGAGAACCACGCCGCACGCGCGCCCCTCGCGGAGCGCGATGCGCTCCACCTCGGCCTCCGTGCGAATCTCGCCGCCCGCCGACCGCAACGCGAGCGCGAGCGCGCGCGTGATGCCGCCCATGCCGCCGCGCACGAAGCCCCAGGCGCCTTGCACGTTGTGCGCGCGGCCCGCGTAGTGGTGCGCCAGCACGTACCCGGTGCCGGGCTGCTCGGGACCGGCGAACGTGCCGATGAGTCCGTCGGTCGCCAGCGTGGCCTGCAGCACGGGCGTGCGCACGTGACAGCGCGTCAATTCGGCGGCACTGGCCTCCAAGAGCGCGTGCGCGTCGTCCGCGCCCCAGCGTGCCGCCAGCTCCTCGCGCGACCGCGCCGGCTCCAGCAGCGTCTCGTGCACCAGCTCCCCCAGGCGCACGGCCAGCCGATCGAAACGGCTCAGGCCCTCGACGTCGGCGGGATCGAAGCGCGCGACTTCGCACGCGTTCGCCGCGTCGTCGCTGCCGAGCAGGAGCGAGCGGCCGTCGTCGAGCGGCGTGAACGACGCGGGATCCTTACGATAGGCCGCGTAGCCGAAGCGGGGCAGCTGCAGCTCCTGCACGACGCGCGGGTGGAGCAGGCTGACCACGTATGCGGCGGTGGAGACGCGCCACCCGGGCCACGGCGACTCCGTGACGCAGGCACCGCCCACCACCTCGCGGCGCTCGAGCGCCAACACGCGCATACCCCGCTTGGCCAGATAGGCCGCGGCGACGAGACCGTTGTGCCCGCAACCCAGGACGATGGCATCGTAACGCGCGCTCACGCGGCCTCTTCTTCGAGCGAGGGAGCCGAAGCCATGCCCGGTCGCCACAGCGCGAACGGGATGCCCGCGATCAAACCGCCCAGGGCGATCATCCGCTGCACCGCGTCGCCGGAGAGCGCGCCGTAGGCGACCACGGCGCCGAGCCAGAGCGCCCCGATCAACGGCAGCGCCACCGTGCGCACGCGCTCGCCGCCGCGGGCGTGCGGGGCGAAGGTGAACGCGCAGGCCATCGCCGAGAGCACGAAGAGCGCGCCGAGGAAGACGCTCGAAGCATCGACGATGGCGAAGAGCGCCTGATTCACCGAGGGCGAGAGGCCCGCCACCGCGGTGGAGATCACCGTCACGGCCATCATCGCGAGGATCGCTCCGTCGGGAGTGCCCAGGCGCGGATGGACGTGGGCGAGGCGGCGCGGGAGCACGCCGTCGCGCCCCATCGCGAACGCCGACCGCGAGAGATAGAGCAAGGTCGTGAAGAGCGACGCGGCGCTCGAGACGAGCACCGTGGCCGCCATCAGGCGCAGCCACCAGCCGCCGCCCAGCAGTCCGGCGATGTACTCCATCGCGTCGGCGCTATGCGCGCTGTAGCCGCCCACCGTCCCCAGGCGCAAGGCGACGACAGCGAAGAGCGAGAGCGCGGCCGAGGTGATCAGGAGCGCCACCACGCCAGCGATGCCGGGGTCGCGGCTGGAGCCGCTGCGCTCCTCGCTGGAGGCCGCCGAAGCCTCCCAGCCGTCGACCATCCAGATGGAGAGCACGGCCGCGGAGAGGATGCCGGCGAACCCGAACTGATGGAAGCTGCGCGTGAGCGCATGAGACGGCACGGCGCTGGGGTTCATCAGGCACGCCACAACCACGACCGCAAGCACGGCGAACTCCGCCGCCAGCATCACGGCGCTCACCTCGGCGGTGGGACGCGCCCCGGCGTAGAGCAGCGCCGTGGCCGCGAAAATCCACAGGACCGCGACGCCCGCCACCAGCGCGGGGGAGGGGTTCGCCTGCGGCGCGATCAGCGCCAGCGTGTACGTCGCCGCCGGCCACGCCGTGGCCATGGTGGCGAAGAAGTTGGCGCACAGGAGCAGCCATGCCCCGTAGGCGCCGACGTTGCGCCCGAAGGCCAGGCGGATCCACGAGTACGACGAGCCGGCCGACGGGTGACGCCGGACCAGGTGGCCGAAGGAGAACGCCACCAGCGACATGGGGATGCAGAGCATTAGCAGGGCCAGAGGCGCATCGTAGCCTGCCCCGGCGACCATCAAGCCGAGCGTGGCAGCCAAGCTGTACGCCGGGGCCATCGAGGCGCTGCCGATGACCGCGAGATCTCGTAGCGAGAGGACGCGTTTCAGGTGCACGCCCGCAGGATTCGCGAGGGGTCGAGCTGCTCCCGCCGGGAGTCCGGTGCCCGTTCCGGCGGCGCGGCCTCCGGTGCGTGGGGTCACGCCCCTCTTCTTGGGGATCATGGTAAGGGGGTACCGGACGTTGAGCCACGATTTGCCTCAAGACACGATGCGGACGGCGCTCGTCGCACTGGATCAAGCGCTCCACCATCATGAGCAGTGGTATGAGGAGCTCCACGTTACCCTGATCTGCCGCTTGCCTCCCGACGAGCGGGACGTCAGCGGCGACGCCCATCGCCGGTGTCGCTTCGGCCAATGGTACTACGGCTCGGGGGCCTCGGAGCTCGGGCACCATCCGGGATTCGCGGAGATCGCGACGGAACACGAGCGCATGCACCAGTACGCTGCGACGTTACTGCGGGCCTCGCGGGACGGCGCGCCCATCTCCGTCCAGGAATACGAACCCTTCGTCAGCGCGCTGAAACGCATGCGTTTGGAGATCCTGACCATGAAGCGTGAATTCGAGGACGCGCTCTACAACCTGGATCCCTTGACGAGCACATTCAGCCGCATCGGGATGTTGACCAAGCTGCGCGAGCAGCAGCAGATGGTGCAGCGAAAAGTCCACACCTGCTGCCTCGTGATGATGGACGTGGACCAATTCAAGGTCGTGAACGACACCTACGGGCATGTCGTCGGCGATGGCGTCCTGACCGCGATGGCGAACTACGTCATGGCTCAATTGCGTCCCTATGACCGGGTTTTCCGATACGGCGGCGAGGAGTTCGTGATTTGCATGCCCGATGCCGATCAGGCTTCGGGGTTCGCCATCGTCGAGCGCCTGCGGGAAGGGTTGGCCTCGATGCGTCATGAGAGCAAGGATCACGCATCGTTCAACGTGACGGCGTCGTTCGGCCTCACGCTGCTGGATCCCGGCGTCCCCGTGGAGCAATCGATCGACCGGGCCGACCGGGCCCTGTACGCGGCGAAGTCCGCGGGTAAGAATCGTACCGTTCTCTGGGCTCCTTCGATGAGCGGTCCGCAGCAAGTCGCGCCCTGAGCGGCCGCTCTCCGAGCCTCGGCAAGAGGCAGGTGAAGCCCTCCGCTGGGGAAAGAACGTGCTCGTGGTTCAGACGCACGCGCAGCGGCGGGGGCGCTGCGCGCCCAGCCCCACGGGACCGATGCACCTGGGCAACGCGCGCACCGCGCTGTTGGCTTGGCTTGACGCCCGCGTCGGCGGCGGGCGCGTGCTGCTGCGCGTCGAGGACCTCGATCCCCAACGCTCGCGCCGCGCATACGCCGAGCTGATCCTGCGCGACCTGGAGTGGCTGGGCATGGACTACGACGAGGGCCCCGTCTTCCAGAGCTCGCGCGGCGAGCGCTACGCGAGCGTGCTCGACGAGTTGCGCGCGCGCGGCCTGGTCTACCCGTGCTGGTGCTCGCGTGCCGACGTCCACCACGCCGTCGGCGCCCCGCATCTCGGCGAGGAGGCTCGCTATCCCGGCACGTGCGCGCGCAGCCCGGCCTCGGCGAGCGCGGACGGCCGTGCGCCGGCCTGGCGCCTTCGCGCCCCCGCGCGGACCTACGCTTGGGACGATCTCGTGCTGGGACCCCAGCGCGCGCGCGCCGACGCCTACGGCGACGTGGTGGTGCGCCGCGCCGACGGCGCCTTCGGCTACCAGTTGGCCGTGGCGATCGACGATGCCGAGATGGGCGTCACGCGGGTGGTTCGCGGTGAGGACCTGGTGAGCTCCACGCCGCGCCAGCTCGCGCTGTACGAGATGCTCGGGCGCGCCGCGCCCCGGTTCGGCCACGTGCCGCTCGTGCGCGATGACGAGGGAAAGCGTCTGGCCAAGCGGACGCCGTCGACCACGGTCGCGGGGCTGCGCGATGCCGGGGAGGATGCGCGCACGGTGGTGGGGATGCTGGCGGCGAGCCTGGGCTGGGCGGCGCAGGGCGCGCGCCTGAGCCCGCGCGATCTGTTGGACCTCGGTCGCGGCGTCGAGGAGCTGCGCGGTCGCGCCGAGCGGCCGGGTGCGTAGCGCCCTGCGCTCGCTGGCGGCGGCGGCCTGCTGCGCGCTCCTGGCCGCGACGGCGCTCTCCGGCTGCCAGCGCGTGGGCGACGAGCGCTGGGGCACGCCGCACGTCTTGCGCATCGGCATCGTCAGCGACCCCTCCTCGCTCAACCCGCTCTTCGTCACCTCGCAGACGGCGGTCGATCTGGGACAGCTCTACACCGAGACGCTCGTCGGGCTCTCCCCGCGGAACCAGCTCGTGCCGCTGGTGGCCCGGGAGGTCCCGACGCGCGCCGACGGCGGCATCTCGCGCGACGGCCTCACCATCACCTACCACCTGCGCCGCGACGAGCGCTTCGCGGACGGCACGCCGCTGACGTCGGCCGACGTGGCGTTCACCTATCGCGCGATCCTCGATCCGCGCAATCCCGTCACCGAAGCCGAGCCCTATCGCCGCATCGCCTCGCTCGCCACGCCCGGCCCCTATACGGTGCGCATCCGCTTGCGCAAGCCGTGGGCGGCAGCCGTCTCCGAGCTCTTCGCCGAGTCCGACTACGCCTATGGCATTCTTCCCGCTCACGCGTTCACGAGCACCGACATCGCGCACGCCGCTTGGAACGGGCACCCGTTCGGCAGCGGACCGTTTCGGGTGGTCTCGTGGCGCCACGGCGACGAGGTCGTGCTGGAGCCCAATCCCTACGCGCGCCGCAAGCCGCACCTCCGGCAGCTGATCGTCAAGATCGTTCCCGACTCCAACACGCTGCTGCTCGAGCTGCGCACCCACGCCATCGACGTGGCCGAGCTCTCGGACGCTGAGGTGCCGCAGGCGCGCGCCATCCCCGGCGTGCGCGTGATCGAGACGCCGCAGAACCACACCACGTTCCTGGAGTTCCAGACGGCGCGCCCGCCAACCGACGATCCGCTGGTGCGCCGCGCGATCATCGAGGCCGTGGACCGCGCCGCAATCGCGCGCACCGTCTACCTCGGCCTGCATCCCATCGCCACCACGGAGATCCCCGCGGCGCTCTGGGCGCACGATCCGCGCATCGCGAACCCGCCCTTCGACCCCAAGGCCGCCGCGGCCGACCTCGACCGCGCCGGCTGGAGCCTGCGCGGCGGCGTCCGGGTGAAGGACGGTCACCGCATGCTCTTGGACTTCGCGTACGTGGGCACCAGCGCCACCGCGCAACGCTTGGCGACGGTGGTCCAAGCGGAGCTGCGCGCCGTGGGCATCGAGACCATCCTCAAGGCTTATCCGTCGACGCTCTTCTTCGCGCCGGCGGCGGACGGCGGCATCGAGCGGGGAGGCAACTTCAACCTCGCGTACTCCGATTGGTACGGCGGCGCCGATCCCGAGGCCTCGGAGCTCTACACCTGCGACCAGCGCGCGCCGGGAGGACCGAACACGGAGCGCTGGTGCGATCCGGAGTACGACCGTCTCTTCGCGGCCCAGGCGGACACCGACGACCTCGCCGCGCGCCGGCGCGCCTTCGACGGAATGCAGCGTCTCATCCACGATGACGCGGTCTCCGACTTCCTGGTCTATCCCTCGGCTTTCACGGCGCTCAATCCCGCGGTCACGGGATATGCGCCGAACATGCTCTACGCCTTCAGCAACAGTGAGGAGTGGGATCTGCCGTGATACCTCGTCGTCCGCCTCAGCGCCGGTCGCTGCTCAAGGTCCTCGGGGCGCTCAGCGGGGTGGCGGCGGTCGCCGTCGCCCTGGTGGCGTTCTGGCTGCTGCACTTCATCGTGCGCGCCTGGACGTTCGCGATCGTGGTGGCCCTGCTCGGCTACGCGGCGGTGCGAATGTGGCGCACCGCCAAGAGCCATTGGGAGACGGGCAGCCGCGGCGATCCTTAGATGAGCCCGCGGCGCAACGCGACCACCGCGGCCTGCGTGCGGTCGGCGGCGGAGAGCTTCTCGAGGATGTCGCGGACGTGCCCCTTGACCGTGCCCAGGCCTAGCGAGAGGCGCTGGGCGATCTCCGCGTTGCCGACACCCTCGGAGACCAGGCGCAAGATCTCCGTCTCGCGGGGCGTCAGCGGCGACTCCGCGCGCGGAGCAACCGGCTCGCCGCGCCCCATCTGGCGCAGGACCACGTGGGCGACGGCCGGGTCGAAGTAGGCGCCGCCCTCCGCCGCGACGCGCACCGCCGCAATCACGCCCGCGGGGTCGGCGGACTTGACGCAGTAGGCATCCGCCCCCGCGGCCAGCGCCGCCAGCACCTCGGTGTCCAGATCGTGCATCGTGAGCACCACGACGCGCGTCTGCGGATAGGCCGCCCGAATGCGCCGCGTGAGCTCGATGCCGTCGATCCCCGGTAGCCCCAGGTCCACCACGGCCACGTCGGGCCGCGCGCGCGCGACCTCGTCGAAGCCGAGCAGTCCGTCCGAGGCCTCGCCAACGACGTCCACGCCGGCCTCCGCGAGCGCCGCGCGCAGGCCAACCCGCGTGAGCGCATGGTCCTCGACGAGCACGGCCCGCACGGACTCAGGCATGCGCAAGCACCCCGGGCAGCTCCAGCACGAAGCGGCTGCCGCGCGGCTCGCGCGGCGAGTACCCGACCGTACCCCCGTGGCTCTCTGCGATGCGCCGCACGATATAGAGCCCGAGGCCGGATCCCGCGCCGCGAACGCCCGCCGTCGCGGGAGGCCGGCGCTGGAACAGGTAGGGGCGTTGCTCCTCGGGGACGCCGTACCCCGTGTCGGCCACCTCGATCAGCACGGAGCGCTCACCGCGCGCGGCGCGCACCTCGATGCGTCCCCCTTCCGGCGTCCACGTGATCGCGTTCGCCACGAGGTTGAGGATCGCGCGGCGCAGCTCGCTCTCGTCTCCCAGCACGGTGGCG
>Ga0307374_10002423_pt1 | contig 33176 bp, 27 predicted proteins | sample OX3MG_FD_202532 | JGI IMG/M metagenome (GOLD analysis project Ga0307374, IMG submission 202532) | Soil microbial communities from Risofladan, Vaasa, Finland - OX-3 | ecosystem: Environmental > Terrestrial > Soil > Coastal area > Acid sulfate soil | place: Finland: Risofladan, Vaasa | collected... | reverse complement strand
TGGGCGCTGCCGACGGAACAGGCTGCCACCATCGCCTTGCGCACGCAGCAGATCATCGCTCACGAGAGCGGCGTGGTCAACACCGCCGACCCGTTGGGCGGTTCTTACTTCGTTGAGAAATTGACCCTCGACACCGAACGCGCTTGCCTGGAGTATTTCGATAAGATTGACGCTTTGGGAGGCATGGTGCCGGCCATCGAAAAGGGATTCCCTCAACGCGAAATTCACGAGGCGGCTTACACCTACCAGAAGGCCATCGAGCGCAAGGAAAAGATCATGGTGGGTGTGAATGATTATGTGAGCGATGAAAAGCGGGCCATCGACATTTTGGTGATCGATGAGAGCGCATCGCGCCAACAGCAACGAAAATTGGCCGAACTGAAGAAGATCCGGGACAACACGCGGGTCCAATCATCCCTGGAGGCGCTGGGAAGTGCTGCAAATTCAGACCAAAACCTGATGCCCTATCTCCTGGAGTGCGTTCGCGCCTATGCCACGCTGGGTGAGATGTGCGATGTGCTGCGGCGCGCGTTCGGGACTTACGAAGAACCGGCGTTCTGCTGACGGCTCGCTATAGCGGTGCAGGACTGCTGGAAAGGACAGGCTGTAGATGCCAGAAGCTGCTGAGGAAGCCTCGCTTCCACCCTCTGGAGTCCATTTCGTTTATGACTCCGGCATCAAGAAGATCGACCAGCAGGAAAAGCTTGTTGACTCCCTCGACGTGAAGATGGGCGTTCTGGTCGGTTTTCTTGGCGCTTCTATTGTCGGCTTATTGGCTGCGGCACTGACATCCGAAGCAGGACGTATGGCCCATTTGTTATGGAGGCCGACTAAGGTCGTCTTTTCAATAGGGATCGTTCTCATCGTTGTTTGTCTTTATTTTGCTTTTGCAGCGTTTTGGACTCAAGACCGCTCTCCGGGAATTCGGTTCCAGGACCTCATCAAATGGACCAACGAGGACGCCGGAGTCACGAAAGAAATGTTCTTACCCACACTGCTTGACGCTGTTGACATGAATGACGGGTTGTTGAAAAGAAGGCAGAAGTGGGCGAAGCTCGCAATCATCTCGGTTTTCGGCGCCCTGATGGTTCTTTGGATAAGTATCGTACTTTTGGGAGCACAACTTCTGACAGGAGGGATGAGGCTATGAGCCAGGAAAGGAATAGCAAGAATACTGTGGTCAAGGGTCCAACAACCGAATCGAAAGAGCCAGGATATGCCTGGCCAAAGCATCCCTGGACGCCCGGCCCTCTGATCTCAGTACCCGACAAAGTCATCAAGTCATCCATCGGAGGCATGGTGAGGCCAATCCCACGCTTCGAAAATGGGCGTGCATTCCTCGAACTGCGAAACGGCACAGACGCGAGGATAGAGGTTCGACACCTGCTACTTCTAATCCCCTGTGGGCCGAGTAGCCTTGGAATCCAAATGTCGAACGGGGTACGTTTGTTGAATGGCACGGTGGAATTGGGCCCGCTCAAGAGCCGCCAAGTGGATGTAACCGATCACCTCAAAAAGACAATCAAGGATGGGTTCGGCTCCGAAAGCGGAACCTTCCATTTTCGAATCCATATGCACTTGGAACCAGAGCTTCCATCTCAACTGCCTCCCGGTGCGTATAAAGTCAGGCTGGCCGATGGCAGGTGCGAGTACTTCGGGCCGGACCGCGGCGAATAATGCCATGCCTGACAAACCCATCCGCGTGCTGGTTGCCAAACCCGGACTTGACGGCCATGACCGTGGGGCGAAAATCGTGGCTCGCGCCCTGCGCGACGCCGGCATGGAGGTGATTTACACCGGTCTTCGCCAGACGCCGGAGCAGATCGCCACCGCGGCCGTCCAGGAAGATGTCGACGCCATTGGCATCTCCATTCTCTCCGGCGCGCATAACACCATCCTGCCCAGAATTTGCGAATTGCTGCGAGCCGAGGGCATGAGCGATGTCCCGTTGATCGTCGGCGGGATCATTCCGGACGAAGATATTCCGGTCATGAAGCAAGCTGGAGTGGCTGAAGTGTTTCAACCCGGGGCCTCAACCCAGGACATTGTCGATTTCATCCGCAGCAGGGTGGAACAGGCAAGGGAGGCCCGCCGTTAAAACGGGATCGCAGCCCTGTTGAGTTGGGACATGGGCGCAGGAATGATGATTCATTCGCTACCGGATCAGACCTCGAAGAGGCATCGGCGGGAGACGGAGGCTCGGCACTCGACCTCGCGCGGGCGGGCCAGGATTTGTGCAAAAAGCTCAACGAATTCCGGTTGCCCGTTGTGGCTGCCATCCGGGGATATTGTTTCGGCTGCGGGATGGACCACGCGCCCAACGGGCGATCGGGGGCTTTGGGTGATGGAAATGCGGCAACGTCCGATTCACTTTTTCTCTTCGTGGATGTCTTCTTCCATCACCCAACGCCTCAGACGGAGGATATCAACGGCGCGGGCTATGCCGATGGGCTTTGGGCAGCCGTCGCCCTCGACGACGATGACGTTTTCGGCGTTGCGCTTGAACATGGCGCGGATCACCTGATCTACCGATTCGCCGGCGCGCGCCAGGACGTAGTCCTGCCTTGCGACATCGCGGGCCTTCAAATGGCCCTCCACGTCCTTAAGGAGGTCGTGGGCCTCCATGACACCGACCAGGCTGCCGTCCTGCTCCACAATCGGAAGCGGTCCGACACTCTCCGTCGCGGCAGAGAATTGCTGAACCACCGATTTCAGGTCAGCGTCCGCCGGCACGGCGGCGAATTCCTTGCGCATCACTTGTTCGATTTTCAACCGCATCAGAACCGGCACCGTGTAGTCCTGCGAAACAATCAAGCCGCGCTTGACCAGCTTCCCGGTCATAATAGATTCCGCGCTGAAGAGGCGCACAAAGCCATCGGAGACCATGCAGCACACGATCAAGGGCAGCAAGGCGTTGGGATTGCGGCTCAGTTCAAAGAGAAAAACGATGCTGGTGAAAGGCGCCCGCGCAATCCCGCCAAAAACGGCCGCCATCGCCACCAATGAGTAAAGCGCCGGATCGCTGACGAACCCTGGCAGTAAGTGACCCATTCCAGCCGCATAAGCCGCTCCCAGGCCTCCGCCGACGATGAGGGAGGGAGCGAACACGCCGCCGGTGGTCCCGGAGCCGAGGGAAATCACGAGCGCCCAGAACTTTGCCGCCGAGACCCCGAGGAGCGCCGTTGTGGTGAGACGGTCATTGAGCATATTACGGATGGTGTCATAACCCGTCCCGAACACTTGAGGATAGAAATAACCGATGACCCCAAGCACCAGGCCCCCGGCGACTGGCGCCCAGATGGCCGCAGGCTTCAAGGGGAAGTGATCAAAGAAGTTCTCAAGCCAGAACAGGACGCGAATCATCAATATCCCGATTAGACCCGTCAAGACGCCCAGCAGAGCAAAGAGCCAGAGTTCCTGCATACTGTGCAAGGCGAAACTGGGGGTGGGGAAAAGGGGATTCCAACCGCGAAAATGCACCGCAACGGCAGTGGCAACGCAGGAGGCAATAGCTACGGGGAAGAAGGACCGCGCCCGGAATTCGAACAGCAAGAGCTCGATGGCCACGAGGATACCCGCCAGCGGCGCAATAAAAGTAGCGGCCATGCCGGCGGCGGCTCCCGCCGCCAGCAACACACGCCGCTGGTAAGGCGTGAGATGAATGATTTGGCCAAAGATAGAACCGAAAGCCGCTCCGGTCTGAATAATGGGTCCTTCCGCGCCGAAGGGCCCGCCGGTTCCGATCGCGAAAGCGGTAGCGAGCGGCTTGAGAATCCCTACTCTCAGCCGGATACGGCTCTTGCCGATCAGAACCGCTTCCATGGCCTCGGGGATTCCGTGGCCCTTCAACGTCGGCTCCCAGAAGTGGATCATGATGCCCACAAGCAGCCCTCCGATGGGGGGAATCAGGATGACCCACAGGCCCAGGTGGTTGTGAACAGGATAGCTGATGGCAAAAGACCACTTTGCGTAGAAGAAAATATTGGTGAATAAATAGATCAGTTCGAGCAGCCCTTGCGCAACCAGCCCTCCTATGAAGCCCACGGCGATGGCGTAGACGGTTACAATCAATACGGAGGGCTCCATCGCCACTCCAAACTCGCGGGACTTCTTGACCACGGTTGGCTCGACTGCCGGATTCCCATCCGCGCGATCCACCTAAGTTGCTCCTTTTGCTATTTTCTTGATCTCTCGCCGCCGCACTTGCGGAGACGCCAGTGCCTGTTTCTGAAACCGGGCCAGCTCCTTGCGATGGAGTTCAGAAAGGCGGTCCAGAATTGCTTCGCCTCGCGGCGTGAGCTGAACCCGGACAAAGCGATGATCCCAGGCGATGACCCTCTTGGTCACCAGCCCTCGCTTCACAGCCCGCTCCACCAGTCCCACTACGGCGTTGTGCCGCTCCTGCAGAAACTCAGCCAACTCGGAGATGGTGGCTGAGCCTTCCCCTGTAAAGCCCGCCACTCCCAGCAGCAACTGGTGCTGTTGCGGCGTGATGCCCTCCTGCCTCGCAGCACGCTCGCTAAATCGGAGGAACAGACGCAGGCGGTAACGGAAGCGGGCCAGCTCACAAAGCAAGCCATGTCCGCTCTCTTGTGAATTTGCCTTTGTCACCTTGCAACCATCCACGGATTATAATATCACATTGCGATGTATTAGACCGAAAAGACTCAGGAAACGCAAGGATTCCAGTTGCTTCGGGGAATGAAGGCCGAAAGGAATTGCAGTGGCCAAGACAGGGGAAAGTAACCCGCGACGTGCACATCCGGCCCGGCTGGCAAGCGGACTTACCGCAGGGTTTCATCCACTTCTTGCAGCCAATCCGGGCGCTTGATGACCTCGCGCGGTCTTGCGCCGTCGGGAGCGCTGATGATGCCGTCCCGTTGCATCATGTCGAGGAGCCGCGCCGCCCGGCCATAGCCCAGCCGTAGCCGGCGTTGCAGGAGTGACGTGGAAGCCTTGCCGGATTCCACCACCACCCGGACCGCATCCTCGTAAACGGCATCGAGCTCTGCAGAAACCTCCTCATCGTCTTCGCCATCAGCCCCCCGGTCCTTGATGGGCTTGAGAAATTCCTCGTTGTATTGCGGACTGGATTGTGACTTCCACCACTCCACCACCCGGTTGATTTCCTTTTCGGTCACAAAGGAGCCATGCAGCCGCACCAGGCGGGCGCTGGCCGGCGGCATGAAGAGCATGTCGCCCCGGCCCAGCAGGGCTTCCGATCCGTTGGAATCGAGGATCGTCCGTGAATCCACTTTGGACGCAACGCGGAAGGAAATGCGCGACGGAAGATTCGCCTTGATCAGTCCCGTGATCACGTCCACCGAGGGCCGCTGCGTGGCAAGAATCAGATGAATGCCCACGGCGCGTGCCATTTGCGCGAGGCGGGTGATCGATTCTTCCACGTTCTGCGGCTCCACCATCATCAGGTCCGCCAACTCATCAATCACGATCACCAGGTAAGGCAGCGGCTTCTCCTCGACGCCATTCGGATCGAAAAGGTTCAAGGTGGATTCCGGCTCAAACAGCCGGTTATATTGCTCGATGTTGCGGACCCCGTGCTGCGCAAGTTTTTTCAGCCGTTCTTCCATTTCGAGCGTGGCGCGGCGCAGAACGTTTGCGGCCACCTTCGGCTCCGTTACGATCGGAGTAAATAGATGAGGAATGCCATCGTAGAGATTCAGTTCCAGCCGCTTCGGGTCAATCAGGATCAGTTTCACTTCGTCCGGCGTGGACTTGTAAAGCATCGAAACGATCATTGAATTGATGGCGACGCTTTTCCCAGATCCCGTGGAACCGGCAATCAGCAAATGGGGCATCTTATCCAGATCGCCAACTTTCGTTTTCCCGGTAATGTCTTTCCCCAGGCAGACTGTCAGGCGGGAAGGTGAGCCGGCAAATTCGCTGGATTCGATGATTTCCCGCAAGTAGATGATCTCGCGGTGGAGGTTGGGAACCTCGATGCCCACTGTGGATTTGCCCGGAATGCGCTCAATCAGAATCGATTCAGCCTTCATGCCCAGACAAAGGTCATCCACCAAATTCGTGATGCGGCTGTACTTGATGCCGGCCTCGGGCTTGAACTCAAACGTGGTGACGACCGGCCCCGGATGAATCTGGGTCACGGAGCCGGTGACACCGAATTCCCTGAATTTGGCGGTAAGCTGTTGGGCAAGGACTTTCAACTCATCTTCGTCGATTCCTTGCTCGGCCTCGGGCGGATGAAGCAGCGTTGTGCTGGGAAGCTTGTAGGATTGGGAGCCACGTCCTGCGATCTTCGACGCTGATGCAGCCGGTTCCGGCTTCCGGAGCTCGCGGCTGGTGAGAACCACGGCCGGCTCGGCCACCGATGCGGCGATTTCGTTTTCCTCGCCGTTATCACCCTCGTCGTTCAGGCCAGCCTCGCCCCGTGTCTCATCGGCTTGCGGTTGGCCCTTGAATGAAACTGCTTGTGACTCCGGAAGAGTTCTGACTGACGAGCGAGCCAGCGTGATGGGCTTCTTTCCGGCCACCTTTTCCCGGGCCAGACGACGCTGCCTCTTCCGGCTTTCCCGAGCTTCACGCCATTCATCGAGGCGTTCGGCAACCGGCCGTGCGAAACTCAAGCCCCACGCACCCACAGTCTCTCCAACTGAAGAGAAGGAGAACTTCGTCATCAAAAATAGCGAAGTTACAAAAACCGTGGCCGCAAAGATGGTGGCGCCAAGAGGATTCAACGTATCGACCAATCCTGCGGCGATGATGGTTCCGGCGATGCCGCTACCATGAATCAGTCCATAGACACGGGGAGTGGCAGGAAAGAGTTGCAGTAATGCGGTGAGAGAACCCATTAACAGTACGCAGCCGGTCACTTTCGTCCACGGCGACTCAAAGGGCCGGACCCTGAAGAAGCGCGCGCCGGCAATAAACAAGAGGAGCGGAATCAGGTAAGCTACCCAACCGAAAGCCTGCAGCAGTGCGTCTGCGGTGTAGGACCCTACCGGGCCGATCCAATTATGAACGGAAGCCGCAGAAGTTGATGTATTAAACGAGGGGTCGGCCGGTTGATAGGAAGCGAGACAAAGGATCAGAACCAAGCCCAGAACCCCGAGAAGGAATCCTGAGAATTCGTAAAGGCGGCGGGCCTCTTTGGAAATCGGCTTTTCTGGTGAGCTGTGATTGGCTGCTTCGCGGCCTTTGCCGATCTTTACCGGTGAAGATTGCATCGTTCTCTCCTGCAGGCAGGCCGGAGAAACAGATCCCTGCTCTCGCGCGGCTGAGCTTTCCGCCGCGCGCCTAAATTATGAGACCTGCCATCTGGCCTAGTGACGCAATCCCCATCCGAGGGCTAATACTAGCACACCCAATGCCAGCCGGTAAACAATGAAAGGTTTGAACGTCCGGGTGGAGAGGAATCGTAGCAACCAGGCGATCACGCCGTATCCGACCGCCGCCGAAACCAGGATGCCTACAATAAAAGGCAGGTGCATTGCCGGAGGCAAGCCGTGCTTATGAACTTCCAAGCCCTTTTTCAGAGCCGCGCCTGCGATGATGGGTGTTGAAAGCAGGAAAGAAAAGCGCGCATCCGTCTCCCGGTCCATACCGCTGAACAGTCCGGCGGTCATGGTGATTCCTGAGCGTGAAATACCGGGGATCACGGCCAGCGCCTGCGCCACACCCACGAAAATCGCGCTGCCCAGGCCCACATCTTCCAGCTTCCGTTGGCGCCGGCCCCGGACTTCACCCGCCCACATCAGGAGCGCCACAATCACCAGGGCACATCCGATGATCACCGGCTGGCGCAGTTCCTCATCGGCGGCTTTCTCAAAAAGCAACCCAATGATCCCGCCCGGAATCGTCGCAATGATCAAATACCAGAACAGCCGCCGCTTTTGGCGCACCACGGCTGGATCCCCACGGCCCAGCCCGGCGGCGGCTGCCAGCATTTCCAGCCATGTCCGCCAAAAATAGATCAACACGGCTACCAGCGTCCCGGCGTGGAGGGCCACATCAAAGGTCAGGCCGGGATCCTTCCAGCCAAGCAGCCAGGGAAACAGAATCAGGTGCCCGGTGCTGGAAATCGGCAAAAATTCCGCGATGCCTTGCACGATAGCGAGAACGACAGCTTGATAAAGTGGCATTGTGGTTCCTTGTCATCAGACTCTTGGGGAGCAAGATTGTTGGTCCCCGCCGCCGGAACCCCCGGACAGGGCTACCTTAAATTCTCCGTATCAATCTCCCGTCGCTGTAGGAGCATCTTCCGAACACGCGGTGGGAGATCGATTTGCTTGATCTTCTTACCAGCCGAACTGTTGGCTGTGCCCGGCGTGGCTGCAATGACGATAGCTTCAACGTCATCCAAATGACTTTCTGAAACCAGAAAGGCTGAAAATGGTTCCACAAGGTAAATGGTTTTCTTGCTTGACGCCTAAGCCTGCGGAACAACGATTTCGACTGCCCAACGTAAAATACTTTTGTGTCCTGGAAGAGAATATAGACTCCCGCCCCGTTGAGGCGATCTTTCACTTGCTCGCCTTGCTTTATGTAGAACACTTCGCGAGGCCAGAGCTTAACGTATCCAGTCGCCAGACCCACAGCGTCTCCGGACATCTGCCGACCTCCTTCCACCATTTCCGCATTGTGTGATGCCGGTACGAAGTAGCTCAACGATGGCTTCAATGGTTGCTGCCAACGCTTCAAGTTTGAGGACTCCGGCCTGCCTGTAAATGAGATTGCTGTTCGCGGTAAACAGCTTGCCGGGCCTTACGAAACCTTGGTGGCTGAGGCTTCCCACACGGAACTCATTATCGGAGAGAGCAATTGCTTGCTGGTCTCCGTAGGGGTTGCTGGTGACTTGGCATAGAATCCAATCATCCCGAACGGCTGCGGCTAAAACAATCGTCGTCCGCAATTTTGCGCGGGAAAGGGACAAGAACTACGGCGCCGATTGAAGGTGAGTCCATGCCCAGATCGATTATATGGCCTGAGTATGTCCGAGCACGCCCGCCAGCGCCTGGCCGGTGAACGATTTCTTGTTCACGGCGACCTCTTCGGGATTGCCCTGAGCCACAATTCTTCCGCCGCCTGCGCCGCCTTCCGGCCCCAAGTCGAGAATCCAATCCGCCTGCTTGATCACATCCAGATTGTGTTCGATGATGATGACGGTGTTGCCCAGGTCTGTCAAGCGGCGGAGCACCTCCAGCAGTTGCTTGACATCCGCAAAGTGCAAGCCCGTGGTGGGCTCATCCAGGATATAAACGGTGCGTCCGCTCTGCCTCCGGCTAAGCTCGCGCGCCAGCTTGATGCGCTGCGCTTCACCTCCGGAAAGCGTGGTGGCGGCTTGCCCCAGATGGATATAGCCCAGGCCCACGTCGGCCAGCGTCTGCAATTTCTGGCGGATGGCCGGAACATTCTCGAGGAGCGGCAGCGTATCATTCACTGTGGTGTTCAGCAGATCGGCAATGGACTTGCCCTTGAACTTCACGGCCAGCGTTTCCGAGTTGTAGCGGCGGCCGTGGCAAACCTCGCAGGTGACAAAAACGTCCGGCAGAAAATTCATTTCGATGCGCCGCAGGCCGTCGCCCTGGCAAGCCTCGCAACGCCCACCTTTTACATTAAAGCTGAAGCGTCCGGCGCGGTAGCCGCGTTCCCGCGATTCCGGCAGCATGGCAAAAAGGTCGCGAAGGGGCGTGAAGAGGCCGGAATAGGTCGCGGGATTGGAGCGCGGCGTCCTGCCGATGGGCGCCTGGTCGATCACGATGACCTTATCAACCTGATCGAGTCCTTGAATCGAACGGTGCGCTCCGGGCTCATCCAACGAACGATAGAGCTTCTTGGCGATGGCGCGGTAGAGAATGTCATTCACCAGCGTCGACTTGCCCGATCCCGAAACTCCGGTGACCACGGTGAGCAGGCCCAGCGGAAACCGCACGTCAATATTCTTCAGATTGTTGGCCCGCGCGCCGAGCACAGTGAGATGTTTTCCATCCGGCTTGCGGCGCTCAAGCGGCAGGGGAATCCGCAAGCGGCCGGAGAGATACTGGCCGGTGAGCGATGCAGCGGACGCGGCCACTTGCTCCGGCGTTCCGCTCGCCACCAGTTGTCCGCCGTGCCGGCCGGCTCCGGGGCCGAGGTCGATCACGTAATCGGCGCGGCGGATGGTTTCCTCGTCATGCTCCACCACCAGGACGGTGTTTCCCAGGTCACGCAAATGCTCCAGCGTCTCCAACAACCGCTTGTTATCCCGGGGATGAAGGCCGATGCTCGGCTCGTCCAGCACGTAAAGCACGCCGCGCAGTTTGGACCCGATCTGCGTGGCCAGGCGAATGCGCTGGCTTTCGCCGCTGGAGAGCGAACCGGCAGAGCGGTTCAGGCTGAGGTAGCCCAGGCCAACGGCGCTCAGGAATTCCATCCTCTCTCGAATCTCGTTGACAATGCGGCGGGCCACCAACTCCTCTCGTGGGGTCAGCCGGATGGACTCGACGAACTTCAGCGTTTCGGTAACCGGCATCGCCGTGAAATCCGCGATCGACCGGCCACCCACCTTCACCGCCAGGCTTTCCTCCCGCAGCCGCTTGCCGCCGCAACGCCAGCAAGGGATGGCGGACATATATTGCAGGTACCAATCGCGGTAACTCTCCGAGTTGGTCTCCCCATGCCACTGATCGAGCAGCGGAATGACTCCCGGAAAAACCGAGCTGGAACGCGGGTGCACGGGATTTTTTCCAAACAGGACCAGGTTCTGAATTTTTTGCGGAAATTGATTGAAAGGAGTTTTCAGGTCGAATCCATACTCATCCGCGGCACGCATCAAGCCCCGGCGAATCGCAGACGACCCGGAGCCAGGACCCAAGCCACCGGCCAGCAGCGGCCGGGACCAATCCGCAACCACCTTGGCGGGGTCAAAAGAATACTGGCTTCCAATCCCCCGGCAAACTTCACAAGCTCCGTAAGGACTGTTGAAGGAGAAGGAACGCGGTTCCAGCGCCGGGATATTGATGCCGCAATGCACGCACGCCCATTCCTGTGAATAGAGCCGCTCTTCGCCATTCACAATGGCCACTTGCACCACGCCTTTGGCGAGCTTCATGGCGGTCTCAATGGAAGCGGCCAATCGTGCTTCAATGCCCGGCTTGATGAGGAGCCGGTCAACCACCACCTCCACGGTGTGATTGCGGCGGCGGTCAAGCGCAATCTCCTCGTCCAGTTGGCGCAACTGGCCGTCCACGCGCGCCCGCACAAAGCCCTCCTGCGCGTACCGCTCGAAGAGCTTCTTGAATTCCCCTTTCCGTCCGCGCACCACGGGCGCCAGAATCATCACGCGCCCGGCCTCCATCGATTCCGGCGCGGGGCCGTGGCGCGTAACTTCCATGATGGTCGTCACGATCTGGTCGGTGGTCTGGCGGGAGATCGGCCGCCCGCAACGGTGGCAGTGCGGCGAGCCAATGGAGGAATAGAGCAAGCGCAGATAGTCGTAAATCTCCGTGATCGTTCCGACCGTGGAGCGCGGGCTGCGGCTGGTGGTTCTCTGTTCGATGGAAATCGAAGGGCTCAGGCCCTCGATGGAATCCACCTCCGGGCGTTCCATCTGGTCCAGAAACTGGCGGGCATAGGCGGAAAGCGTCTGCACGTAGCGCCGCTGGCCTTCGGCATAGATCACGTCAAAAGCCAGGCTCGATTTCCCGGAGCCGCTCAACCCTGTGACCACGGTCAGCGTGTTGCGGGGAATCTCCACGCTGATGTTCTTCAGGTTGTGCTGCCGGGCGCCACGAATTGTGATCCGATCGATCATACTTGCTGATCAGTTCCCTGCCATCTTCAGACAAAACCCCAAGCTCACATCTTAACCTGGATTATGGTCGAAATTTCACAAGGGGCCGGTCAGGGCACGGTTAAAACCGCGCTCCTCACCCACTGCCATGCGGTTCCCTCTCTCGCCGCTTGCGGGGAGAGGGCTGGGGCTAGAGAGTACAACTTTGATCTCGCGGGATCCCCTCTGGCCTGGGTTCACCCGGCATTGCCAGCCGCGAGATTATGGAGTTGTTAACCCGGATTATTCACGAAGTCTTATTCGAAGACCGGAAGGGCACGGTTAAAACCGTGCCCTTCCGGTCCGCCAAGGGAGTTTCATGAATAATCCAGGTTAAGGACTGGTGAGGTGACCGTTCTATTGTCCCGGCCGCGAAAGGAGAGCGGGAAGACGCCTTGCTTGTTGGCCGGGCTGGCCGATTTGGAGCATATCGCGGTAAAAAATGCCGGCAATCTCAGCGGCGTGCGGGCCGAACATGGGCCGTCCGCCGCGCAGAGTAACCACCACCACGTAGTTGGGTTGACCCTCTGCGAAGGAAACAAACCAGCCCATTCGGGCGCGATTCTCGCTGCAAGTTCCAGTCTTGCCGAAAATCTGCTCATCCGGATTAAAAGCCGAACGCGCCGTGCCGTACATCACTGCCGCTTCAAGCCCGGGCTTGACCTCCGGAATGAACGGCGCGAGGTCCGTCAGGCGGCGCTTGACGATAGGATGGAAGTTCCGAATCTGTTCCAGCGAGCGGGGGTATTGAAGGTAGTAGAGCGTGCCGCCGTTGGCAATGGCGGAGATGAGGGCTGCCATTTGAAGAGGAGTCACCTCGATATCCTGCCCGAAGCTGGTGAGCAAACCGACCCCACCCTGGCTTTGGGACGGTGGGGCGGAGGGGAAGACGCCCGGCGACTCGCCCGGAATGTGCCAGCCAGCAAGCTGTCCGTAGCCCAACTCTTCCGCATAATGGGTGACCCGCTTGAAGCCCAGCATGTTCCCCAGGGTTGCAAAATAGAGATTGTCGGAATGGGCCAGCGCGTCCTTCATGGTGATGCGTCCGCCCCTCATGCTGGGCAGCTTGGTTTGGAGGGTCACAATGTCTTCTCTCAAACCACCCAAAGCCACCATGGGTTTGATGGTGGAGCACGGGATGTAGCCGCTGTTCAAAGCCAGCTTCTGATCCACAATGGAAACGATCCGTCCGTTGTTGGGGTTCACCACCACCACGCTGCCGTTCCAGTTGCCAATGGCCTTGAGCGCGGCCTCGCGCGCGACGGGGTCTTCGCCAGCCGGATCGTCACCCGCGGACGGGTCGCCGATGGAACTGACATCCCACGGGCTCCAATGATGAACCACGCGGCGCCTTCTTTTGCGGACAATCCGGCGACGCCTTTTGGGATGGGTCAAAACGTGATGGTTGGTTGCAGTGGTTGAGGGCGCAGTTTCGTTACTGGCAGGATTCGAGAGGTTGGTGCGGTCGATTCCCACTAACAACAAAAATGCCACGGCCAGTATGGCAATTTTCTCTTTCACTTGGGTTTTCCACCCTCCTTCGGTCAGGGATCCAACATCCATCCGCCCCCAGCTCTGGCGCAAGCCGCGTGCGGACTTATTTCAAACCTATGTCGTGTCCACTCATTGAGTGGACCATGTAACGCCCCGGCACGATGGGGGCCATTGCCAGCGGGAAGCCGGCGTCACAGCGAGCGCAACCTCCAGAGGCTTCGTGGACCCTCTACCTGCCGCCGCTGGAGGGATTATCGGCTATTTCTTGCCTCTTGACGAGGCCGATGCGGCAGCCTCAGCCATTGCCTCCGTTTCTACCGGGAGGTGAAGGGCCTTGCGAACTTCAATTTCCAGCTTTTTCCGCACCTCCGGATTATCTCGAAGGAACTGCCGCGCATTCTCCCGGCCTTGGCCAATCCGCTCGCCGTTCAAAGAAAACCAGGAGCCGCTCTTCTCCACGATGCTTTTCTCAGCGGCCTGATCGATCAGGTCGCCTTCCCGTGAAATCCCCTCGCCGTAAAGAATATCAAATTCCGCCTCACGGAAGGGAGCAGCCATTTTATTCTTCACGATCTTCACTTTGGTCCGGTTGCCCACCACCCGGTCTCCATCCTTAATCGATGCAATCCTGCGAATATCCACGCGAATCGAGGAATAAAACTTCAGTGCTCTTCCTCCTGTGGTGGTTTCAGGATTGCCGAACATGACGCCGATCTTTTCGCGAATCTGGTTGATGAAAATGAGGCACGTCTTGGTTTTGGAAACAATGCCGGTCAGCTTGCGCATCGCCTGGGACATGAGCCGGGCGTGCAACCCCGGCAAGGAATCGCCCATTTCGCCGTCGATCTCCGCCTTGGGCACGAGAGCCGCCACGGAGTCAATCACGACCAAGTCTATGGCGTTGGACCGAATCAGCGCCTCGGTGATCTCCAGGGCCTGCTCGCCGTAGTCTGGCTGCGAAACCAGCAGATTATCCACATCCACGCCCAGCTTCTTGGCGTAGACGGCGTCCAGGGCGTGCTCGGCATCCACAAAAGCCGCCATGCCGCCACGCTTCTGAGCCTCCGCAATCACGTGCAAGGCGATCGTCGTCTTACCGCTGGACTCCGGCCCGAAGATTTCCACCACCCTGCCGCGCGGCATGCCGCCAATTCCCAGCGCCGCGTCAAAGGAGAGCGCGCCCGTGGGGATTACTTCCACAGGCACCAGGATGTCCTTTGTGCCCAGGCGCATGATGGAGCCTTTGCCAAACTGCTTCTCAATCTGGGTCATGGCCAGCTCCAGGGCTTTGATCCGTTCAGTTCGATCCTCCAGCATATTGCACGTCCTCTCAGGATTTCCGCCGTGACTGCGCTGATTTCAGCTCAAGACCGGCGGGCTTGAATAATCATAAAACCCGCGGCCCGATTTCCTTCCCAACCGCCCGGCGCTCACCATCTTTTCGAGCAGCGGGCAAGGCCGGTACTTCGAATCATGGAAACCATCATACAGAACGCGCATAATATCACGGCACACATCGAGGCCAATAAAATCCGCCAGCTCGAGGGGCCCCATGGGATGGTTCATGCCCAGTTTCATGACCTCATCCACGGCTTGTGGCTCTGCAACGCCCTCCATCACGCAGAAGACGGCCTCGTTAATCATGGGCATCAGGACACGGTTCGAAACAAATCCCGGAAAATCCTGGACACAAACGGGCGTCTTGTCAAGCGATTGGGCCAGGGCAACTGCGGCCTCCACCGTTTGCTGCGAGGTCACCAGGCCGGCCACCACTTCCACCAGCTTCATCACCGGCACAGGATTAAAAAAGTGAAGGCCAACAAAACGGCTCGCCCGGCGGGTGGTTGCGGCGAGCCGGCTGATGGAAATGGATGAGGTATTGCTCGCGAAAATGGCGCTATCCCCGCAAATCTTGTCCAACGCGCCGAAGACGCCGGCCTTGACCTCAAAATTCTCAGTGATAGCTTCGATCATGAAGTCAGACTCCGAAAAACTCTCCAGATGGGACGCCAAGGTCAGGCGGGCCAGAGCCTTCTCCTCCTCGTCCTTAGCCAGCCTCCCTTTTTCAACATCACGCTCCAGACCTCTGGCAATCCTGGCCTTTGCTGATTCCAGGGCTTTCGGCGAAGCGTCAAAGAATTTGACGGCATAGCCGTGACGCAACAAAGTGTGAGCAATGCCGTGGCCCATCGCGCCTGCCCCAATCACGCCGGCCTGATGGATCGAATCTCGGGTCGATGGGCTCATAGGTAGAAAGCGCCGTGAAAACCCTGAAGATGACCGTCGCGTTCAGGCTCTGGGTGTTCAGGAAAGAATTGAGGCTTCTGCAGGGCTTTTTTCTCTCCCGGCATCCGCGGTTTTGACCACCGGAGGTTACGGTCAAATGAACCTCGTCCCGGCATCAATCAACGTGTGGTCCTAATCCGCTCGTTCCACTGCCAGCGCCACGGCGTTGCCGCCGCCCAGGCAGAGTGCGGCGATGCCACGCTGGGCGTTGCGCTGGACCATCGAGTAAAGCAGCGTAACCAGGATTCGCGCGCCCGAGGCGCCGATGGGATGTCCCAGGGCGACGGCTCCGCCATTGACGTTGGTCCGCTGCGGATCGATGCCCAATTCCTGGATCACGGCCAGGGCCTGAACGGCAAACGCTTCGTTCAACTCAAACAAGTCGACGTCCTGAAGCTTCCAACCGGTCTTCCTGAGAAGCGTTTCAACCGCCGTCACCGGCGCCATCATCACCCACTTGGGCTCAACGCCGCTCACCGCCTGGCCGGCAATGCGCGCCATGGATTTTTTACCCAATTCGCGGGCTTTCTCGCGCGAAGTCACCACCAGCGCCGCAGCGCCGTCATTGGTTCCCGGGGCGTTACCTGCGGTTACCGTTCCATCCTTCTTGAACGCCGGTTTGAGGCGCGCCAGGGCTTCCAGCGAAGTATCTTCACGTGGCGACTCGTCGATGGAGAACATCACCGGCTCGCCCTTCTTCTGCGGGACGGCGACGGGAACAATCTGATCTCTGAACCGGCAGCTTTTGATGGCGTCAATGGCGCGGCGATGGCTCTCGTAGGCATAAGCGTCCTGGCGATCTCGCGAAATCTGGTACTTTTCCGCAACCAGTTCCGCCGTCATTCCCATGTGAAAATCCTCAAAGGCCTCCCACAAGCCATCTTGAATCATGGAGTCGATGACTTTTCCATTGCCCAGCCGCAGGCCTTGCCTCATTTGGGGCAGAAGATAGGGAGCGTTGGTCATGGATTCCATGCCGCCCGCCACCACAATCTGCGAGTTGTCCGTCTGCACCGCCTGCGCCGCCAAAGCAACCGCCTTCAGCCCCGACCCGCAGACTTTGTTCACCGTCATTGCCGCCACATGATGATGCAATCCGCCTTTCAACCCCGCTTGGCGCGCCGGGTTCTGCCCCAGGCCGGCGGAAATGACGTTGCCCATGATGATTTCGTCAACCTGGGTGGGATCAAGGCCGGCTCGCCGCACCGCTTCCCGGGTGGCAATGGCGCCCAGCTCGACGGCGGAAAAAGGGGTCAGCGAGCCCTGGAATTTGCCGATGGGAATCCGCGCCGCAGCAATAATGACGGCATCACGCATGATTTCTCCTGCTTCTGACGCGATTATGGCATCCGGTGCAGGGCAAGTCAAGAAACGGTATCGCGCAATCTAAAATGTAACTCGTGGGGTATCGTCGCGCAATTTTAGAATGTAACCCATTATGGACAAGGGTTACAGAATGAGTACGGCATCGAGAAGAGATTATTTGAGGAGAATTCGTCCCCGGTACTGGCAGGCGAGTTGGCCGGAGAAGCAGCGCATCCTGGGCGAATTCTGCGCCAACTGTGGATACCATCGAAAGGACGCGATTCGCTTACTGAACGGTTCGCCGCCCTCTGCGAAACCGCTGCTGCGGCGGCGGCGGGGCATGACCTACGGCTTGCGGGTCATTGCGATTTTGAAAGCGGTCTGGGAAGCGGCCGACTATCCCTGGTCGGTGCGGCTGAAGGCGTTGCTGCCGGAGTGGATGCCGTGGATTCGCCGCCGCTTCCGGCTCCCGCCAGGGGTCGAGCGGCAACTGCTCCAGATCAGCGCCCGCAGCATCGACTACCGGCTGCGCTCGGAGAAGCGGAAACTGCGGCGAAGGCTCTACGGCCGCACCAAGCCGGGGAGCTTGCTGAAGCATCACATCCCGCTCAAGACGGATCACTGGGATGTGAAGGTGCCCGGCTTCACCGAGATCGACCTGGTGTCCCATAGCCATCTGTGGCGTTATTGCCAGGGGAGGGCGATTCAATTCACGCGCGGGCGGCCTTACAAGAAGGACGACAATGCGCACATCGAGCAGAAGAACTGGACGCACGTGCGGCGGATTCTGGGCTACGTCCGTTACGATACCGAGGCGGCACGGGAGGCCATCAACGACCTCTACCGGAATGAGCTGCGGCTGTTTCAAAATCTCTTCCTGCCTTCGGTGAAGCTCGAGAAGAAAGAGCGGATCGGCTCGCGCCTGCGACGGCGTTACGAAGCGCCCCAGACCCCGTTTCAGCGGGTCGCGGCTTCACCGGCGGCCGACCCCGAGGGCGTGACGGACCGCAAGGACCGGCGAGGGCGCGCGAAGGCGGCGGTGGGGAAGACGGCGCGGAGGCCGAGCCATCGTCGGCGACGGAGGTGTGGACCTCCACGCCGCACTCACAGCCGGCAGAGTTCGCGGCTGAAAAAAACGTCGGGCTCCTTGCTGTGGAAATGACGCGCCGAGGAAAGCGTGGAAAACTCAAAAAACGAGTTTCCCCCTCTTCCCACCGCGCTTGGGAATCCGGCAAAAAGCGCCGGATTCCCACATTTCCACAGCACGACGGCGGCTGTTTCACAACCCAAAACAAAAGGAAAAAACAACGACAACGGCAACGGGTACCGTTCTTAGATTGCAAGACGATTCACCCAATGGTTACATTCTTAAATTGCTTGACAGGGAAACTGGGAATTTGGGTGGTGGTGCAGTTTGGAACGGATGTTCACCTTTTAAGTCGGCGAGGGGTTTTCCGCGCAAGTTGCTGTGCTCTAACGGGGTTTACGGCGTTCGGGCAGCTTCTTGCGCGTGACCACACGGATCTCCCGGTGCGGCAGCACCTCCGGCAGACGGATGTCCAGCGCTTCGAGCAGAGCGCGGCAAGGTGCACTGGGGGTGGGGATCCGTAAGCATATGGTTGCCGCCCTCCACCTTCATTATTTCCGTGGAGCACAGTGTCTGCAGTTGGTGCGATCCCTCTTCGACCGTCGCATCCAACGGAGTCCAGGCCCGGCTGAGTTCCCGCCGGATCAGATACGCCAACATCACCACCAGGACGTGACCGCGGGTATGCGCCGCCGTGCGCACGTGAATAGGGCGTGTCTCCAGGTGGGCCGTCTTCGAGGTGCGGAAAGCTTGCTCCACTTCGGCTAAGTCCTTGTAGCGATCATGCACCACCTGCTGGGAAGCGGCGCTTTCCGGAAGATCGGTCTTGATGACATAACAGCCGCCCCGCCGCGAGACCTCCTCGCGGGCCGGTGGATGGACCGTCAGCTTTACGCTCCGCCCTTCCGCCTCGACCTGGAGCCAAGCCTCGATTTTCAGTTGCGCGATCTTGGCGCGCACGACCTTCTCCGCCGTCGCCACCTGGGCCCGAGGATGCTGGCGCAGGTAATCGTTACGCTCCGCAGCCAGTCGCTCCACCCGCGCCTGTTTGTCCGCGCGCGAGGCCGCCAGTTGTTCGGCCCGCAGAGGGTTCCGCCGCAGGACATAACGCACCCCTTCGTGTTCCACCTCGCAGATCGTGGAGGCGAACAACTCCATCTGCAGGACCCCAGCCTTGAGCAACATCTCGATTTGCGGCTTGGTGATGGCGGTGATGTAGTGGAAGCCCGCGCGCGCCAGATCTTCCACTTCGCCGCTCTTGATCATGCCCCGGTCGCCCACCAAGGTGACGCGTTGACAACCGAAGCGCTCGCTGGCCTTCTTCACTTGGGCGGAAAAGGTCTTCGTGTCGCGCGGGTTGCCCCGGAACACTTCGGTCGAAACCGGCATCCCTTGCGGGTCGCACAGCAGGCCGATGACAATCTGCTTCTTGCCCTTCTTGCCGTCCCGGTTGTAGCCGTAGGCCCCATAGGCATTCTTTTCACCTTCCAGGTAACTGCTGGTCACGTCGTAGAGAAACAATGCGGGTTTTTGCCGGCTGGCTCGGGCCGCGAACAAGCGGTCCTCGATGCGCGGCTGGTGCGCGCTCAGCCAGGTGAGATTGGCGTAGAGGTCATTCTCGTCAAAGCCCCGCCGCCGGCCCAACACGTCGCCGGCGGCATGGACGCTCGCCAGCCGGACGGCGGACAAGCGCGAGCCTTGATCGATCAGCCGCGCTATCACCTGCCACAGCACCAGTTGGCCGGAAAAATCGGCGCCCAGGGCTTTCGCGACCCCAGCCGCTGGGCCACTTGATAAACGGTCCAGACGGCGCCGACCGAGAGCCCCTGGGCGAGTTGGATGGGGTCGACAGACGCCAGCACCGTCAGATCGCCCTTAAACCGGAGGGCGAGTTCGATGGCGGCAATCTCCTGCGGATCGCAGTGGGTGAGGTTAGCGATGTTGCGTTTGCGGACATGGGGGCCGTCGCGGTAGGACTGGCGGAGGTAAATGGAGAGGTAGGTTTTGCCGTTGGAGGAGGGCCAGGAGGCACGGGAGATTTACATGACCATCATATATAAGGCCACAAATTGCACATTGCAGGGACAAAATGCAGATATTTGGACAAATTAGCATGTCCACACATTGGAGGCCAAAAACACACCTGCCGCCATAAAGATTCAGGGGTTATCTCAAAAGATCAGAGGTGAACATCCGTTGCAATGGATCGGACGGGAAAGCACCGACCATCCTTAAGACCGGGGGCATTGGGCGAATTACCTGCAATGCGCATTTTGAAGCACGACGGCGGCCTGGGATTGTAAGTTGGGACGATCAGAAAGGGCCAGAGGCGGTAGTGGGTCAACCGGATGAAGGCGCGGTCACAAGCCGCGACGTGGCGGGAGGACGCACCACACTCCATCACTCCAACTGACCCACTACCCTCCAGCGGCTACCGGACTGTGAAGGATCACTCCGGCTTGTGTTATCCCCCCTCCCCTGGCCAAACTGGGAACATCATTCCCACGGCGATTCTGTCCAGCCAGTGTGACGGGGCCCGGGACAGTGCCTTACTGCCAAGATTAGTTTCGAAATACCCAACGCAAATTGCTCCTCCCGAAAGTACCCGTGATCCTACGGGCTTTTCTAAAGGGCCGTCAATAAGTTCCGGATGAGTTTTTGATGCGCGTCAAATGAGCAGGTATTTAATTGATAACACAGGTGGTTGACTAAACCGATGAGTTGGGATAAGGTCTGCGTAAGCTGCTTTACCATTGGAGGAAATATTGATATCAAACTGGCATCAAAGGGGGCCGTTGTGGAGGCTGGCACGAGTAGCAATTTTGTGATCCGCTTTGGGGTCTTTGAACTTGATGTGAAGAACCGCGAACTTCGGCGCAAGGGCGTTTTGCTTGATCTGCCGCCCCAAGCCTTCCGCGTCCTCACCTTATTGGCCTGCCGTCCGAACCAATTGGTGACTCGCGAAGAAATCCAGAGTGAGCTCTGGCCCAAGGAGCAGTTTGCCGACCTCGATGGCCGTTTGAACTTTGAAATCAAGCGTGTCAGAGAAGGACTGGGGGACAGTGCGGAGAATTCCCACTATATTGAGACCGTAAGGAAGAGCGGATATAAATTTATTGGTCCTGTCGAACGGATGGATAACCAAGCGGTTGCCTCCGGGAGCAACCCGCCTGCCGTCGGACCTTTTGGCAACACCATTGCGCACCCCCCGCCAGCAATCGAGCCGCAAGCTGGCCGGCCGCCGGTCGATGAAAGCTTGCTGAGCAGAGTTTCCAAGTCTTGGCCTGCCGTTGCCGGGCTGCTCGCGGTGGCCGCAGCCAGTTTGACCGCATTAGTTTGGTCAGCACACAGCGGAAAGGCCCCGGTCATTTATTCGGTCTCGCCCATTCTGCCCCAAGCGGCGCAAACCATCGTCATCGAGGGCCGGGGCTTTGGAACTTACACCGATTTCACGGCCTTGGACACGCCCTTCCTCGCCATCCGGGATCAGAGTTTCCACTGGGCGGCCGGAAGGATCGTTCCGGAGAATCCTGATGACGTCACGCTGACAGTGACCCGTTGGACTGACTCGGAAATCATTGTCGCCGGCTTTGGCGGCGACTACGGCGACGCTACGTGGGAGCTGCATCCGGCAGACAAAATTGAAGTGACAATTTGGAATCCCGAAACCGGAGCTGGGCCCGCCACCTACACCCTGGATGTTACCACTGCGACTCTTGGGAAGTAGGACTCGATCAGCGGCTGAACCTTGTCTGAGTAGCATTACTTTGTCAGGTTAAAACACAGACCGTCAGGGCATGGCTTCAGCCATGCCACATCCGAACGTAAGGAATAGCGGCTTTAGCCGCTGAGCGCTTCAGGAGCTAAGATCCGAAGCCTGGGATCACCGCCAACGGCATGGCTGAAGCCATGCCCTGACGGTACCCTCAACCGGCTTAAGCCAGTAACGGTAGCCCACCCTCCAAATTCCAGATTCAGCGAACCTGTTCGTGTTTGTAGCCGTTGGCGATCAGCGCCGCCAGCAGTTGATTCACCTGCTCGGGGCCGCGCGTTTCAAAGGTCACGTCAATCACCGTTTCGCCCAGGTTCACACCGTAATAAGCGCGGTCGAAGAGCAACTCCACAATATTGGCTCGATGTTCCGCGATAATGCGAGTCAATTCATGCAGCGCGCCCGGACGGTCCAGCAGATGGATGCGCAGGCGCACCATGCGGCCATCCTTCACCAAGCCGCGCTCAATGATCCGCGCCAGCAGCGTAACGTCAATATTGCCCCCGCCCACCAGAACCGCCGTGCGTTGGCCGCGAAACTGCGTCTTGTGCTGCAGCAGCGCCGCCAGCGCCGTTGCGCCCGCGCCTTCCGCCAATGTCTTTTCGCGTTCCAGCAGCACCAGGATGGCGCTGGCAATGTCCTCCTCTTCCACGGTCACCATCTCATCCACGTAATGCTCAACCAGCGGCAGCGTCAGGTCTCCGGCGCGGCGGACAGCAATGCCATCGGCCACGGTGATGGCGGGGTCAATGGTCACGGGCTGATGTTGGGCGAGCGCCGCGGCCATCGAAGGCAGGCGGGCCGTCTGCACGCCGATCACGCGCACCTCCGGCCTTCGTTCCTTAATGGCACAGGCGACTCCTCCGATCAAGCCGCCCCCACCCACCGGCACCACAACGGCTTCCAGTCCGGGAACCTGCTCCAGCAGTTCCAGGCCGATGGTTCCTTGCCCGGCAATCACCGCCGGGTCGTCAAATGGATGAATAAAGGTGTAACCATGCTTTTCGCGTAGGCGAAGCGCATGGTCACAGGCCTCGTCATAATTCGCGCCATGAAGCACGACATGGCCTCCATAGTTCCGCGTTGCCACCACCTTGACCAGCGGCGTGGCCAGCGGCATGACAATGTGCGCCGCGATGCCCCGTTTGGCGGCATGATAAGCGACGGCCTGGGCGTGATTTCCAGCGCTGGCGGCGATCACGCCCCGGCTCACTTCGTCCTCACCAAGCGTCAGGATCTTGTTCAGGGCGCCACGCTCTTTGAAGGCGCCCGTCATCTGTAGGTTTTCGAGCTTCAGAAAGATTTTCTGGCCGGTGAGCTCCGACAGAGTTTGTGAGTGCGGGCACGGTGTCAGATAGATCGACCCGGAGACGCGACTCCGGGCCTGTTCGATATCTGGCAGCGAGATGCTGGCGGACGTGGATGAAAGACTCATGCTTCCCCTTGTGAGCTGATGTGAGATTCGGGCCAGACCGCTGTCAGCAGCCCATATCAGTCAGGCGCCCGGTGAACTCAGCCAGCATAAAGGGATAGCCTGATGATGTCCAAATGAATTGTTTGGCCAGCGCCTGGCCGAAGCACTGAACCCGTTTTCGGCCTGGGGCCGGATGGCGCAGACCCTGCCGGCCTGCGATCCGCATTCCCTGGGGGGTGAACATGGAAGATTGTGGTCTCTTGCCCTCTTTGCTCTGCCGTCCGGCGCAGGCCTTCTGAGGTCTGCGATCCATCCCTGTTTGACGATGGCGTGATTCCGCCCCCAGCCATTGCGTGCGTAACCTGGGGCGGCCGCGTCGAGACGCGCAGACCTGAGAAGGTCTGCGCCAGCCAAGACAGCCGGCTCCCTAAACAATATTCCAGCGCTTGACGTATTACGTAACGCGTAGTATCCTTTAGGTGTGATCCGGAGCTTTCGCTCGAAGGAGACGGAGAAGCTTTTTCATTACTGTCACAGCCAGCCGTTCCGGGCCTTTGAGCGGGTCGCGTTGCGCAAACTGCTCCAGCTTCACGCCGCCACAGAGTTGGAGGTTTTGGCTTCCCCGCCTGGTAATCATCTGGAGGCGCTGCGGGGCGACCGGAAGGGACAGCATTCCATTCAAATCAATGACCCATGGGGGATCTGCTGCGTTTGGCGTGCCGGTCATGCCGATGAAGTGGAGATTGTTGATTCCCACTGAGGAGAAGTAACCATGCGCAAGCCGGAAACTCTCATTCCCGCTGTTCATCCCGGTGAGATCCTCCGCGAGGATTTCATGAAGCCGCTCGGCCTCACCATCAACAGGCTGGCGCTCGACCTCCACGTGCCGGCCACCCGTATCGGTGAAATTGTCCACGAACGCCGCCGCATTACTGCTGATACCGCTCTGCGTCTGGCGCGTTACTTAAAGACCAATCCGGAGTTCTGGCTGAACCTGCAAAATTTCTTTGACCTCGAAATTGAAAGGCGCTCCGGCGCCGCAGTTGAAATTGAGCGCCACGTGCATCCCGCGGCTGTGCGGGTTTCCTAATCCATCTTCGTCCACAAGCCGTGGACCTTCACAACAGGTCGGCGCTACCTGTTTCGGGCGCATGAGGCTATGATCATCGGATTACCAAAACAAGTACATCCTCCACCAATTCTCCAAATTCTGGTATCAGCTTTCCGATTAGGTTCTTGAGTTCGACCGCGCTCTCCAACTCTGCTTTTGACCCCTTGAGGTATGTCGCGATCTCCTCTGGGAAGAATACCCGATACAAAAAGCTGATCGCGTTGAATGCCTCCAATACTTTCGCGTACCACAGATCGAAGCTCTTGGGTAGGTATCTTGGAACATTGTCGCGTCCCTCCTGCAGCTCGTAAATGTCCAACCCCTGGGCGTGGGTTTGAAGCGACAAAACCTTATACACAGGATAAAGTTTCTCGAGAATTGCAGACTCTCCGACCTGAAGTGCCTTGTCCGTTCTCGACGCCAATGACTTGGCTATGGCTTGCATCTTCGCTGGGGCGTTTCGTTGGCCACGTCGCCACTGTTCGTAACGTCCATCAGGCTGCCCATAATGCCCTGAAAAGTACACACCGTGAACGGCGATCTCAAACCAAGCTCGGAGGACCGTGAGCGCTTGGCGAAAAAACCCTCCATATGCGAGGTATATGGTTGCAACCAGATCGGTTTGAGTTTCTAGCCACAATTCCGCCACGGGATGACCGGGTGGCAACTGCGACCAAAGCGCAAAATGTGTCAATGAGTCCGCGCTCACTACATTCATGAGAACTGAGGTTTGTTGCGGTCTGTCCTTTAGCGCACGGAAGCGCGCAGCGTCTTCCTCAGAAGCATCCGTGAAGTACCAATCGAAACTTGAGAAGGGATTCTTCTTTTCCATGGTTGATCTAGCGACTTGCTGAACGACTGTGTTCGATGGCTGGCCGAACGGCCGTCATGGGCCAAATGCTGGCGCTGCTATCGCGGCTGGCAATGCGAGGCCCGGAGTTAATGCCGGGGCTGTACGTAACCGGGAGGCAAAGCGGCGCCTTCACCAAAGAAGAACTTCTCCATTTGTTGGGCGATGATTTCCTGCGCTTCTTTGGTAGCAGGGTTCAGGCGGTATTCATTCATCAACATGCGCAGGTGATCCAGCCACATCTCCCACGCCTGCTCGGAAACGTTATCGTAAATGCGCTGGCCCAACTCTCCGATCCACGGCGGCTCGTCAAGACCCGGCAATTCTTTTTGAAGTTTCACGCACTTTACGAGTCTCTGAGCCATTGCCAACCCTCCGTCAGTCCTGGATAAGGTGAATGAATATTGGCGGGACAATCCCGGCACATCGTGGATTGCCAAGCCACATCGCTATCGTAAGCTCTTCAATCCGGCATAGAAGAGATGATCGCCCGCAAATTCCGGGTCCGTCAAGTATAGCGGAAAATCGGTAGTGGGTCAGTTTGCTGTAGCGGCGGTCTCTGACCGCCGAAAGGGGTTGATCAATAAAGTCCGACGCCGTTATAGACGCCGCTACAGCCGCCAAAACGTACCATTGCCGCTGCCCCATATCACTTTATTTCGGAAACCTTTGCAATTCAGTTAGAATGCTCGGTTCAATTCAACGGGAGGTGACTTGTGAAGGTGAAGATTCCAGTGTTTGGGACCATCATGGCCGGCCTGCTGCTCTGGGTGGGCGCAGCACAAGGCGCCGTGACAACCCAGACCGTAACTTACCAGAGCGGCAACGAGCAGGTGAGCGGCTTTCTGGCACTGCCCGGGACGCCGGGCAAGCATCCGGGGCTGGTGGTGATCCACGAATGGTGGGGACTGACGCCGTGGGTGAAAGAACAGGCACAGAAATTTGCAGCTCAGGGTTATGTGGCGCTGGCCGTGGACCTTTACCGAGGCAAGAGTACAGACGATCCCATGGTGGCGCATGAACTGGCGCGCGGCGTCCCCCACGACCGCGCCATTCGCGACCTGAAGGCAGGGTTTGATTATTTGGCGTCCCGGTCCGATGTGATTCCGCAGAAGATCGGCTCCGTGGGCTGGTGCATGGGGGGAGGATGGTCGATCGACCTGGCTGAAAACGAACCCACGCTCGCTGCCTGTGCCGTGAATTACGGAGCACTGCCGGCCGATGCGGATACCATGGCGCGCATTCAAGCGCCGGTGCTCGGCAATTTCGGGGCTTTGGATCAGGGTATTCCACCCTCTGCCGTGGCAGCGTTTGTGAAGGGGATGAAAACGCAAGGTAAGCGGGTGGATGCGAAGGTTTATCCGGATTGCGGCCACGCTTTCGAAAATCCTAACAACAAAAATGGTTACCGCCCTGCCGCTGCTGAGGATGCCTGGAATCGAATGGTTGCGTTTTTCAGCCACACGCTCTGAGACGGGCGGCCATCAAGTAGACCGGCTTGCCCGGAACAGATCTGGATTATGCTCAAAGGAAAGTTGGTGAATCATCCGGGATGATTCGAGCGGAAAAAATGGTGCGGAAGGGGGGACTCGAACCCCCATGGTCTTGCGACCGTCAGCCCCTCAAGCTGGTGCGTCTGCCAATTTCGCCACTTCCGCATGAAGTGATCTTGAATTCCATTGCGGGCGCTTGGCCCTGCTGCCTGTCCCCAATACGCTGCCGGGAAGACTGCCAGGGCAGGGTCCCAACCGCGCCGGGCAACGGCCAAGCCCATCCAGCTTACTTCTGAAACGGATTGGTGGGAAGCGGAGCCGGTGCTGGAGCTTTCGCCGGAGCCTTGGCAGGCGCCGACTGCTTCGTGGCATTTTCCAGGACCGAACCGGTCGTGCTTTTTGATGCCCAGACGGAAAGCATAATCGAGGTCGCCATGAAGATGGCGCCCAAAACCCAAGTCATCTTGGCCAGCGTTGAAACAGTTCCGCGAGGTCCAAAGGCCGCCTGGCTCACGCCGCCGAATGCCGCGGTGATGTCCACATTCTCGCCGCCCTGGATCAGCACCACCAGTACAATCATAATGGCTACCAGAATGTGAATCACATTGACTGCGGTTGTCATCGAATTCCTTCTTTCATCCCGGCAAGTGCCGGCACCCTACAAATAATTGATAATCGTCAGGAACGACTCAACTTTCAGGCTGGCGCCGCCCACCAGCGCTCCATCAATATCCGGCTGGGCCATCAACCCGCGCACATTTTCGGGTTTTACGCTGCCGCCATAAAGGATGCGAGCCTCGCCGGCAGGCAATTCGCCGAACTGCTGCGTTCCCACGTATCGAATGAAAGCGTGGCTTTCCTCGGCCATTTCCGGGGTGGCTGTCCGGCCCGTGCCAATCGCCCACACCGGCTCGTAGGCTAATATAATACGGGAAAATTCCTGGGGGGTCAACCCAGCGAACCCGCCCGTAAGCTGCCGGGAAAGCACGGTGTTCGTGTTTCCTTGCTCCCGTTCCGCCAGCGTTTCCCCCACGCAGACAATCGGAGTCAAGCCTGATGACAAGGCAGCCTTGAGCTTGCGGTTCACCGATTCGTCGGTTTCTCCACAATCCTGGCGGCGTTCCGAATGGCCAATGATCACATGGCTGCACCCGGCGTCCACCAGCATGGGCGCGGAAACGTCGCCGGTGTGCGCGCCTTCGCGGTCCCAGTGAACGTCCTGCGCGGCCACTTCGATGTTGCTTCCGCGCGCTGCGTCCGCCACAGCCCGCAGCGCCGTGAACGGCGGTGCAATCAACATGCCGCAGTGATTCACGCTGGAGACCAGCGGACGCAGTTGCTTGACGAAGTCAACCGCTTCACCAATGGTCTTGTACATTTTCCAGTTGCCAGCAATCACAGGTCGTCGCATTGGGGGTAGTTACAGCTCCAAATTCAAAAGGCAAGTTGAAATCCTGATCGGACATTCTCAGATGTGTAAAACCATTGGTGTCGAACTAGGTTGTAGCGCCATCCCTTCTTGACAAGCACTTCGGAAAAATCGTCTCGAGTTAAGTCCAAGGAGTGCAGCGCGCCTCGTTTCCAGGCCACGAGGATGATGTGATTGAAAAGCGACTCACCGGCGAATGGCCTTCCATCCGGTGACACTTGGGCGAGAGCATTTTCGATGATTTCGTCAAGGCCGGGTTTGGAAAAAACGCGCTGCCCGGGAAACTGGCTCTTTTCATCATTGAAGAAGGTTAGAATGACCTCGCCGGCGAGCACTTTCTCGCTGTTCTTCTTCTTATGCATCGACCAGATGGTATCACCAGTTTGCGTGACCGCAGACCTCAGTGTGGCGCCTGACCGGGCTGTCTCTTCCAAAATAGCTTCGAAGTAGCGGACGTTCCAGTGCTGGAAAACGACAGAAAACCACCGGTTGCGCTTGAGCATTTTAAGACACAACCGCACGCTTTCCCTCAGCCGCTGGATGTAATGATCTTCGGTGAAGCACTGTTCTCCGCCGACGATGATCTCGCTCTTGCGGGCGGACAGAGGAACCTCGAAACCTAACCAGTGATTCCAGAGGGTTGACAAATCCAGGTAAGCAATATGACCGCCGTAAGGGGGATCGGTAAAAATGTAATCGGCTTTGCGGCCAAACGCCGCAGTGAGCGCGGCCAGATCCAGGGAATATGCCTTAAACGTGCCGCGCCATCCTTGAGTCCTCTCTAGGAGGCGCTTTTGCCTCAACACTTCTTCCTTCCCTGCGATCACATTCATCGATCGTTCCCGGAAAATGTCCCACGCGGGAAGTTCCACTGGGCGGTTTGCAACTTTATACCTATAAATACTAAAAATGCTGCTCCCCCCCCGAGATTCCGTCCTTCCCTTGGCGGAGAGGAAAGTCTTGTTCAATTTGCCCAGGGTGGCCGACCACGCCACCAGGAGAGCGCCGCGCGCCGCCAGATCGATAATCCGATCGACCCGGTCTTTGATCAAGGCAAGGGAGAGGAGCTGACGAGGTGAAAAAAGATCGTAGTACCTCTCCGCGTCAGAGGTTTTGGGCAGTGGGATATTCTCCGGTAATCTGACACTCTGAAGACTCGCTCGCGCTTCTTCATCTGTTAGCTGAGGCACTCGCTCAACCATAGATTGACAGGCAGCTTCCACTTCCAGATAAGCTTCTTTGATGGGCCGCGTATTTTCGTGGGTCGTGTCGGCAATCTGGGAGGCAATAAAATTCGCCAAGGGGTTGATATCGCTTTGTACGCCGTGGCGGTTGAGCAACATCGCTTCGATGGCGGTGACTCCAGAGCCGCCGAACGGGTCTAATACCGTGTCCCCAGGCTTCGAATAATGTTCAATGTAAGAGCGAACGACGTTAGCCGGGCGCCGTGTGAAATAGGGATGGACTCCGTAGTGACGCTTGGCCCCTTGCCGGTCCGCAGGGATTCGTCGCGTGATTGGTTCGATTTCAGGATAGGCGTAAGGCATCTTCTATCCGAGGGCTTCGCAGAGCGCCCCGAGTTCGATAACATCAACATTAACTGGCACGTTTTTCATGTCATGCCGGGCGCAAAGAATGACCACGCGCGAGAGTAACTCCGGAGAATATTTCTTTTGCTGATACTTGAAATGAGAGCTCAGCTTCTTGATCTCAATGGGCGCGCCGTACGGATCATAATCCAGGAATTGAAAAGTGCCCGTGCAATCGTATCCTTTGCCCACGTAGGGGCCACATTCGACTCCCAACATCTTCAAGGGGCCGGATGCACGCAGCAGATCTTCTTCCCTGACGAACCGAGCCCTTCCATCTCTTTGGTGCGCTTCGGAGACGCGGCAGATCTCTTCCGCTGACCATTTCCACATCTCAGGATGCTTCATCTTGATACCGGCTAGTTGCCGCCGCCAGAGCTGGCTTTGCATCCGGCTGTTGAATGAAAGGGGGAACTCAGGCCTCTCAATCACGCCCGGGCGCGGATGGTCTGCGTATTTGTAACCGACTGGAGTGAGGTAAAATTTCGCATCGATGTTTTGAATTTCAATGTCAACTCTTTCGAAATCTCCAGACGGCAACTTGTACCATCGCCGGATGGCTTCACCGATAGATTCACCCGCCTCGGCTTGTTGAATCCTGTCGTGACCAACACGGCCCCCAACAACATTTCCGTCCGGGCTTAACTTGGCGTCCAGGCTTAATGCCCTGAATGCTGGGGGAGTAGCGCCATAGGGTGTCACCAGCGCCACCGGAACGGCCTTTTTATGCCTCAGGAAATGGCGAACCTCTTCTGACAAGTCGTGGAAATAGTATTGCGGACCACCGGTCTTACGGCTTTCGCGCTTGGTTTGCTGGAGGTGCATGACAATCCGAGATTACAGATTTTTCGAGCGACTTTCCAGTGCGTTTCTTGCTACGGCCTCCTGCTTCGTGCCTACTGCCTACCCTTCTGTGAGGCATTCCACTCCCGGCAGCTTCAGCCCCGACAGGAATTCGAGCGACGCGCCTCCGCCCGTCGAAATGTGGGACATCTTGGCAGCCACGCCGGCTTTGTGAACTGCGGCCACGGAATCGCCGCCGCCTACGATCGAGATCGCTGAGGAATCCGCCACCGCCTGGGCAATTGCCATCGTTCCGGCGGCGAACTGATCCATTTCAAACACCCCCATGGGGCCGTTCCAAACGATAGTTTTCGCCTGGCGGATTTCCTTGGCAAAGGCGGCGCGAGTGGCAGGACCAATGTCAAGCCCCATGCGGTCTGCGGGAATATCTCGCGTGTTCACCACTTCGGCTTTTGCGGAGGCTTCAAACTTATCCGCCACCACGTGATCAATCGGCAGCAGGATTTTTACCTTTCGGTCTTTGGCGGCTTGGAGGATTTCTGCGGCCGACGTGACTTTATCCTCTTCAACCCTAGATTTTCCAACCTGCACGCCTTCCGCCCTCAAGAACGTATAAGCCATGGCCCCGCCGATCAAGACGGCATCCGCCTGCCTGATGAAGTTTTCAAGCAATTCGATTTTGTCGGAAACCTTGGCCCCTCCCACGATGGCCACGTAAGGCCGGGCGGGAGCTTCCACCGCCTTGCCGAGATACTCCAGCTCCTTTTCCATCAAGAGGCCGGCCACTCCGGGGTGTAGGAAATGGGTTATGGCCTCGATAGAAGCATGGGCGCGGTGAGCAGTGCCAAATGCGTCGTTTACATAGACCTCTGCCAAAGCTCCGAGTTTTCCCGCGAACTTCCAGCCGTTTTTCTCCTCTTCTGGATGGAAGCGCAGATTCTCCAACAACAGCACCTCGCCATCGGCGAGCGATTGCGCCTGCTTCTCAGCCTCATCCCCGATACAATCGCCGGAAAATCCAACCGGTTTCCCAAGAAGCTCTGCGAGCCTAGCCGCCACGGGTTTCAGGCTCATCTTCGCATTGGGCTTCCCTTTGGGCCGCCCCAGGTGCGAGGCCAGAATCAGCCGCGCCCCATTTCCCAGCGCAAATTGAATGGTAGGGAGCGAAGCGCGGATGCGTGTGTCATCGGTGATATGGCCCTCGTCATCCAGCGGCACGTTGAAGTCCACGCGCATGAAAACCTTCTTACCCTTCAAGCGCATTTGGGGGGTCCAGTCCTTCAGACTAGGATCACGCTCCTTTAGAGCAAGAACTGCTTGGTCATGTTCAACCAAGTCTCGGATGGACAGTTTTGGTGTCATAGCAATCGCTCTGCCCTCTGCCGGGTGCTTAACCCGGCGTAGCCGGAACCAAAAAGGGAAAGCTGAACGCATTTTGAAATGCCCCAAAATCCGTATAAATACTGGGCGAAACTGTGGTTGCCAAAAATATTCTGCCAGAAAAGTGTAGAAATTAATTTCAAAGGTGCTACAGGCTCTTGGCAATAAACTTCGCCAGGTCACGCACGCGGCAGGAGTATCCCCACTCGTTGTCATACCACGCCGTCACCTTGACGCAATTGCTGCCAATGACTTTGGTGAATGGCGCATCCACGATCGAGGAGTTCGAGTTACCCCGGAAATCGATGGAAACCAGTTCTTCCGTCGAGTATTCGAGAATGCCCTTCATCGGCCCGTCGGCTGCGGTTTTCAGCGCGCACCGAACCTCTTCGGTGGTGGTGGGCTTTTCAACGAAGGCCGTGAGATCGACAATCGATACGTCGGGCGTGGGAACGCGCAGCGAATAGCCGTCCAGCTTTCCGGTCAGCTCCGGGATCACCAGGCCAAGCGCCTTGGCTGCGCCGGTTGACGTGGGGATGATGGAGACGCCCGCCGCCCGCGCCCGCCGCAGGTCTTTGTGGGGAAGGTCCAGGGTGCGCTGGTCATTGGTATAGGAGTGGACGGTGGTCATGGCGCCGGAAATGATGTGGAAGGTATCATTGATAACCTTGGCGACGGGAGCCAGGCAGTTGGTGGTGCAGGAAGCGTTCGAGATCACGTTGTGCTTGGCCGGATCATACTTCTGCTCGTTCACTCCGAGCACAATAGTGATGTCCTCGCCCTTGGCTGGCGCGGAAATGATGACTTTCTTCACCGTACCGTGCAGGTGCTTCTTTGCGTCCTCGGCCTTGGTGAAAAGTCCGGTGGACTCCACCACAATCTGAGCGCCGGTTGAGGGCCAATCGATCTGCGCCGGATCCTTCTCCTTGAACACGCGGATCGTCCGGCCATTTACTTGGATGTTGTCATCTCCGTGGCCCACTGCGGCCGAAAACGTGCCAAACACCGAATCGTATTTCAACAGATGGGCAAGGGTTTTGGGGTCGGTAATATCGTTAATGGCGACGATCTCTATCGCCGGGTCGGCATAAGAAGCGCGCAGGAAGTTCCGTCCGATGCGTCCGAAACCGTTGACTCCTACCTTTACGGACATTAGTAGTCCCTCCATAGATGAGTTTTTGGAGATGATGACAAACTACTATCGTAACCGCCTCGAGCAAATTTCGTCAAACCGGGCAGGAAGGCGGCAGCGATTCCGCATCCATTAAGGGAAGTGCTGAAAAGTGGTTGTGGTGGCGTGCATTCGGCGCCGGGGCCAGATTCGCATGGGATTATTCGCGTCGCCAGGAGCGGCGGGGGTGGTGCTGAGGGAGG
>Ga0307374_10002416_pt1 | contig 33238 bp, 24 predicted proteins | sample OX3MG_FD_202532 | JGI IMG/M metagenome (GOLD analysis project Ga0307374, IMG submission 202532) | Soil microbial communities from Risofladan, Vaasa, Finland - OX-3 | ecosystem: Environmental > Terrestrial > Soil > Coastal area > Acid sulfate soil | place: Finland: Risofladan, Vaasa | collected... | reverse complement strand
CCTTTTTGCGGCGGTATCGTCTAGAGGTTAGGACGCCAGATTCTCAATCTGGTAACCGGGGTTCGATTCCCCGTACCGCTACCATCTGTTTTCATTCGGACACGAATATTCGCGCCTGCCCTGTTTTATGGCCTTTGCCGGAAGTTCGCCTGAAACTGGCCGGGGAGATGATTGCCGAGTCGCCTGCGTTGCCTGCGGTTTCTTTCAGATCGGGGCTGGCGCGATGCCAGGCAGGTCGCGGAGCGAGCCTGTCTTGATTCATTATTCATGGCGTTGTTGGTGTAAATTCAGCCAATCGACTGTGAGGCTATGATGCGTTTACTCGTCCTGCCCGGCGACGGAATTGGTCCCGAGATCACGGCATCCACCTGTGAGGTCCTTGCACTTCTCAGCGAGAAGTTCTCGCTCGGCCTGTCGTTTGAAAGTCACGAAATTGGCCTGACAACCCTGGAAAAGGAGAAGACCACTTTCCCCGACCCGGTGCGCGCGGCCTGCCAGAAGTTCGAAGCCATCCTGCTGGGGCCCATCTCGCACAATGTCTATCCCCCGCGTGAGGAAGGCGGAATCAACGTATCCGGCGAATTACGGATCATGCTCGACCTCTATGCCAACCTCCGGCCCAGCCGCTCCCGGCCGGGACTGCCGCACTGGGGCCGGACGCCGATGGATCTGGTCATCGTACGGGAGAATACCGAGGGATTTTACGCCGACCGCAATATGTATCAGGGCGGGGGCGAATTCATGCCGACCCCGGACCTGGCTCTGGCCATGCGGAAAGTGACGGCCACCGGCTCGCGGCGCATTGCCCGGGCGGGTTTCGAGCTGGCCCAGACGCGGCGGCGGAAGGTCGTGGCGGTTCACAAGGCCAACGTGATGCGCGTGTCCGACGCACTGTTCCTGCGCGAGACGCGCGCGGTGGCGAAAGAATATCCCGGAACGGACTACAGTGAGCAGCTGGTGGACTCGATGGCCGCGCTTCTGGTCCGCCAAGCCGAACGATACGACGTGATCGTCACGACGAATATGTTCGGAGATATTCTTTCCGATGAAGCGGCGGAAATATCGGGCAGCCTGGGTCTGGCCGGTTCGATCAACGCGGGAGAGGAGCACTGCCTGGCCCAGGCGCAGCATGGCTCGGCGCCCGATATTGCCGGACAGGACAAGGCGAATCCGACCTCGCTGATTCTCTCGGCCGGCATGTTGCTCGGTTGGCTGGGACAAAAGCACAAGGACGAAAAACTGGCCAAGGCGGCCCGGCTGGTCGAACAATCGGTGGACGCGGTTTTGGCGAATCCGGAAACGCGCACCGCCGATCTGGGTGGAAAACTCGGCACCAAAGCCTTCACCGCCGCCGTGTGCGAAGAGATTCGCCGCCATGCCGGCTGATTTGCCGATTGCCGGGTCCTGCGATTGCCACGTACACGTCGTCGGCCCCGTCGAGCGCTATCCGCAACGCACCGGGCGGACGTATACAGCCATGCCGGCCGCGCTCGATTCGCTGCGTGCCGCCGCCGAGCCGCTGGGCGTCGACCGCTTCGTCATCGTCCAACCGAGCTTTTACGGCAACGACAACCAATGCCTGCTGGAAACGCTTGACCGGCTCGGCGAACGCGGACGCGGGGTCGCCGCGGTGGACGCCGAAGAGGCCAGTCCGGGCCTGCTGCGCGGCCTTGGACAACGCGGCGTGCGCGGGCTGCGCGTCAACCTGTACAGCGAGTCTCGCGACCGTTCCCGGCAGCAGCCGAATGAAATTCTGGAAAAGACCGCCAGGATCCTGCCCGATGCCGGCTGGCATGTCGAGATCGTTGCGCCACTCAAGACGCTAACGGCGGCTGCGGCTGTGATCGAGCGCACCGAGGAAACCTTCGTGATCGACCATTACGGCCTGCCAGGCGAGTCCTCGCCGGAAAGCGACGAAGGACGCCGCCTGCTCCACCTCGCCGCTCTGCCCCGCGTATGGGTCAAACTATCGGCGCCCTATCGCACCGGAAACGATCCGATGGCAACCGCTCCGCTCGCCGGCTGGCTGGAGGCTCTGTTGCGCGTGGCGCCGGACCGCTGCCTCTGGGCCAGCGATTGGCCGTACACGCCGGCGAAGAAGGACCAAAAGGGCGCGAACATGGCGGTCCCGTATCGCCATTTGGATTACCGGCGTCTTCTCGCCGAGTTCTGCGAGGCCCTGCCGGACCCAGGTCTCGCGGCGCAAATCCTGACCGCCAACCCGCGCCGCCTCTACGGCTTTCCATCCGAACCGTAACCGGCGCCCGTAGGGCGGGCCGGGCAAAAGACTCCCGAGCAACAAGAAGCATCCACCCAACCGATATGGACTTGAAAGCGGACCCGAATGCGATTAATATAGGACTGTCTAAGTCCTATATTGACGGTCGGTTTCGAGGAAACTCCAGCAAATGGTGAGACTTAGCAAACTGACGGATTACGCTCTGGTGTTGATGAGCCGCCTGGCTCAAACACCCAGCCCGTCTTATTGCACTGCTCGCGACCTGGCTCTCGAGCTGCAGCTTCCTCTGCCCACGGTCAGCAAGCTGCTGAAGGGGTTGCTGCAGAGCGGGCTGCTGGTCTCGCACCGCGGCATACACGGCGGCTACAGCCTGGCCAGGAAGCCGCGCGAGATCGGCCTGGCGGAGATCATCACCGCTCTCGAAGGCCCCATTGCCCTGACCGAGTGCAGTACGGACGTTACGGGGCTATGCCAGCTGGAAACCTGCTGCGCCATCCGCCAGAACCAGCAGATCATCAGCCAGGCCGTGCGGAGCGTGCTGGAAAAGCTGACGTTGTCGGATCTGATCCAGCCACTGATGCTGACGGCGGTGAGAAACGCCCGCGGCGACTTCGTGCCGACGATCGGCGTATTTCCCGGGAGAATGCAATGAGCACAGATTCCAATACGATTCGCGATCTCGCCGAGAGCGAGTACAAATGGGGCTTCGTCACCGATATCGAGGAGGAGCGGGCTCCGAAGGGATTGAATGAGGACATCATCCGCCTCATTTCGTCCAAGAAGAACGAACCGGAATTCATGCTGGCGTGGCGGCTGAAGGCGTTTCGCCATTGGGTCTCCCTGGAAAAGGCCCAGGCCGAGCCGAAATGGGCGAACATCCACTACGAACCGATCGACTATCAGAACATCACCTACTATTCGGCGCCCAAGAAGAAGCCCAGCCTGACGGATTTGAACGAAGTCGATCCGGAAATTCTGCGCACCTACGAGAAGCTGGGCATACCGCTCGGCGAGCAGAAGCGGCTCTCCGGGGTTGCCGTCGACGCGGTATTCGACAGCGTTTCGGTCGCCACGACTTTCAAGGAGAAGCTCGGCGAGCTGGGCGTGATTTTTTGCTCGATTTCGGAGGCCGTCCAGAAATACCCCGAACTCGTGCAGAAGTATCTGGGCTCGGTCGTGCCCTACAGCGACAATTTTTTTGCCGCGCTGAACGCCGCCGTGTTCACCGACGGCTCGTTTGTCTACGTGCCCAAGGGCGTGCGCTGTCCCATGGAGCTTTCCACCTATTTCCGCATCAACGCGGCCGAGACGGGCCAGTTCGAGCGCACGCTTATCGTGGCCGACGAGGGGTCCTACGTCAGCTATCTGGAGGGCTGCACGGCGCCGGTCCGCGACGAAAACCAGCTGCACGCGGCGGTGGTCGAGCTGCTGGCCCTGGACAACGCGCGCATCAAGTATTCGACCGTGCAGAACTGGTATCCGGGCGACAAGCAGGGCCGGGGCGGGATCTACAACTTCGTCACCAAGCGGGGCAAGTGCCAGGGCGTGAATTCGCGCATCTCCTGGACGCAGGTCGAGACCGGCTCGGCGATCACCTGGAAGTATCCGAGCTGCATCCTGCAGGGCGACAACTCGGTGGGCGAGTTCTACTCGGTGGCGCTGACCAACAATTACCAGCAGGCCGACACCGGCACGAAGATGATTCACCTGGGCAAAAACACGCGCAGCACCATCGTGACCAAGGGCATTTCCGCCGGCCACGGCCAGAACACCTATCGCGGGCTGGTGCGGATATCCAAGAACGCCTCCGGCGCGCGCAACTATACGCAGTGCGATTCGCTGCTCATCGGAGACCAGTGCGGCGCGCACACGTTTCCCTACATCGAGGTGAAGAACTCCAGCGCCCGCATGGAACACGAGGCCTCGACCTCGAAAATCGGCGACGAGCAGCTGTTCTACCTGCGCCAGCGCGGGCTGAAGACCGAAGACGCGGTGTCGATGATCGTAAACGGCTTCTGCAAGCGCGTCTTTCGCGAGTTGCCGATGGAGTTCGCCGTGGAGGCGCAGAAGCTGCTGGGCGTGAGCCTGGAAGGCAGCGTCGGCTGAGCCGGCACCCGTGAAGGGAGCCCGCGAAGGGAGAAAGATGAGTCTGCTGGAAATCCGAAATCTGCATGCGGAAGTCGACGGCCACCCCATCCTGCGGGGCATCGACCTGCGCGTCGACGCCGGCCAGGTGCATTCGATCATGGGCCCGAACGGCTCGGGCAAGAGCACGCTGGCGCAGGTGCTGGCGCGCCACGAAGCCTACCGGGTGACCGAGGGCGAGGTTCTCCTTAACGGGAAGGACCTGCTGGCGATGAAGCCGGAGGAAGCCGCCGGTGAGGGAGTTTTCCTGGCCTTCCAGTATCCGGTCGAGATTCCCGGCATCACCAATACCTACTTTCTCCGTTCGGCCCTCAACGCCGTCCGCAAATACCGTGGGCTCGATGAAGTGGACGCGATCGATTTTCTGCCCCTGTTCCGGGAAAAGCTGAAGCGGCTCGAAATGGACGAGAAGCTCATGAACCGGTCGCTGAACGAGGGCTTTTCGGGCGGCGAAAAGAAGAGGAACGAAATCCTCCAGATGAGCGTGCTCGAGCCCAAGCTGGCCATTCTGGATGAAACCGACTCCGGCCTGGACATCGATGCCCTGCGCATCGTCGCGGGCGGCGTCAACGCGATGCGCGACCCCACGCGGGCCTTCATCGTGGTGACGCACTACCAGCGCCTGCTCGACTATATCGTTCCCGATTTCGTCCACGTGCTGGTGAACGGGCGCATTGTCCGCTCGGGCGGTCCCGAACTGGCGCTCGAGCTGGAAGACAAGGGATACGCCACGGTCGGCGCGGGGGCCGAAAGCGGCGAGGCGACGGCTTAGATGCCGGCGACCGGGAGAATGGCGGCGTGAGCGCGACGGCGACAATTCCGCATTTGCAGGACTACCTGGCCGGCTTCGGCGAGCTTGAACAGCTGGCGGCGGGACGGCATCTGCCGTGGCTGCGCGAGCTGCGCAGCGGCGCCTTTGCCCGTTTCTGCGAAGCCGGCTTTCCCACCACCCACGACGAAGACTGGCGCTTCACGAGCGTAGCCCCCCTGGCGCAGACCCCCTTTGTGCTGGCCGATTCCGGCCCCGCGCCTTCCGAGGCGCAGCTGGGCAGCTGGCGCATGCCCGACGCCGCCTGCGAGCTTGTATTCGTCAATGGCCGGTTCGCGCCGCAGCTCTCGCGCCTGCCGGAATTGCCCGCCGGCGTTCACGCGGCCAGCCTGGCGGCGCAAATCGCCGAAAATCCGGCATCGGTCGAGCCGCATCTCGGCCGCTATCTCGACATTCGCCGCGACGCCTTCTGCGCGCTGAATACGGCCTTCCTCGAGGACGGCGCCTATGTGCGCATTGGCCGGGGAGCGGTTCTCGAGCGTCCGATTCATCTGCTGTTCGTTTCGGCGGCCGGCGCCGCGCCGCGCATGAGCTCTCCGCGCAATCTCGTCGTCGCGGAACAGAACAGCCAGGCCGCGATCGTCGAAGATTACGTCTCGCTCGGCGGCAGCGCCGATTTCTGCAATACGGCCACCGAACTGGTCGCCGGCGACGGGGCCGTGGTTTCCCACTATCTGCTCGAGCGCGAGCATACCCGGTCCTTCAACATTTCCACCCTCCGCATCCACCAGGGGCGCGGCGCCAATGTCGCCTCCCACTCCGTCCTGCTGGGCGGAGCGATCGTGCGCAATAACGTCCACGCCGTGCTGGACGGCGACGGCGGCGATTGCCTCATCAACGGGCTCTTCGTCGGCTACGGACGCCAGCACCTCGATAACTACATGCGCGTCGAGCACACCCGTCCCCATTGCAGCAGCCGCCAGTTTTACAACGGGATTCTCGGCGATCACGCGCGCGGGGTCTTCCATGGCCGGATCATCGTCCACCAGGACGCGCAGAAGACCGACGCGAAGCAGACGAACCGGAATCTCCTGCTTTCCGACGACGCGCAGATCGACACCAAGCCCCAGCTCGAGATCTACGCCGACGACGTCAAGTGCACCCACGGCGCGACGATCGGCCAAATCGAACCCGAAGCCCTCTTCTACCTCCGCTCCCGCGGACTCGAAGAGGCAGCGGCGCGCCGCCTGCTCCTGTTTGCCTTTGCCAACGAATGCCTGGACCGCATGAGAGAAAGTTCCGTCCGCGGCCATGTGGACGCGATGATCCGCGAAAATCTGTTCCCGAACGCGGCAGGGGCCTCCGACGCGGATGCGGCGGCCGGCATCGCGAAGGAGGGCCAATGAGGGCTACGGCCAGGACGTACTCGAACGCGCCGGGGCCGGCACGGTCCCGCGAGGAGGGCTTCGACGCCGAGCGCGCGCGTCGCGATTTCCCCATCCTGGGGCAACTGGTGCGCGAGCGGCCCCTGGTGTACCTGGATAACGCGGCGACGACCCAGAAACCGCAGGTGGTCATCGACGCCCTGACGCGCTACTACGAGAAGGAAAACGCCAATATCCACCGCGGCGTGCATTTCCTTTCCGAACGCGCCACCGAGGAATACGAAAACGCGCGAAAAACCGCGCAGCGCTTCCTGAACGCCGCCGACGCCGGCGAGATTATCTTTGTGCGCGGGGCCACCGAGGCCATCAATCTGGTGGCGCAATCCTACGGCCGCACGCATGTCGGCGCCGGTGACGAGGTCCTCATCACCGCCATGGAACATCATTCCAACATCGTGCCGTGGCAAATTCTGTGCGAACAGCAGGGCGCCAGACTCCAGGTCGCTCCCATCAATGACCGGGGCGAACTACTCCTCGACGAGCTGGAAAAACGGCTGGGGCCGCGTACCCGGATGGTCGCCGTGACGCACGTCTCGAACGCCCTCGGCACGATCAATCCCGTCCGGCGGATCGTGGAGTTGGCTCACAGCCGGGGCATCCCCGTCCTGCTGGACGGCGCGCAGGCCGCCCCGCATCTTCCCGTCGACGTGCAGGCGCTCGATTGCGATTTCTACGTCTTCTCCGGGCACAAGGTCTACGGTCCCACCGGCATCGGCATCCTCTACGGGAAGGCCGCCTTGCTCGACGCCATGCCCCCCTATCAAGGCGGCGGGGAAATGATCCTCTCGGTCACGTTTGAAAAAACGGTCTACAACAAGCCGCCCCAGAGATTCGAGGCCGGCACGCCCCATATTGCCGGCGCCATTGGCCTCGGCGCCGCCCTGGATTACGTGAGCGGCCTGGGAATCGCGGCCATCGGCGCTCATGAATGCGCGCTGCTCGATTACGCGACCGGGCAGCTCGGCGCGATTGCCGGCGTGCGCCTGATCGGCACGGCCGCGGAAAAGGCGGGCGTGCTCTCCTTCGTGATGGACCGGGTTCACGCCCACGATGTCGGGACGATCCTCGATTCGGAAGGAATTGCGATTCGCACGGGGCACCACTGCGCCCAGCCCGTCATGCAGCGCTTCGGCGTGCCGGCCACGGCGCGGGCTTCCTTTGCCCTGTACAACACCAGGGAAGAGGTGGACGCGCTCGTCCGCGGCATCGACAAGGTGCGGGGGATCTTCGCGCAATGAGCGATCTCGGCGATCTCTACCAGGAACTGATCCTCGAGCACAACAACGCGCCTCGCAACTTTCGCCCGATGGCCACCGGCGCTCAGGCCGAAGGGTTCAACCCGCTGTGCGGCGATCATTTCACGATCTATCTGGATATGGATGGCGACGTGATTCGCGACGTCAGTTTTCAGGGCTCCGGTTGCGCCATCTCCAAGGCTTCCGCGTCGATGATGACGCAGAGCGTGAAGGGGAAGACCAAGGCCCAGGCGGAAGAGCTGTTTTCCCAGTTCCACCGGCTGGTGACGGGACAAGCGGCGGGAAGCGGAGCCGAGAGCCAACTCGGCAAGCTGGTTGTTTTCGCCGGCGTCAGCGAGTTCCCGGTACGCGTCAAGTGCGCTTCGCTCGCCTGGCACACCTTGCGCGCCGCGCTCGAAGGCAAGCAATCCTCCATTTCCACGGAATAGCCACTATGGATATGAACCAGACCATCGCGCTCGGCCGCGACTGCGAAGTCATCGAGGTCCCGAGCGGCATCCGTCGAACGCTCGCCGCGGGCGCCTCGCTCAGAATCATGCAGTCGCTCGGCGGCAGCTACACGGTGACCGATGATCGCGGGCAGATGTTCCGGGTGGATGCCGCCGACGCGGACGCCCTGGGCCTTGCGCCCGCCGACGCGCCGGAAACGGCGGCCATCCTCAGCGAGCAGGTCGTGTGGGACCAGCTCCGGACGGTCTTCGACCCGGAAATTCCGGTGAACCTGGTCGATCTCGGCTTGATCTATTCCTGCGTGATTGCGCCGCTCGATTCGGGTGGCAAAAAAATCGACGTAAAGATGTCGATCACCGCGCCTGGCTGCGGCATGGGCAACGTTTTGAAATCGGACGTCGAAAGCAAGCTTGCCAAGCTGCCCGAAGTGAAGCAGGTGAACGTTGAGATCGTCTTCGACCCGCCGTGGAATCCCGGCATGATGTCGGAGGCCGCCAAACTGCAGCTCGGTCTCGACGCGGACTACAGCCCCAGCCCCGACCCCTCCTCTTTTTCCCCCGGAAGTCGATAACCGTCCACCGTCCCGGCCGGCAACCCCCCGGCAACCCTTGTCAGGCCGGCTTCAGAAAAATCGTACCCAGGGGCGGCAGCGACAGCGACAGCGAATACGGCCGGCCGTGCGAAGCGACAGGAACGGCTTCGACCCCGAATCCGCTCTGCCAACCGCTGCCCCCGTACTCCTCGGCGTCGCTATTCAGAATCACCTTCCAATAGCCGCCTCGCGGAACCCCGACGCGATAGTCGGGCCGGGGAACGGGGGTGAAGTTGCACGCCACCAGAATCAGATCGTCCGCGGAACGGGACTTTCGCAGGAAGGTCAGCACGCTCGCATCCGCGTCGTTGCAATCCATCCATTCAAAGCCGCCGGGAACCGGATCGAGCTGGTGCAGCGCCGGCTCCTGCCGGTAAACGCGGTTGAGGTCGGCGACCCAGCGTTGTAAACCCTGATGAGGAGCGTATTGGAGCACGTGCCACTCGATGCTCTCGTTGTGCTGCCATTCCGCCCACTGGCCGAATTCGCTCCCCATGAAGAGCAGCTTCTTACCCGGCTGCGAGTATTGGTAGGCGAACAGGTTGCGGAGACCCGCGAACTTCTGCCAGTCGTCGCCGGGCATCTTGCCGATGAGCGATCCTTTGCCGTGGACCACCTCGTCGTGCGAAAGCGGAAGAAGGAAATTCTCGGTGAACGCATAGATCATGCGGAAGGTCAGCGTGCCGTGATGAAACTTGCGGTGGATCGGCTCGAGGGAAAAGTATTCGAGCGTGTCGTGCATCCAGCCCATGTCCCACTTCATGCCGAACCCGAGCCCGCCCACGTACGTGGGCCGGGAAACCATCGGCCAAGACGTCGATTCCTCGGCCATGGTTTGCACGTCGGGGAAAGCCTTGTACACACTTTCGTTGAGCTGCCGCAGGAAGGCGATCGCTTCCAGATTTTCCCGTCCCCCGTATGGATTCGGAATCCACTCGCCCTGCTTGCGCGAGTAATCCAGATACAGCATCGAAGCGACGGCGTCGACGCGCAGCCCGTCCGCATGATAGACGTCGAGCCAAAATAGGCCGCTGCTCAGCAGGAAACTGCGCACTTCGTTTCTGCCGTAGTTGAATATGCAACTGCCCCAATCCGGCTGATATCCCTTGCGCGGGTCGGCGTGCTCGTAGAGATGGGTGCCGTCGAAATAGACCAGGCTGTGTTCGTCGGAAGGGAAATGCGAGGGCACCCAATCGAAAATCACCCCGATGCCGTTCTGATGCAGCGTGTCGATCAGGAACATCAGTTCCTGCGGCGAGCCGTAGCGGCTGGTAGGGGCGAAGTAGCCGGTCGTTTGATAGCCCCAGGACCCGTAAAAGGGGTGCTCCATCACCGGCAAAAACTCGACATGCGTGAACCCCATCCGCTGGACGTATTCGGCCAGGCGAGGCGCCAGTTCGCGGTAGCTGAGCCGGCGATTATTTTCCTCCGGCACGCGCATCCAGGAACCGAGATGAACTTCGTAGATACTGATCGGGGCCTCCAGGGAATTGCGTTCGCCCCGCCGGGCCATCCATTCCGCGTCCTTCCATTCGTAATCGAGATCCCAGACGATCGAAGCGGTTTTCGGCGGGGTCTCGGCGCGGAAGGCGAAGGGATCGGCCTTGTCCACGCGGTAGCCGCCCAAGGAGGAGACGATATGGAATTTATAGCTCGCGCCGGGGCCTACGCCGGGAACGAATCCTTCCCAAATGCCCGAATCACGGCGCGGGCGAAGGGGATGAGCGGAGGTATCCCACCCGTTAAAATCCCCGATCACGGCCACCATCTCCGCGTTCGGAGCCCAGACGGAAAACATCACGCCCGTCCGCCCCTCGGCCGTGCACGAATGCGCGCCCAGCTTGCGGTAGAGCTGCGTGTGCGTGCCCTCGTTGAACAGGAAGATGTCGTCGTCGGAAAGAAGCGACGTTGCATGGCCGACCGCGCCGGCCACGCCCGGATTTGCTTGTGAATTCATTTCCACCAATACCTACCCTTCTGTCGGCATACAGATCGAGTTATGGCCGGCCGTTCGAGGGAAACCAGATCGAGATCGCTACTACCAGCCAAGCACCTTACCCTGGCTCGCGTCAACCGACTTTCCAAGGAAATTTCCGCGGATCATTAAAACCCGCCCTCGGCCAGCTCGCAGATTCCCTCGAGCGGAATCGCCACCCACCCCAAACGGTGGTTCAACTCATATTTGAGTTCGTAGACGGCCTTGTCGAGCAGCCAGAGCTTCAGGAAAAATTCCAATTCCGCGGCCGCGCCGGGCAGGAACGCCGCCGCCGCGGCCGCTTCCAGGTAGCCGCGAAGGAATTCGACCGACGCCCACCGCCGCCAGAGGTCGGCGAAACCCGCCAGGGCCGCCAGGCGCGAGGCCGCTCCGGCGCCCTCGCCGATGCGGTTGAACAAAGCGGCATAGGCCGCGTAGTGGAACGAACGCAGCATTGCGGCAACGTCCCGCAACGGCGAATGCTTCGCCCGGCGCTCGGCTAGCGAGCGCGCCGGCTCGCCTTCGAAATCAAGGAAGACGAAATCGTCGCCGGTATCGAGAATCTGGCCCAGATGGAGATCGCCGTGTATGCGCGTGCGGAGCCCGGTGAGCGGCCGCGCGCCCAGAAGGCGGTACCGGTCGAGGATTTTTCCCTCGGCCGCGAGCGCCGCCTGCGCCTTTTCCCGCAGCGCGGCGGGCAGATCGGCCGCGCGGCGCCGCAGCACGCCAAAGGCTTGCCCGGTCAAACGAATCATAGACTCGGAAACTTCCCGCTGATATTCGGGGGAAAACGCCTCCGGACGGAATTCGGGATCGCTCGGATCGGAGCAAAGGGCGAGGTGAAGTTCCCCCGTGCGCCGGCCGAGCGTGTGGGCCGTCGCCCGATATCCGCCCAGCCAGAACCCGGACGCCTCCGCCGGCCGCCGCGCCTGGGCCACCAGGCTGCTCTCGGGCCTTTCGGCCGGGCCGGAACCGAGCCCGCCGCGCTCGACACGGTCGTAAAAACCGTCGAGCGCCACCATGGTTCGCCGCCACGCGTCGCCGCGGTTGGCCACGTATCCTTGCAAAATGCCCATCGTCGCGGGTCCGGCGTCGGCGCGCCGGTATTCGAAGGCGCCCGCCGTGGCTGGCACATGAGCAAACCCGGCGCGCACGGAAAGGAATTCTCCCATTTCGAAGTCGGGATTGACGCCTTCCTCGACATGGCGAAAGAATTTCAGGACGAAACAGCGGCCGTAGAGTATCGACGTGTTGCTCTGTTCGACCTTCATCAGCGAAGGTTCGAGCGGGGAAGCGGCCGCGCGCCGCAACGTTTCCAGGGCGGGCGTCGGCAGCCCGACCATTTCGCCCCGGGCGCCGCCAAGATGCGCGCCTGACGCCAGAACTTCCAAAAGCCTGTCCAGGAAGTCGCGATCCCACAAGGCATCGGTCAAAATCCGCTCGTCGTCATCGCCCGGGAGCCGAAGCGCCGACCGTTCCCCGGGGGCCTCGCCCGCCCGTTCGAGCAGCGGAATCGCGTAGGTTTCCGCGGCCCCGTCCTCGTAGTCGACGCGAACCAGGTGGATCGAGGCCGTCGCGCCCTGGAGGGGAACGGGAATGGAGTCGATGATTTTGGCGCCGGCGACAGGGCGCGTCTTGCCGCCGAACCACCTCTGTTCGGAAAGAAAGCGGGGAAGTTTTTCTTCGAGCGCTTTCTGCGCGCGCTCCCCAAAAGAACGATCGGAACTACCCATGAACGACTCCCTTGGACGCCCCGGCGGGATGCCGGATCCGTTGTTTCTCGTTTTGGCCGCGAAGTCCCGCTACAGCGGGGGAATCTCTTCGGCTTTTTCCTTTTCTTCCTCCTCTTTTTTGGCCCGGGTCGGCAGGAACATCCGCTCGAGCATCGCCTGCGCGACGTTGCGTCCCCCGACACCGAAGGCGATGGCCAGGCTCAGCATGATGGCGCCGAAGGCGATGGTGAAGGTGATCAGGACCGTGCGGCGAGCCAGGGCCAGTTGCTCGAGCGCCATGGCGATGGTGAGAAGAATAATGAGAAATCGCACGAAGCCGCTCACCACCCGCGCCGAGGGCAGATTCGCGTTCACCGCCGCCAGCAGGGCGGCGCGGGAAAAGAAATTGGCCGCCAGCAAGCCCAGGAACAGGATGATCAGGGCCACGAAAATTTCCGGCAGCACCTGGAACAGGCGGGAAATCTGCACATGCAGCTCGGTTACGTTCAGCGCGTCCAGCCCCAGCAGCAGAAACGCCACCCAGACCACCCAGAACACCAGCTGGCTCAGCAGATCGAGCGGCGCGGGCAGATCGGCCTTTTTCAGAATCTGCGTGAGGCCGGTGCCCTCCGATAGCGAGTTCACCCGGGCCAGCGCCATCAGGCGCCGCGCGATGATCTTCACGATAATCGCCACCACCCAGCCGGCCAGGAAAATGATCAGCATGGCGAGAACGTGGGGCAGGAACTGCAACAGCATCCCGTAAAACCGGCCGAGTGTCTGGTTCAGGTTCTGCAGCACGACTCCCTTCATCGCTCACCTCCTGCCTCTGCGCTCCAGCGATCGATCAGATAGGATTTCAGATTCTCGAAATCGTGGCCGAGCGCTTCGAGTTTTTGATCGATATTGGCGGCGTCTGCCTTCTGGTTCCGGAAAACGAAGGAGCTGACCCAGCCGCGGTAGAGCGGGGGCAGCGCCTGCAGCAGATGGTCGCGGTTGATCACCGACCGGTGGTGCGCGGCGGCAAATTCGTAAATCGTCTTCACCCACAGCTCGCTCGGGTAGTCAAACTCGCGGGTGGAAAGCCGCTCCATGTTGCGGATTTCGACGAGCGTCTGCGGCGTCAATATGGATTCGAGAATGGGCATGAGTTGGTCCACCTGGGCGCGGAATGTATCCATGATTCCCCTCTTGCTGAACGGAATGGGCTCGAGCGCCACGTCGTAGGGGAAGCCGTACAGCGGCAGCGCTTCCGGCGCGCCCCGCGTCTTCCAGAATTCCTCGTGCGTATCCAGGCACCGGAACAGCGCCCCGACCACCTGCCGCACGGTGCCGGCCACGTCCTGCCCGTACTGCTTGGCCGCCTGAATCTTCGGCCCGAGGAAGGATTCGCAGATGCGGAAGCCGTCGACGATCGCCGTCGTCGTCATCCAGACTTCCAGGCCAAACGTGGTGATGTCCTCTTCCCACACGTCTTTTCCCAGAAAATGGCAGGCCAGCCGTCCCGAAAGACCCCAGTCGGGCCCGACCAGCTCGCGAATTTTGCAGCCGTAGAGCGCGGCCACGACCGGGGAAACCAACCCCCGGACCAGCAATCCGTCGAACTTCCGGCGCTGATAGACCGGCGCAACGAAATCGAAATTCTCGCGGTAGATCGGGCGGATCAGGCTGTCGACCCACTCCGGCGTTATGCTCAGCGAATCGGGCGAAACGATCGCGCACGCCTTTGCGCGCAACAGATCGGCGGCGGTGAAGAGCGTGCGCAGGGCGGTTTCCTTGCCGGGAATCCCGTGATAGGGGGCGCTGACGCGGTGGAAGGTGCGCAGCGGATTCGAGGTCAGCAGCAGGCCGAAATCCCGCACCGAGGCGTTTTTGAAGATTTCCGGCGTGCCGTCGGTCGAACCGCCGTCGGGATTGATCAGAACGCAGCGCTCCCGCTGAAAATACTTGGTCAGCCCCACCTGGAGCGCACTCACCACCCGCTCGATGGTGTCCCGATTGTTGAAGGTGGGCACCCCGACCAGGATGTCCACTTCTCCGACGGCCGTGAGCTGGCGAAGAAATTCCTCCGAGATTGTGGAAGCTTCCGGCAACTGGCTACCCGCTGGAACCCCTTCCCGGCCGGCCACGCGCCTCGCGCGCGCCGCCGCCGACGGTCAGAGACGGCGAAGACGAAACCAATAGAACTCGTACGACCCCAGCGTCAAAAGATACGGTAGGTCCCCGATCGGCGGAAAAAGATTGCCGCCCGACATTTCAATCGGAATCGATCCCTTCCACTGGCGCAGGTCGAGCTCGGCCGCCTGCGCCTGGCTCGACAGGTTGCCGACGACCAGAATCCGCTCGCCGCCCAGCGCGCGCATGTAGGCGATGACGTGATGGTTGGGCGGCGCGAGCAATTCCATCGTTCCGCGGCCCAGGGCCCGCGTCTTTTTCCGCAACCCGATCAGCCGCTTCATCCACGAAAGCAGCGAATGATCGTAGCGGCGCTGCGATTCCGCGTTGACGGCCTGATAGCCGTAGACCGGATTCGAGATGATGGGCGAATAGAGCTGCTCGGGATCGGCGCCGGAAAACCCCGCGTTCCAGCCGCCATTCCACTGCATCGGCGTGCGGACGCCGTTGCGGTCGCCCAGATAGATATTGTCGCCCATGCCGATTTCGTCGCCGTAGTAGATGATCGGGCTGCCCGGCATGGACATCAGCAGGCCGTTCATCAGTTCGATCCGCCGGCGGTCGCCCTCCATCAGCGGGGCGAGGCGCCGCCGAATGCCGACGTTGATCTTGGCCCGCATTTCCCGGGCGAACTCATCGTACATGTAGTCGCGCTCTTCGTCGGTGACCATCTCCAGGGTCAGCTCGTCGTGGTTGCGCAGGAAAATTCCCCATTGGCAATTGCCGGGAATGTCCGGGGTCTGCTGCAAAATGTCGACGATCGGCTTGCGGTCTTCGAGCTTGATGGCCATGAACATGCGCGGCATCAACGGAAAATGAAAAGCCATCTGGCATTCATCGCCGTCGCCGAAATATTCCCGTACCTCCCGGGGCCACTGGTTCGCTTCGGCCAGCAGCATTTTCCCCGGGAAATGAGCGTCGACGCGGCTCCGCAGGAATTTCAGCACATCGTGCGTTTCCGGCAGATTCTCGCAGGCGGTGTCTTCCCGCTCGACCAGATAGGGAACCGCGTCGAGCCGCAGCCCGTCCACGCCCATCTCGAACCAGAATTTCATCACGCCCCAGATCGCTTCGCGAACCACCGGATTGTCGTAATTCAGGTCCGGCTGATGGCTGAAAAAGCGGTGCCAGTAATACGACTTCGATACCGGATCCCAGGCCCAGTTGGACAGTTCCGTATCCGTGAAGATGATGCGGGCCTTTTTGTACCGTTCGATCGTATCGCTCCAGACGTACCAGTCGCGGCGCGGGTTGTCGCGCGAGCTGCGTGCTTCCTGAAACCAGGGATGCTGGTCGGAGGTGTGGTTCAGCACCAGTTCCGTGATGACGCGGATGTTGCGCCGGTGCGCTTCATCGAGGAACATCCGGAAATCGTCGATCGTGCCGTAGGCCGGATGGATGCCCGTGTAGTCGGAAATGTCGTAGCCGTCGTCGCGCAGCGGCGAGGGATAAAACGGCAGCAGCCAGATGGCGCTCACGCCCAACTCTTGCAGATATTCCAGCTTGAGCGTCAGGCCGCGAAATTCGCCGACCCCATCTCCGTCGGCGTCGTAGAAGGCGCGCACGTGAAGCTCGTAAATGACGGCGTCCTTGTACCAGAGCGCGTCGGTGGCCATGGCCGCGATCGATTCCCCTTTCCGTTCCGCTTTCCGGCCGACCCTTACAAAAAGTAATCGAAGTCCCGCTCGGTCCGCACGCGGCGGCGAACGCGGAAAATGTGCGCGGGAAGAACGTTCGGGTCGAGCTCGATGTAATTGCGGGTGCCCTGCCAAAGGTAGCGCGCGTCGGTCAGCAGGTCGTGCATCTGGTAGGACTGCCGCTCGGGCAAGCCCAGCGGCTCGGGCGCCAGGTCCACCCAGCCCGAGTGCTTTTGATGCGGATTCAAATTCACGACAACCAAAATCGCCGAGGCGCCGTCCTCGCTGGTTTTCGAGTAGGCGATCAGCTGGTCGTTGTCCACGGCGTGAAAATGCAGCCGGGCGTTCGACTGCAGGGCCGGATTTTCGCGTCGAATGGCGTTCACCCGGGCGATCCATTCGCGCAAACTGCCGGGCCGCTCGATGTCCCAGCGCCGGATCTGATATTTTTCCGAATCCAGATATTCCTCGCTGCCCGGCCGCAGCGGGAGGTTCTCGCACAACTCGAATGCCGGCCCGTAGATCCCGTAACTCGCCCCCAACGTGGCCGCCAGCACCAGGCGCGCCTGAAACGCCGCCCGCCCGCCATACTGCAATTGTTCGGTCAGGATGTCGGGCGTGTTCGGCCAGAGGTTCGGCCGGAAAAATTCGCTCACCTCGCTTCGGGTCAGTTCGGTGAAATACTGCGTCAGGTCCCAGCCGGTATTGCGCCACGCAAAATAGGTATACGACTGGGTGAACCCTCTCTTGGCGAGTTCGTACATAACCTTGGGCCGCGTGAAGGCTTCCGCGAGGAACAGCACGTCGGGATACTCGCGCTTCACCTCGGCGATCAGCCACTCCCAGAAGGCGAAGGGTTTCGTGTGGGGATTGTCGACGCGGAAGATTCGCACGCCCTGCCCGATCCAGAAGCAGACCACGCTCCGCAACTCCTCCCACAGCTCGCGCCAATGCTCGGTATCGAAGTTGAGCGGAACGATATCCTCATATTTCTTCGGCGGGTTTTCGGCGTACTGCACGCTGCCGTCGGGCCGGATGCGAAACCATTCGGGATGCTCGCGGACGTAGGGGTGGTCGGGCGAGCACTGAAAGGCGATGTCGAGGGCGATTTCGATATTTTTGTCCCGCGCCGCCTCAACCAGCTCCCGGAACTCTTCGAGAGTCCCCAACTGGGGATGGATGGCCTTGTGACCGCCTTCGGCCGAGCCGATCGCCCACGGGCTGCCGACGTCGCCATCGGAAGAAGCGGTGACGTTGTTCATCCCTTTGCGATGACCGCGCCCGATCGGATGGATGGGAGGAAGGTAGAGAACGTCGAAGCCCATCCCGGCGACGTAGGGCAGACGGGCGATCACATCCCGAAACGTGCCATGGCGTCCCAGCTCGGAGGCGCAGGAACGGGGGAACATTTCGTACCAGGCGCTGAAACGCGCTTTTTCCCGGTCGACGACAACCACCAGATGGCGATCGTAGAACGCGCCTTCGCTGCGGTCCGCATATTTCTCCATCAAGACCGCCACGCGTTCATCGAGCGCTCGCGCCACCGCGGCGCGAAGATCCTTTTCGGCTTCCGCCCGCAGCGCCTTGGCGCATTCCCGCAGCTCGTCGGCTTCGCCGCCCGAAGCCCTCGCGGCGGCTTGCGCCACGAGTTCGGCGCCGATCCGCACGTCGGCCGCGCCCTGCTGCCCGGCTTCGACGCGCTTGAGCAGGTCGCGCCGCCAGGTCTGAAAACTATCGATCCATGCCTGGATCGTGTACACGTGATGGCCCTCGGAGGGAACGCGGAAACTGGCCTGCCAGCGGTCGTTGCCGAGGTCCGTCATGGGAACCTCGCTCCACGTCTCGCTTTTCCCGGGACGATGCAGCAGCCGGGCCGCGAGCACCTCGTGGCCGTCGGCGAAAATATCGGCCGTTACATCGACCCGCTCGCCGGCCACACGTTTGATTGGGAAACGCCCGGCGTCGATTTCCGGCCGCACGCTCGCAATCACGACCCGGCTCGGGTTCATCCCGGTCCAGCGATCATCTTGCGCACCATTCCGGCTACGCATCGGCAATCACCACCCGGTTTGTGGAGTGCCGGGCAACGAGGCGGTCTTGGCAGGAGTCTCCCGTTTTATCAGCCTCCCTTTCCATCGAGAAAGTTCATCGCCCTGCCGGGGGCGAACCTGAACCTTGAGCGGCTTGAAGAGAAACCGAATCCGCTCCTTGAAACTTCCACTCTCGCATCGGAACCGGGCGAAGGAAAGGCTCAATTTCTTTGGGTTCGGAGAGCCGTATCCTATCACATAGGATGCGCTGGCCCACCCGTTCGCGGCAAACAGAGATTCCACCGCAGCCCGTTTCATTCGTTGCCATCGGGCGAAGGTTCTTTTCCGTCCGGCGGCCGATCCACCTCGTCGATCATCCGGGAAGCCGTTTGCGGCAGGATCAGGCCGTCGCGCAGCGCCTCTTCGATGGAACTTTTTTCTGCCGCCTTCAGGCGCAGGCGGATTTGCCCGACCTCGGTCCGAATGCGGCCCTCGTTCTGCCGGGAAAGCGCCGCCATTTCCCGCTGCGCCTGGTCGAGCCGTCCATCCAGTTCATGGCGAAGCAATTCGTAAGCGGCCGTGGAAATCCGGTTTTCCTTGGACAGGCCGTCCAGTTGCGATTGCGCCGCCAGAACGGCCGCACGCCGGACGCGGGCACGATCGTATTCCTCTTCCTTCACCCTTGTGATTCCGAGCAGGCGAAGCAGCGGGCGGACCGACATCCCCTGTACGACGATCGTGAATGCCACCACCCCGAACGTCATCGCCAGGATCTGCGCGCGAAAGGGAAAGTCGGTGGGCAGCCCCAACGCCAGCGCCAGCGACAGCGAGCCGCGCAGCCCTCCCGCCACCATTACGTGCTGCCATCGCAAGGGGATCTTTTTCGTGATCGCGTTCGAAACCGGCGTCAGCGCATAGACCGACAGGACCCGCCCCAGCAAAACCGCGCCGAACGCCAGCAGCACCGGCTCCCAGGCGTGCAGCAACGTCCCGATGCGCACCTGCATGCCGATCAGCAGGAAAACGATTGAGTTGATCACGAACGAAACATATTCCCAGAACGACCACAGCGAAATGCGGGTATGAGGGCTCATCCCGAACCGCGCCCCGAAATTCCCGATCATCAAGCCGGTCGTCACCGTGGCGATCACGCCGGAAAGATGCAGCGATTGCGCCCCCAGGTACGAACCGTAGGCGGCAATCGTCGTCAGGGTGATTTCGATTTGCGGGTCGTCGATCTTTTCGGTGATTTTACTGATGATCCAGCCGACGATCAGGCCCAGCGTCACCCCGCCCAGCACGACGACGAAAAACTCCTCGATCCCGGTCCCGATGGTGAGCCCGCCCTTGGCCGTTCCGCCCACCAAAATCCCGAACAACACCGCCGCCGTGCCGTCGTTGAACAGGCTTTCGCCCTCGACGATCACCTCCAGCCGTTTGGGCACCGCACTGCTTCGGAAAATGGCGAGCACCGAAATCGGGTCTGTCGGCGAGACGATGGCCCCGAAAACCAGCGCGGCCGCCATCGGCAATCCCGCCGCCCAGTGAACGGCAAAGGACGTAATGAACGCGGCCACGAAAACGCCCAGGGTCGCCAGCAACAGGATGGGAACCAGATTCTCCCGCAATTGGCGCAACTGGATCTTCAGGCTGCCCTCAAAGAGCAGCGCCGGAAGAAACACCACCAGCGCCACGCTGGGCGTCAGCCAATTCGGCCGCTGGCTGATCAGCTGATCGATCAGCGGCAGATGAATCAAGCCGAGCGCCAGGCCGCCCAGAACCAGCGCCACCGTATAGGGGATTCGCAGCCGCGCCGTGATGACCGCGACCACCGAGGCCGCCAGAAGCAGCCAAATCAGGAACTCGATCGTGGAAGAAGGGGTCATAACGCCATTCCCGCCGGAAACCGGTCTGGTCGGTTGAGCGGTTCAGAATGTATCGATGTCCCGTGACGGTCGTTCCGACGAAAACGACAGGCTCGGCGCGTTGTCATTCCGATGAGCCCCGAGGGATTCGGGACGACGAGGAATCTCTCTGGTTCCTCCGAGACGTCTCCAAAAGATTCCGCCTCCCGCCATCGCCTGCGGTTAAGTCCCTTCGAGCAGGGCCACCGGCAGCGTGCGCAGCACGCTCTTGAGCGAAAGCCATTTCTTCCGCCGGGCCGATCCCGCCCGGACAGTCTCCCCCGTAAACGCATTTCGCCACTGGCGCGGCGCATCGTCGGGCAGCAGAATGGCGCTCGCGCCCCAGGTCCGCTCGCCGAGCGGCATCTGGTTCAGCTCGACGAGCCGCGTCGTGAACAGGGGCACGGCGGCGATGGCCCAGGCGCTGCCCCTTCGCCGGGCAAACGCGCAAACGTTCTCGTTTTTCTTGCCCGAGGCGCGCAGGGGAACGTAATCGCCTTCCAGAAACAGCTCGGTGTGCGCGCGGCGGAACTCGAGCGCCTTGCGCGTGAGATACAGCTTGATCCGTCCGTCCGGCCAGTGCAGGAGCATCTGTTCGGCGAGCGCCTCCGCCCCGTTGTGCTCGCCCGCCGCCAGCTCGGCCAGCATCCGCTCGCGTTTCGGGAAATCCACCGGCCGACGATTGTCCGGATCGACCAGGCTGAAATCCCACAGCTCGGAACCCTGATAAAAATCCGGAATCCCGGGAGAGACAATCTTCAGCAGGAGCTGCGAGAGGGAATTCAGGGCGCCGTGAAAGGCGATGCGCTTCTGAAACCGCGAGAAATCCTTCAGGAAGCGGTTCTCCTCCGACGTATCGAGAATCCGTTCGACGAATTCCGCCAGAGCCTCCTCGTGCTCGGGCGCGGGCGCGATCCAGCTCGTGTATACCTTGGCCTCGCGAGCCGCCTTCCGCGTGCAGGCGATCAGCCGCTCGCCCAGTCCCGCCACCTCCGCGCCCTCGAGCGGCCACGCCCCAAGCATGGTCTGGTAGAGAAACATCTCTTCGAGGGGCGCGGGTACTTCCCGCCCCGTTTTTTGCCGCTTCTTCGACCGGTTCCACCGCCGCCACCGGAACGCCCGCTCCTCCCATTCGACGGCCAGCTCGGAAAGGACGTCGATGCGCGCGCGCACGTCTTCGCTGCGCTTGGTGTCGTGCGTCGAGGTGGCGTTCAAGGTCCGCGGCCAATGCGCCAGCCGCTCCTGGTTGAACAGGTGAAAAGCGACCTGGTCGAGCGGCGGCTCGATCCGGAGTGGATCGCCGCCCACATCATTCAGCGAAATCAGGCTGTTGTGGACGTACAAGGCGGTGTCTTCGAGTCCCTTGGCCATCACCGGTCCGCTGAACTGCTGCCACTGCATGACGAACGAGAGACACTCTTGCCGCTGCTCTTCCTGATCGGCGGGAAGATCGAGCGTCAGCACGCGGGAGAGGAAATCCGCGGCATACCGGCGGAAGAAATCGTCTTTGCCCCGTTCGCGCGCGGCATCGAGAGCCCGCACGATGTAGGCCCGGTCGCGAGCCGACGCCGCGCCGCTTGCCACATAGGTCCGGTAGACCGGCAGGCAGGCCGTGACGTCGGCCAGCGCCGCGACCAGATCGGCGAGCGGCACGTCGCGGCCATAGCGATCCTGGGCCGCCAGACGCCTCAGCTTCCGGCCGAGACGGCGCAACTCCCGGCCAAAGAGCTGCTCGATCACCTTCCGGTTTCCCTGGTAGCTCACCTCGGTAAACGGCGCGGCTTCGCCGGTGAATTTCGTATAGGCCGCCTCGATCAGATCGAGCCCGTGCGCGTCGATCAGCAGCCCATTGACGGCATTCAAGAAGTCGTAGCCCGTCGTGCCGTCCACCGGCCACTCTTCGGGAAGACGCTCGCTCGCGCCCAGAACTTTTTCCACAATCACATTCGGCGCCGAATTCGCGCCGCCCGCGCGCGCCGCGCACGCCTCCGTCAACCGCTCCAGATAGGCGCGCGGATCGTAGAGGCCGTCCACGTGATCGATTCGCAAGCCGGCCACCAGGCCGTCGTCGACCAGCTTCAGGATCGTCGCGTGCCGCGCCGCAAACACCGCGGGAAGCTCGACGCGCAGTCCGACCAGGTCGCTGACGTCGAAAAAGCGGCGGTAATTGATCTGTTCGGCCGCGATTTTCCAGAAGGCGAGCCGGTAGGCCTGGGCCTGCAGCAACCGGTCGAGCCGGTCGAAGCTGGCCGAATCGCCGCGGATGCCGTTGCATTCGCCGATCGTCTCCTCCAAGCAACGCCGCAATTCCGGCTCCCCGCGGAAGAGCCGCCACAACTGCTCCCGGATCGCTTCCCGCCCGGCCCGCCGCGCCGCCGCCACGTCCGCGCCGGAGGTTTCCCGGCCGGGCAGTTGCCGGACGCGCTCGATGATTTCCTGCACGCCCAATCTTCCGGCGTGCTCCTCGGGCAGCGATTGCCGCGCCTTGGCCTGCCACCATTCCAGAATCGGCAGCGTCGTTTTCGGATCGAGCGGAAATCGCGCCTCTCCGTACAGGAACCAGAAGCCGCTTTCCTCCAGGCGCAGCGTGATCTCCTGATTTTCGAGCACGCGGCCGTAGAGATCGCCGAGCACGGGCAGCACGACCGGTTCCGAGCCGCCGTCCGGGAGCGGTTCCCAGTCGATGTCGAAAAACGAGGCGTAGGGCGAGGACCGCCCGTTCTCGAGCACGTCGGTCCACCACGGGTTCTCCGCGCTGGCTGCCATGTGGTTGGGAACGATATCGAGCAGCAGCCCCATGCCGTAGTCCTTGAGCCGCTGCACGAGCTCCTCGAATTCCCGCTCGGTGCCCAGCTCCGAATTGACCCGTTGCGGATCGATCACGTCGTAGCCGTGAGAGCTGCCCCGTCGCGCCTTGAAGCGCGGCGATGCGTAGAGTTCGCTCACGCCCAGCTCGTGCAGGTACGGCACCAGATGGCGCGCGTCGGCAAACCGGAAATTCAGGCTGAATTGGATTCGGTATGTGGCGGAAAGGGTTTTGGTCGGCGGCATCAGGGCACCAGAACCGATAGCTTGCTGCCCAGCAAACGGAACTGATCGAGCCAGTTCCGCGCGAACTCATCTCCCAGGGAGGCTTCGCTCTGAAACCGATGATAAAGCGATTGCAGGATTCCGTAGAACACATTCTGCGCTTTCCACAGACTCACTTCGAACGGCAGCATCCGGACCAGCGTCACCGCCTGATCGAGAATCTGCAGCCGCTCGAGGCTGGTGGGCTCCTCCCGCATCCAGTCCGCCAGCCGGTCCAGCTTCCGCCGGACCGAATATTCCAGCGTCGCCACGTCCAGCTGCACGCCGATATTCGCCGTCTCGTCCAGGATTTTGCGAATCTGCTCCGCGTCGAGAATCTCCGCTTCCAGGCTCCGCCGCAGCGCCGCGTTGAGCGTGAACTCGGCGGCCATCTGCAAATGCCGCGCCAGGGGAATGCCCATGCGCTTCATGAAGCGCATCAGCGAGGCATGGTTTTCGAACATCTGGCCGTAACTCGCCTCGGCCTCGGCCACCGTCGTCTCCAGGATGGAATTCAGGATTTTGCGCAACTCGTCGCGGAACAGCAGTTCGAGCGTGTACGCGCCGGCCCCGAAGCTCCGGTCCATTTCCCGCACGACTTCGGCGAAATCCCCCTCCTCGAACAGCTTCACAATCCGGTCGATCGAGCTTTCGTAGGATAGCCCGCCCTGGTAGGGGCGCACGCCCCCGCTGATGCTCTGGTCGCCCATATGGACCACGCCGAAGGTCACCTGCCCGGAATCGCCCGTAATATCGGAGGTGATCCGCGCGTGGCCCACCGCCAGACGAATCCTCCCCGCCGCGCGCGTGCGGTAGTCCTCCTGATCCACCGAGTAGCAGTAGACTTGGCTTCGCGATCCGTAATTCTCGAACAGCGAGCTGACCGCGTAATGCGCGCCCACCTTCTCGAGGTTCACCATGGCCGGCCACACCAGCTTTTCGTACACCGTCCGCCCGGTCGAAAACTGCGGCAGGTTTGAGGGCACGCGGTCGAGCCTCACGAGAAACCCGGGCTCCAAATCCTTCTGCACGGCTTCGCGCCCCAGCTGGAGGACGCGGCAGGCGTACTGCAGCACCTGCACGGTTTCCAGTCCGGACACCTCGTCGAAAAACCATCCGCAACTGGTGTACATGAGCATCGCGTGCCGCTGCAGCTCGAGCAGCTTCGCCGCCGCCACGCGCTCGCCGTCCGATAACGGATGGGTCTGGTGGCGCGAGAAAAACGCGTCGACGTTCTGGCGCGATCGGTCCAGGATCACCTCGATGTATTCATCGCGCGCCGCCCAAGGGTCCTTCAGATATTTCGCCCCGATCGACTCGAACGGGCCGGTCATCTGGTCCCGCAGCCAATCGAGCGCTTCCCGCAGCGGCTCGCGCCATTTCTGGTTCCAGTCCGGTTTCTGCCCCGAATGGCAGCCGCAGTCCCGGCGCCATCGCTCGATCCCGTGCGCGCAGCTCCAGGAAGTGTTTTCATGGATCTGCCCCTGAAGGTTCGGCGGATATTTCGCCAGGTACTCACCGTAGTTCGTCAGACGGGCGAGCTGATTCCGCTCGATGTAATGAAGCGCGTAGGACAGCGCCATGTCCCCATAGCGCTGGTGGTGCCCGTAGGTTTCCCCGTCGGTGGCGATATGCACGATCTGCGGCCAGGTCCGCGAATCCACGAAAGCTCCCAGCAGACGGTCGGCCAGATACTCGCCCTTTTGCAAAATTCCCTCGAACGCCACGGCATGGGAAATCGGTCCGTCGTAGAAAAACAGAGCGATCGAGCGCCCGTCGGGCAGCACGAGCTGATAGGGGAGCGAGGGATCGATGCTGCCCCCTTTCACTTCCCGCCACGCCCGTTTGCCGAATGGCCGCACCCGCCGCGCCTGATGCGGCGAGAGGACGGTGAACTGGATCGCGTGGCTCGCCAGCACCGACAGCGTTTCCAGGTCCACCGCCGTTTCCGGCAGCCACATCCCCTCCGGCCGCCGCCCGAAGCGCCGTTCGAAATCCCGGATGCCCCATATCACCTGGGTTTGCTTGTCTCGGGAATTGGCGAGCGGCAGGATCATGTGGTTGTACGCCTGCGCCAGCGCCGATCCATGGCCGGAAAAGTTCCTGCGGCTTTCGCGGTCGGCCGCCAGAATGGCCTGGTAGGTATCCGCGGCTTTCTCTTCGAGCCAGGAAAGCAGCGTCGGGCCGAAATTGAAGCTGATCTTCGAATAGTTGTTGACGATCCTCTCGATGTGGCCGCTTGCGTCCAGAATCCGCGATGCGGAATTCGGGGCATAGCACTCCGCCATGATCCGCTCGTTCCAGTTGTGATAGGGATAGGCGGAGTCCTGCATCTCGACAGCTTCGAGCCACGGACTCTCCCGCGGCGGCTGGTAAAAATGACCGTGAATGCAGATATAGCGCTCCAAATCTTCCCCCTCAGCCAGACTCGCCCTTTCGATAAACCACGACCGAACGCGGCGCCACTTCCAACCCGACGCGCTCCTCGCCCGCCAGCCGCTCCGGGGCCTTGCCGCCGCTCCCGAGCCACCGCTCTTCGCTCGAATCGAGCGCCTTCCGCCAGGATCCGGAAGAAAGCGTCACCGGCAAGCGGGCCGCGCGGTCGCCGAAACAAAGCGCAACCATTGCTTCGCTCTCGCCGCATCTTCGCAAAATTACAAGCGCCTTTTCTTCTTCATGGGCGATGGCCTGCAAATTTTTCCCTCCGCGGGCGCCCAGAGCCGGCGTCCGGTTCCGCAAGCCGATCAATTCCCGGTGAAACTCGCCAAGGGTATTGTGCCGCCCCTTCGCGCGCAATTCCCAAGCGAGCTTCGAGCGCAGGAACGTGGATTCCGCTTGCGGATCGGGAGGCTCGCCGCCCCAGCCGAATGCGGCGAAATCCTCTTTTCGCCCGCGCCGCACCGCCTCGATCAGCTCGCGGTCGCCGTGGCTTACGAAATAGAGGAACGGCGCCGTTTCCCCATACTCCTCTCCCATGAAGAGCAGCGGCAAAAAGGGGCTGAGCAAAACCGCCCCCGCGGCCAGCTTCGCGTCCTCGAACGATGCGAGGCTCGCCAGGCGCTCGCCCAGCATCCGGTTGCCTGTCTGGTCGTGATTTTGCGCGAAAACGACGAACCGCCGCGCCGGGATGTCTCGGGCCGAATTTCCGTGCCTCCTTCGCCGGAACGTCGAATATTGCCCCGAATAGACGAAATGGTCGGTAAACGCCCCGGTCAAATCCGCCAGGCGTCCGAAATCGGCGTAGTAGCCGTTGCGCTCACCGGTGATGAGTGCGTGCACGGCGTGGTGAAAATCGTCGCTCCAGACCCCGTCCAGGCCCAGCCCGCCCCGCTCGCGCTCGCGAACCAGCCGAGCGTCGTTCCGGTCGCTTTCGGCAATCACCCAGACGCGCCGACCCAGCTCCCGGGCCCGCTCGTGCACCCGCTCGGCCAGTTCTTCCAGGAACGGCCGCGCCGACCGGTCGACGATCGCATGCACGGCGTCGAGCCGCAACGCGTCGATGTGGAACTCCGTGATCCAGGCGAGCGCGTTCCCGATGAAATACCGGCGGACTTCATCGCTTTCCGGGCCGTCGAAATTGATCGCCTCTCCCCAGGGCGTCCGGTAGCGGCGCGTGAAGTAGGGGCCGAAATCGGCCAGGTAGTTCCCCTCCGGGCCGAGGTGGTTGTAAACAACGTCCAGAGCGACCGCCAGTCCCCGGGCGTGGCAGGCATCGACCAGGCGCTTCAAACCGAGCGGCCCTCCATAGCTGTCCTGGGCCGCGTAGGGATACACGCCGTCGTAGCCCCAGTTGCGCGTGCCGGGAAACTGCCCGACCGGCATCAGTTCCACCGCCGTCACGCCCAGCGCCTTGAGCTCGTCCAAGCGTCCGACGATCGCCTCGAATGTCCCTTCGGGCGTAAACGCGCCGACGTGAATCTCGTAGAGCAGATACTCGTCGAGCGGCAACCCCTTCCAGGCGCCATCGCTCCACTCGAAACCCTCATCGACCACCATCGATGGGCCGTGGACCCCGCGCGGCTGCCAGCGCGAGGCCGGATCGGCGCGGTCGGTTTCCCCGTCCAGGCGGAAGAAATAGAGGCTGCCCGCCTCCACCCCCTCGGCCATCGCATGATGGTAGCCGCGCTCGCCGGCCCGCATTTCGATCCTTCTCTCTGCCGGCTCGACCAGATGCACTTCCACCCGCTCGGCCCGCGGCGCCCATACCAGAAATTCCGTGCGGCCATCGCCAAGCCGCCGGCAACCGAGCTGCGCCTTTTTCACCGCGTCCATGAAGTAGTCCCTCACCGCGCGAATTTCGCCGGCAGTTTCAAGAATGGCAAACGCATGCGCTCCCGCCACGTTCTTTCGATTGTATCGGTCGATTCCGGTTCGACAAACCCCGCGCGAGAAAAAGAACCGTTCGGTGTTCGGCCGGCGGCAGCGGCCGGGCGGCTTGGTGCTAAACTCTGCGCGTTATGCGGGAACCGCGCAAGTGGCGAGGAAACCGTTGAACGGCAGGTCGGCCACTTCGCCGGCGCGCTGGCGCAAACTGGCCCTTCTGCCCCTGATTGCCGCCACGTTTTTCATCGTCTCCGGCGGACCCTACGGCACCGAGGACATTATTCAAGGCGCCGGCTACGGCGGCGCTCTGCTGATCCTGCTGCTGGTGCCGCTGGTTTGGAGCCTGCCGACGGCGATGATGGTCTCCGAGCTGTCCACGGCCCTGCCCGAGGAGGGCGGTTTCTACGTCTGGGTCACGCGGGCCATGGGCCCCTTCTGGGGATTTCAGGAAGCCTGGCTGACCATGGTGGGCAGCGTCTTCGACATGGCCCTTTATCCCACCCTCTTCGTCTTCTACATCTCCCACTTCTTCCCCGCTCTCTCGGCCGGCCATTGGCCCACCATTCTCGGCCTCGGCATGATTCTGATATGCACGGTGTGGAACGTCTGGGGCGCGCGCGCCGTCGGGATCAGCTCGATTTTCCTGGGGGTCGTGCTGCTCGGACCGTTTGTCGTGCTCGTCGTCCTGGCCCTGGCCCATTCCGCGCCGGCCGCCGGCCTGGCCCGGCACGCGCCCCCGGGCCGCGCCGATTGGATGGGCAGCATTCTGATCGCCATGTGGAACCTGATGGGCTGGGACAATCCCTCGACCTTCGCCGCCGAAGTCGAAAATCCCCGCCGCTCCTACCCGCTCACCATGGCGGTTTCGCTGGTGATGATCGCCCTCGTCTATCTGACGCCCATCGCCGCCGTCGCCCGCTCCGGCATCGATCCCGCCTCCTGGACGACGGGCGGCTGGGTCGATCTGGGCCGTCGTTTCTGAGGCGAATGGCTGGCCGCGGCCATCGCGACCGGCGGCGTGATTGGGGCGTGCGCAACGTTCAACGCGCTTATGTTGTCTCTTTCCCGCATTCCGCTCGTCATGACCGAAGACGGCTATTTGCCCCGCATTTTCGCCCGCCGCAACAAACGCACCGGCATGCCCTGGGTCGCCATCGCGGCCTGCGCCGTCGGTTGGGCGTTCGCGTTCGGATTGGGATTCGTCGCTCTGGCGGTGATGGACGTGCTTCTCTCGGGTCTGAGTGTGCTGTTGGAATTTGCCGCGCTGGTGGCCCTGCGCCTGCGCGAGCCGAAGTTGCCGCGGCCGTTTCGCGTGCCGGGCGGCCTCGCCGGGGCCGTCGCTGTCTGCGTTACGCCGACCCTGCTCATCGGTCTGGCCTTCGTGCGAAACGCCACGCAGCCCGCCGGCCCGTTCAACGCCTTGACACTCGATATGCTCCTGATCGCCGCCGGCCCGGCGATCTACGCGGCGAGCCGTTTCTATCGTCGCCGCGTCCCGGCTCTTCCCTCCGCCATTCGCTGACTGCATCGCGCCCGGCAGCGGCGAGCGCGCCATTCACCACCCTAGAAATTCGCCCCAATCCCCGCGGTAATCGTCAGATTGTTGTTGTGCGCCGGCGTGGTCGTTGTCGTAATCGTTCCCCCGGGCCCGATCACCGTCACGGTGGTCGCCGACCCGGCCGGAATCCGGCTCACGTAGAAATCGATCACGCCCAGATTTGCGTTGAGCCACGAATTCAGCTTGAACGCCAGCGTCGACGTGGTATCGAAGCGGAACTGGCCTGCGCTCGAAAGATTCGGATAGAAATTCAGCGAGTGGTCGAACCGGATCTCGCCGTTGAATTGGATCCCGGCCTGTTCGCCCAGGAGCGCTTCGCCGTACTGCTCGGCCGGCGAGTGGATAAATTTCTGATTTTCAAACGTCGCGCCGGCCAGCAGGCTGATCTTCAGGCGCTTTCCCGCCGTCAGATCGCGCCCGTACCCTCCGCCGTAGGTCTGGCGCAGGGACAGGCTTTGCGACTGGATATGATCGGCCTCGCCGAGCACGAAGAGAAAATTGTGCGGCCGAAAGAAATAATCCTGCCGCAGCGCCGTGCTCAGGCTGTTGGACTTCACCTCCACCCCTCCGCTTTTGGCGTTGGCAAAGAGCATGTTGAAGGTGTAGTTCGTGCGCCAGCGCTCGCTTATGCCGCCGGAACCCATCTGTCGCCGCACGGCATTCACCCCGACGCTCAACGTGCGGGATTGCTGATCGCCCTGCTGCAGGCTGTAGCCAAACGTCGTGCCACCCTTCCAGCCGCGCCACGGCTTGGCGGACGTCTCGGCCTTGACCTGGCGATACGCCGCCGCCGGAATGATCTCCCGCAGGTTTTCCGAAGCGATGGTTCGCCCGGCGCCCCCTGCTTCGACCGTCCAGACCCCGTTCTCGAGCCACGCCCCCTTGCCGGAGATCTTTTTCCCGCCGGCCACAATCGCCACGACCGGCTCCTCGATCATGAGCGATTTCACCTTGCCCACGGGAATCGAAACCATTCCGACCATGTTCGATTGGAAGGCGATTTTGTCCCCCTTCACGCTCACCCATTTCCCCGTCAAACGATCGCCGCCCGTGAACTCAACCACTTGCGCCCGCGCCCCGAGCGCCGCCAGGAGGGTAAAAAGCAGATACCAGCCGAAGAACTTTGCCATGAAAAACCTCGCCAATTGGGTTGATCTTCACAGACAACCACGAAGCGGCCGGCCCCTGCAAACCGAGCGGCGCGGACACTTTCGGCCGGGCCGCCATCGCCTGCGCCATGCCGGTGCAAGCCGATGGGTGCCCGAAGCAACGGGGACAAGAGCTAGGGTGAGCTGAATACGATGGTAATCAATTGGATTTGCGGCAATTTGGTTCCGGTTGACTGGCAGGTTCGCGGTCGATATCTCCAGCGGCGGATGGCGTTAATCGCGGCGTATGTCAAAACGGGCGTCGGGGAATTCACCGGCCACATTCCGCGAGCTATTCCGTCGGTGCCCACCTCCGCGTATAGCTTCACGATTCCGGAGATCCCGGCTCTCTGGGCCTCTGGCGGATATCCCGGTGGAACCATCTTTTCCACTTGCGCCGCCTCGACCTTGTCGCAGGCGGCCTCCGAGGGCGTCTGTTTGGCTCCCTTCACCGGCAAAAAGAGCCGCAAATCCGGTTTTTCCTCCTCGGCGAGCTGCACGACGCGAATCTCGATGAACGGATTTTCGCCCCTACGCCCCACTTCCATGAGCCGCGGAAAGCTTTTCGTTCCAAACGGCGCATATTCCGAGTAGCGAAACGCCATGTTCCACCGGCTATCCACCACTCTCGTCAGGTTCCCGCTGAGCAAATCGAAGCAATAACGCAGCACGTCGGCAGAGATCGTCGCCGTCACGCACGCCTCGCCGGTCGCCGCCGACGTTTGCGGACCGCTGAGCTGTTGTCCTCCCGCGTGCCGCAGCCAGTTCCAAATGTTCACCGCCCGCCCGGTGAGAAATACGGGGAACGGCAGGTAGTTCGCCGTGCTCTTCGTCCACAGCTTCATTTCACTTGAGATTTCGATGTTGTGGTAGCCGGGAAGCGTTATCTCCTGGTGCCACCAGCCGGCCGGAGTCCGGATCAAAACCAGTTTGCCTTCTTCGGGTTGCCCCCCGCCGGGCTCGACTCGAATCCGCGCCTCCAAGCGAAAGGCCGGCGCCCCTTTTGCCTCGATGTTGCTGGCGTCCAGGCCCTTGGTCACCAGAGCCGCGGCCGCCGAATTGCTGGGGTTGCGCGCCCAAGCGGGCATCCCCGCGCTCGCCATCAGCCACGCGGCCGCCGCCAACGCAAATGCCGCCCGCTTCAACGCTTTCCCCGTCGCCATCACTTCCGCCATTCCAAATCCGCAATATTGAATCGGTGATCTAGGATTTGAAATTTCAAATCCGCAATTCGCGATCCCGCTTCTGTCCCCGTTGCTCCTACGATCCAGTTTACGCCTCGCCGCCCTCGGCGCGCTGTCATTCGGAGGAGCGAAACGGCAAGGGATCTCCCTAGTGTAGTGCGTCCAACGCTTCTTTACATTTGGCGGCCTTTTTCAGGATGCGTTCGACCGGGGCACTCCAGACGAAGACGCGTGGGGTTTGGTTATGATTTCTGATGTAGTCGTCGATGGCCTGGGTCAGCTCCTTCACGTTGTGGAAGGAGGCGCGGCGCAGGCACGGTTGGGTGAGATTGCCAAACCAGCGTTCGACCAACTTGAGCCAGGAACAAGCCGTAGGAGTAAAGTGCAGGTGGAAGCGCGGGTGGCGGCGCAACCAACGCTCGACAGCAGGATGCTTGTGAGTGGCGTAAGTATCGACGATCAGGTGCAAGTCCATTTCGCTGGGCGTTTCGAGGTCGACGCGCTTGAGGAAGCGGGTGAACTCCTGATGCCGGTGCTGCGGCATGCAGTCCCCGATGACGGCGCCGTCGAGCGTCGAGAGAGCCGCGAACAAGGTCGTGGTGCCGTGGCGCGTGTAGTCGTGCGTCATCGTGCCGCAGCGGCAGACCCGGCTGGGTTCGGTCGAGGGCCTGAATTTGGCTCTTTTCATCCACGCACAGCACCAGCGCCCGATCGGGCGGGTTGAGATAAAGGCCCACGACATCGATGAGCTTTTCCACGAACCGGGGATCGCGACTGACCTTGCAGGTCGAGATACGGTGCGGCCGCAAGCTGTGCTGCCTCCAAATGCGCCGCACCGTCGCTTCGCTGACGCCTTGCGCTTTGGCCATCGACCGGGTACTCCAGTGTGTAGCGTTAGGCGGTTGGCTGTGCAGTGCGGCTTCCACAATCGCCGCCCTCTTCCGGTCGCTGATGGCGGGGATGCGGCCGGGACGAGGGGCGTCCTTCTCCAAACCGGCGGTGCGCAGGGCCAGAAACCGCCCACGCCAGAGTTGCACCGTAGGTCGCGAGACATGCACGCGGCGGGCAATCTCCTGGTTCTCGACTCCGTCGGCGGCCAACAGGATGATCTGTGCCCGCTGAACGAGGCGCTGCGGCTGACTTCTGGCTCTGGCCCAAGTTTGCAAGGTGGCACGTTCCTGAACGGAAAGCAGGATCGGTTCGGCTCTCCGGCTCATGCCGGGCAGGATACCCAAGGGCAGGCAACAAGTACATATATATGTGACGCACTACACTAGATTTGCCCGCAAATTCTTCTGTAAACCGGAGGCTTAATGGAACTGAGACAACTTCGGTATTTCATCGCCTTATCCGAAGAGTTGCATTTCACCCGGGCCGCGGAACGGCTGCACTTCAGCCAACCTCCCCTAACCAGACAGATCCGGCAACTCGAGGAAGAATTGGGAGTAGAACTGCTGCACAGAACCAGTCGGAGGGTTGAACTTACGGATGCGGGTCGCGCGTTTGCAAACGAAGCACGTCAGATTATGGCGCGAGTGGCGCACGCCGCGGACTTGGCGGCACAAGCAAACCGCGGACTGGTGGGGCATTTAGTCCTGGGATACACCCCGGCGAGAACCAACATCGT
>Ga0307374_10002415_pt1 | contig 33244 bp, 24 predicted proteins | sample OX3MG_FD_202532 | JGI IMG/M metagenome (GOLD analysis project Ga0307374, IMG submission 202532) | Soil microbial communities from Risofladan, Vaasa, Finland - OX-3 | ecosystem: Environmental > Terrestrial > Soil > Coastal area > Acid sulfate soil | place: Finland: Risofladan, Vaasa | collected... | reverse complement strand
GTGCGGCGGTCCAGCCGTTCGCAGTTCGCGCATTCGTGTTTCTTCTCGGGCTCCACCATGACGGCAAAACCCTAATCAATCGCCGCAAAACTACCAAGATCAGTTCAAAACCCGTGAACGCTTACCCACGCGGAGCCACACGATCGCCGTCTGTCTGCATGGTACAGGCACTTGGAAGGCGTTGCTCACCTCTGTGGAGGCGACCAACCGAGTGCTCTTGAAGCCTTCACGGACGCTTCTCTTCAACGGAAAGAGTTGGGCCGCCCGTCGGAGAAGCGGGACAAGATGTTCAAGCCACCAACGGCTGACTCAATTGGCTTCCAAAGCCGCAAGCTTGCCGCTGCGTACCGCAAGAAGCGAGTCAACATGCTGGCGGAAATCCAGGCACTACAGGCAAACCTGAAATACGGCCCCGATACCAACAAAGCCGAAGATGCAATGTGCTCGCTTGGGGAACTATTGGGCCTCGATTCAAGCAGACCGGACGCGTCGATCGGAACCGGCCCAGACAATCTCTGGTGCGGCGAGGGGGAGGTCGAAGCGTGGGGGTTTGACTTAAAGACGGGTAAGGAGCCGGAGTCCGAATATACAAAAAGCGAGATCGGGCAGGCGCACGACCACATGAATTGGCTTCGATCTGAGAAGCAAGGCAAAAAGATCAAGGTGTCAATTGTTGGCCGGGAATTGATAGTTTCTGACCGAGCTAATCCTGATCCAGTGCTCGATGTCATTGAGCTTAGCGGACTCCAAGAAATTGCAGAGAATGTTGAAAAGCTATTTCAGTCAGTCGACGCAGGTGACAAGAGCAACTTAGAAGATTCATTCGAGGGCTGGCTGAGGCATTACGGGCTAACCTGGCCGATTTGCGTTTTGGCACTCCCAAGTAAGCGCGCGCTTGACTTGAAGGTGAAGTAAGATCGCAGGCAAAAGTCCGCATGAGCACCGCATCCCAACAGATCGTCAACAAAGCCTGGAACTTCGCCCACGTCCTGCGCGACGACGGGCTGTCGTACATGGCCTACACGGAGCAGATCACTTTTCTGCTGTTCCTGAAGATGGCCCACGAGCAGACCAAGCCGCCGTACAACCGCCCGCCGATCGTGCCGGCCAAATACGGCTGGGAAAGCCTGCTGAAGCGCGAAGGCGACGAACTCGAAGCCCACTATCGGCACATTCTCGAAGAACTCGGCAAGCAGCCCGGCATGCTGGGCGAAATCTTCAAGAAGGCCCGGCCAGAAATCCAAAACCCGGCCACGTTGCGCCGGCTGATCGTGGACCTGATCGACGTCGAAAAGTGGTCGTCGATGGACGCCGACGTGAAGGGCGACATCTACGAAGGACTGCTGGCCAAGAGCGCCGCCGAGAGCCCCAAGGGCGCCGGGCAATACTTCACGCCGCGGGAACTCATCAAAGGCATCGTCGATTGCGTGCGGCCGACCGCCGACGACACGGTCTGCGATCCGGCGGCCGGCACCGGCGGCTTTCTGCTGGCCGCATACGATTACGTCGTAAAGCACCAAGGCAAGACGCTCGACAAGGATCAGAAAAAGCACTTGCGCAAGAAGTTCGTGAAGGGCCAGGAACTGGTGCCGAACACGGCCCGGCTCTGCATTATGAACCTTTACCTGCACGGCATCGACGCCGACCCGTGCCCGATCAAGTCGGGCGTTGACAGCCTGGCGAGCGATCCCGGCGAGCGGTTCAGCGTGGTCCTGACCAATCCGCCCTTCGGCAAGAAAAGTAGCATCGCCATCGTCAACGAGTCGGGCGACCTGGAAAAAGAGGATCAGTCCTACGAGCGGCAGGATTTCTGGACGTCGACCAAAAACAAGCAGTTGAACTTCCTTCAGCACGTCAAGACGCTGCTGAAGATCAACGGCCGCTGCGCGATCGTCGTGCCCGACAACGTGCTGTTCGAAGGCGGCGCCGGCGAAACCGTCCGCCGCAACCTGCTGAAACAGTGCGACGTCCATACGCTCTTGCGACTGCCGACCGGCATCTTTTACGCCCAAGGCGTGAAGGCCAACGTGCTATTCTTCGACGCCAAGCCTGCCCAGGAGAAGCCCTGGACCAAGACGCTGTGGGTCTACGATCTGCGGACCAACATGCACTTCACGCAGAAGACCAAGTCGCTTCAGCGGTCGGACCTGGACGACTTCGTGGCCTGCTACAAGCCCGAAAACCGCCATCGCCGAAAAGCTGGCGAGCGCTGGCGCCCATTCAACTACGAAGAGTTGATGAAACGCGACAAGGCGAATCTCGACATCTTCTGGCTCAAAGACAAGAGCCTCGAAGACTCCGACGACCTGCCCGAGCCCGACGTGCTGGCGCAGGAGATCGCGGATGATTTGCAGACGGCATTGGAGCAGTTTACCGCGATTGCGGAAAAGCTGAGGGGGTAGCAGCCTCCGCGTCCTCTTGGCACATTGGACCGCCAGCAACTTTGCACGTAGAGAGGAATGGACTATCCTTTTAGTCCAAGCGGGACAGGAAGTATTACCAGCATCAGATCGAGTCACATGGCGAAACGAGAGTTTTCGGCGCGCGGCTTGTGAGCCCTTCGCTCTCGCGCCGAGCTAGTTTTCCGAGCCCTGAAGCGTACTTTGCAAGCGACTCAATTGAAGTTAGGCGCCGGCCCGCGGTTTGGGTTCAAGACTTCTCAGCACGCCGATAAGCTTTGCTGCCGATTCGGCGAATTCCATGACCGGAACTGCCATGCGAGGGTCTGGCTTCCACGGGCGGCGATGAGCTTCTCTAGCCGTGTCGTCCAGAATTTGCACTAATCTGAACGCGGATTCTGGCAGAATCCCCTTTATCAATAGCTCATGGGCGACAATGATCGGCGGAAAGTTGAATTGGTGGATTTCGGTCCCGAAACGAACGCAGGTATTGCGGAGTTCCTTTTCTACTTCCCGCCAGGCAAACCAGACCGCTTCAAGAGGATTTGAAGCTGCTAGGTTCAAGAAAAGCCCTTGCAGCCATCGATAGGGATCAATCACCTCGGGCGGCTCGCCGCCAATCAACTCCGGTTGTGGCAAATCTGCGGCGGCGGCCTTCGCCTCCTCAGCACGCTCGCGGAGATTGAGCTTGAGCCCCATGAAGTCGAACGCGGCGAGATTTTCTAGCAGACTGATAATCTGCGTGCGAAAAAACCAAAGGAACGCGAACGCAAACGCGGGCCACGCAAGAGCCCCAACCAACGCGACAAACGATTCAGCTAAAGCAGCTACGAATTGCATCCGATCCATAGACCCTTCCCTATGCAAAGCGATTCGGTTGCCCTTTCCGAACCTTGGAGGCTGGCCAACGAAAAGCCCGCACGGATGGGCAGGTATCCACGCGGGCCGGGTGTTCCACCAGCCCGAGGGCCGGCGTGCGCATCAGTCTATCGAAGCAGCAGTCGATTTCAAGGAAGCTGATTGGAGAAGACTAGGCCACGGGGCGTATCGTCGTGGTTCATCAATACTTCGTGAAGATAAAGGACATCAATGCGCCTGCCATTCAGCGAGACAGTCATCGGCGAGTTGTCGTCCTCGTTCGATTCACCCAAAGCATCCGCCAACGCATCGATTTGGTCATCGCTTAGAGCATCGAATTCGATTTCAATTCTAACGCTCTCGGGCAAGGCGTTCGGCACCTCGTAGCGGCCCTGCCTGTTGTTGGACTCAAGCCGGAATATCCTCGTCCCGCTCTCGGTCCAATTTGCTCGTGTCTTGAATCCGCCGATTTCGACAAGGCCGGAAATCGGCGGTTCCTTGTATGTCCGCAATTCTCTTTCCGTCATCGCGTCTGCCTCCCTGGCTCGGGGCCGCCACAGCCGCGATGTTCAGCAGCAAGGCGGCAGGGCTGAATTGAAAGGGTGATTTCTCCATGCCGTCAGCCTAGCGGGCCGCCACGGGCGACGGCAAGAGAAAGTGGCACCCGCCAGCGCAACAAAAAAGCCGCGATCCGAAGCCAGGGCGGCCCACGCCGCAGAACCAACAAGCTAGGCCGCCAGAATCTTCCGCAGCCGGCGCAAGCCGTTCTGCGCCCGATAGTGCAACGTCATCGTCGGACAGCCCAGCATTTTCGCCGCTTCGTTAAGCGTGCGGACGGCTACCGCCATGTCGTCCGGCAGCCGGCTGATGGCCGCAGCCAAGTCGGGCGGGTCCGGCGGATCGTCTGGCGCCTCGGGCTCGTCGCTCTCGTGCAGCGTCAATAGCTTTGGCCGCCGGAAGTGGTCGATCATCACCGATCGGCAAATTCGGTACGGCCAGGCCCCGACCGTGCCGCGGGCCGGATCGTAGGACGCTCGGCGTTTCCATGCTTTTGCCCAAACGTTGGCCACGACGTCGGCCCCATCCTGGCAGCCCAGGCGGTCGATGGCGATAGCGAGCAAGCGGGTATGGTGCTCGGCATAAGCTGCATCAAAGTCAAGCATCGGCGTAGACCTCCGTCAGCAAGGCCCCAGCCAGCCCCAGCCAGTCGACGCCGAGCGTCGACGGCGACAACAGGCGAGCTTTCAGCAGTTGGGCCAGGTGACATGGTGACACGGCCCACAAAATTTCATCGCCGAGCGATTTTCGATCGCGGGCGTTGGGGCGGTTGGCCTGGCGGTAGGCGTTCAGGCAGTGGCGGAGTAGAGCGGCTTGCGGGTTCACAGTTGCATCCTCAAAGTAGTTTGATCGTTGACTACTCCAAGCATGCGTCGCCACGCGCTGGCGCCAAGCAAAAGCGTGGCCTTGGATGCCGAATTTGAAAATCGCGGCGACGGAGGGAGGAATGGCGACGATTGGAGGGGCGACTTGTTATTTCCCAGGAAATAACAACTGCCTATTTTTGCCGTAAGTTCAATAAAATAGTCGAAAATCAGCGGGAAGACTGCGCAAAATAAAACCCTTGCAACTCTTTTAGTTGCAAGGGTTTATGGGCGGCACAGGACTCGAACCTGTGACTTCTACCGTGTGAGGATAGCGCTCTAACCAACTGAGCTAGCCGCCCTGATGTATATTTGCAGCCTTGATCTCCGGGAATTGCGCTCGCCTCGGAGGCACGCGACTGAAACTTGGCGCCGATTCCGCCGCTTTGGCAGGGCGGAACGACCTCGGCGAAGGCAATTCCCACAGGTTCGAGATTCTAGCAAAACCTCGATTGCCGGGAAATCCCCTCAAACGCGAGCGACATGGCGAAGCGAAACACGCCCAGCCAGTCGCGATATGCGCCCTTTGGCATCGACGCCCTCAAGGTTTTCGTATACGAACACGCACTGCGGAGCTTGCAAATTCCCTCGCAGCCAACCGACATGCCGATCGCGTGCGGGTCAATTTCTGGGCGTCTCGGCGGCGTTTTTTCTACGGTCGCCGGCTACGGCGGCTAAGATCGGCAGGGGCTCGAATGAGCCTGCCAGCACGGTCGCGGGTTCGAGGGCCAGCCAATCGCGCAGGATCGCGGCGTAGACGCGGCGAAAGTCGACCGACATTTTTAAGTCGCCTTGGTCCAAATCGAGCAAGCGAGGGGCGACGCCGTGCAAGCCCGATCGCACGCTGCCGCCAGCCAGGAACATGGGCGCCGCCGTGCCGTGATCGGCGCCGGCCGAAGCGTTCTCGGCCACGCGGCGGCCGAACTCGCTGAAGGTCATCACCAGCACGCGTTCGGCCAGCCTGCTATCCGACAGATCGTCGAGAAACGCCTTCAAAGCCCGGCTGAGTTCGCTCAGCAATCGGCCGTGCGTCGGCAGTTGGACCGCATGCGTATCATAGCCGGCCTGCACGGCGTAGTAGACCCGCGTCGGCAAATCGGCCTCGATCAGCCGGGCAATGGTGCTGAGCTGCTCGGCCAACGGGCTCGCCGGATAGTTCGACTTCGCCCGCTGTCGCGCGACCGCGGCGTTGACGGCGTCGGCCGTGGCATAGGTTTCGAGCGTCAAGCGGCGAATAAAACCTTCCAGATCGTCGTCCGTCGGTTCGCAGGCGACCTCGATGCGCGCGGCGTCGTTTGGCGCCTTCAGTTCGTCGAGCCGTGAAAAACTGCCGGTGATCGACCGTCGACCGACGAGCGCAATGGGCAGCGCGCCGTCGCCGACGAGCAGCGAGGCAGGGCCGCCTTGCGGCAGCGGCGATTGGTCGAGCGCGCGGCCCAGCCAGCCGTAGCTCTTGTGCTCGGTTCGATCGAAGCGGGCCGTGTGCCAGATGGCCATGCTCACGTCGTGCGAGCGGTTGGGATTCGGGTAGCCCACGCCTTGCACGATGGCCAGCCGCCCGTTGTCGAACAGTTCCGCCATCGCCTTCATCGCCGGGTGCAGCGCCGCTTCGTCGCCGAGCTTGTGCAGTTGATCCTGCTTCAGCCGCAGTTGGTTGCGATGTTTGGCGTAGCCTTCGTCGCGATACGGTACGACGGTATTGACGCCGTCGTTGCCGCCGTCGAGCTGAATGACAACCAGCACGCGGTCGTCGGGCTTCGCCTCGGCGGCCCTTGCCAGCCGGGCCAGGAAGCCGGGCACGGTTGGAGCCAAGGCGAGCAACGACGAGCGTTTGAGCAAGTTGCGGCGAGTGAGCATGGTTGGGGTGTGATTCGCGGTTGGAGGTTGGTGGGGAAAACGGCTTCAGGCGTCAGGAACGACGATATGCGATGCAAAGCGGCGACGGTCTTCCTGCCTCTCCCTCTGGGAGAGGGCCGGGGTGAGGGCCGACGGTGTGAACATAGTCTCTTCCGAATTCGAGATTTCCGACTTTCGATTTTGGATTCCCGACCTCCGACTTCCGATATTCATCCAAGCTGCGCCCCAGGCGATGCCAGCGTTGCGGCGACGAGCCGTACGGCATTGCGGGGCGTGAGCAACGTTTCCTCGGCCAGGGCCGCCTGCTTGATTCGCTTGTGTTCGTCATCAGCGACTGTCGCCGAGAGCATCTGCACCAAAAAGCCCGCGAAGGCGTCGGCCGAGTCTCCGCAGCCGCGCCGCTCGGCGAGCTTGAGCCAGTCGGGCGGCGCGGCCGCGTTTTGCAACCCGCCGTCGGCCAGCCGCTGGGCGAAGTTGGCCCGCGCGATCAGCGAGCGGGTATTGATCCATGCCCGGCCGCCGGCCCAGCCGAAGACGTTGGGCGGCTCGAACAGGTCTTGGCCCAAAGCCGCGGTCCACTCGGCCAGCACGATCGTGCTCGGCGGCGGGTCGAGCAGTTCCAAGGCCCGCACGGCGCCGACGACGAACTCGACCGGCCCCAGCACGCGGTTGCCAATGTTCTTGTCGTCGAAGAAGGCCGCCGAACGCAACACGGTTTCGACGGCCCAGCCGATATCGAGTTCGTGCTCGCGCAAGCCTGCCGCCAGTTCGTCGATCGCCGGCTCGTCCACGGCGCCCTCGCCCATCAGCAGTTCGCAAACGCGCCGGGCCAACCGTACCGACGTGGCCGGTTGTTCCAGGAGCAGCGCGAGCAAATCGTCGCCGCGCCAGGCGCCCTGGCGACCGAGGATCGTTTTCTCGCCGTCGTCACGATACGCGGCGACTTCGCGGAACTCGCGGCTCTTGACGGTCCAGCCCGTCAGCGCGCGGGCGGCTTCCTTCACGTCGGTCTCGGTATAGTTGCCCACGCCCAGCGTAAACAATTCCATCAACTCGCGGGCCAGGTTTTCGTTCGGGTGCTCGCGGCGGTTGCTGTCGGCATCGAGCCAGACCAGCATTGCAGGGTCTTTCACGACGGCGAACAGCAAGTCAGCGAATTTACCTCGGGCGTGCGTCCGGAACAGGTCGTTCTGCCGCCGCATCATCGCCGCGTCTTGCAACTTACGGTTGCTGGTGGCAAAGTGGTTATGCCACATGAGCGTCAAGCGTTCGCCCAGCGGGTCGGGCGAAAACATCATCCGGTACAGCCACCAAGCTTTGAGCCGGTGGATATTGCCCGAGGCCACCGCCGCCTCGGCCAACAGCCGCGACGTGGCCTCGAAATCATCTGGCGCGCCGCTCGCGTGCCCCTTGCCCGCCAGCAGCCGGTCGACCGCGGCCCGCGGGCCGTCCTTCAGATCTTGCTGCAATTCGTCCCCCGCCGCCGCGAAGCCCGCCCGGCGGTGCAGGTGCGCCGCTCGCCGCAGGTTCCACGGCGCTTTGTCGTCGGGCTGGTAAGGTTGCCAGAACATGGCTTTTCTCAGGAACCACGGACGGTTTCAGGAACCACGGATGACACTGATTTCACGGATGAAGAGTATTCAAAAACATCCGTGTGATCCGTACTACAGACGTTCTATTTCTTTGTGGGCCGCGAAGATTTCGTCCTGAGGGTCAAGCCGGGTTTCGCGGCAGGAAATTTAAACTCAGGCTCCAGAAAGTCGCTTTTCGCTCCGCGAAAAAGGCGCCATTTTCGCGGAGCGAAAAGCGACTTTGGTTGCGGCTTCGCCGCGCTGGGCCATCCGTGGTAAATCCTCCCTGGTTGTCATCTTTTGCTTTTCGCCTCACCGCAAGCGCTTGACCTTCAAATCGTCTAGATCAAGTTCCTGCCCCGCTTGGAGCGGCCAGTGTTCATTTTGAAGCCGCCGAGGCTGGCCTCTGCGTCTCGGCGCCCGTGTTCGGTTTCTCTTGGCCCTTGCCCAACGTGGACGCCGCGGAGGGCCGCGCAGCCATGCGCGGCGGCTTCAATCGCAGGTCGCCCACGTCCTTCGTCTCGCCCGGAACAACAACCACTGTGGCGAGAGTCAGGCCGATCCGTCCGGGCTCGGGAATCGTAATTTCATACTCCATCCCCGGCGCCACGGCGTCGACGCGAAATCGACCGTCGGCGTCGGTAAACGGCGTGAATTCGGGACTGTGGTGAGGCCGGCCGAGGCCCAATTGCGTCTTCGCAACTGGTTCGCCGTCTTCGTCGAGCAAGCGGCCGATGAGCGAGCCGCAAGTTTGTAAGCGCATTTCAATCGGCCCGGGTTCATCGCCGCGAAGCAGCCGGTAAGCGGCAAGGTTTCGTGCGCGGTCGCGAACGAGCAACGTGCGCTCCTGCCGCGGGTTGAGCGCCGCGACTTCGAACTCGGCCGTCTCCAGCTTGCGCTCTTCGAAGTGCGAGTTGCTCAGTCCCAGGATTTCCGCGCCCGGCAGCGGCTGCCCGTCCGGGTCGAGCACCGTTCCCTTTACAACGCCCCCGATCGGTATCTGCGCGTCGATCGCGAGCGATTGTTCGTCTTCGGAGGGGTTGATAAACACAACTTGGTTGTAACCCAGCGGCGGCTCGACGCCCACAGCGAGAGGCGCCGTCGGCAACAGCCCCTCGCCTATGTCCGTCGGTCTCTGCAAACCTACCGACTTATAGAAGTCGTCGATTTGCTGGATGCTGACGTCAGCCGGCATGTAGACCGTATACGCGTCGCGCCAGGGTGCACCGCGAAAGCAGAGCACCCCCGGACCAGGCAGCACCGGAATCGCATAGCGCCCCTTGGCGTCGCAGACTGCCGAGGCGCAGGGCTGCCCGATCGAGCGGCCGAGACGGGCGATGTGCGAATTGCCCTCCAGCGGCAAATACTCGACGAAAGCCGGATTCGGCTCGCCCGACTCGCGCACCGACACGCGGCCGGCCACGGCGACGCCGCGATCAAGCTCGATCTCGACCTGGATCGGGTCCAACCCCGGCGTGTCGGCGATACGAAGCTGCGCGGAGAAGTACGGCAGGTTTTCCGCCTTGGCGTCGACCAGATAGGATTTCGCCTTTGGGGCGCCGAGCAACTCGAAGCGGCCTTCGGCGTCGGTCGTGGTGCGATCCATGGTCTGACGAGAGTCAATCTTGACGCCGGCAATCGGCTGGCCGGAACCGCGCTGGCGGACGACGCCCACGATCGTGCGCGCAGGCGCCGCCAGATGATCGAACGTGGCGCCGTAAGCGCGATCGGGCCTGGGCAGACTGATTGTGGTTGGCCTGACGACCGGCTCGGTTTCGCGGGTCATGACATCGATGGGCCAGTACTCGATGCCCGGTCCCTCGACTTCAAGATTGACCAGCCGTTCGGCGCCGTAGCCTTCCAGCATGAACCGGCCCTCGTCGTCGACATCGGCCGATTCGGGCACGCCCGGAACTTTGGAGACGGGCCTGTCGACGTGATACGCGCGCCCGGCGAGCCTGGCTTCAATGTAGTCGTCAAGGTTGTGAGCTGACGGGATCAAGACGTGCCGGAGCCTGACCTTGGCGCCGAGAGCCGGTTTGCCTTCAAGCGTGAGAATTCGCCCGTGAATCGGCAGGTCTTTGACGAGTTGCAGCGTGCAGCCGTCGGCGGTGGCGGCCTCGGCCGCGTCGATCAACTCAAATCCATATCCCGGGGCCGTTGCCGTCAGGCGGGTATAGTTCCACGGATCTCCGTGCGACCGATCGAATTTCGACGTGTCGAAGTGAAACTCGAACGCTCCTTCCGCGTTGCTCGCGCCGAGCAGTTCCGATTCGAGTTGTCCGCGAGCGGGGTAAGACAGATAGACCTTCGCCCCCGCGAGCGGTTTGCCGTCTGGATCGAGCACGTGGCCGCGGAGGGTAGTCAGGCCAGTCGCTTTCGGCGAGCTGTCGGGCGCCTCCGTTTTGGCAGCCTCAGCCTCGCCGGCGGGCGCAACTGCGGCTGGCTTAGGTTTCGCGGCAGGGGCCTTTGTTTGAGCCTTCTCGTCGGCCTTGGGCTCCTGTAGCACCAAGTCGCCCAGGTCGAGCGCTTGGCCGGGCGGGACCACAAGCGTCGTCGCTTCCAACCGCTCGGCGCCGCGGCGGGCTATGATCACATATTCCACGCCCGGCGGAACGATGTCGACGCGGAACTTGCCGTCCTGGCCGGTCGGCAGGCGCTCGAGCTGATGGTTGGAGTAGATGCTTTCCCAGGCCCAGCCGGGCAGCGGCTTGGCGCCGGGGTCGGGCTTGGCGCCGATGAGCACGAACAGGTTGGGAACGGGCTTTCTTTCGCGGTCGACGACGCGTCCTGTCAGCGTGGCATAGGGACGCAGGACGATCTTCCTGGGCGGGTCGCTATCGCGCGTCAGCCGCAAGGCGGCGGCCAGCTTTCGCTCGCGGTGCAAAAACATCGCCGTGCGAGGTTGGTCGCGGGGTCCGATGATCTCCGCCTTTGCTTCCGGCAGCGGGTCGCTCGGCCAGCCCTGATAGTAGCCTTTATTGCCCGCAGTCCGTTGCGGCGCCAGGCGCCGAGCGACGACGCCCGTCAGCGCCCGGCGGTCCGGATCGACCAGCTCAACTCGCGCGACACCCAGCGACCGTAAGGAAATATCGCAAACCGCCTCGCGGGCCTCGGCGGGCGGGTTCGCTTCGCGCAAGGCCGTGGCAAACTCCGGGCCTGCCAGATGATAGACATTGAGCCGCGGTTTTCCTTGCTGACGCAAATCGGCGATCGCGTCCGCTCCGTCGGCCTCGGGATAGCGCTCGGTCTCGTTGGCGATGAACGCCACGACGCCGCGCCCTGGCAAAGCCGGCAGTCGGTAAACGCCATTCTCGTCCGTGGCGTAGCGGTCGCCTTCGATGCTGCGCGCGCCAGGATCGAAGTTTGCGTAGTTCGCGGCAGCCTCGTTCGACAGGAACGGATAGTATTCCACGAGCCCTTGGATCGGCTTGCTGGTTGTCTCGTCGGTGACGCGCCCGCGCAACCAGACGGCGCGCTTGAGCTCGACGTCGCACGGCACGGGTTCGAACCCGTCGCGCTTGGCGACTTCGAACGCAGTGCGAAAATAAGGCTGATCGGCCCCCGGCACGACGCGCAGGCGGTGGCTGCGCTCGCGATCGTGTGGCTTGGGGACGCCGCGCAGCACGTATCGGCCTTGCTCGTCGGTCTTCGCCGCCAAAAAGCCCTCGACAAACATCATCGAATCGGCGTATTGGTTGAGCCGCACCTCGGCCCCGACGAGCGGCCGGCCGCTTTCTGCATCGCGCACCACGCCGGCGATCGGCTGCTCGGGTTCGGCCGTCAATACGAACTTCGCCCCGAAACAAGTCTGCACGCGAAACCGCGGATCACCCCACTCGGAATAAGGCGCCGCGGGCATGTCACGCGTCACGACGTTGAGCCAGGTTTTCGCCATGCCGTCGCCGGAGAGTTCCAACATCAGCATTCGATCGCGTCCCAGACCCGCGAAGCGGAATCGGCCTTGAGCGTCCGTGACTGCAACGGGCAGCACCGGCGCCGGAGCGAGCGAAATGGATTTCCGCCCCGGAAAACGCGCGATTTTGATTTCCATGCTCTCCGCAAGTTCGAGGGGGTCAACCGCGGTCGGGTTGTGCTTCGCGGCCTCGATCCAGGCCTCGATGTTTTCGGCGTCGCCCTGGATCGAGAGGATGCTGACTCGCACGCCGCTTCGAGGCCGGCCTTCGAGATCGAGCACGCGGCCTTCCACCGGCACGTCGTCGGACGACAAGGCAATCGTTACGTCGCCGTCCGAAGGAACCTGACTCCAGTCGAGCGCGTAGCCGTCGGCTTCCGCCAGCACGAAGAAATACGGCGTGACGAAAACCTCGGCCGCGGCGAAGGGAGCGGCAACCGGAAATGCGACCCTCGCCGCGCCGCCGTCGTCCGTGCGAGCCTCTCCGACCGCGTGAACCCTTTCGACGAAGGCCGGGTGCGTGTCGTAGCGGATGACCCTGACGCGGGCGCTAGCGATCGGCTTGCCCGCGGCGTCTACGACGCGGACGGCGAGACGACGTTCAGCGCCGGCCGCGTCGTCTGCGCTCAACTCATTACTTGCCGCGTTCTCGTTTGACGTACGCGACCGAGGGACTGTTTCTTTCGCACCGGCCGCGGGCCGTTCCTGAGTCGCCTTGTCGCCCCCAATCGCCACATCGCCGAGGTCGTTCGTCTCGCCGGCTGCCACGGCCAGATCTTTGGCGATCTGTCCGCGCAGGGCGGAAGCGGTTGCTTGGAGCTGATAATGGCAGCCGATGGGGATGTCACTGTATTTGAAGCGGCCTTGCTCGTCAGTCGCAATGGGACGCAATCGCTTGCTGAAGTCGCCGCTCGGCAACAGCAGGGCGGTGATTTCCGCCCCGCTGATCGGTTCGCCGTTTGCGTCCAGCAAACGGCCGACGATTTTGGCGGTCGGTTCGAGCGAAACCGTCGTTGCGCCCGTTGGATGATCGGCCAGCCGCAGCCGCACGACTTTGCCGAGCTTGCGCGACTTGTGACGGATGATGACGGTCCGCGTCTCGTCGGGGCCGAGATTGATCACTTCGAAACGGGATCGGCCATTCGCCGACCAAGGCGACCAAGGCAATGAATGGACTCCTTCGGCCTCGAAGTCTTCGAGCGATTTACCCTCGCGATCGAGGACGTTGACAGCAATCTTGCCTCCTGGATCGAGCGTTAGATCGCAGACGACCGACTCGGCGTCTGCCGCCGGGTTGATCTCTTTCATCGCGTGCGGCCACTTTTTGCCGGGCATCACTGGATTGGGGTACGTGTCGAAATGGCCTCGCTCGTTGATCCCCTCGATCGACTCGGCGCCGACCCCATCTCGATAATGACCGGTCACACACAGCGCGCCGACGATCGCTCGGCCCGGCAGTCCGACGAGGCGAAAACTTCCGTCAGGACGGCTGACGTAGCGATTTTCATAACCGTCGGCGCTGCCGGGCGGCGTGCCGAACTCGGGCGTTTGTCTCGCGTATTCGTTGGAGAGGAACGGCCAATAGTGCAACCACGCGACCAGCGGCTCGCCCGTCGCTCGATCGGTGACGCGGCCGGTGATCCAAACGCCGCGGTGCAGTTCGATATCGACCTCGATCGACTCCAAGCCTCGCGATTCGGGGACGTCGACGTCGCGCATCAAGTACGGTTGCTCGTCGTTAGATACGGCCAGGAGCTGGTTGCCGGCGCCCTTCGGCATGCCGACCAGGCGGTAGCGGCCTCGATCATTGCTGACGGCGAGCAGATGTCTTTCGTTGACGTAGTTGCTGCCGGCAAACCGGTTGCTTTCGATGCTCACGCCAGCCAGCGGCTCGCGCGTTGCCGCGTCGCGAACGACGCCGACAATGGCTTGCGTTGGCGGGGCGACGAGCTCGAAGTCGGCGCCATAAACCGGCGTCGATTCATCCGGCATCGTGCTGATCTTCAACTGCAGCGTTTCGGACTTCCGCGTAACCACGGCCGCCCGCTGGTATGCGATCGTCGGGCCGGCAAACGACAGCTCGACTTTCCGCTCTCGACCGATGCCGTCGATCCGAAACCGCCCGTCGTTTCCCGTCGCGGCTCGCGGCGGCCAGGCATCGAATTGAGGAAGCTCGTCGTCCTCGAAATGCCGCGCGGCCGTCCAACGAAACTCGCCGTTGCGCACGGCGGCCAACCAACCGTCGAGGTTTCCATCCTTGCCAGCGCAGATGCTGCCTACCCGCACGCTCACGCCCCCGACGGGCTTGCCTTCGGTGTCGACGATGCGACAGGTGATCGGCACATCGGCTGCTAGCGTTAACGTCGGCTCCACGCCCGGCAGGATATCTCGCCATGTAACCCAGCCCGCCCCGGCGCCTTCGGCCGTGGCGACGATCATCGCTTCTTTCCACTGCTCGGGACGATGGAGATCGACATTGAACTGCGATTTACGGAACGAAATCGTAAAACGTCCGTCGGCGCCGCTTGTCGTGTCGGCCAGTGCCGGGTGAGGAATATGCGGTTCCGAGTACCAACGCACGGCGAACACCGTCGCGCCGGCGGCCGGATTGCCCTGCGGATCGACCACTCGCCCGGCAACGGTGACGAGATCGTCGTCTTGAGACTTCGCGTTTTCAGAAGCGATTGGTTGATCATCTTCGGCCTTCGCCCGCGGCGCCAGGCGAACGGCTGCAACCGTCGTCACGAGGATCGCGACGCCGGCCAACAACAGCCGCGCGGCTCGGGCGCTGATGGGCAGGTGCGAGCAGGCCCGATCGAACAGCGCGCGAATGCGGTGTTCCAGGCTGCTGCGCTGAGCCATCGCGATGGCGGCGGCCAAGGGGAGGGGCCCATAGGCGCGGGCGATTTGCAAAAGCTCGGAGGCGTAGTCGCTGGCCAATTCGCCGGCGTGGACGACGCAGTCGTCGCAGGCCAGCTCGCGCTCGATGCGCAAACGGCGCAAGGCGTACCAGGCCAACGGGTGGAACCAATACAGCGCGCAGGTCAGTCGGCCCAGCAGTTGGAAGCCGACGTCGTAGCGCTTGACGTGGGCCAGCTCGTGCAGCAGCACGATTCGCCGCAGCCGGTCGCTCCACTCGCGCGACTGGGCGGGCAACAAGACGGCGGGCCGCAACAGCCCCCAAGTCATCGGCATCACCGCGCGATGGGTTTCCAGCAGTTCGACGCGCCGCGCCAAGCCGAGCCGCGCGCGAACCTCGTCGAGCAAGCCGATCCAGGCCGCGTTGTCGACCGCCCGCGATTGGCGCCGCAGCACGAACATGCGAACCAATCCGAGCGCAAGCGGGGCCAAAGCCAGCGCGGCGCCGAGCAGCCAGATCGTTGCCGCGCTAGACAACTGGCGAGAGGCGGTTGAATCGCTCGGCAATTCTTCGCTGACCGAGGGAACAGGCGCCGAGGGCAACGACTGCGCTGGGGCAGTAAGTTCCGCCGCAAACTCCCCGCGATCCGGCGGCGGCTCGAAAAAGGCTTGCTCGGCTCGCGGCGATGCTGTCTGGCCAACGAAGGGCGCCGGCGGAGCGGGCGGCGCGTTGGCAACGATCGCTTCGGGCGCACTTTGCCCTTCGACCGGCAGAATCGCCAGCCGCCACTTGGGCAGCGCGGCCGACAAGCCGGGCAACAGCACCAGCGCGGCGAACGTCAAACACCAGACGCGATGTCGCAGTGCGGCCGACGAGCGGCGCAAGAGCGCGCTCGCCGCGATGGCCGCCAGCAACAGCGCCGTCGCTTTCGCGGCGACGTCGAGCCAGAATTGCGAACCCGCTGCATTGGCCGCGGCAAGCAGATAACTTTCGAGCGTCGACATCTCACCGGCCCTCCTTTCGCGCATCTTCGATCAATTGCTGCATCCGCCGGTAGTCGGCGTCGCTGAGCCGCTTGCTCGACACGTCGAGCAAGGCCGCCACGGCATCGCTGGCCGAGCCGCCAAAGAACGTGTCGATCAGGTGCCCCAAGGCCGAACGGCTGGCCGAATCGTGCGGCTCGGTCGGTCGGTAGACGTATTTCACGCCCGCCTTGCGGTGCCGCAGATAACCTTTGCTCTCCAGCAGGCGGATCATCGTGCGGACGGCCGAGTAACTGGGCGGATCAGGCAGTCGAGCGAGCACGTCGGCGACCGAACCTTCGCCGAGCTGATAGACGGCATCCATGATCTGCCGCTCGCGGCGCCCTAGTTCCTGCGGGCCTTTACGCTTGGCCATTGAGCAACTCCGAAGCAGAAGTGTTAATCAGTTGCCAGTGGCAATGTACTGCCACAACAGTGCAATGTCAACAAGTTTTTCAACTTTTTGCCGCGCCGGCAACGTAGCAGGCGCATTCCATGTGCCGTCGGCGTGAATCCCCATCGCAATTGGCGGATGCTCTGCGCTCCTCAGGCCGGGGCCAGCCGCTGGGGAGGCGCGGGCTACGGCATCCGGAGGATGCCTGCTACTAAAAAGTAGCAGGCACATTCCATGTGCCGTTGCCTGAATCCGCAGCGCCATTGGCGGATGCTCTGCGCCTCTCAGGCCGGGGCCGGCCGCTGGGGAGGCGCCGGCTACGGCATCCGGAGGATGCCTGCTACTAAAAAGTAGCAGGCGCATTCCATGTGCCGTCGGCGTGAATCCCCAGCGCAATTGGCGGATGCTCTGCGCTCCTCAGACCGGGGCCAGCCGCCGGGGAGGCGCGGGCTACGGCATCCGGAGGATGCCTGCTACTCAATGCGGGCGGGTGATTTGCTTTACTCTCGCCTCGGCCGCGAATACGATACCGGGCATGCGTTGCCGGGCAAACGGCTTTCGACTCGACGAAAGAGCATCCCTGACACTGTTCTTGAAAGGACTGCACTCATGCCTCGAAATCTCTCAGCATTCTTGGCGACCGCCGCATTGGGCTTGGCGATTGCGGCCGGCGCCAAACCGGCCCTCGCCGCAGACGACTACGCCTTCGACATGGTCCACTCGTCGGTCAGCTTCAAGGCGCGGCATCTCGACATCAGTTGGATCCACGGCCGCTTCAACGAGGTCGAAGGAAAATTTTCGCTCGACCGCGAGCACCCGTCCAAATCGACGTTCGAGCTGTCGATCAAGGCCGACAGCATCGACACGGCCAACAAGGCCCGCGACGAGCACCTGCGCCAGCCCGACTATTTCGACGCCAAGCAGTTTCCGACGATCGACTTCAAGAGCACCAGCGTCAAGGCCGTGCCCGGCGGCTACGAGGTGACGGGCGATTTCACGATGCACGGCAAGACGAAGAAGGTCACGCTCACGCTCAAGGGCGGAAAAGAAATCGAATGGATGGGCACGAAGCGCGTCGGCTTCTCGACCGAGTTGCCCCTGAAGCGCAGCGATTTCGACTTCGATAAGAAGAACATCGGCCTGATCGGCGACGAGGCGATCATTCTCATCGATTGCGAAGGCACGCGGAAATAGCCGCATGCCCGATGCCGCCGCGTATCTCAAAGCGATCTCGATAGCGGCCGGCGCCAGTGCGCTCGTTGTACTGGCGCTGGGCGGGGTTCGGCGGCCGGCGGGCGCGGCGAGGTGGAATGCAGCGTGCATATTGGGAATCGCCTTGGGGCTGGCATCGGGCGGCGCTAGCTTGCAGTTGCCGTTGAGTTTGCCGCCGGCAAGCGCATTGGCCCGATTGTTCGAGATCGTGCTGCCCGCGGCCATGGGCATCGAGCTGCTCGCTGCGTTCGAGCGCGCGCCGCGTTGGCTCGCTTGGGGCTTGCGGCTGATTCTGGCCGCTTCTGCGGGTCGAATTCTGCTGCACGGATCGGTGTATCTCGCCGGCCTGAAAGGCGAATGGACGGCGTGGCAGGCGAGTATCTATCTGGCACTTTGCGGCGCGGCGCTGGCGATGGTTTGGGGCCTGTTGAGTTGGTTGGCCGAGCGTTCGCCAGGCATTTCGATTCCGCTCGCGCTTTCGCAGGCCAGCCTGGCCGGCGGCGCCGCCGTGATGTTGGCTGGCTATCTGGCTGGCGGAGAAGCGGCACTAAGCCTGGCCGCGGCGCTCGCGGGCGCGGCGATTGCCGCGAGCTTTGTCGGCCCGCGTTTGGCGCCGCAGGGGCTGATCGGTCTCGGCGTGATCGGCCTGTTCGGCATCTTGTTCATCGGCCGTTTCTTCGGCCGCTTATCGACCGGCGCTGCTCTAGCCGTACTGTTCGCGCCGCTATTGTGTTGGGCAACGGAAGCGCCGCTGTTGGTCAATCGAAAGCCCTGGTTGAAGGGAGCGATTCGCTTGGCGCTAGCGGCGATTCCGTTGGCCTTCGTGCTAGCCGCGGCGAAGCTCGAATTCGACCGCGGCATGCGTCCTTTGTTGGGCGTCGATCGCCCGCTGCATCCCTAGCTCTCATCTGAGGCGCCGCCATGTCGACGAACCGCTTGATCGCCAACTCGCAACTTGCCGTGCCAATGATCGTCGGGTTTGCTGTTGTCGGGTTCGTTGTCGTCGGCGGAGCATGCCTGGCGGCTGAAAACGACGGCGTGCCCGCAGACGTCGCCGTTTCTTACAACGTGCGATATCGCGAAGGCGCCAGCAAGGCTTGGACGCTCGACTTAGCCGTGCCGAAATCCGAGGCCGGCAAACTGCGACCGGCGATCGTCGTCATTCATGGCGGCGGCTGGATCGAAGGAGACAAGTCGAGCTTCTCGACGCCCAAGAACCGCCCGCCGGGCAACATCATCGATTTCACCCGGCTCGGCTTCGTCGCCGCCACGATCAACTATCGGCTGGCCGGCGAGGCGCCCTTTCCCGCCGCTCTGAACGATTGCCGCTGCGCCGTTCGCTGGCTGCGCGCCAACGCTGCGAAGTATCAGGTCGACCCGCAGGCGATCGGCGTCTGGGGCAATTCGGCCGGCGGACATTTGGCCCTGCTGCTGGGCCTGATGGACGACAAAACGGATCTCGCGGACGACGGGCCGTATCGAGAGCATTCAAGCCGCGTGCAGGCGGCGGCCAGCGACAGCGGGCCGATCGATCTGACTTACCAATTCCGGCAGCGCCGGCTTCACACCGTGGTTGGTCGGTTTCTCGGCGGCCCGCCCGAAGGCGATCGCGAGCGTATCTACAAACTCGCCTCGCCCAGCGAACACGTTTCGCGCGACTCGCCTCCGTTGATGCTGATCTATGGCGAAGCCGACGGCCAGGTTCCGGTCGAGACGGCCGACGCCTTCGTCGCCGCGCTCGGCAAGGCGGGCGTCCGAGATGTCAGCTATCATCGCCTCGGCAAGGTCGACCATTGCCCGCATTCGCTGATTCGCGTGCCCTGGCTCGTGCCGGCCGTGAATGAATTCTTCCTGCGCACGCTACGGCCGTAGGAACGGACGAAAAGCCCGGCGAATGAGCGCAACCTACTCGTTGGTCAGTTCCGTGTTGCACGACCACGGGATTAAGCCCGCCAAAGCGGACTCAAAGGCGGAAGAGGCGCCCGCCGAACGGCCGGATGAAGCGGGCGGCGAGTCGAAATGACGGTGCGACGCCCGCAATTGAGGACGATGCTTTAAGTCCATGATTCCTGAGTCGGCCGAAGGCTCAGGCATCTGGCCGTGAGTTAGCGGTAGGCGTTACTCGGACCTGTTTTAATTTCCGCTTCGTGCCCGTCGCCGATCGGCAGAGCAGCGAACTACGAGTCGCACGTCGCGAGTCCGAGTAGTACAATCTAAATAGATCTGCCCGAGGGAGGCTGCGGCTCGCGCGGCCTATTTCAAGATTTAGGCGTCTTTCTTTCAGGATTCGACCATGAGTACCGCAAATGTCCCTGACGACTTGAATAAGAAGAGGGACAAGTGCTTGGATCGCCTTTCCAGTCTGATGGCGTTGATCAAAGAAGGCGCCGAGCAGCACGGGCCGATCCGGTGACTATCGTCGTGGCGCGGCGAAATTTGTGTAGGTTCCTGGCAAGGCTTCCCCACGAATGGTCAACGCCTTCCTTACGTCGACTGCCGTTCTGACTGGCGCCCGACCCGGCATTTGGCCGCCAGAATCGTGCGATCGTAACGGCCGGAAGCCGCGCAACCTTCGAGCTGATCGCGCAGGCATTCGACGAGCTCGTCGGCCGAACCGCCCAACCGCGGCAGCAGGGCCTCGATCATCCGCCGATCGCCGAATTGCCGGCCTTGCTCTTCGAACGCCGCACAGACGCCTTCGCTGACGACGAGCAAGGAGCCGCCCGGCGATAAGGAGAGTTTACACGTCTCGTAGGCGCCGTCCGGCATCAGCCCGAGCAAGGTCGTCGGCGTCAGCAGCGATTTAGCGCCGTCGGGCGAGAGGGCCAGGGCGGCGAGTCCGCCGGCCGCGGCGAATTGCAACCGGCCGGTTTCCGCTTCCGCGAGGGCGTAGAACAAGGCGGCGGTTTGATCTCCGGCCGATCCCGTCCACAGAGTTTGGTTCAATCGCTCGAGCAGTCGGCCCGGTTCGGCGACGTACTCTGCGTGCGAGCGCAACGCGGCGCGCAGTCCGCTGGCGGCCAGCGCGGCTTCGACGGCTCGCGTGCTCGAATCGCCGAGAGCCAGCGCCAAGCGGTCGTCGGCTCGCACGAACCAATCGTAAAAATCTCCGCCGACGCCCGCGGCTTGTGCGGTCCAGCCGGCCACGTCCCAGGCCTCGACGAGCGGCGCGAGGTGGGGGCGCTGATTCTGTTCGAAACGCTCGGCGGCGGCGAGTTGCTGCTTGAGCTTCGCGCCTTCGATCCCTTCGTTCAACAGCATCTCGCGCTCCAAATCGGCGGCGATGCGTCCGGCCGCGAGTTCGACGACGTTGACTTCCGCGTCGCTGAACGGGCGCGACTGGTTGCCGAACAGCCACAGCGTTCCCAGCGGCGTCGTGGGCGTGGAGACCGGCACGCAGACCGCCGCGGGAAAACTCTCGGGCAGGTTCCACTCGCGGTTGTCGGCCGCGTTTTCCAGCACGATCGCATGGCCGGCCAAGGCTTCCAAGTCGGCCGAAGCTCGTTCGAGCGGCCGGGCCGGCGCCGTGAGTCGGCCGGCGGGCAGTCCCCAGCTCGAGCGCAGCTTGAGTTCGGTCGTGCCGGCATCGAGCAAGTAGAGCGCGGCGGCGTGGCAGCCCGCCGCCTCGGCGCCGCCGCGAAGCACTTGTTCCAGCCGATCGGCCAAGCCCCGCTCGCCTTCGGGCCGCTGGGCCACGGGCACGCCCGCCGCCAATTCGGCCTCGCGCTGGCGCAGCGCTTCGCGCGTGCGTTGCAATTCGCGCCACAAACGGGCGATGGCGGTCGCCAACTCGGCGGCCGCGGGCAGATCGGCATGCGGCGCCGCCGATTCGCCCGAGGCGATCGCCACGCCGACGCGGAGATGGCCGGGTTTGCCCTCGGCGCCCGGCTCGACGGGAGCGGACCAGAGCACTTCGACGTCTTTGGGCTTCGCATCGCCCGTCAAGTCATACAAGGACCATCCCGTGACGTGCTCGAAGGCGACGCAGACGTCGCCGAGGTCGAACGAGGCGGTCGCGGCCTTGGCTGGAGGAATTTGCTCGTTGAACAATCGGAGATAGGCGGGGATCGATTTCGGCACGTTGGACTCGCGAATGAAGGAGGCGGAACAAAGGAGGGCGTCTGGTCCGCTCCCTGATCACGAGTTCGCGCCGACTGGCCGCTCAAGCCTTGCCTGGCCGGCAGTTCGCCGAGGACAGGCAAGCGAGTCGCATCCAATTGCGCAAACCGTCCAGCATCCGTGACCGGCAGTAGTTACCAAGATCGGTCCGCAAGCCGGGGAATTCGAGCGCCGCCGTCAAAGGCGCCGGTCGTGCGGGACGCACGGGTGAGGAGAGGTCGGAAATCAAAGCTCGGAGTGCGGAAAGGGACGTCTTTCCGCTCGTGCCGGTTCCCTGTTTCCTGCAACCACTCGCCTACTTCTTCGCCGGCGCGGCGGGCGCCGCGGGCGCGGGCTTGGCGGCTTGCTTGGGAATCAGAATGAAGCAGCCGTGACGCTTGTGCTTGGTGACCTCGAAGGCGCTGCCGTGGAACTTGATGTCGAAGTGGGCCACGAAGTCGCTGGCCGGGATGACCAGCAAGTCGGTGTCGCGCGAGATCTTGCGACAACCTTCCTCCTTCTCCGACGTGAGCTTGACGAGGATTCGGCCGCTGGGAGCATCGTAGCCCAGCACGGCAAAATCGGGCACGTTGGCCGGATCGTCGACGCAGGCCAACGGCAGCACGAGCGCCCCGTTCGAGCGGCGGAAAAACGCCGGAATCTGCGGTCGCGTTTCAACGGTCGGCATGAACAGGCGAAACTCCTCTTCCAGCTTCACGCCGTTTTTGCAGCCAATATGGCGCAGCAGATCGACGATGCTCAGGCAGCCCAGCAGGCGTTTCCGGTCGTCGACCACCGGCAAACAGCCGATCTTGGCGCTGGTCAGCACCAGCCCGGCGTTGGCGAGCGAAACGTCAGGCAAGACGGTCACCGGCTCGCGCTTGACCAGGCTGCCGACTTCCCAAGGAGCGTTTTCGTCTTCTCCGTCGCCGGCTCGCTCCTGGTCGCCCATCGATTGGATGAAGTGCTTGAGGATGTCGCGCTGCGAGACGACTCCCAGCACATGCCGCTCCTCATCGACCATGATCGCGTGCCGCATGTTGTTTTCAGTCAGCAGCTCCGCCGCCTCGGCAGCCGAAGTTTTGGGCAAAATGGCGACTACTTGTTCGCACATGGCGTCGCGAACGAGCCCCTCGATCTCTCCCGTCACCTTCTCCAAAGCTTGCATTCACTGCTCCTGCGTTGCGCTTCGTACAACATCTTCTTTAGTTTATTTTGCGAACTTGGCAAATCGAACCGCCGCAGCGGTTTACGACTTTTGGGGGGATGTCGTTGCGAGGCTGAGCGAATGGACGGATTTCGCAGGCGCAGCTAGGATACAGTTGGGCCGCGCGGGGCGCACGATGTCGGACGGGATGCGACGAAGCGATCGCCTTCGACGAAGCGCCCGTGCGACGGATTCCGAGGGCGAGCCGCGTCCATGACTCCGATCTGGAAGATTAAGTCCGGCCAGTTCGCCGGCTGGTACTCGAACGACGCGTTGTACGACGCCCGAGGCCGGCACATTGGCTGTCTGGCCGGCACGAGCGCCTACTCGCTGCAGGGCGAATTCCTGGGCGAGATTCACGAGGCGCAATGGATCGGCCGGCCGGTCGGCCTTCACCGTAACCATCCGCCGCCGCAAATCAAGGCCGAAAACGTGGCCCACGCGCCGTTGCCGGATCGCGCCGGGCTTGCTCTGCCCGAATGGAACGATCCAGGGTTCTAGCCGCGGGCTACCAAGTTTCTCCAAGCGGTTCGCCGCCGGCGCGCGAAGAGAGCGCACGCCAAACCCGCGGATCGATTTGATCGTTTATGAACCGCGCCGAGCCGCCGGCAAACACGGCGTTGACGCCGCCGGGATGAAAACTGCGGGCTGTGTAGGCGCCTTTGCCGCCGCCCGCCATGATCTCGCCGCCGGCGCTGCAGTCGGGAACCGGCGAGTTGGGCGTCAAAATGTGGTTGTACCAAGTCGAGTTCCAGCCGCCCAACAGCCAGGTCCAGCCGCCGTACGAGGCGTGCGGCGGAATCGGCAGCGCGAGCGAGCCGCAGGCCGCGACCGCTTCGTCCGCCGTCAAAATATCGCCCAAGCCGTAATAGAAATAGTCGGTCCAGGGCGTATAGCGCGCGGGGTTGCCGTCGCCGAGGAGTTTTTCGCTGAACATGACCGTATTCTCGAGCCCGTCGTGAAACTCCGCGGCCGACACGCGGCGGTCGTAAACGAACGCACCGGCCGCGTTCCCCACAAAGCCCGCATAGGCCGGCGGGCCAGGGCCGAATACGCCGGGGCCATAACCCATGTTGGCGCGATAGTTCGTAGCGCCGCGGCGCGGCACGTCGGACGGGCAGAGAAACATGGGGAAGGCGCTTGCAGCCAATTTGGCCAGAAGCGGGTCGAGCGACTGCGGAGGCTCGCCTGGCAGGTTGATGATGTCCTTGTCGCGGTCGATTCCTGAAGCCACGGCGGAGAGATCCAAATACTCGAGCAGACTTCGATGGGGAGAAATCGACGGCACGCGACGCCGCTGCTTCGGGTCATAGCCGTTCGTCGCCGTGTAGGGGAACAGGTCGGCGTGCGCGGAGGCGTGGTTTTGCGCGGCAATACCAAGTTGCCTTAGATGATCGGCGCACTGATTGCGCCGCGACGCCTCGCGGGCGTTTTGAACGGCGGGAAGGGCAAGGGCCGCAAGGATGCCGATCACGCCCAACGCGACGACAAGCTCGGTCAGCGTCGTCCCGCGCGGCCCTCGCAAACGCTCGAAGTGAAGCGTATCGTCTATCATCCGGCGCGCGCTCCTCAGCGTTGCTCCGATGGATCGAAGCGGACGATCAGCGTTCTGTTTTTGCCGTCCCCAAGGGTGAACACGACTTGAGTTTCACGGGCCTCGCGGGCGGCCTCGACGGGTGCGACGTCGAATGCCGCGATCGAGCCGCCTTGCGTCGCGAGCGCCTCGACGCGCAGCAGGCCGTGGTCATATTCGGCGGGCGCGGCGGCGGGCCGCTTGCCCAAGCGATCGATCACGCGGACTTGTCGCGTTGCGGGCGGCGAACCCGGTGCATAGCGGAACACGAGCGGATTGGGCACGATGGCCACGGAGTCGACGACGTCGATCCACACGCTTGGAGAATCTTGGATTTGCGGGAGCCCGTCTCTTGTCTGAAACGTCGCCGCCGCCTTGTGCCGGCCGATCGGCAGCGAGCGATTTGTCAACGGGAAACGGTAGCGGCGCCGCGTCAACTCGGGGTCGGCTTCGGGCAACTCTTCGACCTCGGGCGCGTGGATCTCGATGCCCTCCGATAGATCGAGCTTGAGCGCGGAAATCCAAGGTCGGTCCCGCGCGGCCTCGATCGCCTCGAAGACGAGTTCATGCGCGGCGCTGTCTCCTTCGATGCAGGTGACGGTCACGTTGCCAGGCAGCGGCAGCAACGCTGGTGGATCGAATTTGACGCGTAGCGCCACGTCAAGCTCCGCGAGCGGTTCGCTCGTCCCGTCGGCGAGGAACGGGATTTTCCTACGCAGCGTCCCCGCACGCGGCGCCCGCAATCGGAAGCGTATCGTGGCACTCTCGCCCGGCAATAACTTGTCCGGCGACTCCCCGACCTGCTCGCAAGAACACTTGGTGCCCAGTTTCAGCCCCGTGACCGCGGACACGCTGCGGTTGAGAATCCGGTACGTGAACTCGACATGATCAAGGCTGGCGCACTCGATTTCAGCACTCGGGTCGCCAGGCGGGCTGACGCGGACCGCGTTGATGGCTGGGGGATTTGCCGCGTGTTTGCGCGGATACCGCGAGCCCGGATCATCGCGACGTTGACCGAGCACGAAAGCGAGCATCGCCGACGCGGCAAGCACGATCGCGGCCGCGGTGAACTTAACGCGAGTCATTAGGGTTCCTCGCCGCTCCTACAGGGCAACGGTCACCACCCGGTGCAGTCTGAGGCGACCTATTTACACCCGTACGTGTTGAGGCAGTAGGAATCGCCTGGTTTGGTTGTATCCCAACACGTCGTTCCACCGCAGTTTGAGCAATTGTTATAGCAATCAGAACACTGGCACCTGTAACACGTGCATGTGAAGACGTGTCCACCACAGCTGAGGGCGTCCGCAGTACAATTTCCTGGCCCAGCGCCACAAGTGTACAGTGTGACTTCGGTCCACCCGGTGAAACTACCATCTATGCAAACATCGGCGTGAACGCCCTCGACTGGGCAACCGCACTGCGCCTCGCCAACGCACAGCGCGACCGGCGTGCTGGTGCATACTTCGCCCTGATATTGCGCCATGGCAACGGTCGCCGACGAAATCGCGGCGACTATAGCAACAATGAAGCACCTATTAGCTACTCTCATAATTAATCCCCCAGGTTTTCAATGACCTAGCCGATCCGTCGCGAACCTAAACACGCAAGGCAAAGTTACAAGCGCCTGCGACGCGAAAACCAAATGCCCGCTGAAAGAAACGCAACCGATATCGTCGCTAACGCCGCCGACAACCACAGCCAGTTCCATGTCGGCGGTGCAGCAGAGAGGCGACTTGGTGCGAGCTTTGAGTTATCACCTGCCGGCGAGTCGTTCGATCGTGCTCCTTCGCCAGGCGGCACGGCAGGCGCCCCGTGTTTATACACCTTTCCGTTTTGGTCCACTACCGTTCCAACGGCTGGCTTTGGCGGGTCGAATCGCGCCAGATCCAGCGATTGGTTCGCCTCCGCTACCGTCACCACGAACAGTTGGTTTTCATGAGGAGTGACCCCCAACTGAATCCGGCCACGCTTGGGGAACCAGATCCCAACGTCTAACTTCTGGAACTCGTCAACGATAAAATCGCCGCCCAGCATTTCTCGCGTCGCCAGCCTGCACTTACGCCGCACAAGGCAGTCGTGCTCCAAATCGAGCCAGAGCGTCTCGACAGCGCCCGCCAAATTAGGCCACTCGGCCGCAATTCGCGCGCAACGCTCGCCAGAGACGTTTTCGATTCCTTGGAAATTCCAATCCCATTTGGAGAACATTTCCGGCAGCCACGCGGCAAACCCTGGCCAATAAATTCCTTCCGTCGGAACTCGCTCGACGGATGATATTGGACTGCCGCTTCCTACTCCCCGCACGCGCAAATCCTTGAACTGCTCAGAGCCCCCCGGCGGCCGTTCATAGTTCGCGCGAAACACCACCCCTTTCTGGCCATTGAAAACATCGACCGTCCGGTACTTACTGGTACCGTCCTTGTTAAAAGAGAACTGGCCTTCAAACAGATCTAGGCCGTGATCCGCCCAGATCCATTCACGCCGGACGGACAACTGACCAACCGCGGGGTTCGCGAGGTCGGGGGTCGGCCCCCATTCTTCCAATTCTTCATTCGTTTCCGGCAGGCTTCGCAACTCCCAGACGGCGCGGAGATTGACGAACGAGTTCCGCCACTCAATTAGACGGCGATTTATCTCATCGAGAGTAATTTCGCCAGTACCTTCGACGCCAGCGTCCTCGGCGCGCGCCACCAGCGGGCTCGCGCACGCCCATCCCAGAATCGCGATCGAAATTAAGGACTTAACGAGGTTCGAGTAGAAGGCCCGAAACGATTTGCCGCAGTGGGACGCCATACGCGTGTCTCCTCTACGAGAGATACAACGCTTGGAACGAACACAACCGTCAGCAGAAGTGAGGCCCCCGTCCAGAGCCTGCCCTGCCGAAACGATGCTGAGCATAGCGGCGATACGACCGCTCGTCAACCAAATTCTTTTCGACTATTTCAGCGTTCGGATTCGCGCCGCATCAACGCGCAGGCAAGCCAGACGCGAAACATGTCACCGCGCGCCGTCGCACCGCACTACCATCCCCGTTTACATCGCGAACTGGCGCGCTATTCCCCCGGCAGCTCGATACGCTCCACCCGAATCGGCTGTACGGTTTCCGATAACGCGGCGGCTTCGACCGACGTGATGACGGCGCCGGAGCTGTAGACCGTGGTCCGCGGACTCACGGCCGCGTCGGGCGTCGGGCAAGGACACTGAGTTCCCCGGCAACAGGGACAGCTTTGCAGGCATGGCAGCAGCGATTCGCTCAAGGTCCGCGTAGCGACGACGATGCGGTCGCCCGGCATCAGTTGAAAGTTGGTCGTCGTGTCGCCCAACTGCGTGATGTGCCGGTAGCAGATCGGCATCACCGTGCGGCAGCCGCCCGGCAGACTCGGCCGGGTGAGGATGATATTGCACAGCGAGGCTTTATCGGTCAGGCCGCCGGCCGAAAGGATGCCGTCGAGCACCGTCTCGCGCCCGATCAGCGGAAACGAGCCCGGCGAACTGACTTCGCCCAGCACGTAGTACACGGCGCTTTGCTGATTCACCAGCCGGACGTTGATTTGCTCGGCGCTCTTCTCCACGGCCCTCACCGCCGCCGTGGTTTCGCTCTCGACTTGTTCGATCGTCTTGCCCGCCGCCACCAGTTTGCCGAAGCGGCCCAGATCGATCGTGCCGTCGGGCAATACGGTCTGGTCGGCGGGGAAACGCAGCGACGAATCGAGCGCCGCCGGTTCGACCAGCAGCGTATCGCCGGGCTGAATGAGATAGGCCGGCAGGACGGTCTTTTCCAACTCGCGCGGCGCGGGCACGCTCGCGGGAACCGCGCGGCGCACGTCTTTCGTCTCTTTCAGCAAGATATCGCCGGACGGCAGCAACGTGAACGATCCCGAGCAGCCCGGCGCGCCGACCGCCAGCAGCAGCCAGCACGCGCGCACGGCAAGCGAACAGAAGCGCGGTGAGGAGTCGAGCATGGCCAGGTTTCCTCGTCGGAATCGAACGGCTTCAACGAATTCAAGGGGCGCATCCGGCGTCGCCGGTCGGGATTTCAAGTAGAAGCGGCGCCCTTGCCGCTTTCTGCTGGCGCGGCAGGGATGCCGCATCTACTTTCTAAAACGCGGCAGGGATGCCGCATCTACGGAAATCGCCCGCGACGGCGCGTTTGCCGCTCGGCCGGTTGCCGACCGCGGGCCGAAATCTAGGTTACTTTTCGACGTGGCCGCCGCAAAAATCGATTCAGAGAGGGCGGCGAGCGCTGGAAATTTCTTCCTCTCCCGCAAACTTAGCGAAAGCGCCAATCTCGCCGACGGAATGGAACGGCGGAGATGCTCCGAGCGTGACGAGCAGCCGGATTGCAAGGCCGCTTCGGTGATCGAAGTACACTACGGTTCGGGCGTTTGCATCAAGAAGAACCGCACGGCCTCTTCGCCCAGCAGCGGCAACGGACGTAGTCGGACCGTAGGCGAGCGCGTGGATCCGCCAATCTGCAAGTGAATCACTTGATTGGAAAGGAATTGATTGGCTTCCAAGATCAGGGCCACGGGCGGCGCCACCACCAGCGAAAGCTGAGTCGCCAGCGAAAGCAAGGCCTGGCTGGTCGGGTCGAGCAGGCCGATGTCGAGGGTCGCCTGCAAGTCGAGCCGCCCGGCCAAAGAGGCCGTTCCCGTGACGAAGACCTGCGTCTTGGCGCCTTCGAGCGACAGTCTTTCAAGCCGCACCACGCCGCGCGAGAGCCCCGCCCGCAGTTCGCCTTCGTCGAATTTCGTGTTGCCGCTCAGGCCGCCGGAAGTATAAGCGCCGGCATGGTGCGAGCCCGGCAGCCCGTGGATGTTTCGCAGCTTGGCCTGGAAGCGGCCGTTCAAATCGCGCAGCGCTCGCACGCTGCGTCCGGAAAGGCTGAAGTTTCCGGTAACGTTTCCGGCCACGTCGGGGATTCTCGGCGAGCGGCGGAGCAGGTTTTGCAATTGGACGTTCGTCAGTTTTCCTTGGCAATCGAGCTGCAGTTGACTGTCGGCCCGCACCGATACGGCGCCGACGATTCGCCCTGGCGCCAACTCGGCGACCGCGTCTCGCAGGTGCAACTCGCGCCGTCCCGACCGCGGGTCGTAGCTGGCCTCCAACGCCGCGCGCAGGCTGCGCAACAGCACGTCGCCGATCTCGCCGCGGTGCAAGGCGACGTCTCCGTGGCATCGCCACGGCTGGCCGGCGCCGTAGAACGTCCGCAGGTCGAGGTCAACGACCCCGGCGCTTTGCCGGGCGATTTTCGGCCAGGCGAACAACAGGCGCTTGGCGTCGGCGCCGACGAGCCTGATCTCCAGCACGCCGCGCTCCGCTCGCGACAGATGCGCGGCGCCGTTGGCGTTCAGTTCTCCGCCGGCCAATTCGCCGTAAAGCTCTGCAAGCTCCAGGCGTTCGGCCGACAAGTGCAGCTTGCCGCGCAACCGGTCGGCCAGGCGTTCGCCGTCGAAACGCACCGCGTCCAGCGCGATCCGCCCGTCGCCCAGCGGTCGGCCCGTTTGTTCGTCGTGCCGATAGTCGAACTCGGCGTCCACCGTTCCGGTCAGCGACTCCGTGATTCCGCGACCGCGGAGCAATGCTCCCAACCGATCGAGGTGTAGTTCGTGCAACTTGAGATGCCCGCGGTTCGCCCCCTCCGGGCGTTCGCCGTCGGGCAACCGCCACTCGCCGAAAAGCTCCAGCGTTCCCTCGAGCGCTTCGCCCGCGAGCTGGTATTGCAGCAGTTCCTCGTGCGACACGAGCCGGGCATGGATGCGGCCCAAGGGAATTCCGTCGGCCTCGATTCGCGCTGCGTCGAGTTGGGCCCGCACGACCCACTTGCCGGGCTGTTCGATTTGTCCGGGCGGAATGCGCGCGTCGAGTTGTGCGTCGATGCGACCTTCGAGTTCGACGGGCAGCCGCACCACGCCGGCGAGCAGTTTGGGCAAATCGACCTGCGCGAGCGTCAGTTTGATTTCTCCGGCGGCGACGTTATTCAAGGGCAGCGTCACGGCGCCTGCAAGGATTCCGTCGTCGAACTTGGCGTGAATCGAATCGAGAGCGGCCACGTCGTCATCGACCCGAAAACCAAATCGGAGCGCGTCGATGCGGGCTTCGTTCAGTCGCAGGTGCGCGGACTGCACGGCGCCCTGCGCCGAGACGGCCAGCGGCTCGAGCGTTCCTTGGGCTTGGCACTTCGCGCCCATCGTTCCCGCCAACTCAAGCGGCGGGCGGAGCGGCTGGGGCAAGGCGTTCAGTTGGGCCAGATCGAATTCGCCGAGCGACATCGCCGCTTCGAAGCGGAACGGCGTCGCCAAGCCGAGTTTTCCCGAGGCGTTGAGCGTCGCCGGCGGACGACCTGCCAGGGCCGCTTGCGCGGCCGAAAGCGCCTCGATGACCAACGACTGCTGGCTGAGTTTCGCCCGCAGCGAGACCTGCGCGGCCGGCATGCCTGCCAGCGCCAGATCGTCGAGCGAAATCGAAGCTTCTCCGCTCCAAGCCGACCAATCGAGCGTCTTTCCGCGGGGCGCTTCGCCGCGGAAAGCGCCGCTGGAGACGGCGGCGAGCGGGCCCGGCAACAGCCGCAAAGCGCGGGCGACGCGACCGACGTCGATGCGTCGCCAGTTGACGACCGCCCGGCTCGCGCCTTGCTCGGAAAGACTGAGGTCTAGCGAGCCGGTGATCTGTCCGCCATAGGCCGAAGCCTGAAGGGCCTCGACTCGCAGCCGATCCTCTTCGGCGGCGAATTGCCAACCCAACGAGTCCAACTCCACGGCGCCGAGTCGCGGCCGGCGGGCCGAGCCTGCGCCGCGTCCTTTCATCGTCAGCGGGCTGAGCGTGCCATGCAACTCGGCCGACGCGGCGACTTCTCCCCCGAGCGGCCGCGCGGCCGCCGGCAGCGCAGAGGGCAGCCATCGTTCGAGCAGGCTCAAGTCCAGTTGAGCTTGTTTCAACGAGAGGCGATACGCGAACGGTTCGGCGAGCTTGAGTTCGAACGAGCCGGCCAGCCGGTTTCGTCCTAGCGCAAGATCGAAATTGTCGACGCGCAGCATGCCGCCGGCCAGGCGAACCTTGGCTGCGGTTTTCACGGTTTCTTTCGTATCCGGCAGCGGATGTTCGAGATCGATCGCGCCCTCGGCCTGCCAGGCCGCAAGGTCGTCGTACCGCGCCGACGGCACGCGCAACTTGAGCGCGCCGCCCGCGGAACCCGGCAGCGGCGTCGCGATCTGGCCGGCGTCTTGGGCGAGTCGCCCGATTTGCACCTGGCGCCAGCGCACGCCGGTTTTGAGTTCGCCCTCGGGTCCCAACGACATCGCCAGCGATAGATCGGCCCGGCCGCCGTAGAGCGAAGCGCTCAAGGGGTGCAGGTGCAAGTGCTCGTGGGTCACGTCGAACGTGAAGCTCAGATCGTCGAGCTTGATGCCTCCGAGGCGCAAATCGCGCGCGTTCACGCCGCCGACCAGCGAGAACTGTCGCGGCTCGAGCGAGCCTTTCAAGCGGGCCGCCGTGCCGACGCGGCCGCTGACTTCGATCGGCAGCTTCAGCTCGGGGTGCAAGCGGTTCAAGTGCGAAAGCTTGCCCGCCGTCAGCCGCAATTCCGCCGAATACCGATACGGCGTCGATAAGCCCAACTGCGCCGCGCCGGTGAGCTGGGTATGTTCGGCTTCGCCTTTCAGGTCGGTGGCGTGCAACACGCCTTGGGCCAGGCGAAATTCGGCCGAGAGTTTGGCGGGCGGCAGCCCGAGGGCCCTGAGATCGTCGAACGCCGCTTTGCTTTGCGCCTGCCAGGCGGCTAGGTCGCGAAGCCGGTCGACCTTAACGCGGCCTACGGCTTCTCCCGAAGCTTCGCCGGCGGCCGCGCCCGCCAAATCGGGCGCCAGCTTGAGCAAGGCGCCGACAGGCACGCGTGCAAACGAGAAGCGAGCCGTGAGCTCGCCGGGCGGCGACAATTGCATCTGGGCGCTGCCCGAGAAGGCGCCGCTTTGTTGTTCGCCCTCGGGAAGTTCGAATTTCAAATGTTCGAGCGTGAGCCGACCTTGGTCGTATTCCAAGCGGCCCGCGATCTTGCGGACCTCGACGCCGGCCACGATCAACTTGGCCGCTTGCAGGTCTCCTTTCAGGTCGTAGGCTTCGCTCGACAGCGGAGATTGCCACGGCACGCCGACGTCCAGTTGCAGGCTCAACTTTCCGGAAACGGAGACGGGTAGCGCAAATCCGTACTGCCCCAATTTCGCGGCGATCTCGGCGGCTTCGATCTCCGCGAACGACCAGTGCAGATGGGCCATCGAGGCGCCGTCTTGCGCCCCGGCGGCGACCGGCGCTTCGGCGGCCGGAGCAGCGGAGGAGGCCGGCGTCTGCCCGGCGTTTTCCCTCGACAACAGCTTGCCGGCCTTAGACTTAAGCCACGTCCACGCGGTCCGTGCGGAATCGGCCCGCTGGGGCGCATCCGCCGGGGAAAGCTTCCCGCCAGGCGCCGCCCAAACCGAGCCGGCAGCGGGCGAAAAGCAGACCATCGCGCCTGCCAGCCAGATCGCCGCTCTCATTCGCCTGGACCGCGTCATGGCGATTGCTCCGCTTTGCCGTTCACAGGGGCAATATTCTAGCGATTGCGCAGCCGGTCGTCTCTAGCGGTTTAATCGTGCGGGCCGGGCGTATGAAGCCGTTCGCGACAAAGCCTGTAGGGCACGCCCTCCGTGGCGTGCCGTGAACTCAGAATTCGCGTTAATTCGCGATTCTCGGAACGCCGCAGAGGGCGTTCCGATATGGTTGGACCAGTCAAGGGTGATTGTTTCGCCTTGCGGCGGGTGCTTCATGGCGGATGTTTCACGGTGTTTAGGGAATGGCCAGGAGACGGAACGCGGCGATGAGTCGGCG
>Ga0307374_10002413_pt1 | contig 33251 bp, 36 predicted proteins | sample OX3MG_FD_202532 | JGI IMG/M metagenome (GOLD analysis project Ga0307374, IMG submission 202532) | Soil microbial communities from Risofladan, Vaasa, Finland - OX-3 | ecosystem: Environmental > Terrestrial > Soil > Coastal area > Acid sulfate soil | place: Finland: Risofladan, Vaasa | collected... | reverse complement strand
ATGGAGTGCGTTTCATGGTCATCGAAGGCGACGGAGACAGCTTCCGCGGGGCGATGGAGCGTGCAGGCTTCCTGCGGGCGGGCGCTCCGGTCCCGACGCAGGCGGTGGTCGATCGCTTCGGCCACTTCTACGGCACCGTGATGAGCGACGCCCCGATGACGATCACGCCGGCGTTCGCGTCGGCGATCGTGAAGCGTTTCTTCGACGCCCGCAGTCCGCTCGCGCCGTACAGCGACGTCCCGCGCACATACGCGATCCTGCAGCGGATCAACCTGGGCCTGTACGCCGTGCTCGGAAGTCTCAACGCCACCGCCAACTGGCGCCGCATCGCCGAAGAGATCTGGCCGTTCGCCAACGGGCCGGCCTCGACACCGATTGGTGAAGCGGAAGCCAGATGGTATGCGGAGCAGGCCCGGCAAGGAGCAGAGCTCGACCGGACCGCCTGACGGAATCTCGATTTCCGAGCTTTGCTTCTGGACTCGCCTTTTTCGCTATGCCTTAGAGGGCTTTGGTGGCTGGAGCACCAGTCGGTAGCCCTTACCCTTCTCGTTCACAACTTCGCACACCCCGTCAAACGGAGCCAGCTTCATTCGAAGCCGGGTCACATAGGTCCGGAACTGTTCGATTGACGCGTCAGGACCCCATGCCGGTAGAGCGATGTCCTCGGCAGCGAATAGCTGATTCGGATTGGCCAGGAAGAATGAGAGGAGCTGCCACTCGCGCTTCGTCAAAGATACCCCCACCGTATCGCTTCCCACCGTGCGCAGCTTGGCGTCGAAAACGAGGCCGCCCATCTCGATCTTGGTGGCGATCGAAACAACCGAGGCGGGATCAGGCCCGCGCAGCTCCGACCTTATGGCTCCGATTAAGGCGTCGGGTACGAACGGCTTAGGCAACACCTGGCTGGCACCGGCTTCATAAGTCTCGAGCACCGTCCCGGCATCGTCGGACGCCTCGTCGAGCAAGATGAACGGGCACCGGGCCTCAGCTCTGAGCTCGCCCAGCTGCTTCGGCGTCACTCGGGATTCCGCACTCATGCCCAGGATCACCAGGTCAAACCTGGTGGACGTTTCCAGCTGATGCTTGGCCGCATCAAGCTCGGCCACACTCTCGAACTCCCCTCCGGCGAGCTCGACGACATGCGAGATGACGGAGCGGTAACCCGCATTGGCGTCCACCACCAGGATCCGGGGCAAGCGCGCACGCTGCCGAAATCTAGGCTGAGTCTTGCGCTTTCCCATGGCACACCCCCTCTGCCGGCTCGTGGCCGACGATCAGATTATTGCGGTAGGCGGCCTCAGGGGGCTAGTTGTCGCGGAACACAAGAGAGTATCCACGCCCTGGTCGGTTGACCAGATCGCATGGGATGTCCAATTTCTTCAGCAGCTTGCGCACACGCCGGACGTAGTTCCGGACCTCTTCTGGAAAAAGAGAAGGTTCGCCCCATGCCTGGCCGAGGATCTGGCCCACCGTGAAGTAGCGGTGCGGATGATCGAGCAGGAACTGAAGGAGCTGAAACTCCCTGATGGTCAACGTGACTTCTCCACCCTTGTACCTGATCACACGCCCGTTAGGATCGAGCCAAAGACCATGGAGATCCCATATGCGCTGGTACCAAAGCTCAAGCCGGTGTTGATACCCCTCCATCTGACTCTCGATGATCCTGACATCAGCTACCGCTGCCATCCGCGCGATCGGGTGCAGCTTGGTTACATCACGTTTGACCCGGTCGAGAATCCCGCGTTTGAACTCCAAGAGGTCCGCATAGATGCTCATCCAGTGGCGGGCGTCCTCCCAGCGAGTGGTTTCAATGTGCTCACCCTCTAGCGGTCCGGAAGGTGTCCCCTTCAAGGCTGGCTCGCTGGTTTCTTGGCGACCCGCTCGAACCCACGACGCATAACTCGATCGACCCTTTGAGTCAGTGAGGCCGAGACGCGATGCACGTCCGGCAAATGTGCCACCCAGGACCGGCCGCTGTCAGCAAAAACCGCTGTACTCGCCGCATAACAAATGTTGCGGCCGCGCCCGCTCGAAGCACCGCATGACAGTGCTGCGGGGACGGGCTGTACCCTTCTGGCCGGCCAGAGTCGCGGTCACTGCGAGCCGTCGACCCGTGGGGCTGGTCGATCGTCGGCACCGATACTGCCGACGCCGCAATCGGACTCATGGTCGCGGCACTCGTCGTCTCGGAGCGCTGGTCTTCGAGCTGCAGCCTGCAGCCCGCAAGCCCGAGTAGTTGAGGCTCGTCCAGAAGATCGCCGGTTGACCCGTATCCCGGATGGCAAACTCCGGCGGGCGACGCCTGCCGGAGTCTTCTTATCAAGCGATCAGGCCTTTTGCCAGCTGGCACCGCGAACCGGTGACATTCGGCACCTGTGCATTCAGCTGTCGAACTCAATACTCGCCAAGTGAGAGTCCAGCATTCAGTGCACATCAACCGCACCGTCGAGGCGGTCCGCGCGGTTCTCGCTACCGCGCCCGCAGGCTGGCTTCCCAGCTTGGTCGGCCCTCGCCCCAGCGCCGCCGGCGAATCGTTTGCCGACATCGGACTCCGGACGAAGGTGAGCATCGAGGTCGGCGCACCGATGATCTCGGGCATGTCGACCGAGATTCCCATTACCTGGCGGGCGTCATTTATCGGGGGCCCGTTCCTCTTGATGAAAGGAAAGATCGAGGTCGCGCCAAACGAGGGGCGCTCCACGACGCTCACGGTCTTTGGCTCGTACGACCCGCCATCAGAACGCATTGGGGCCTACCTGGGCGAGAGTCTTGTTCTCCAGGCCGCCGAGGCCAACGTCGAGGAACTCGCCGAGTCGATCGCCGGGCGGCTCGACGCGGCGGCCGCCGCCGACTGAGATCCAGGCGTGGTCGTGTGCCTCGCCAAGTACACCGCAGCCTCGGCCCGGCGTGCCCCCTCCAGCTTCGAGAGGATCGTGGATACGTAGTTCTTGACGGTCTTCTCGTCATCTCGGGATCGAGCAGGCTCCGGGCCGCGCCCACCTCCCGGATCACGCGGATCAGCTCCCCGCCGCGGATCTGCGTGAGCACGTAGCCGGCGGCGGCCGCCATTTTCGAAGCGAACAACGCCTCGTCCTCAGCGACTGAAGTCAGAATCAGGACCTGGCCTGGCCCTGGCCTCGGAGCTGTCGCTATTGTCCTGAAGCGCGGGGGCCCTTCGGCCCTCGATCCTAGGCGACGGCAGGAACAGTCTTGAGGCCGGCGATGTGACGCCAGCCCAACCTGATCATCCACTAACGAAGGGAAACGACATGAAAGCACTGGTTTATCACGGTCCCGGTCAGAAGTCCTGGGATACGGTTCCCAGCCCAACTATCCAGCAGCCAACCGACGCCATCGTCAAGATCGACACCGCCACGATCTGCGGCACCGATCTGCACATCCTCAAGGGCGACGTGCCCGAGGTGAAGTCGGGAACCATCCTCGGCCACGAGGCGGTCGGCACCGTGGTCGAGACAGGTGCCGCGGTGACCAACTTTCAGATTGGCGACCACGTGCTGGTGTCGTGCATCACATCGTGTGGGAGCTGCCGGTTCTGCAAGGAGGGTCGCTACGGCCAGTGCATCGGCGGCGGCGGGTGGATCTTCGGCCACCTCATCGACGGGCTCCAGGCTGAGTACGCCAGGGTTCCGTTCGCGGACAACTCGCTTTACAAGATTCCATCCGGACTCACCGATGAGCAGGTCCTCTTCCTGTCAGACATCCTCCCAACCTCATTCGAGGTGGGCGTGCTCAACGGCGGCGTCAAGCCGGGAGACACCGTCGCGATCGTCGGCGCAGGCCCGATCGGCCTCGCCGCGGTAATGACCGCGAAGCTCTACACACCGGCGCATATCGTCGTCATCGACCTCGACGACGGCCGCCTGGCGAAGGCGAAGGAGTTCGGCGCCGACGTCACCATCAACAACGGGCGCGAGGATGCGGTCATGCGAGTCCACGAGCTGACAGGAGGTTTGGGAGCCGACGTGGCGGTCGAAGCCGTCGGGCTGCCGTCGACCTTCGAGCTCGCGGCGGAGCTGATCCGCGCCGGCGGCAAGCTGGCCAATGTCGGCGTTCACGGCAAGGCGGCGACGCTGCACCTGGAGACGCTGTGGACCAAGGACGTCACCATCACGACAGGCCTGGTGGACACGCGTACGATCCCCCAGCTGCTCTCGTTGATCGAGGGCGGCAGGCTGGAGCCGACGGTGCTCGCCACCCATCGCTTCTCGATCGACCAGGCGATGGAGGCTTATGAGGTGTTCGGCAACGCCGCCAAGTCCCACGCCCTGAAGGTGGTTCTCGAGGGCACGGCGGTGGTGAACAAGAGGAACTCGAAAGCCGGGGTCGAAGCCTCGGTCTGACTTCAAGACATGTGCCTCGCCGGCTGCATGTCTCAGGGCCGGGGCGCCGCGCCCCGGCCACACACCGTTGGTTTACGCCCGGCGCTTGGCGGCTAGACTGCAGCGGAGAAATCTCGATCTAGTCGGCCGGCCAAGCCCGGCGAAGGATGGAAGATGGGCCGGCAGGACCGCTCCGTGACCGGCCGCCGAGCGCTGGTCCTTGGCGGCGGTGGTGTCACCGGCATCGGCTGGATGACGGGCTTGCTGGCCGGGCTGGCGGAGGCCGGAGTCGATCTAACCCAGGCGGACCTGGTCGTCGGCACGTCGGCCGGCTCGGTGGTCGGCGCCCAGATCCTCGGCGGGCCCACCCTGGCCGACCTCTATGCGGCGCAGCTCAAGGACGCGACCGGGGAAGTCGCTGCGAAGATGGGTGCGCGTGCTTTGTTCGGCTTCGTGGTGAGCGCCATGTGGCCGGGCGACGAACGTGCCGGCCGGGCTCGCCTCGGCCGTGCGGCGATGAAGGCTAGAACGGTGCCCGAAGCGGAGCGGCGCGCGATCATCGAGGGGCGGCTGCCGGCCCGCTCGTGGCCGGTGCGAGACCTGATCATCACCGCGGTGGATGCCGAGACAGGGGAGGCGCGCAACTTTGATCGGAGCGGCGGTGTCTCGCTTGGCGAGGCCGTGGCAGCGAGCTGCGCGGTGCCCCTGGTTTGGCCGCCGATAACGATCAACGGGCGGCGCTACATCGACGGTGGCGTGCGATCGCCCGCCAACGCCGACCTCGCCGTGGGCTGCGAGAAGGTGGTCGTGCTGGCGCCGATCACGACAGCCCTGCGGTCGGCGGGAAGGATCGAGCGCCAGCTATCTTCCCTTGGGGCCGACGTGCGTTCGATGGTGGTCAGTCCCGACGCGGGCGCACGAAACGCCATCGGGCGAAACGTCCTCGACCCCGCGCATCGCGTCGCCTCGGCTCGTGCCGGTCACGCCCAGGCGGCGGGCGCGGCATCCGCGGTCGCGGCCCTCTGGTCAGTCGCCTGAATTGGTAAGCACTCGAGAGCCGGCGGGCTAGTCGGGGCTGTGGGCGACAGGGCCCCCGAGCGGCCAACCAGAAGCGTCAAGAGCGACCTCGTCGACGTAACACCAACCCCAGTCCTCACCCGGCTCGAACGATCGGATGATCGGATGTCCGGTGCGTTTGAAATGGGCGGTGGCGTGCTTGTTCTTGGAGCTGTCGCAGCAGCCCACGTGCCCACATGTCATGCACAGCCGCAGATGGACCCACGTATCCCCGATCCGCATGCAGTCCTCGCATCCGTCTGCGCTGGGCGTGACCGCCTTGACCTGCGTGAGATGAGTGCAACCAGCCATGGGCCACAACGAGCGTACGACGCCTGGCTCGCTTAGGCTGAGCGAAATTTGACCACCGACAAGCCGCAGCTCGTCGTGGCCGGCAGCCGCGCGTGGCGAGGGTGGCTCGAAAAGAATCATTCGAGCTCGGAAGGGATATTCCTGGTGCTGGCGAAAAAAGGCACCATGAAACCGACGAGCCTTACATACGCGGAGGCGCTGGAGGAGGCGCTCTGCTTTGGCTGGATCGACGGTCAGGCTCGCAGCCGCGATGACGCTACGTTCACCCAGAGCTTCACCCCACGCCGCAAGCGGAGCCCGTGGTCCAAGCGAAACACTGGCATCGGCGAGCGGCTCGTGGCCGAGGGCAGGATGCACGCGACGGGTATCGCCGAGATGGATCGGGCCAAAGCCGACGGCCGGTGGGCGGCCGCCTACTTAGGTCCGGCCACGATCGAGGTTCCGCTCGAGCTCTCAGCGGCCCTCGCCGCGAGGCCCAAGGCCAAGGCCAAGTTCGCGACTTTGAACAGTCAGAATCGCTATGCGATCCTGTATCGAATCGCCACCGCCAAAAGGGCCGAAACGCGGGCCAAGAGAATCACGCAATTTGTCGATATGCTGGGGCGCGGCGAGACGATCTACCCCCAGAAAGCGATCGGGCCCGCCGCCAGCCCGCTTCGAGGAAAAAGATGAAGGGCGTCAGGTAGCTCAGAGTCGCCAGGGCGAGGGCAATCCCCGCGACCGAAGCTTCCGATTACAGAGCTACGTCGGCTCCGTGCGCCCGCCGGGGCGGCTGACCTGAGCTCCCCGCCCGTCACCGCACCAGTCTGCCTGCGGCGCCAGAGAACGTGGATGCCGACTCGGCAGCCAGAGGATGAAGCTCAACTTATGGGTTCAACCCAGACGCTGCCGTAGCGCAAGCCAAACCGCCAAAGCTCCAGCCCGCTGACGACGGGCGTGACCGTCAGCGAGACGACGATGGGGGAGAGAAGTCGCATCGACCACTCGGTGGCCCGGCGCGGCGATAGGCGGGCGATCCCGAGTAACACCTGCCGAGTCGATACCGGGTGCTCGCCGACTTGAGGGCCGGCGACGTCGTGAGGCTGAACCCGAGACCAGGTGCTCAGGCAGCAGTCGCTTGACCTTGAGGACGGTGACCGCGATCGCCGCCAGGAGCACCGGGAGCAGGGCGCCGGTCAGAGCCGCGCATTGGCCGCCACGCCCGGCTTCGTTGCGTCAGGTCTCAGATCGCTGGTCAGCGCCAACCCCTGCTTATCGGCCTCGGGCGATCCTCTCCACCAGCGAGCGCTGGTCGGCATCGAACCACGGGGGTGCCCCCGCCTCGGCATTCTCTTTTGCGTGACTCTCGAGGTGCGTGGCCGTCAAGACGCAGCTGACGCGGGGGTCGCCGGCGATCCACTTCAACACCGCCTGCGGCCACGTCCGCACACCCAGCGAGCGCAATTCGTCGGCCTGCGGCCGCGCTTGCATGATGCCTCCCTGCAGCGGGCTCAACACAAGGACGCCCAGGCCAAGCTCCTGCGCCAACGGCAACACCGATTTGGTGGCCTGCTGGGCGAGGGGGTTGTATGGGATCTGGATCATCGCAATGCGGCCGGTGCGCATCACCTCCATGAGCTCCGGAAAGGCGGAGGCCTGGTAGTGCGTGGCGCCGATGACCGCCACCTGCCCGCTATTGCGTAGCTCTTCGAGCAGCTTCAGCTGTGCCTTCCAGTTGAGGAGGTTGTGAACCTGGTAGATGTCGACGTGACCGAACAGCCGGAGCGCGTTTTCGGCCTGGCGCCGCCCCTCCTCCGGCGACTCGGTCCAGATCTTGGTCGCCACCTGGACCTGGTCCCGCCTGCCCTTCAGGGCGGCTCCGAGCACCCCCTCTGCACGGCCGTACATCGGCGAGCTGTCGAACAGCGTGATGCCGGCCGAGACCGCGGTTTCGACCAGGGCGCCGCGATTCTCGGCGGTGTCGAAGGTTCGCCACGTGCCCATGCCGATGACCGGAACCTCGAGTCCGCTTCCGCCTAAAGGTCGCCCTTCCATCGCTGATTCGATCTTAAACCAGGGCGGCGGCCCCACCGGATGGATGGCATCGACGCCATGCCGTCACATGGCGACGCGGAGCCCGCCGGCATGTAGACCTAGACCATGGGATCAATGACAAGTGTTAGCGCGCCTTGGGGGGTGACTTCCTGAGCCATCCGGCGCTGGCGGCCAAAGCGCCCGTTCGGGCGAAGCCGGCGCGACCCCAAAAGCCTGAGGTTGGGGCTTCGCAGCTCGCAGCGATGCTGGTCGAGTCGTCGGATGACGCGATCATCGGCCTGACCGGCGATAGCGTGATCACCACGTGGAACGCGGCCGCCCAGCGCCTGTACGGGTACAAGGCCGCGGAGGCGCTTGGACGCAAGGCCTCATTTCTCCTGCCGACGGACCGTAAGGCCGAGCTCGACACGGTTCAGAACCGTGTGGCGACGACCGGCGGCGCGCAGGAGTTCGAGACCAAACGCGTGCACAAGGATGGTCGCGTGCTTGACGTCGCAGTGGCGGTGTCGCCAATTCGCGACTCAGCCGGCACCGTCATCGGTGTCTCATCCAGGTCGCGGGACATCGGCGAGCGCAAGCGAACCGAAACGCTCGAGGCGCAGATGGCAGCCATCGTGGATTCTTCCAACGACGCGATCATCGGGAAAACGCTGGAAGGCGTCATCACCACCTGGAATCGAGGCGCCGAACAGGTTTACGGCTACACCGCGGCGGAGATGGTCGGACAGAATATCTCGCACCTGGTGCCGGGAGGTGGTGCCGACGAGATTCGAGAGATCATCGCCGGCATGCTGGCGGGCAACGCCCGCACCGACCACTTCGAGACACGACGGGTGCGCAAAGACGGCCGGATCATCGACGTCTCAGTCACCGTGTCCCCGATACGCAATTCGGATGGGACCATCACCGGCGCCTCGTCGGTGGCGCGCGACGTCACCGAGCACAACGAGATGGCAGAGACTCTCAAAGCATCCGAGCTTCGGAGCTTGATGGCCGTGAATCATGCCAAAGACGAGATGGTCTCGCTCGTCAGCCACGAGCTGCGCACTCCGCTCGCGAGCCTCCTGGGCTTCACCGAGCTGCTGTACTCTCGCGACTTCAACGCGGACCAGCGCAAGCAATATCTCGGCGTCATGCTGCGAGAGGGCCGCCGATTGACCGACCTCATCAACGACGTGCTGCACATCCAGCGTTTGGAAGCGGGTCATCAGGACCTCAACCTCGCACCTGCCGACCTGCAGGCGCTCATTCAGCGCGCGGTGGTCGCTGCCGGCGATGACACGCAGCGTCCGATCAGCGTGCGGCGAACAGCACAGCTGCCATTGGTGATGATCGACACCGACGCCATCCTCCAGGTGCTCACCAACTTCCTCTCCAACGCCCGCAAGTACTCCCCGGATGGAGGGGCAATCCTCGTCACCACCCGCCTGGTCGAAGGCATGGTCGAGATCACAGTTCGGGACCATGGGCTCGGCCTTCCGGCGGACGCCCTGCCCAAGCTCTTCGGTACCTTCTACAGGGTCGACACCGGGGACCGCCGGCTCATCAAGGGCACAGGCCTTGGCCTGTCGATCAACCGCAGGATCGTGGAGGCCCACGGGGGCAAGGTTGCTGCGGATTCGGACGGTCCCGGCAAGGGCTCGACGTTCACCTGCAGCCTGCCCCCGGTCAACAAGAATCCCGAGGCGGCCGACGTTTTGATAGTTGAGGACGACGCGGGTTTCGCGCGCCTGCTCCAAGAGCAGTTCGTCTCGCGCGGTATGACGGCGGTGCGGGCGCCCGACGCCGAGACCGCGGAACGCCTGCTGAAAGCCGGCATGAAGCCCCGTTCGGTCATTGCCGACCTCGTGCTTCCAGGCGAGCAGGGGGAGGATTTTGTGACCCGGCTGGGTAGCGATCCCGCCAACGCTGTGCCGGTGGTTGTGTTGACAGTAAAAAGCCTTGCTCCAGCTGAGGTCTCCGCCCTGGAGAAAGCCGGCGTCACCGCCGTGCTGCCGAAAGAGGCCGGGGCTAGCCAGGCGGCGGTGAGCCTGATCACCGAGGCGCTCGTGACGAAGGTCAAGAAGGTTTGACATTCATGACCACCCCGGCGACCACTGTCAATGCGACAGTGCTCATAGCTGACGACGAGCCAAGCATGCGATTGCTCGTGCGCGCCACCATCGAGTCCGACCAGTACCAGGTGTTGGAGGCGTCCGACGGCGATCAGGCCTGGAACATGATCAAGGAACACAAACCTTCAGTGGTGCTGCTCGACGTTCAGATGGCTGGGCGCACAGGCCTCGAGGTGCTGGCGATGATCCGGGGCGACCCAAGCCTCGCCGCCACGCGTGTAATCATGCTGACCGCCAAGGCCCTCAAAGCGGATATTGAGGTGGGCTTGACTGCGGGCGCCGACCTCTATCTCACCAAGCCCTTCTCGCCCCTAGACCTGCTCACCCGTGTTGACGAAGCACTGGGCAGGTGGCGATCGGCGCTGCCGCGGGGTTCTCTCGTCAAGCCTGCTGCCTGACCCGGCTCAGAGTGGCTTCTCGAAACAGACGCTGGTCGGGATGCCCGTGTACTCCTCGAAACACTCGATGGTGTTGAACCCGGCCGCGCGGTACAGCCGGATCGCCTCGTCCTGGTAGATGCCAGTCTCCAGCACCAGGCGCTCAGCTCCCATCGTCCGCGCTGTCCCCTCGAGGTGGTCAAGGATCTGCCTGGCAGCGCCGTGCCCGCGCATCGCAGGCTCCACGTACGTGCGCTTTATCTCAATCGTGGTCGGGTCACGCGTCCGCAGCGCTCCACAGCCAATCGCTTTTCCGTCCGCTCGCGCGATCACGAAGGTGCCAATCCCGGGCGCGACGTGCTCCGCTTTGAGGTGCGGTCCAAACCTGTGCTCAGGCGCGTAACGGCCGGCCAGGTGCGCCTCGAGGGCGGCCACCAGCCGGCGCGCATCCGGTGATTCGAACGGCTCGGTCGCAATCGCGATTTCCATCCGGTTGCTTAGAGTACGGAGGTGCAACGCGCTGGAGTCATCGCCGCCATTCGTGACGCGATCGCGTCGCGCCGCGTCTCGGCCGAGGAGGTTGTGCGGCACGCGCTTGGGCGCATCGAGCGCCTGGATGGCGCGATCAACGCCGTCGTCGCATTGCGCGGTGATGAAGCAATTGCCGAGGCCAAAACTATTGATCGCGCTGGCGGCGCCGGCGGGGAGCTGGCCGGGGTACCGGTCCTCGTCAAAGACCTCGAGGACGTCGCCGGGATGCGGACTTCCATGGGCTCTGCTTTGTTCGCCGACGCGCCGCCGGCCAAGGCCGATGGCCTGGTGCCGTCGCGGCTGCGAGCGGCAGGGGGAATCGTGGTGGGGAAGACGAACCTGCCGGAGTTCGCCTCCGAAGGCTTCACCTCCAACCTGCTCTTTGGCACGACTCGAAATCCGTGGGCCCTTGATTGGTCGCCGGGCGGCTCGAGCGGCGGCTCGGCCGCTGCCGTCGCCGCCGGCATGGCCCCGATCGCGACGGCGACCGATGGCGGAGGCTCGATACGCATCCCGGCAGCGTTCTGCGGGCTGGTGGGGATCAAACCCACCAACGGGGTGATCGGGCGCCGGCCCATCCCCGACTGGATCGACTTTTCCACCGACGGCCCGCTCGCCACCACCGTGGCCGACCTGCGCTTGCTCCTCTCGATCGAGAGTGGCCCGGTGGCAGGAGACCCCACCGCGCTGCCGCTTCCATACCCGGTTGCCGGCGAGCGTCCATCGAAGATATTCGCGTCGCCGAGGCTCAGCGGTGAGGGGCCGCTACCGAAGGCGGTCGGTACGGCTTTTGAGGCCGCGCTCGAGTCCGCGTCACGGGCGTTTGGCAGACGCATCGAGTGGGTTGAGACCGAAGCGCTCTGGCCGGACGGGGGGCCGTCGGGTGAATGGGCGGTGCTGGCTGCCGTGGAACATGTTCACCGGCTGGGTCGCGCATTCGTTCAGGCCGGCCTCCACAAGATGCATCCATCGGCTCGAAGCTTTATGGCGTTCGGCCTTGGGCTTTCAGTCGACGACTACATGGCGGCGCGCCGGCGCCGCTTTGAGTACGTGAGGCAGCTCGACGAGTTCCTCGGCACCGACGCGGTCATCCTGAGCCCAACGGTCGCCGCGATCGGTTTCCTGGCCGACGGTCGGCTGACCATCCAAGACGAGCCGGGCATGCTCCCAAGCAACGCTTACAACACCGAGGTGGCCAACATGACGGGCCTCCCGGCGATATCGCTGCCTGCCGGTGTGTGCTCGAATGGCGTCCCTTTCGGACTCCAGGTGATGGCTCCGAGATTCCGCGACGGCTGGCTTTTGGATCTGGCCGAGATTTGGGAGAAGGCGCGGCCGTGGCCGCTGGCGGCGCCGGGCTATGAATCGTTCGAAGCGGCTCTGGGTCTCGGCGCCGCGAGATGACGGAGGAGGGGCAAGAGAAAACCTTCGTCTTCTTTCCCGAGGGCGCCTTTGGCCCGACCAACAACTGCGTTGGCATCGGAGATGTCCTCCGGCGCCGCGGCCATCGGGTCGTTTTCGTCATCGAGGAGTCCTTCAAAGGCACTCTCGAGGCCAAGGGATTCGAGGAGCGCCTGATGCGCCTGGGTCCGTCTCCTGCCGAGCCTGAAGTTCCGGGCCAGTTCTGGAAGGAATTCATCCGCGACACCGCACCGGTTTTTCGCCGGTCGACCCTGGAACAGCTAGAAGGGTTCATCGCGCCCACCTGGCAGGCGCTCGTGGACGGTGCGCGCTACGTCGATCCCAGGCTGTCGGAGATCTTCGACGAGCTCGCGCCCGACGTCATCGTCGAGGACAACGTGGTCGGCTTTCCCGCGATCGCCGCCAGCGGCCGGCCCTGGGTGCGCATCGCCTCGTGCAACCCGCTCGAGCTCAAGGATCCGGACCTGCCGCCGGTATTCTCCGGCTACGCGATCGACGACCGCTCAGGGTGGGAGGACTTCCGCGATGAGTACAAAAGGCGCGTGGGGCAGATGCAGTCGGAGTTCTCCGAGTTCTGCGCCGAGCACGGCGCTCCGCGCCTGCCTGAGCTCGAGTTCATCGACGAGTCGCCCTGGCTCAACCTGTACCTGTACCCGGCGGAGCTCGACTACCCGCGAAGCAGGGCGCTGCCGCCGACCTGGCACAATCTGGAGGCCAGCGTCCGCTCCACGGATGCGCCGTGGGAGCCCCCGAGCCGTGACCACCGCCGCCTTATCTACGTCAGCCTCGGCTCCCTCGGCTCAGCCGACGTCGCGTTGATGAAACGTCTGGTCGACGTTCTCTCGAAAACGCCGCATCGGTACGTGGTGAGCAAGGGACCGCAGCATGACGCTTATGAGCTCGCCGACAACATGGTGGGAGCGGAGTTTCTCCCGCAGACCTCGATACTTCCGCACGTCGATCTGGTCATCACGCATGGCGGCAACAACACGACCACCGAGTGCATGTACTTCGGCAAGCCGATGATCGTGCTGCCCATCTTCTGGGACCAGCACGACAATGCGCAACGCGTCCACGAGACATGGCATGGCGTGCACGTGCCTACATACTCGTTTGAGGAGCAAGACCTCTCGTCGGCTATTGATCGAGTCCTCAGCGACGAGTCGCTGCGTCAGCGGATGCGAGCTGTCTCGTCACGACTGCAGGCACGACCCGGAACACGACGCGCGGCCGACTTGATCGAAGAAGTCGCCGAGGCGTGAGCTTCGCCTAGGCCTGCTGCGGCCGGTCCGTGGTGTTGCGCGTCGCTTTCTTCGATACGCGCTTTGGGGCTGGAACCGGCCGCCGCATCGGGTCTGCCATACGAATGAGGAAGGCAAACAGCAACAGGATCCCGAGGACGATGGCCGCGTAAGGCCAGGCAACGTTCGCGGAAGCGAGCCAACCCGTCAAGGGCGCCGGCATCGCGAAGCTGGCAAGGCTGGCTCGCGCAGGCTCGATGTCTGGGGTGTAGACAACATTGTTGGTCTCGTCGTACGCAGCCGAGTTTCCGCTGATGTTGGTGACCGCTGACGAGATGTACTCGATCGGATTCCCACCGAAGATGCCGACCGAGCCCGGCGTCTGTGCGTGCGGCAGCGAGGCGACGAGGAAGCGGTCGACCTTCGAGTCGTAGCTGACGATGTCGGCGTTCCCGAGCGGAAAGGTTCCAATGATCTTCCCGGCGCTGAGGTCGAAGGCAAGCGTGTACTTGTGACAAGCCATCAGGGCCTTGTTGGTGTTGGGGTTGATGGCCAGCCCGAGGGGCTCACAGCCTCCGAGGAGGTACTTGTTGGTGAGGGTGCCTGTGCTCGGATCGATGCGATAGAGCGTGTCCGCATCCGGGCTGGTCACGTAGAGCATCCCGTCCGCCGGGTCGAATCTCGGCTGCTCCAGCGAGACGGCGCCCAGGGTGAAACGGGTCACGACCTGGCCGGTCGTCGGGTCGATGGAGATGACGCTGCCCGCGCTGGCCGCGTAGACGCGCTGCCGGGCCGCCCCATAGTCGACCAGATCGACGCTGTTTCCGGTTTTCACCTCGGCGATCACGGCTCCATAGGTGGTGGAGGTGGTGCTGATGTTGACGATGACCACTGATCCGGCGTCGGTGCCGACGAACAGGCGCCCAAGGTCGGGCGCGATGGCCAGGCCATTGGGGTTGCCGGGCATGCCTATGGTCCTGATGTACTTGGCCTGCGGGCGAGAGATGTCGAACACGTCGACCCCCTGGTCCGTGCGGTCGGCGGCATACAGGAGGTGGGCGCCCTGGTCGATCTCGATCACGTCGATAGAGGCGCCCTTGACGGCCGCGCCGGGGATCGAGGCGTTGGTGAGCCTGACCCCGGAATCGCCGCAGGCCGAGATCAGAGCCGCGACGGCAGCCAGCAATACCAGCGCAACCGAAGCGATCGGCCTGGACTTCATTTTTCGCGAGATCTCCCAGTCGAGGTAACGCCCAGCCCGGGCTCCCTATTCGGGAGCCGCTGATTGGACCCGGCGGCGCGGCGGCGCATTAAACTGCCAGCGGCCATGACGCATACGCAAGCTGAGAATGCGACCGGCGTCAGCCCTTTTCGGACCGACTGGTTCGAGGTCGCCAAGATGGAAGGCGGCGTGTACCTGGTCTCCGAGCCAGGCCACGTCAACTCGTGGCTCATCGAGGGGAGGAACGGTGCAGTCCTCTTCGACACCGGCCTCGGCGTGGCCAACATCCGCAAGGTCGCCGAGGAGATCACGCCGCACAAGCTCCTGGTCGTCAATTCCCACTATCACTTCGACCACACTGGAGGCAACCGGTTCTTCGATGAGTTCGCGATACACCGGGCGGGCGGGGACCTCGTATCAATGCCGTCCCCACCCGAGCTTGCCGAGGGTTACATGGCCTACACGAAACGTCTTCTCGAGGCGTGGGGCCCTTACCGGGAAGCGGACGACCTGTACTTCCACATGCTCACGGCCGAGCGGATGATCAGGAGACTTCCCGAAGGTTTCGACCCCGCTACGTATGAGGTGGTCCCATCAATCCCCACACGCCTGCTCGACGAAGGTGACGTGCTCGACCTCGGGGGCCGCAAGCTCAAGGTCCTGCACACGCCTGGCCACTCGCCTGACTGCATCTGCTTGTTCGACGAGGCCAACGGTTTGCTGTTCGGCGGCGACACCATCAACACGGGTCCGATCTACGCCCAGATGGAGGATTCAGATCTCGAGAAGTTCGCCCGCTCGACCGCCCGGCTGGCGCAGATGGCGGACGGCTACCGTCGCGTTTTCGTCTGCCACTGCCTCCGGTTCGACGAACCTTCGACGCTGGTCAAGGAGATTGCCGCCGGCTTCGAAACCCTGCTTGCGGGCGAGGCGTTCATCCGCGACAACGTCGACTGCTTCGACCAGCCCGTGAAGGAGGCGTGCTTCGAGCACTTCTCGGTCTTCATCCCCGCGGGAGAACCGACCAGGCTGTAACGCGCCAACCTACGCTGTCGTCTTGAGCTCGTTCTCCACCCGCGCAATTGCGTGGTCCAGGACCAACATCATCCTGTCGATCTGTTCCTTGTTGATGACGAACGGCGGCGACATCGCGAGCACATCGCCCCCCAAAGGCCTGACGATCACGCCCTCCTCGAGCGCCGCCAGCCAGACCCGTCGAGCTGCGCCGGCGGAGGCCTCGAAGAGCTCCTTGGTGGTGCGGTCACGCACGAGCTCGATGCCCGCGAGCAGTCCAAGGCCGCGGACGTCACCCACCATCTCGTGCGACCTCAGCTCTTGGAGGCGCTCCAACAGGTATGCGCCCTGTTCGGCCGCTCGTTCCACGAGGTGCTCGTCCTCGAGGATCTGCAGGTTCCGCAAGGCGACGGCGCAAGCAGTCGGGTGCCCGCTGTATGTGAAGCCATGCTGGAACGGCCCTTTGGCAGTTTTCAACGTGGCGTGGACGGCACCAGTCAGCATCACGCCTGAAAGTGGCAGGTAGCCGCTGGTCACCCCCTTGGCGAAGACCATGAGGTCCGCCTGGACGTTCCAGTGCTCCATCCCAAACCAGCGACCAGTTCTGCCGAAGCCGGTGATGACCTCATCCGCGATCAGCAGCAACCCGTACTTGTCGCACACCTGGCGCAACAACGGGAAGTAATCGGGGGGCGGCACGATCACACCTCCGGCGCCCTGGACCGGCTCCGCGACGACCGCGGCCACAGTGTCGGCGCCCGCCTTCAGCACAACCTCTTCCAATGCCCTCACATACGCGGCGCCCGCCGGTCCATCACCCGAATATCGATACGGGTCGGGTGCCGGTGCGTGCAAGAAGCCTGGGGCGAGCGGCTCGAAACCCTTCCAGAAGTTGGCCAGGCCCGTGGCGCTGGTGGCGCCGTAGGTCAACCCGTGGTAATCGCGAAGCCTCGAGATGATGTTCACGCGCCGTGGCTCGCCACGCAGCTTCCAGTAGAGTCGCGCGACCTTATATGCGGTGTCGTTCGCCTCGGCGCCGCCCGAGGCGAAGTAAGTGACCTCGAGCTCGCCTGGCGCCAGCTCGGCCAGCCTCGCCGCGAGCTCGATGGCGGGCTTCGTGCTGAATCCTCCGTAAGCGGAGCTGAAGGCCAGCGCCTTCATCTGCGTCGCCGCAGCCTCCGCCAGCTCCGCACGCCCGTAGCCGACGTTCACGTTCCAGAGTGAGGCCATGCCGTCGACGTACTCGCGCCCTTCGACATCGGTGAGGGTGGCCCCGCTGCCGCTTGCGAACATCAACTGCGGAATCGTCCCGGCAGGCGCGTCTAGATCACCCTGAGGGTGCAGCCAGTGAGTCCGGTCGAGCTCGTAGAGCCGGCTCGCCTCCTCTGCCGAGAATCCCGTGCCAGTCAAAGCGACGCCAATGATGACGCACTACACGACCTGGGTGAATCGAGGTTGCGGGCGCGTTGCGGTAACGGGCGGCCCGCTGCCGGCGGCACCCGGGGCCGCGACGCCGATCTCTGCGGCAGCCTGGTGGCCCGGACCATCAGGTTCTGCGTCGTGCTGCTGACGATCGCGGAGCTGGGCAATGCGTCGGTCGCGGCCCAGCTGCTCTAGGAGCCGCTAACCGCCGCTCACCGTCGGTCGAGTCACCGCCATCTCGTCCGAGGGTCCCGCCATGGCGTAGGCGACCATGGCGATGATGCCCAGCGCGATCAGCTGCGCTATCAGCACGGCTACGAACCATCCCCAGCTGTGCAGCTGGCCGAGGCGGATGAGGGCGCCGATGCAGGCGACCAGCATCACCAGCCCGGCGACCGCCGCCACGATCCCTGCGATCGCGGTGAGCGGGCTGTAGGACGTGGTGGCGACGGCCGAGTGTCCGTTCATGTACACAACCACGAGCGAAACGACTGCAACCACCCACGCGCCGATGTACCAACGGGTCGACGTGTCCTTGCTCACTGCCGCTCCTCCTGGATCGCGCGGTCTTGCCCCAATACCTATAAAACCCCGCCATCGACGCGTATACGCGAAGGCGCCGAAGCGCGATGGTGCCCGGATCGTTGGTGAAAACGTTCGCGGCCGCCGCGCGCCAGACCGGCAGCGGCCGTGTCACCGCCGCCCCTCAGTGGTTCGCGCTAAAAGATCTCGACCGGCACGACGGCAAGCCACTCGGACGCCACCACCCTGAGCTCCACCTTCGGAGCCTCCGGTATCCGCCCGCCGCGCCTTGGGGGTGCGGGTGCTGCCGTGATCGGGTCGAGAAACAGTCGAAGCTCGGACTCCAGCTGCAGATCAAATTCGTTCATTTGTATTAGTAACGCCTCCCCCAAGCGCAGTACTCGACCCCTTTTCTACTTCAACTGTGCGAGCAAAAGTCCGTCCTGCGGTACGGCGACCGGCGTGGGGTCCGAGCCCGAAAGTAATGCCCATAAACCGCAGACAAAATCGCTCAAAAGGGGAAATCGAATGGCAGAGGCGATTTCGGAGTCAACGGCTTCGAACAGCGAGCGCGAGCAGACGACTTACCAGCCCGGTAACGAAGCGGACTTCGAGCGGCTTTACCAGGCATCCTACGGAAAGATCTTGGGCACGCTGACTGCCATGTTGGGCGACAGATCAGCTGCCGAGGATTGCGCGCAGGACGCATTCGAGCGGGCGTACAAGAAGTGGGACACCTGGCAGCCGATCGCGCCGGCAGAGGCTTGGGTCCACCGCATCGCCATCAACGCGGCCGTCTCCTACCAGAGGAAGATGCGGCTGCGCGAGGTGGGCGAGGTGATCCGCCGAATCGGACGCCCCGGCCTTGGCCCGGACCCGCAAGCATCGGTCGAGCACCGCGACCTCGCCGACGCACTCGCCCAGCTCCCTCCGAAGCAGGCGGCGGCCATCGTCCTGCGGCACTACCACGGCTACACGAACCGCGCGATCGCCCAGGCCCTGGGCATCCCCGAGCGGACCGTCGCTTCGCGCCTGTCCGTGGCGAAGTCCCGACTGCGCGTCATGCTGCAGCAGTCGAACGCGGAAGTGCCTGCAGGCGGCGAGGGCCACGCCCGCGGCCTGACCGTGGCAGCAGACTAAGCGAGGGCCGGCCCAAAAGGCCGGCCCACGCATCTCGCCGTCTCGGTCAGGGCCCAATTTGCCCGTAACAGCGCCCGTAACAGGGCCCGTAACAGGAAAACGGCAGGTTTGTCGTTAAGCCATCTGTGTTCCCTGCCTTGTTGCGCCCAATCGTGGAGTTCAGCGGTGTCACCCGAGCTTATGGCACCCGTCTGGCCCTCGACGACGTCAGCCTATCGCTAGAGCCAGGCGAGCTGACCTTTCTGGTCGGCCCCAGCGGCGCCGGCAAGACCACCTTCCTGAAGCTGATCAACCGCGAGCTTCGCCCCACCAAAGGCGAGGTCTGGGTGGACGGTATCGCCGCCCACTCACTGAAGGCCTCGCACGTCGCCGATCTCCGCCGGCGGGTCGGCGTCGTCTTCCAGGATTACAAGCTCCTCCCTCGCCTGACCGCGAAGGAGAACGTCGCTTTCGGGCTGCAGGTCGGCGACCTGCGAATCTCTAACGGCGAGGCCATGGATCGCGCGCTTGACGCGCTCGAGGCGGTCGGCCTGGGCGACCGCGGTGGCAGCTTCCCGCACCAGCTGTCCGGCGGCCAGCAGCAGCGCGTCGCAGTGGCGCGGGCGATGATCACCCAACCCAGGGTTCTGATCGCCGACGAGCCGACGGGAAACCTCGACATGGAAATTGCCTGGCAGATCATGGCTCTGCTCGAGAACATCGCGACCTTTGGCACGACGGTGCTGGTCGCCACGCACAACGTCGAGATCGTCAGGCGTCTTCAGCGCCGCATCCTGACGCTGGTCGAGGGTCGCCTTGTGCGCGACCAGCCGGCGGGCGGCATCGGCAGGATGGCATGGCTGGCCTCGGCATCATCGTGAAGAACGCGCTGCCTAGGGCCGCCATGGCACGGACGGTGGTCGGGAACACGTTCCGCTACCTGTTGTTCGGCGCTGCTCGCAACTGGTTCCGGAACATCGGAAGCATCGCGCCCGCGCTTGGCTCGATGACGCTCCTTCTTCTGATGGCTGGGGTTGCCGGACTGGCCGGCTTCGCGATCAGCAACCTCGAGCATGTCGAATCCGCCCAGGCCTCCTTGCTCCACGTCTACATTCGCGACGGCGCTTCCAGCGGCGACATCCTCTCGTTGTGGCATCGGCTTGCCGCCGACCCGCGCGTCGCGAGCGTAGTCATAGTGACGAAGCAAGAGGCACTGCAGCGAGCCGAGTCCATCCCCGGCCTCCCCCAGATCGCCTCCGCCAGCGAAAGCAATCCCTTTCCTGCCAGCCTGGACGTGCAGGTCAAGACCATCAACGACATGGCGGCGATCGCGACCATGGTCCGCACCGACACCGCGGTCGATCCCGTGAACCCCTCCTCATATGACCAGGGCGCCTACCAGCGCATCCAAACCGTGATCTTTGGTATCGCCGTGGTCGGGCTCGTCTTCCTGGCGGTGCTTGCCTTCGTGGCCGTGGCGGTGACCATCAACAGCGTCAGGGCGGCGATCCACTCGCGCCGCGACGAGGTCACGATCATGCAGCTGGTGGGGGCGCCACGCTGGATGGTGCGTGGGCCATTTGTCGTCGAGGGTGCGATCACCGGAGCGCTGGCCGGCGCCGCCGCCGGACTCGCGACGTTTGGTCTGACCCTGGCCGGGATCTCGGCCGGCGCCGGCACCTTTACAAGCTTTGCCCCGGGGGTGACGGTCAGCGTCGCGGCCATCGCGGCCGTGATCGTCCTGGCGACCGGAGTCGGCCTTGGCTCGGGATCATCGCTGGTCAGCGTACGCAGGCATCTGGAGTCGTGAGAGGGCTTCTCGTCGCCCTTTGCCTGGCGTTGGTTTGGCTCGGGCCAACCGGGGTCGCCGCCGCGCCGCCCGCTCCCGCTCCCGCGGCCGAGAAGGCGGTCATCGATCAGATTCGCGCCGAGCTGGGCAGCAACCTGGCCGACGCGATGGCCGCTGAGGAGCAAATCAAGCAATCGCTCATCGACAACACAGCGCAGCAGCAGAACCTCCAGGGCCAGATTGCCGACGCCCAGCAAAGGATCGATGATCTCGACAAGAACATCGCCGCGGCCGAGCTCCAAGAGGCGTTCCTGGGTATGCAAATTGACGATGAGCGCGCTCAGCTGAGCGCGCTCGCACGGGCGATGTACACGGCACCGACCTCGATCCTCGTCATCCTTGGTGAGGCCCAGAGCCTGAGCGACCTGCTGACGCGCATCTCCGACCTGAACGCTGCCGGCTCAAACGCGGCGACGGTGAAGCAGCAGCTGGCGTCCGACCTCACTCAGCAAACCGACGACCGCGTGCAGGAGCAGGCGGACCGCGATGTGCAGGTCATGCTCCAAAACCAGCTCGCCTCCGAGCTGGTGCAGCTTCGCAAGCTGCACCAGCAGCAGGTGAAGTCGATGGCGGACCTGCAGGCGAAGATCGCCGAGACGCAATGGGAGCTGGCCATCCTCAGGTCGCAATCGGCGAAGCTGGCGCAGGCGGTTACCGACATGCTGCAGCAGCAGGAGGACGCCATCATCGCCGCCGCGATGCAGTCGGTGTGGACGCAGGTGCAGCTGTGGACTCAGGCCAACAACGTCGGTACGATCCCGACCAGCGCCGGGCACTCGACCAAGTACCGCTTCATCTGGCCAGAGCCTCATGCTGTGATCTCCCAGGGATTTGGGCCGAGCAAGCTCGTGCTCGAGCCGCCGTACGACGGCTACCCGCACTTTCACACGGGCATCGACCTGGTTGAGCCGTTCGGGTCTCCGGTCTACGCCGCGGACGACGGGATGGTGGCGCTCGTGGGGGTCTCCAGCCAGGGCTATGGAAGGTACGTTGTCATCGCCCACTCGGGTGGGCTCGACACCCTGTACGGCCACCTCTCCGCATCACTGGTGAAGGTCGGGCAGGTGGTCGCGCAGGGCCAGACGATCGGGCTCGAAGGATCTACTGGCAACTCCACTGGTCCGCATCTGCACTTCGAGCTGCGCATCAAGCAGCAGCCGATCGACCCGACGCCCTACTTGCCGCCTGGAGCGCCCTCGCCCTACAACGCCTGACGCGGTCGCCAAAACAGCGACTCGTCGATCGATCACCCCGCCAGGGCGCGCGCGACTCGAGCCGCGATTCGCGCATTGTTGACGACCAGGTCGACGTTGAGGTCGAGTGAACGCCCGCCGGACAATTCCGCGACGCGCGCGAGCAAGCGAGGCGTTGCCGCCGGGCCGTGGACGTCGGCCAGCTCCTGTGTCGCCCGTAAGACGATCGCCTCCGCGTCCTCGAGCTCGCCGGGAGGCGGAATGGCCACCAGCACGCCACGCGAACCGCTCGCCCACGCGGCGCTCAGCACTGCGGCCGTCTCGCCCGGACCGTCGACTCGCGTCGGGACCGGGCAGCCGCTGTGCCGCGTGTAAAAAGCCGGGAGCTCGTCGCACCCGTAACCGAGCACCGGCACCGAAAGGCTCTCCAGCCGCTCGAGCGTGAGCGGCAGATCCAGGATCATCTTGGCCCCCGCGCAGAAGACTGCGACGGCGGTCCGTCCAAGCTCTTCGAGGTCGGCCGACTGCTCCTCGGGGTGGCCGCGATGCACGCCGCCGATCCCTCCTGTGGCAAAGCAACGGATGCCGGCCATCGCGGCAGCGCGCATCGTCGCCGCGACGGTGGTCGCGCCGACCGCGCCGCCGGCCAACGCGGGACCAAGGTCCCGTGAGCTCACCTTGATCGCGCCGGCGGCAATGCGCTCGAGCTCGTGATCGCTCAAGCCGATTGCGATCCGACCGTCCAGCACCGCGATCGTCGCGGGCACCGCGCCCTCCGACCTGATGGCTGCCTCGCACCCTTTCGCGGCGCGCATGTTGTGGGGTGCAGGGAGGCCTTGACCCACAATCGACGTCTCGAGCGCGACCACCGGGCGGCCGCTCCCAAGCGCCTTGGCCACCTCGGCCGAGACTCTAAGCAGGTCGCTCAACTGGGCCGGCCTCCGGCGCTGGTCACCGCCCCCGCAGCCACGACGACGGCTTTCTCGGCGGCCTCGACCGGAGTGGCCCCGTCCAGGTAGGTGACACAGAAAGCCGCCGCGAGCGCGTCGCCGGCGCCGGTCGCGTCAACCTCCTGAACGTGGGGCGCAGGGATGAGACGGCCCCCAACCCGGCAGCCCGAGGCCCCCAGCTTGAGCACCGGAACTTTGGCCAGGTTCTCCATGGGCACGCCAAGCGTTTCAGATTCGGCCGCGGTCGCGAACAGCACATCGGGCTTCAGCTGGGCGAGCTCGGCGGCAAAACGTGTCGGGCCGTAGTCCTTCAGGCCCGCCACTGAGGACAGGTCGATCGACACCAGCCCGCCATCGTGGCGCACGAGCTCGATCGCCAGCCGTGCCGATGCAGCCAACGGCTCGGTAAAAAGCGAATACGAGGGCACGTGGATCAGGTTGACCCCGCGGAACCACGGCTTCCGGAGGTCATTGGGCTTGAGGCCGGCGCTGGCGCCGCGCTGCGTCGCCATCGTGCGCTCTCCGTTGTGGCCGACCAGGACCGCGATCATGCCGGTGGGGTCGGGGCCGGAGACCGCGAACACCTCGACCCCGAGCTCCTCCACCTCCCTCACCAGCCGGCGGCCGCGATCGTCGTCGCCGACGCGGGTGACGAGGCGGACCGGCGAGCCGAGAGCAGCCACCCACGCGCAGAAGTTGGCCGCCTGGCCGCCGCCGCCCACACGGATGACAGCAGGGTTGTCGTCGTTGGGCCGCAACCGACCGCTCGGAACTATGGTGATGTCGAGGACGAGGTCGCCGATCGAAAGGATCATCGGTGACCCGAGGATAGCCGCGTCGCTACCTATCGCATCGATCCTTTCGGGTCACCCACTGATCGCGAGCTTCACGACGAGCCGCCTACCGGGCGCTAGCCACCTGCTGCGGTGCCGCCGCCCGGACGCGTGCGACCGCCAAATCCACCGCCGAATCCGCGGCCGCCACCACCCGTCGTGCAGGTGCCTGACGGCCCCGCGGGCGTGATTGTCACCGCCGTCGCCTGCACGTTGCCGGCACTATCCTTGGCGCCGTTGGCGCGAAGGCACTGGCCGTTCTGGAGCGCGGCAGCGGTCACGCTTGCGGTGTCGGTGATCGTCGCTGCTGAGGCCACCGAGAAGGTTTGGCTGGCGCCCGCCGCGGTCTTGACGGTGATCGAAGGCCCGCTCACGCCGGTGACCTCACCCGCGACGAAAGCGAGGTTCGCCTGGCCGCTGGGGGTGGGGCGTGGCGTGGGGGTGGGACGTGGTGTCGCGTTGGCGGGCGGGCTGAATGTGCCTGGGGTCGCGCAACCGGCTGCTGTCTTGGGCGAGACGCGCACGGTGGTGGCGGTGATCGCTCCCGACGTCGGGTCCTTCTGCCCGGTGGCCAGTACGCAGGTGCCCTTGATGATGTCGGCCAGCGTGCCGATCGAGGTCTTGGTGTAGGTGGTGGTCGCGGTGACGCTCACCGTGGTGTCTCCGCTCGGCCCGGTGAGGATGAGCGTCTGGCCGTTGATCTGGACCAGCTGGCCCGACGCGCCGTTGCGGAACGCGTTCGCGCCCGACGGGCTGGGCGAGGTCTTAGCCGCCGAGGCTGGGGTGCCGCATGCGGCCAGCACGAACGCGGCCACAGCGACAAGGGGGAGGAAGCGACTCATGGACGTGTCTCCTTCACTGCGCGCGAAGCGCCTCGATCGGCGCCAGCCTTGCGGCCCTCAGCGCCGGATAAACCCCGAAGATGAGCCCGACGGCGACGGCGACGGCGACCGCTATCAGCACGGGCAGCGGCGTGATCGTGACCGCGATGTTGGCGGCCCGCGGAACTATGTAGCCGGCCGCCAGACCGGTGCCAACTCCGAGCAGGCCGCCGACTGCAGTCAGCACGCCGGCCTCGATTACGAACTGCCGAAACAGGTCGCCCGGCGTGGCGCCAAGAGCTTTGCGCAGGCCGATCTCACCGGTTCGCTCGGTGACCGAGACCAGCATGATGTTCATCACGCCGATGCCGCCGACCAGCAGCGAGATGGCGGCCACGCTGGCCAGCAGGATGGTGAGGGTCTGGGTCACGGCTTGGGCCGTGCTGAGGACCTGCGTCGATGATGTGATCGAATAGTCGGCCTGGGTCGGATCGGTGATGTGGTGCGTCTGAAGCAGTACCTGGTTGGCTTCGATGTACGCGGAACCCAGGGTGGATTGGCTGGTGGCGCTGAGCAGGATCCGCTGCACCGACCCGACGCCGCCGAACAGCTCCCCCTGGGCCGTGGTGAGAGGGACCACGGCGAGGTCGTCCTGGTTGCCAAAGCCCTGACTCCCTGCGCTCGCGAGGATTCCGATCACCTGGTACGGGATCTGTTTCACGGTGATGAGATCGCCGACGGAGGCGCCCAGGTTGGCAGCCGTGGTCGCTCCGAGCACGATCACATGCGCTTGCGAGCTCACGTCAGAGGCGGTGATGAACGAGCCGCTACTGATGCTGCGCGAGTTGGCGAAAAGCCAGTCGGCCGTGCTGCCCGACACCGTGGTGGTCCAGTTGCTGGAGGCGCTCACCAGCGATTCCCGACCCTGGCTCACCGGCGCCACCGCTGCCACGTCCGGCGCGTTCTGGTGGTCCTGCAAACCGGCCACGTCGGACATGGTCAGCGTGTTGGCGCTGCCGCCACCTCCGAAGACCCCGCCTGCAAACGTGCTCCCCGGCGAGATCGTGAGGAGGTTGGTGCCGAGCGATGAGATGCGTGCGGTGACGCTGTCCGATGATGCCTGGCCGATGCCGACCACAGAGATCACAGCAGCGACCCCGAACAGGATGCCAAGTGTAGTGAGCACAGATCGCAAGCGATGTCCGAGCAGGCTTCGCAAACCGGTCTCGATCGTATGCAGCAGGCTCATGCCGCCACTCCATGGACAAGGCGTCCGTCACGCATGACCACGGTGCGTTGCGCCACCGGCGCCACCTCGGGGTCGTGGGTGATGATCACGATGGTGCGGCCTTGCTGGTTCAGGTCGCGAAGGATCGCCAGCACCTCGCGGCTGGCGGCGGTATCGAGGTTGCCGGTCGGCTCGTCGGCGAGGATCAGGTCGGGATTCGTCACCAGGGCTCGGGCGATCGCCACTCTCTGCTGCTGGCCACCTGACAGCTGTGTCGGACGGTGGTTGACGCGATTGCCCAGCCCGACCTGGTCGAGCGCCCGGAGGGCGAGAGCTCGCCGCTCCCTTTCACCTCTATATAGAAGTGGGAGCTCTACGTTTCGCCAAGCCGAAAGCCTCGGCAGCAGCTGGAACTGTTGAAAGACAAAGCCGATCCTGCGGTTGCGAACGTGCGCGAGCTGGGTCTCGTTGAGACGGCTCACGTCCTCGCCCCCAAACCAGTAACGGCCAGAGGTTGGGGTGTCTAGGCAGCCGAGGATGTTCATCAACGTCGATTTGCCAGAACCCGAGGGGCCCATGACTGCGAGCAGCTCACCGGCTGCGACGTCGAGCGAGAAGTGGTCGAGCGCGACGACGGCCGCATCGCCGGACCCGTAAACCTTCGTGATCGATTCGAGACGGATGAGTTGGTCGGCGCCAACCTGGATCACCCGCCGATCACCCGCCGCCTCGTGGGAAGGTGCCGCCCCCTCCGCGAGTGCCACCGCCGCCGAGGACGGTGCCGGCGCCGCTGCTAGGTACCGAGCTGGTGACGACTGCGATAACCACCTGCTGGTTGAGCGAGAGACCGGAAAGGATCTCGGTCCGCAGCGGATCCGATGCTCCCACTTGGACCGCAACCGACTGCGGCGAACCGTTGACGAGGATCTGCACCGTGTTGCCCGCGGCCGTCGTGTGAACCGCGCTGGTCGGCACCGTGAGCACGTGGACGACCTGCTTAACGACGATGCTCGCGGTGGCGGAGATACCGGGCTTGATCGAGTTGCTGGTGTCGCTCAGCTGCGCGGTCACGCCGAATGTGGCGACCCCGCCGGTGATGGTCGCGGCGGGAGAGATCGCGGTGACCTTGCCCAGCAGCGCCTGCGTTGACCCCGCGGGCGTCACCTGCACCGTCTCGCCGGCGGCGACCAGGTTGACCTGGGCATCGCTCACCGTGCCGGTCAACTGATAGGCGCCTGGGGAGTAGACGACGATCGCGTAGGTGGTGCCGCCGCCGGTCGCCGTCTGCCCGGCCTGGATGTTGACCTGCGAAACGATGCCGTCGATAGGTGAGATCAGCACGGCGCCGGCAAGCTGGTGCTTCGCCGTGTTCACGTTGACCTGCGCGATCTGGACCTGCGCGGCGTCGATCTGGATCGTCTGCGGGGTGGTGCTTGAAAGTGTGGCCGAGAGCGAGCTTTTGGCGGCCGCGAGCTGCTGCTTGGCTGAAGCGAGCTGGGCGGCGGCCTGGTCGTTGCTCTGCTGCGCCTTGACCTTCACGGCGGCAAGGGTCTCCTGGTCAGTCGCGAGCTTGGCCTGGTCCTGCGAGCACGCGGGCAGCGCGGGGCAGTCGGCCGCGACGTTCAGGTTGTCCTGATCGACGACGCTCTGGGCCGCCGCGACCGATTGGGCGTTGATCGCCTTGGTGTCGGCCAGGCTCGTCGTCGCGCTGTTGACGGAGACCTCGGCTTGCGACACGGGGTTTTCGGCCTGGGCCAGGTTCTGAGACGTCGGCCCGGCCTCGTCTTGGGTAAGTTTCGCCTCGGCGGAGGAGAGATTCGCCTCGGCCTGGGACAGCTGCGCCGCCAGCAGGGTCGAGTCCTGCGCCGCCAGCTCGTCGCGCTTGACGACGGTCTCGCCAACCGTGGCATAAACCGTTTGGACGGTGCCAGAGGCCGCAAAGTTAAGGTCAGCTTCGGTCACCGGGGCGAGGTTGCCGGCCATGCCGATGGTCTGGGTGATGGTGCCGTACACCACAGGCGAGGTGCGATAGGTGGTAGTTATCTTCCCCGCCTGTACGTACATTGCGGTGGCGCCCAGGACGGCGACGACCACGACCAGCGCGGCGAGGACCCGACGCTTCAAAAGGTTCGCAAGCAAGCGCGCCCTCATCGGGGTGATTGCCCTGGCCCCATGGGGGAGAGGATCAAGGCGAGGGGCGTTTGCGTGTCACACCTGAGCACGTGAGAAACGATCGGTTTGAGGCCTGTGACTTAGGTGGGAGAAGCCTGTGAAACTGCTGAGTCTTTGTCGGCCCGGGAACTTTTTTGTAACGATTCCGCTCTCGTGGAGACAGTACTCGTACGACGGCCAAGCCAACGGTTCAAGCAGAAGGCCGCGAGGAGACGAGCACATGCGATTCAGAAAAGGCACCTTTGTCGGGGCCGGCCTGTGCGTGCTGGCCATGGCGTCATCTACGGGTGTCGCCACGGCGTCTGCGCCGCGCGGCGGCGGCCATTTGTACGTCAACGACAACACTGCGGGCACGAACACGATCGCGGCTTTTGTGCGGCAGGCTGACGGGACGCTGGCGCCGACGGCCGGCTCCCCGTTCGACGCCGGAGGCGCCGGGACAGGAACCGTGACCGGGTCCCAGGGTTCCCTGCAAGTCACCGCTGACGGGCGGTATCTCCTGGCCGCGGACGCTGGCAGCAACCAGGTGTCGGTCCTTCGCATTCGTCCGGACGGCTCGCTTGGGGCGGTCGAGGGCAGCCCGGTTTGGTCGGGCGGCATCAAGCCGGTGAGCATCGCGGTTCACGGCAGCCTGGTTTACGTGGCGAACGATGGCGATGGCACGACGGGAACCAACTACACGGGCTTCTTCCTTGACGGCGGCGGCCACCTGGCGCCAATCGCGGGATCAACCGTGGCGCTTCCGAGCACGGCCAACCCCGGAGACATACTTTTCAACTCAACCGGCGCAAATCTGGTCGGCATCGAGGTCGGCACGACGGATCCGAGCACTTTTCTGATCGACAGCTTTGTGGTGGGGCGTGACGGCCGCCTGGTGCCGGCCGCAGGGTCTCCGTTCCCGGCTCAGGCCGCCGGGCCGTTCGGCAGCGAGTTCTCGCCGGCGAATCCCTCCCGCCTCTATGTTTCCAACGCGCATGGCGGTACGGGCAACGGCTCGGTGTCAGCCTTCAACGCGTCGGTCGACGGCACGCTGACGTCGATCGGCGGCTCGCCGTACGCGGACGGCCGGACCGCGCCATGCTGGGTCGAGATCTCGCACGACGGCAAGTATCTGTTCACTGTCAACACGGGCAGCACCGACATCTCCAGCTACCGCATAGAGCCAGACGGGTCGCTCACGCTGCTGGGCACGACACCTTTTGCCAGCGGCACCGGCATCCAGCCATTCGACGCCCGGCTGGACCCCTCAGGCGCCAACCTTTACGTGGTCGATGCGGCGCTCGATGCCGTGAGCGCCTTTGCGGTGAGCGGCGGATCGCTGACCGAGCTAGGGCCGTCGCCGTTTGGGCTGCCCGCCGGCGCGACGCCATTTGGCATCGTCGTCACCCGGTAGCAGAGCGGGAAACAATCGAAGTCATCCGCCGTGTGCAAATTCTTCGGGCTGGGGGCGCGCCGCCCTCAGCCCTGGCACGTCCGAACTGATGGCGCCTCTATCCTTCGCCGCCATGGGGGAGAGACGAGATGACCCCGACCTGGTGGCACTAAGGTCTGGCGATGAAGCGGCGTTTCGCGCGCTCATCCAGGTCCACCACGGGCAGATGCTGAGGCTCGCGATGGCGTATGTCCGGGATCCGGGCTTGGCCGAAGAAGTGGTGCAGGAGTCGTGGCTCACCTGCCTGCGAAGCCTCGAGAAGTTCGAAGGCCGCTCATCGCTGAAGACCTGGCTCTATGGGATCGTCATGAACATCGCTCGCTCCCGCCGACGCCGGGAGGCGCGCATTCTGCCCTTTGCATCGCTGTGGCGGCGCGATGACTCAGACAGCAGGCGACCGACGGTCGATGCTGAGCGCTTCGGAGGAGACGGGATGTGGTCGTCGCCTCCAGACAGCTGGCCGGAATCGAAGCTCCTGAGCAGCGAGACCCTGCTTCGCGTCAAGGCGGCGATCGAGTCGCTGCCGATGAAGCAGCGCGAGGTGATCACGCTTCGCGATGTCGCCGGCCTCGAAGCCAGCGAGGTCTGCGGGCTCCTGTCCATATCGGCGGAGAATCAACGTGTGCGATTGCATCGGGCCCGGGCTTCTGTTCGCAGGATGCTCGAGGAGTACCTGAGGTGACCTGCCGCCAGGTGGTCGAGCTCATGACCGACTACCTCGATGGGGCGCTGGCGGCTGAGGATCGCGCCAGGTTCGAGGCGCACATGGCAGGGTGCGATGGCTGCCAAGCGTATCTCGCCCAGATGAAGGCAACGAGAAAGGTCGTGGGCAAGCTGGCCGAGGCATCGGTCCCCAGGACGGTCGAAGATGAGCTCGTCAAAGCGTTCAGGGACTGGAAGGGCAAGAGCGCTTAGACACCGGCGATGTGCTCGCCGACCAGCAGGAGGGCAGCGAGTATCAACAGGCCGCCGGCGATCCTGCCGGCGGCTTCACGCGCGTTCTCCGCCACCCGAGACCCCAGCCGCATCCCAAGCTGCGCCGCCAGGAATGCCTGCACCGCGATCAGCGCAATCAATAGAAGGAAGGGCAGCCGCAGCAGCCCCATGCCGAACCCGATGGCGAGCTCGTCGACGCTGATCCCAAGGCCGAGGACCAGAACTGCCCAGCCGCGCGCCGACTCGAGGAGCCGCACCTTTTGCTCCTCGTCCTCATCGCCTTGCCGCCAGAGCATCAAGACTCCCACCGCGGCGAGGACGCCGGCGGCTGCGTAATTGGCCAGCCCCCCGACGGCGATGCCGAGCCCGGCGCCGGCGAGGAAGCCGATGACCGGCATGCCGGCCTCGAACGCGGTCAGGATGAGGCTCATTCGCAACCGCTCCTGCTTGGCGATGCCGGCCGCGCCAAGAGCGGTGCCCAGCACGAAGGTGTCGAGCGAAAGCGGCAGGATGAGGCCGGCGACCGTGAGGATCCGGAGCACTCTGGAGAAAGTTAGCGCGCGCGGTGGCGGGCGATCGCCTGCTTGAGCGTCTCGACCACCCGACTCAAATGCTCGCGCATGGCCGCCTCGCTGCGGTCTGGATCGCGCGACGCGAGGGCGTCGACGATCTCGGCATGCTCTCGAAGCGAGCGGTCGGGCCTGCCTGGCTGCAGGATCGTGCGGTACTGGAACCTGATGCTCTGCGATTTGAGGTTGGCCACCAGCGTCGACGCCACGGCCTGGTCGGCGATGGCCCAGATCATCTCGTGGAAGCGGGAGTTGAGCTCCGAGTAACCCAACGGATCGCCGGCCGCCACCCGGGAGGTCATCTCGTCTAGCACCCGGCGTAGCTGCTCGACATCGCCCGTGGTGATCCGGGTCGCGGCGTGCCTGGCCAGCATCTGTTCGAGCGCCACGCGCACCTCTTCGATCTCGAGCGCTTCCCGGTCAGAAACCAGCCGCACGCGGGCGCCCCGATTGGGTTGGCGCTCGACCAGGCCTTCCTGATCCAGCCTGACCAGCGCCGCCCTGATGGCTGTGCGCCCCGCTCCGAACGTTCGGGCAAGGTCGGCCTCCACGAGCCGCTCATTGGGTTGGAAACGGCCGTCCACGATCGCCTCGCGCAGCTTCAAGTACGCGCTGGCTCCGCCTCGAGCCGCTTTTTCGGCTGAAGCGGCCGGAACCTCAGTCACTGCTGACGATGCGCTTGCCATGCCGATATTCCCGCCGCTAAGAATATGCGGCAGTCGGGGCGGATTGTGCATAGAATTGTCGACAATCCTTAGTCGGCCAGTGGTCATAAGCGAGGAACGAAGGTGAACAGGTTTCAACCAGCCGTTCGTCAGCATTTGAACTCAACCCGGCTCTTGTCAGTCATCGCAGCCCTGGTGGTTCTGGCGGCCTGCGGCGGAGGCACCTCGAGCACCGGCGGACTGGGCTCCGGCCCGCTGCTCGTCGGCGTGCTTGCGCCCTTCTCGGGTGCCGACGCCAGCTTTGGTCCCCGGTACCTCGCCGGCTGCTACGCGGCCGCCCTCTCGATCAACGGCGCCGGTGGCGTCGGCGGCCGCCAGGTGAGCTGCCAGCAGTTCGACACTCGCGGCGAACCGGCCGACGCAGTGCCGGCGGCCAACGCGATGATCTCGAGCAACTCCAACCTCATGGGGGTGGTCGGCTGCACTTCCGATGAAGCATCCACGGTAGTCCCGATCCTCGACCGGTCCCACATCCCCATGACCTGCATGACCGGCCAGTCGGAGTTCAACAAGACGACTTTCAAGTACTTCCACCGGCTCGTACCGCCCGACTCGTTCGATGCTTACGCGATGATCGGCAGCGCACTCTTCGGTCCGGGTCATGCCCCCTACAAGAATATTGCGCTGGTATTCGGCGATGACATCGGCTCGCAGACGTTCGTCGGGCCCGCTGTGGCCGCTCTGAACAAGCTTGGTGTGAACATCGCCATCAACCAGGCCATCCACCTGGGCGCCTCGTCGTACCGGACCGAGGTCCAAAAAATGCTGCTGACGCATCCTGACGTCATCCTCACCGAAACCATCGGCTCAGCCGGCACCTACCTCGGAGAGGTAAAGCAGCTGAACGGCGGCAAGATGATTCCGTTCATCGGCACGAGCGCGACCATCGACCCGGTCTGGTTCAAGCAGGTCGTCACAGCCATCGGGCTCCCTGACTTTGAGGCGAATTACACGGCGGTGGATCTCGCCCTCTCACTGCAGGGCCCCGGCTACGACGAGTTCGTCACCCAGTTGACGGCCGCCGACTCGAAGTACTCTGGCTCGCAGGCGCTCACCTACAAGGGCAAGAGCCCGACCGTCCACCTGTACGACGGGATAATCTTGGACGCCCTGGCGATGGTGGCCGCCAACAGCAGCGATCCCACCGTTTACAACCCGAAAATCTTCGACATTGCGAACGGCGTCCCCGGCGCCACGGTCGTCAACACATTCAAGGATGGAGTGGCCGAGCTTAAAGCCGGCAAGTCGATCCGATACGTCGGCGCCGCCGGCGAGAACAACTTCAACCAGTGGAACAATTCCCAGCAGGGCTACAACCTGGTGACGATGGACAAGAACGGCAACGAGGTCGTGATCGGCCAGCTCACCCAGGCCCAGACCCAGCAGATCATCGACGCGGGCGGCAACGCATAGCCCGACAACTTAGCAACTGGAGCCAAGCGCCGTGGAACTTTATGTAGCGGCGCTTGGCTTCGGCCTGATCAGCGCCTCCGTGATCGCGATCGCGGCAGTCGGCTTCACCATGCAGTTCGGGATCACCAACATGATCAACCTCGCCTACGGCGAGGTCATGATGGTCAGCGGCTACGCGGCGTTCTACGTGAACCAGGCCGGCGTCAATATCTGGGTCGCCATGATCGCCGGCGCCCTCGCCGGCGCGGCGCTCTCTTACCTGCTCAACCGATTCCTTTACACCCCTTTCCAGCGCAAGGGGACGAACCTCATCGGCATGGTGATCATCTCCCTGGCGGCGTCCCTGATGATCGCCAACCTGATGCTCCCGCTCGTCGGGTATGACACGTCCTCGTACGTGATCG